>Ga0335075_10001650_pt1 | contig 36503 bp, 36 predicted proteins | sample Lox_Sample_24_FD_206723 | JGI IMG/M metagenome (GOLD analysis project Ga0335075, IMG submission 206723) | Soil microbial communities from Loxahatchee National Wildlife Refuge, Florida, United States - Lox_Sample_2.4 | ecosystem: Environmental > Terrestrial > Soil > Wetlands | place: USA... | reverse complement strand
GATGCTGGGCGATCGCCTGATCGAGCTGGCGAAGGATGCCGATCAGGCGGGGCAGCCGGCTATCGCCGAGCGGCTCATCAGGCTGGCCTGCGACGTGCTGGAAGGAGGACGCGGTGGCGCGATCCACGTCTCTCGCACTCTGCGTGAGAGGTCGCCACCCGGCGGGTGAGGATGCCGGGGCGACGTCCGCGGCGAACGGTTCGGGAAGGCGCCTCGAACCAGCGCTCGAGTCCGGGATGGCCAGCACAACGCTGCGCGATGAACCTGCGGGCATGGCGAAAGACGACGAGTTGCGCGTTTCCGCGACCGGCCGATAGGCTGCGCCGGGGCGTCACGGGAGCGGATCGGATGCTGAGCTGGGAACAAGCAAAGCTGCTGGTGCAGGACGTCGAGGACGCGTTCGGTGCAGCCGATCTGGAGCGGATCGCGCAGGGGTTCACCGAGGACGCGGTGGCGCGCTTCGCGGATTTCCCGGAACTGCGCGGTCGCCCTGCGATCATGTCGTTCCTCGGCGCGCGGTTCGCTCGGACCAGGGGCTATCGGCTCAAGAAGACGCTGCATGTGCTGATGGACGACCGGCTCGCCAACACCTGGGATGCAAGCTGGGAGGACGCCCGGACGGGCAAGCCGATGGTCGGCCGCGGCACGGAGATCTGGATCGTCCGGGACGGGCGGATCGCGCTCTGGGACGCTACGTTCAACGCCCGGGAGAAGGGCGGGCCGCCGACGACGCCTGTGGTGTGATTCTTTTCTACACCTCTCGCTCCGTGGGAGAGGTCGCCGCGCGTCAGCGCGGCGGGTGAGGGTACGGCAGCGTCGGGGCGGTTGCCGCCAGTCTTGAACGCCTCATCCGCGTCCCGCCCGCTATCGAGCTGCTTTCAACCCTGCTTCGGAAGCAGCCGCAACGTTCGGATGGTCCCCCGCTCGATACTGACAACCTCGATCCGAATTGCAGGAAGATCGATGGCCTCGCCTTCCTGGGGAATCCGCCGCAGCCGATCAATAACAAGGCCCGCCATCGTCTTGTAGCCTCGCGCAATGGGCGCCGCGAGCGGCAGGGCCTCGGCGACATCATCAACCGGCTTGTCGCCCGGCACCAGATAGCTTCCGTCCGCCTCCCGTTTGAGCTGCCCCCCTTCGGGCCCCACGAGTAGCTCGTCATGCCTGGCGACATCGCCGGCAACTGCCTCCAGCACATCGGCCAGCGTAGCCAGCCCGACGAGAGATCCGAATTCGTCGACGACAATGACCATATGGATCGGAGCAGATTTCAGCGTTTCCAGGACACTGAGGACACTCGCATTCTCGGACACATAGGCAGGCGCCATCATCATCATCGTCGCGAGATCGGCGCTTTCGCCTTTCGCGAACGCAGCCAGTATGTCGCCGCGCGAGACGATGCCGACCAGCCTGTCGAGGTCTCCTTGCTCGGTAACGAGCAGATGCGACGCCGTGGCGTCGAGAGCAGCCCTTCTCAGGGTCTCCGCGTCCATGCCCATCTGCAAGAACTGGATGTAGCGCCGGCCGGTCATGACGGTGCGGACGGAACGATGATCGAGATCGAGCACGCGGTCCATCATCGACCGCTCGAAGGATAACAGGACGCCGGCGCTCAATCCTTCCGACAGGATGCGGCGAATCTCCTCCTGGGTGACACGCTCCTCACTCTGCGGCTGCACGCCAAGGAGCCACAGGACAAGGGCATTGGAGCCTTCAAGTGCGGCAAGGAACGGCCGCGCAACAAGGATCAGCAGGCGCAACGGAGAGGCGATCAGCATCGCTGCTCGCTCTGGCGCGCTGAGCGCGATGCTCTTTGGCGCCAGATCGGCGAACACCAGCACGATGTATGAGACGACGACGAACGCACCAAGGCCGGCGACGCCCACGGCATAGTGGCCGACCGCTGGAACTCCACCCAGTCCGGTCCGGATCAGCGCTTCGATCCAGGTCACGACGAAGGCGCCGATCAGGAGATCGGTGATGAGGTCTCCGGCCCGCATTGCCGCCAGAAAAAGTCCTGGCCGTTTCTTGAGGACGAGAACCGCTTCTGCGGCGGCGTTCCCGACATTCTCCAGCATCGAGGCACGCGCGGCGACCAGCGCCATCTCGGCCAGGTTGAAGAACGCTGTCAACGCAAGCAGCACGAGGAACAGCGGGAGCATCAGAGCGCTGTTCATGTTACTGGTCCCCTCGGCGCATGCGCTCGGACCTCAGTTGATCCGCATAGATAGTTCAACGTCTTCGGCGAACGGCGCGGACAGGTAGCCGCTCACGGGCGAGCGTACGCGCGCGAGGTACTCGGGGCTCTCGTCGGCGTTGTCGGCGACGATGAATGCGCCCAGCCGCAGGCGGCTCTCCACCAGGCTCAGGATCTCGGGATAGAGCCCCTTGGCGCCATCCAGCAAAAGCAGGTCGATCGTTGCGGGAAGATCGGCGCTCAGCGTCTGCAAAGCGTCCCCCTCGCGGATCTCCACGAGGTCGATCAGACCGCCTTCCGTCAGATTGTTTCGGGCACGTGCCACCTTGGACGGCTCGAACTCGCAGGTGATCAGGCGGCCGCCGCCATTGTCCCGCAGGGCCGCGGCGAGGTGCAGGGTCGAGATGCCGAACGAGGTCCCGAACTCCACGATCGTCCGCGCGCCGCAGCCGCGCGCCAGCATGTAGAGCAGCGCGCCGGTCTCGCGCGAGACGGGCAGCGGGAGATCCTTCAGGCGTCCGTAGAAGTCGAGGTAATCGGTCTTGCTCCGCATCAGGCGCGATCGCTCCTCGGGGGAGAGACCGGTCACTGCAGGGCTCGTCGCCGGCGACGCCGTAGCAGCCGCTTCGAACAAGCGATCCAGCAGAGGTGCAAGCGGGGTGGTAGTCAGGGTGGTCATTGAGGTCTCCGGTCTAAGATGAGCACGCGTCCTTGTGCCGGACCAGAAATACGATTAATTCGTCAGGTTTCCTATTCGCATTGCCGCGCCCCCCAATGACCGGTCGCCGAAGCGCCCCGATTTCCTCAAGAAAACATCCCAAACAGGCGCGCTCGACCGAGCTCGTCGCGGCGATTTTGGAGGCTGCTGTTCAGGTTCTGGCGAAGGAAGGCGCGCAACGCTTCACTACGGCACGGGTCGCCGAGAAGGCCGGCGTCAGCGTCGGATCGCTGTATCAGTATTTCCCGAACAAGGCGGCGATCCTCTTTCGGCTCCAGACCGACGAATGGCGGCAGACGAGCGAGTTGCTGCGCGGCATCCTCGCGGACGCCGAGAGACCGCCACTGGCACGGCTGCGCACCCTGGTCCACGCCTTCATCCGCTCGGAATGCGACGAGGCCGCGATGCGCGTGGCGCTCAATGACGCCGCGCCTTTGTATCGCGATGCGCCCGAGGCGCGGGAGGCGAGAGTGTCGGGAGACCGCACTGTGCAGGTCTTCATGCAGGAAGCTCTGCCCAAGGCCTCGGAGGCAACTCGTGGCTTGGCCAGCGGGCTGATCACAGCGACGCTGAGCCAGGTGGGAAAGCGCTTTTCGGAAGCGCCGCGAACGCCTGCCGAGATCGAGGCCTACGCCGACGCCATGGGCGATATGTTCTGCGCCTATCTCAAAGACCTCGGACACGGCTAAGAGTGTGACTCGAATCGGTCCAGCAACGCGCCACTCATTTGATTTTGCTTACAGAACACTGGCTTATCTGCGTGCATCCGCCGGCATCCGCGTAAAACCTTCCTTTCTTTGCGTTTTCCTCTTTGCGCGGCTCCACGCACTGCGGAACTTGCATGGCTTCGCGGATCAGCTTAGCCCCTCGCACGCCTCGCAGAGGTCCAGGTGCCGAGCGTCGTCGCGATCATCCCAGTGCTGAACGAGGCAGGCGCGATCGGCCCCACCATCGCCGCCCTGCCGAGCGACGTGATCGACGCGACGATCGTGGTCGATGGCGGCAGCCGCGACGGTACCGCGGAAGAAGCCCGCGCGGCCGGAGCCGAGGTGCTGATCGAGAGGCGCGCCGGCTATGGCCGCGCCTGCGCGCGCGGTGCCGCTCGGGCGCGCGAGATGGGAGCTGCGGTGGCCCTGTTCCTCGATGGCGATGGCGCGGATCCCGCCGAGCAGGCCGCACAACTCGTTGGCCCCGTGCTGGCGGACGAGGCGGATTTCGTGCTGGCGACGCGGACCGGCGGGCATCGCGAGCCGGGCAGCATGGGCCTGCATCAGGTGTTGGCCGGGCGGCTCGTTGGCCGCGCCATAGGGCTCGCCTGTGGCGTGCGCTACAGCGACATGAGCGCATTCCGGGCCATCCGGCTCGACCGGCTGGCGATGCTGCCGATGCGCGAGATGACCTATGGCTGGAACCTGGAAATGCAGATGCGCGCCGCCCGCGCCGGGCTGCGCGTCCGCGAGGTTGCGCTGCCGTATCGCCGACGAGTTGCCGGGCGGTCGAAAGTCGCCGGTACCTTGCGTGGCACGGTCAGGGCCGGCTGGCAGATCGCCACGACCTTTGCGCGCGTATGGCTTCGCTCCCCCTCCCGGCACGGGCTACGGATGTTCCACGTGTCCGGAACGAACGGCACTTCGTGAAAGTGGTTCACACGGAGTTCCGCGGAGGATGAGACGGGGGACCGCGGGAGCGAGAGGCGCCGCAGCGCCACCTTCGGCCGAAGGCCAATGACTCGCCCGGCAGACGACAATCAAGGATCTCAGCGGCCCTCCGTGTGTTCTTCGTGCGCTCCGTGTGAACCTCCTTCATGAGGCACAAGTCCCTGAACCGTTTCACACTTCCGGGACCACGGCTAAGACCGCAGCCGCGATAGCTCCAGAAGGACGCTCGTCTCCATTTCCTTCTCGTCAAGCCGGTGCTTCACCAGGTCGCCAATCGAGACGATGCCGATCAGCCGCCCATCGTCGATGACCGGCATATGCCGGAAGCGCCCGACCGTCATGCGCGCCAGCACCGCGTCGATCCGATCGTCCGATCGGCAGGAGATGACCGGCGAGCTCATGACCTTCTGCACCTCCCATTGCAGCGCCTCGGCGCCATGGTGGGCGAGCGTGTTCACGAGGTCGCGCTCGGAGACGACACCGACCAGCTTCAGCCAGCGATCCTCGACGACCAGCGCGCCGATCCGGTGGGCCGACAGCTTGGCCACCGCATCGGCCAGCGAATCGAATGTGCGGATCTTGATCACCTCGTGCTGACCCTTGCCGTGCAGCACGTCCGAAATGAGCATCACTGCCCTCCCTGCACCCGAACCCTCAGGTTCTGGCCGTCCGTGGACGCGGGGAGTCGGAGTCTCCGTGGAGCGGGCGGTCAAACCTACTGAAATATGGTCCTCGCCGCGCCCCGCGTGAAGCAAGAGTTTCGCCCCGGAATGACCGATTTCCGTTCCGCCCGCGCAGGGCTTTCCGCATTGAGGAGACTGCCGCCTGCGCGGTTCGGCCGGCGGGTCTTGCGCAGCGGCGGCGACATTAGGCGACGGCGGGCGCTTGCATGGTATCTTGCGCGAAAGGAGGCGACCATGAATGGCACGGCTTTCCTGTCGGTCAGGGTGCCGGAGAGTGTCCGTAACCGCATGAAGACCATCGCTGCCGAACGCGGAGAGAGGCTGCAAGACCTGATCGGCGGGCTCATCGAGAACTTCCTGAAAGAGGCCGAGCGACGGCCGCCGATGCTGGCGGACGTCGTGCACTGCCTTCGTCGACGCGAGGAGCCGCTACGCGCCAAAGGCGTTGCCGCCCTGTGGGTGTTCGGCTCCGTCGCCAGAGGCGACGCCAAGCCCGACAGCGACGTCGACCTGGCGGTCGAGTTTGCGTCCGGCACCGAGGTCTCGCTGCTCGACATCGCCCACCTCAAGGTGGACCTTGAAGAGGCGCTGCATTGGCCGGTGGACCTGGGCGAGCGGTCAGCGATGAGGCCGCGGGTCGCCGCGGCGGCCGAGCACGAGCTCGTCCGCGTCTTCTGATGCCACGCAGCGTCGACGATCGCCTGCTTGATATCTGGCAGGCAGCCGCAGACCTGCGCGACTTCGTCGCCGACATGGATACCAACGCTTTCCGCGTGCTCCCGCACGCCGATCGCATGGGCTATCGCGCCATCAAGAACGCCCTGACAGAGCTCGGGGAGGCCGCCAAGGCCATGCCGGCGGAAATCCGCACGCGCCATCCCACAGTGGATTGGAAGGGCTTCGCCGGCCTGCGCGACCTGGTCGCCCACCGGTACTTTGCGATCGATACCGGCAAGCTGCTGCCCATTATCAGACACCAGATTCCTGCCCTGCTCGCCGCTGTCGAAGCAGAGCTGCAGCGTTTGCGAGCCGGTCGCAACGGATAGCGTGCCGTCCGCCCGCGGTAGGCGGAGTTGACCGGGCAATGCAGGTAGGCGATAGAGATGCGATTGAGAAGCGGTCGCAGATAGGCTGCCCTCAGACCAGGAGAACCCCCGTGCCCTTGCCCTCTCGCCCTGAACCCGCCGTGCGTCAGCTCTGTTCGCTTGGAGGCCTTGCCGCCGCAACCCTGATATTCGCGAGCGCACTCGCGAGTCCCGCGCCGGCGGCCAGCCCGGCCACGCTGACGCTGTACAGTGCCCAGCATCACCAGATGGTCGATCTGCTGATCCAAGCCTTCACCAAGCAGACCGGCATCCAGGTTCGCGTCCATTCGGGCGAAGCCCCCGAAATTGCCAACCAGATCGCGCAGGAAGGCGCTCAATCGCCGGCCGACGTCTATTTCACCGAGAACTCGCCGGAGCTGACGCTGCTGGACGAGAAGGGACTGCTGGCCAAGGTCGATCCCTCGACGCTGGAGCAGGTCCCGGCCAAATACAGCGCCGCCGATGGTGATTGGGTCGGCGTGCTCGCCCGCGAGAACGTCCTGGCCTTCAACCCCTCCATGATCCAGGAGAGCCAGTTGCCCGCCTCGCTCCTGGATCTCGCCAAACCCGAATGGAAAGGCAAAGTGGCGATCGCCCCGAGCGACGCGGACTTCCTGCCGTTGGTGGAGGCGGTCGTGGCGCTGAAAGGCAAGCCAGCGGCGCTGGACTGGCTCAAGGGCCTGAAGCAGAACGCGCAGATCTTCGACGATGACGAAGGCGTGGTGGCCGCGGTCGATCGCGGCGCGGTCGCGACCGGCATCATCAACAATTACTATTGGGCACGACTGCGCACCGAGGAAGGTGCGGCGAAGATGCACAGCCAGATCCACCATTTCGCCAACGGTGACATCGGCGCGCTGGTGAACATATCGGGGGCCGCGGTCCTGCGGTCGTCGAAGAACCCCCAAGCGGCCCAGCAGTTCCTGGCCTTCCTGGTCAGCAAGCCGGTGCAGGAGATGCTCGGCAAGAGCGATATCGATTTCGAATATCCGCTGGCCAACGGCGTGGCGCCGAATCCGCTGCTGAAGCCATTCGATCAGTTGCAACCGCCCCAGATTACGATGGCCCAACTCGGCGACGACCAGGAAGCAGCACAACTGCTCCGCCAAGCCGGCCTGATCTGATGGCGGAAGCGGTCGCCGCCGTCGTCCGATCGGCCGCAGCCTCACAGGGGCGCCCGCCCATCGCGCTGCTCGCAGCGTCCGCCGCCGGCCCGTTGCTTGTGGCCCTGCCGCTTGCCTTCACAGTGTTCCAGGCGACGCGGGCCACCAGGGCCGACCTAATTGAGCTGCTGTTCCGGCCGCTGGTCGGCGAGTTGCTGATCAACACGATCGGCCTGCTGCTGGCGACCACGGCGACTGCGGCCGTCATCGGCACAGCCGCCGCCTGGTCGGTGGAGCGCACACACTTGCCCGGCCGTCAGGCCTGGGCCGTGCTGGCCGCCGTCCCGCTCGCCGTCCCGCCGTTCATCAGCAGCTATGCCTGGATATCGCTCAGCCCCGCGTTGCAGGACTTTGCCGGTGCGTGGCTGGTGGTCACCTGCTCGTATTACCCGCTGGTGTATCTCCCGGTCGCGGCCGCCCTGCGCGGCCTGGACCCTGCCTTGGAGGAGAGCGCGCGATCGCTGGGCCACAGCGTTTGGCGCTGCTTCTTCCGAGTCGTGCTGCCGCAGCTTCGCCCGGCATTGCTGGGCGGCATGCTGCTGGTTGCGCTCAACGTGCTGGTCGAGTTCGGCGCGTTCGCCTTGCTGCGCTTCCGCACCTTCACCACCGAGCTCTACGTGGAATACCGGACTGGCTTCAACGGACCGGGAGCATCCCTGCTGGCGGTGGTCTTGTTGCTGCTCTGCCTGGTGTGCCTGATCGCCGAGATGAAAGTGCGGGGCAGCGCCCGCTATGCCCGCCTGGGCTCCGGGACGCGCCGCCGTGCCACGCTCTACGAGCTCGGCTGGACCACACCGCTCGTGCTCGCCGCCGCCGGCGGGCTGGTCGCGGCGACGCTGGGCGTGCCGCTTGGAATGATCGTCTATTGGCTGACGCAGCATGGCTCCGCCGCCGTCTCCCCGGCCGAGGTATCCGCCGCGCGGCTCCTGGACGCCGCACTGTCTTCGGTGTGGCTGGGGCTCGCCGGCGCGGCAGTCACGGTGACCCTGGCGCTGCCGTTGGGTTTCCTGGCCTCGCGCTATCAGGGATGGCTGATCACGTTGCTCGAGCGGGCGGCCTATCTGGCGCAGGGAGTTCCCGGTATCGTCGTCGCGCTCGCGCTGATCTCGCTGACCGTGCACGCCGTGTATCCGCTCTACCAGACGGCGGTGCTGCTGATCGCCGCCTATGCCATTGTTTTCCTGCCGCTGGCGTTGATCAGCGTGCGTGCGGCGCTGATGCAGGCACAGCGCAGCCTGGAGGAAGCGGCTCGTTCGCTCGGGCTCGGTTGGGCGGCGGTGGCGTGGCGCGTCGTGCTGCCGCTGGCCGGGCCCGGGCTTGGGGCGGCCGCGGCACTGGTCTTCGTCTCCGTCGTCACCGAGCTGACCGCGACCCTTTTGTTGGCACCGATTGGCACCGAGACCCTGGCGACGCAGGTCTGGGCTGACACCTCGACGCTGGCCTTCGCCGCAGCAGCACCATACGCCGCGCTGATGGCCGTGTTGTCCCTGTTGTCCACCTGGCTGCTGGCGCGGCGGTTCGCCGCCACCCGGTTCCTCGCCGTCTAGAGCCCATTATGGCCATTGGAACCGCCGAGCCCCACCCACACCTCTCGCGCCTTGCGGGAATGATCCCCGCGCGCCGGCGCGGCGGGTGAGGGCACAGCAGTGGCGACTCTGCGCGTTGCAGGACTGGCCAAGACGTTCGGCAGCAATCGCGTGCTGTCCGACGTCAACCTCGCCGTACCCTCCGGCGGGCTCGTCGCGATCCTGGGCGCATCCGGCAGCGGCAAGACCACGCTGCTTCGCCTGATCTGCGGCTTCGAGCGCCCGGATGACGGCACCATCGAGCTTGACGGGCGAGTGGTCGCCGCTCGTGGCGTGCATGTTGCCGCCGAGCACCGGCAGATCGGCTACGTCGCGCAGGAAGGCGCGCTGTTTCCGCACCTCTCGGTAGCCGACAACATCGCCTTTGGCCTGCCGCGCCGGATGCGACGGTCGCATCAGGGGGTCGCAGGGCTGCTGGAACTGGTCGGGCTACCCGCGTCGTTTGCCGGCCGGCCCCCGCAGGCGCTGTCCGGCGGTGAACAGCAGCGCGTGGCACTCGCCCGGGCGCTCGCCCCGTCCCCCGAGCTCGTCCTGCTCGACGAGCCGTTTTCCGCGCTGGATGCCGCCTTGCGCGTCGAGACGCGGGAGGCGGTGGCGGCCGCCCTCGCCGCCGCCAAGGCGACGGCGCTGCTGGTCACGCACGACCAGGCGGAGGCGCTGTCGATGGGTCATGAGGTCGCCGTGCTCCGCCAGGGCCGGCTCGTGCAGGTGGCGGACCCGGTGACGCTCTACCGTCACCCCGCCGACGCGGACCTTGCCCGCTTCGTCGGCGAGGCGGTGGTGCTGCCGGGCGTGGCGGCCGATGGGCATGCGGTGTGCGCGTTGGGCCAGCTTTCCCTCGAGTCGGGCGTGCGCGAGGGACCCGTCGATGTGCTGGTCCGCCCCGAGCAGATCCGGCTGGCTCCCGGAGCCGTTGCGTCCGGGCTGCGCGCCCGGGTTTGCAGCGTGACGTTCTACGGGCACGACGCCAACGTCGGTCTGTTGCTGTCAGATTTCCGGCCAGCACAAACGATAGTTGCCCGCGTTGCGGGACACGCGAGCCTGCCGCCCGGGACGGAGGTCACTCTGTCGGTCGAGGGCGATGTGATTGCATTTCCCGCCGAGCGGAGTGGCGCGGAGGAGAAACCCTAGGCCGAACTTCGCCCGCATTTTGGGCTAGATGCTTGATTTAGCGGAGGATTTCCCCGCCACTACTGGCTACACCACCACTGAAGTCTACAGCGCTATCAAGCTCAACTGATGCGACTCTCCTACAAGTGTCGTTACACGCTTGGGTAGTAGGTACGGCGCCATTCGAGTCGCCCTGCGACTCGTTGTCAAGGCATTTCGGAGCAGGTTACTGGCTACGAAATCTGCAAGTATCGAGTCGTTTCAAAGCTTTAGGCGAAAAAGCGGGCAAAGTTCGGCCTAGGCCGGCGCACCGACGTGCTCCGCACAGTCTCTTTAGTTTACCTCAGCGGCGCTCGCTTCTCATCACGGGTAGCGGCAACGGCGTGGACCTCATGCTCCTTGCCGGTCTCCCGGCGCGCTGCCAGCCGCCCTGCTCAACGGGAGGAGCGGCTGTGAAAGATCACTTTTGTTGCTCAGAACACCTGGAGATCAGTTTCCGAGATGCCGCCTGATCACCTCATTGACCAGCGCTGGATTGCCCTTCCCCGCCATCGCTTTCATCACCTGGCCGACGAAGAAGCCGAACAGCTTGTCTTTGCCCGCTCGATACTCGGCCACCTTGTCGGCATTCGCTGCCAACACGCGTTCCACTGCGGCGTCGATCGCGCTCGTATCCGTGACCTGGCGAAGGCCCTGGGCATCGATGATGCTCCCAGGGTCATGGCCGGTCGCCACCATCGCCTCGAACACCTGCTTGGCGATGCGGCCATTGATTGTGCCATCTGAAATCAGATCAAGCAGCTTGCCAAGGTTTTCAGCACTCACCGGACTGTCGGCGACGGTGCGGCCAGTACGGTTCAGAGCAGCGAAGAAGTCCCCCATCACCCAATTGGCCACCTGCTTCGCATCGCGCTGCGCCGCGACTGTCTCGTAGAAATCGGCGGTCGCCTGCTCGGCCACCAGCACTCCGGCATCGTAGGCTGGCAATCCATATTGCCCCACGAACCGGCGCTTCTTCGCATCCGGCAGCTCCGGCAGCTCCGCCTTCAGCTCGGCGATCCAACTCTCGTCCAGCACCAGCGGCAGCAGGTCGGGATCGGGGAAATATCGGTAATCGTGCGCGTCTTCCTTGGTGCGCATGCTGCGCGTCACCCCGCGCCCAGGATCGAACAGCCGGGTCTCCTGCTCGACCGTGCCGCCCGACTCCCACACGTCGACCTGCCGCTTCGCCTCCGCCTCGATCGCCTGCATCACGAAGCGGACCGAGTTGACGTTCTTCACCTCGCAGCGGGTGCGGTACGGGTCGCCGTGCTTGCGCACCGACACGTTGACGTCAGCCCGCATGGAGCCCTCTTCCATGTTGCCGTCACACGTACCCAGATAGCGCAGGATGGTCCGCAGTTTGCGCAGGTAGGCACCGGCCTCCTCCGGGCTGCGCAGGTCGGGTTCGCTGACGATCTCCATCAGCGCCACACCGGCGCGATTGAGGTCGATGAGCGACTTCGTCGGGTGCTGATCGTGCAGCGACTTGCCGGCGTCCTGCTCGAGATGCAGGCGGGTGATGCCGATCGCCCTGGCGCTGCCGTCAGCGAGCTCGATCTCGATCGTGCCTTCGCCCACGATCGGGTGCTGATACTGGCTGATCTGATATCCGGCTGGCAGGTCGGGATAGAAGTAGTTCTTGCGATCGAAACGGCTGACCACGTTGATGTGCGCATTCAGCCCGAGGCCGGTGCGCACCGCCTGCGCCACGCATTCGCGGTCGATCACCGGCAGCATACCGGGGAAGGCAGCATCGACGAAGCTCACTTGAGTATTTGGCTCGGCGCCGAAATCAGTAGGGGCGCCGGAGAACAGCTTGGCCTTGCTGATCACCTGGGCATGGACTTCCATGCCGACCACGACTTCCCAGGGGCCGGTGGCTCCTTCAACACTATAGCTCATTGCGCTGTTCCCGCCCGGATCGTCGGCAGCGCATCGAAGCTCGCTGCCCGCTCGATCGCAGCCCCCACTGCGAACACCGTCTCCTCATCGAACGGCTTGCCGATCACCTGCAGCCCAATCGGCAGTCCGTTCGCATCCAGCCCGGCCGGCACGCTGATCGCTGGTACTCCGGCAAGGTCCGCCGGCACGGTGAACAGGTCGTTCAGGTACATCTTGATCGGATCGTCCATCTTCTCGCCCTGCACGAACGCCGCCGACGGCGCGGTCGGCGTCAACAGCGCATCGACCCGCGCGAACGCCTCGGTGAAATCGCGTAGGATCAGCGCGCGTACTTTCTGCGCCCGCAGGTAATACGCATCATAATACCCAGCCGACAGCACATAAGTCCCAATCAGCACCCGCCGGCGAACCTCCGCGCCGAATCCCTCGGCACGGGTGCGCTCATACAAGTCGCACAGGTCCTTGCCGTTCGTGCGCAGCCCGAAGCGCACGCCGTCATAGCGGGCCAGGTTTGACGACGCCTCGGCCGGCGCGACGATATAGTACGTCGCCAGACCGTACTTGGTGTGCGGCAGCGACACATCGACCACCTCGGCGCCTGCTTCGCGCAGCCAATCCACGCCCTGTCGCCACAGCGCCTCGATCTCCTCGGGCATGCCGTCGGCGCGATACTCACGCGGCACGCCTATCCGCATTCCCTTGACCGATCGTCCGCAGGCGCCCTGGTAGTCCCCCAGCGGCACGTCCGCGCTGGTGGAATCCTTCGGGTCGTGCCCCGCCATGGCGCCGAGCAGGACCGCGCAATCCTCCACCGAGCGGGCGAGTGGCCCCGGATGATCCAGCGATGACGCAAACGCCACCACGCCCCAGCGACTGCACCGGCCGTAGGTCGGCTTCAGCCCGACAATCCCGCAGAACGACGCCGGCTGGCGGATCGACCCTCCAGTATCGGTTCCGGTTGCCCCCAACGCCAGCCGTGCCGCGACCGCCGCCGCGGACCCGCCTGAGGATCCCCCCGGCACCAGCACGGCATCCGCGTCCTGCCGCCGCTTCCAAGGATTCTCGACCGCACCATACGCCGAGGTCATATTGGACGAGCCCATCGCGAACTCGTCCATGTTCGTCTTGCCGAGGAACACCGCCCCGGCGCGCAGCAGGTTGGCGCTGACGGTGCTCTCATAGGGCGGCACGAACGGCCCCAGGATGCGGCTGCCGGCAGTGGTGCGCACGCCCTCGGTGCAGAACAGGTCCTTCATGGCGATCGGCACGCCGGTCAGAGGCCGCTCGTCGCCACGCGCCAGCGCCGCGTCGGCGGCGTCCGCCTGCGCCAGCGCCTGCTCACCGGTCACGGTGATAAAGGCGTTCAGCCGGGGGTTCAGCGCCTCGATCGCCGCCAGATGCGCCTCGGTCAGCTCGCGCGAGGTGAACGCGCGCTGGCGCAACCCGCTGCGTGCCGCGGCCAGGGTCAGGTCGGTCAGCATCATTCGACGACCTTGGGCACCACGAAATACGCGCCGATCCGCTCCGGCGCGTTGGCCAGCACCTTGTCCTGCGCACCGCCGTCGTTGACCACGTCCTCGCGCATCTTCAGCGCCATGCGCGCGGCGCCGGTCAGCGGCTCGACGCCCTCGATGTTCACCGCGTTGAGCTGCTCGATCCAGCCAAGAATGCCGTTCAACTCCGACTGCAATTGCGGGATCTCCGCGTCATCCACGTGGATGCGCGCGAGCGTGGCAATGCGGCGAACGGTCGCGGGATCGAGCGACATGGGCGGGCGCTATCCTTGGCTGGAAGAACGACAGAGACCATAAGCACCGGCATGGCGCTGTTCAACCTGACCGAGCTGCGCAGCCAGTTGCGCAAGGACGAGCGGCTGATTGGAATCGACCCCGGCTCGAAGACGATCGGGTTGGCGCTGTCGGACGTGATGCTGCTGCTGGCGACGCCCTATGGCAGCCTGCGGCGCGGCAAGCTCAAGGACAATGCCGCCGAGATCGCTGCGATTGCCCGGCAGGAGGCCGCCGGCGGGCTGGTGGTCGGCTTGCCGTTGTCGATGGACGGAACCGTGGGCCCCGCGGCTCAGGGTGCGCGGGACTGGGCGGCGGCGCTGTCCGCGGCAACCGGGCTGCCGGCGGCGTTGTGGGACGAGCGATTATCCTCGGCCGCGGCGAACCGGATGCTGATCGATGAGGCGGACCTCAGCCGCGCGCGCCGGGCGCGGATGGTGGATCGGATCGCCGCGACCTGGATGCTGCAATCCGCGCTGGACGCCAGTCGGTGACTCCAGATGCTCCGCGTCTGCGGCGCGGGATGACGCCTTGTCACGCATAATATGTTGCGCGAGATTCTGCCCGTGGCGAACCATGCTCAGACGGGAGGAACAGCCGATGCAACATCGTGCTGCGCGCTTTTTTGCGGCCCTGACGACCGGAATCGTAGTCGCGCTCGCTGTGACGCCTGCGCGCGCAGCGCAGCGCTATGATGTCACCATCCTGGAATCGACTCCGGGCTTTTTCGACCTGCCGCTGCGTAATGCCGTCGCGGACTACGCGCCCAAGCTGAACCTGAGCGCCAACATTATTACCGTCACCGGCGGGGGCGGAGTGGCGACCGAGTTTGAAGGCGGCACCGGCACAATCGCCATGGTCGGCGCCGACACACCATTGCGCCTGGCGAAAGCCGACGCCGTCCCCGGCGGGGTAACAATTATCGGCACCAACATGACGAACATGCTGTACGCCCTCGTTGCCAAGCAGGGGTCCCCCTACCACTCGCTGGAGGACCTGCGGGGCAAGAACGTCGGCATCACCGGCGCCGGCGCCGCCAGCGAAGTGGTGGTAAAATGGGCACTCAAAACCAAGGCCAACATGAACCCGAGCGAAGTGCGTCTGGTTCCGCTCGGCCCGCCACCAACCATCCTGCAAGGGATCATCCGCGGTGCGGTGGCAGCGGGAACGGTATTCAGCCCCGCCCTCGACCTTGGATTGAGCCAGCACGAAGTGCAGATGGTCTTCGACTTCCGCGATTATCGGTACGCACAGAACGTGTTCATGGTGCGCACCAATCAGGTCAAGAAGGATCCAGAGCTGTTCCGCCTGTTCATGCAGGCGTACAACCAGGCGGTTCAACGCATGTATGCCGACCCGGCATACGCCCTGTCCACCGCAATGAAATACTGGGGCCAAGGCACGACCGAAGACATCGTGAAATCCGAGCTCGCCTTCTACATGAAGAGCGAGTGGAAAGAGACGCGCTTCACACCCGAACTCTACAACGCCTGCAAGGACGTCCTGCTCAATTCCGGCGATTTTCCCACCGGTAATTTCCCAAGCTTCGAGTCTCTGTCGCAGCATGCTCCCCATGCTTGAGCAGCGGCACCGATAACCGCGTGGACGCAAGCCGCGGCAGCCTGGCCGTCACCGGCGTGTCCGTGCGCTACCCACAACGCGGCACACGCCAGACCTCCGGAGTGCTCGCGGTCAGTGATATCAGCTTCTCCGTTGCGCCCGGCGAGTTCGTCGCCATCGTGGGACCCAGCGGTTGCGGCAAGTCAACGCTGCTGAAGGCTATTGCCGGACTGGTCCCGCTGGCATCCGGCAGTGTTGCGTTCGGCGGGGGCCCGGAAACGCGTGTCGGCTTCGTCTTCCAGACCGACGCGCTCCTGCCCTGGAATACCGCGAGCGGCAATATTGAACTCGCACTCCGGCTCGCGGGAGCACCCGCCGCGGCTGCCCGCGAGCGGGCCAAGGCTTTGCTCGCCCGTATCGGACTGGCACATGCAGCCGATCTGTTCCCACCACAACTATCAGGGGGCATGCGAAAGCGGGTCGCGATCGCCCGTGCGCTGGCCTACGATCCGGCGATCTTCCTGATGGACGAATCCTTCAGTGCCCTGGACGCGCAAACGCGCATTCAGGTTGGTAACTTTTTCCTCAACCTGCTCGCGCAGTCCCAACAGACGGTGGTGTTTGTGACCCACGATATCGAGGAGGCTGTCGCCCTCGCCGACCGTGTGCTCGTGATGTCCCGCGGTCCCGGCCGGATCGAGTGCGAAATACCTGTTCCTCTGCCGCGCCCGCGCGACTATCACGCCACGCGCTTCGTCGCCGGCTTCGGTGATCTGCAACAGCGCGTTTGGAACGCGCTGCCGGCTTCTTCCGAGCCGATGCCATGAAAAGCGAAGCCGCTGCCGTGTCGGGGACTGCCAGACGCGTACGATTTTCGCCTCGCCTTGCGTCCTGGCTTCTTGCGCTTGCCCTGATCGCGATCTGGCAGGCTGCGGCGGACGCTGTTCCGGGCATGACGTCACTCGCCAGCTCTCCGCTGCTTGTGATTGAACGCCTGGCGGCACTCGCCGCGAATGGAGATCTCTGGCGCAATCTCCTGCCGACACTCGAAGAGACCTTTGGTGGTCTGGCACTTGGACTGATTGTTGGGATCTGCGGCGGAGTGCTCATGGCCCGTTCGCGCTTTGCCGCCTCGATGCTGGATCCCTACGTCATCGGCATCAACGGTGTGCCGCGCGTCGCGCTGGGGCCATTCTTTGTTGTCTGGTTCGGCATCGGCATACTTTCGAAAATCCTGCTCGCCGTCTCCATCGTGTTCGTCGTTGTGCTGTTCAACACGCGCGAAGGCATCGAAAGCATCGATCCGGACCTTGTCGATGCATTGCGCAGCATGCGTGCGAACCAATGGCAGATGCTGCGCCATGTGACGATACCATCATTGGTCCCGTGGCTGCTCGCTTCCACCAAAATCGGCATCGGCCTCGCCCTAACTGGCGCCGTGGTGGGCGAGCTTGTCGGCGCCAGCGCAGGCTTAGGGTGGTACATCACCAATTCGTTGAACGTCATCGACATGACCGGAGCGGTGACCGCGCTGCTCGTAATGGCTGTCGTGGCGATGCTGATGTACTATGCGGTGCTTGTTATCGAGCGGCGATTGTCGGTATGGCGTTCGGAGGCTGGAACGCGGTGAGCCGCGCCACGCGTCCACGGCAGTTCGGCGCGGCGGCGTCTCACACCACGTCATGGCCGGCCTTGTGCCGGCCATCTTGTGCCCGTTGTGGCATGTCAGCGCGAACAGGGAAGGAGATGGGCGGCACACGACAACACAAGGCCGGCCATGCCGGCATCGGATTGCGTTCGCCCGAGAGCCAATCTTCCGTTCCTCGGCCAGTATCACTCCGCCGCCACCGACAACTGCTTCGGACGCGGTATCTCGTCGCCGGTCAACGTTTCGTGTGCCAACAGCGCGGCGGCGCCTTCGTCCAGAACAGGTCGGTTCTGTCGCAGGATGGCGACCGCGCGTTGCAGTGCCTGCTCCAGATGGTCGCGTACCGCCCGATCGATCTCGTGGGCGGTGTACTCGCTGAACCGGCGTTGCCGCCAGAATGCGCCGGGGGCCTGCTGAAGGAACTGGCTGCCCGAATCGGTGTCCCACGCCACCGGCCCCAGCCGGGGGTCCATCCCGTAGCGCAGCACGATGCCACGCGCGATATCGGTTGCCTTCACCAGATCATCGGCCGCGCCGGTCGAAACATCGTCGCCCAGCAGCATCTCCGCCGCCCGCCCGCCCAGCAGCACGCACATCCGGTCCAGAAGCTCCTGACGGCTCATCAGGAAGCGATCCTCGGTCGGGTGCTGCATCGTGTACCCCAGGGCGGCGATGCCACGCGGGATGATCGAGACCTTCTGCACCGGATCGGTACCGGGGATCGCCAGCGCCACCAGCGCATGTCCCATCTCGTGGTAAGCCACCGTGTGCCGTTCCTTCGGCACCAGCACACGAGACCGCTTCTCCAGTCCAGCGATGATCCGCTCCACCGCTTCGGTAAAGTCCGACATCGCGATCGCCTCGGCACCGCGCCGGGTGGCGAGCACGGCGGCTTCATTGCCCAGATTGGCAAGGTCGGCGCCGGTGAAGCCCGGCGTCAGCGCCGCAATCTCTTCCAGCCGGACGTCCGCGGCCAGTTTCAGCTCCTTGAGATGGATTCGCAGAATCTCGATCCTGCCCTTCCGGTCAGGACGGTCGACCAGGATCTGCCGGTCGAACCGCCCGGCCCGCAACAAGGCGGGGTCGATGATCTCCGGCCGGTTGGTGGCCGCCAGCACGACGATCGCCGTCGAGCGGTCGAACCCGTCCATCTCCGCCAGAAGCTGGTTCAGCGTCTGCTCTTTCTCGTCCTGGCCTTGAATCGGACTGGCGTTACGCGCACGGCCGAGCGCGTCCAGCTCGTCGATGAAGACGATGCAGGGGGACTGCTTGCGCGCCTGCGCAAACAGGTCGCGCACCCGCGCCGCGCCGACGCCCACGAACATCTCGACGAATTCGGCGCCGTTGGTGGAGAAGAACGGAACTTTCGCCTCCCCGGCCACCGCGCGGGCCAGCAGCGTCTTGCCGGTGCCCGGCGGACCAACCAGCAGGATGCCGCGCGGAATATGCGCGCCGAGGCGGCCGAACCGTTTCGGCTCACGCAGGAACTCGACGAACTCGCTGAGTTCCTGCTTCGCCTCTTCGACCCCGGCCACGTCGGCAAAGGTGGTGGTCACGCCGGTCTCCGCCGCCAGCTTCGCCTTGCTGCGGCCGATCGACATCAGCCCGCTGCCCAGCCCCCCGCCGCCCATCCGGCGCATGGCGAACAGCCAAATCCCGACGAAGATGAGCGGGGGAATGACCCACGACAGCAGCACGCCCCAACCAGAGCCGGAAGCTGCCCCGCTGAACTGCACGTGATGTTGCGCAAGCTGGCCGGCGAGCGCCTGTGGCACGGACGTCGTGGTGAAGTTGGAGGTCTTCGTGCCGGGCACCGGCTCGGTGAGCTGGCCCCGGATGGTGTCGCCGGACACCACGACCTGCTTCACCTTGTTCTGGTCAAGCAGGCTCTGGAACTGGCTGTATGGGATTGCCTGGTAGCGGGCTTGTCCGCCGCCCTCAAACACTCCGGCCAGGCTCATCACCAGGAGCGGGATCCATAGCCACCAGAGCGGGAAGGTGGAGCGTGGCTTCTGCTGGTTAGGCACTGTCGCAAAACCGCGGTTTGATTGACAGGTTCCGGGCCACTCATCACGTTCGCGGAAGCGGAAACCAAGGGCGCTGGATGCGGAACGCCGGCCTGTTCGACCTACAGGTAAATGGCTTTGCCGGGGTCGACTTCAATTCGACGGCCATTGGCGCCGATGCGCTGGACCACGCACTCGACGCCATGGCGCGGACCGGCGTGGCGCAGTGCCTGCCCACCGTCATCACTGCGCCGGAGGCGGTTCTCGGCGACCGGCTGGCGGCGCTCGACCGCGCGGTTGCCACCAGCCGGCTCGGTCCGGCCATGGTGCCCGGCTATCACCTCGAAGGACCCTTCCTGAGCCCCGAGGACGGCTACGCCGGCTGCCATCCGCCGACGGCCATGGTGGCGGCGGACCACGCGCTGGTCGAACGGGTCGAGGCGGGGCTCGCCCGCCCAATCCTGCTCTTGACCGTGGCACCGGAGCGCCCGGGGGCGACCGCGTTGATCGGCTGGGCGAGGGCGCGGGGCAAAGTCGTGGCGTTGGGCCATACCGCCGCGTCCTTCGCCGACATTGCGGCGGCGGTCGAGGCCGGCGCGACGCTGAGCACGCACCTCGGCAACGGCTTGCGCCGGATGCTGCCCAAATTCGACAATCCGATGATCGCACAGCTTGCCGAGGACCGGCTGCGGGCAAGCTTCATCGCCGACGGGATCCACATCCCGCCGACGGCACTGAAGGTGCTGCTGCGCGCCAAGGGGCTCGAGCGCAGCATCTTGGTAAGCGATGCGACGGCAGCCGCGGCGGCGCCGGCGGGACAGTACGAGCTTGCCGGCATGGCCATCGAGCGCGCTGCCGATGGCGCGGTCCGGCTGCCGGGAAATGGCACGCTGGCCGGCTCATCGCTGACGCTCGATCAGGCCGTGCGCAACCTGGTGGATTGGGGACTGGCCTCGACCGAAACTGCGACACAGATGGCATCGGACAATCCCGCCGCGCTGATGGCACCCGCGCTCGAGGCGCACGAACTTCCACCTCTCCCGCCCCGCGGGAGAGGTCAGTTCGCGCAGCGAACCGGATGAGGGTCCCTCACGCACGGCACCCTCTCCCGCGGAGCGCGAGAGGTGTGTGGCCTCAGTCCTTCTTCCCCCTCGCCTCAGCAACAGCACTCTGCAACTCGGCGAAATCGGCAGCGCCTGGGATGAAGCGTTTGCCCACCACGAGCGCCGGCGTGCCCTCGATCCCGATTTCCCGCGCAAGCTGAAGATTGGCGTTGAGCCGCTGGCGGATCGCGGCGTCATTCATGTCGTGACTAAGCCGCGGCCAGTCGAGCCCGGCGGCGATCGCGGCAGCGCGGATACTCGCCTCGGTGATGTCCGGCGGCGCCTGCATCAACAGGCTCCGCAGCTTCTCGTAGCCGCCCTGCTTCTGTGCCGCGAGCAGCGCCCGCGACGCCAGTATGCTTGGCGGCCCGAGGATCGGCAGGTCCTTATAGACCACTCGTACCGAGTGGTCGGTGGCCAATAGCTTCGCCATATCCGGCTCCATCCGCCGGCAATACGGGCAGCGGACGTCGAAGAACTCGACGATGGTGACGTTGCCCGCCGGGTTGCCGCCGACCGGATCGGCCGGACTGATCAGCTTGTCCTGATGGGCAAGCACCGCCTGAGCCTGGCGCTTGGCCTCGTCCTCCTGCAACGCCGCCAGCGCATCGCGCAGGATCGACGGGTCCCGGATCAGCGCGTCGCGAAGGATCTGCACGATCTGGTTGCGCTGGTCCTGGGTGAACGGCCCGGCACAGGCCGGACGGAGCAGCGCCGAGAAGCCAAGCACCAGCCCGGCGACCACCGCGGCCGGACGAAGCAAATGCCGAAGCGAAAGCCGCATGGTCGATGCTGTCTCCGGTCGCTGCCGATCCGACATGGCGGAATACGCCGGGCGCAGCAAGCCCGATCCCCTTTGAAGGCGTTGCCGCTCTGAGGGAACGCGTCTATGGCACCAACGGGAAGACGCAGGGGAAACGCCTCGTTGCGAAAGACGGTTTCGGTTTCGGCTGCCCGGTGCGCTCGTGCGGCCCGCGTCGTCGTGCTTTGCCTGCTCACTGCCGCCTGCGGATCGCTGTTCGGCAACGCGCCACCGCCCCCGGGCACGCCCGGGCACGTGACCGGCTTCCTCGGCGCGGTGGTCGCCGACGAGCCGCGCGCGGCGCTGATCGGCCGGCAGATGCTGTCGGCCGGCGACAATGCCGCCGATGCCGCCGTCGCGGTAGGAATGGCGCTGGCGGTGACGCTGCCGTCGCGAGCCGGGCTGGGCGGCGGCGGCGCCTGCATGGCCTTCGCTCCGGGGCGTGACTCGGTGAACAAGGGCGTTCCCGAGGCGGTGCTGTTCGTTCCCGCGCCGCCATCGGGCGCCGTCGGCGAGGCCGACCGGCCGGCCGCCGTGCCGATGCTGGCGCGCGGGATGTATCTGCTGCACGCGCGCTATGGCACCGGCGATTTCGGCCGGCTGGTGGCGCCGGCAGAGCAGCTCGCCCGGTTCGGCACGCCGGCCTCGCGGGCGTTGGTGGACGACCTTCGGCTGGTCTACGGTCCGTTGTTCGCCGACCCGCAGGCGCGGGCGGTGTTCGGCGTGAACGGCGTCCCGTTGCAGGTCGGGCAGACACTGCAGCAACCGGCGCTCGCCTCCACGTTGGCGACGATCCGGGTCCAGGGTGTGGGGGATTTCTACCAGGGCGGGCTGGCACAGCAGATCGTGCAAGGCTCGGCGGTCGCCGGCGGCCCGCTGAGCCTGGCGGCGCTGCGTGCGGGGCTGCCGCGGCTGGCGCCACCGATCGATATCGGATTTCGCAACGACCAGGTCTCGTTCCTGCCGCCGCCGGCCGACGGAGGGCTGGCGGCAGCGTCGGCATTCGCGACGCTTGTGCAAGATCCGAATGCGGTGGAGCAGGCGGGGGCACGGGCCCTGGCCGTGGCGACGCGCTGGCGGGCGGGAGGCGTCGATCCGCAGGCGCTGCTGTCGGCGCCGCTGCCGGCGGGCAACCTGCCGCCGCTACCAGCTTCGACGACGTTCCTGGTGATGGATCGCGACGGCAATGCCGTGGCCTGCGCCCTGACGATGAACAATCTGTTCGGGACCGGGCGGATCGTGCCGGGGATGGGATTCCTGCTGGCGGCGTCGCCAGCCAGCGTGCCGCCTCCGTTGTTGGCTGCGGCGATCGCCTGGAACCGGCCGACGCATGTGTTCCGTGCGGCTGTCGGCGGCTCGGGGCAGGAGGGCGCTCCGCTGGCCGCCGCGCTGGCGATGATGAACACGCTGCGGAGCAGCCAGGCGATGGGAGGGCTGGTACCCGAGCCCGGACGGGCCAACGTCATTGCCTGCAGTCGCTACCTGCCCGGCGAGAACGGCACCTGCGCTTGGGCGACGGACCCGCGCGGATCCGGGCTGGCGACCGGTGGAACATGAAGCACGCTGTCTCGCCCGACGTTTGTCCAACGCCTTGCCGTAGCGGGTAACGGCGGCAACAAGGTGCGATCGTGCAACGCCGCCCGTGCCAGCCGACGCGATCGAACAGGTGCGATCGAGAAGATCGCAGACCCGCGATGCTACCTCAACGCGCGATGCACGCACACACATCAACGCTGCAAGTGCGGCAAGGTATAAACTCGCCCAACCTCACCATCGGCACCAGCGGGTTTATCTCCCGCGGCCGCTGGTGCGGGCGTTTACGTCCGCACGGTCTTCCGTTGGTCCAATCAATATCCGCCTCGGCACCAATCCAGCGACGGCAAGACGGCTCGGAGATGCGGAGGTCTATCGCCCTCATGGAATGGTGAGATGATCGCCCTGGCCTCAAGGCCGCGATCTGGAAGCAAAAGAAACTGGTCGTCATCGTGCCGTCCGAGCATCCCTGGGCGACATGCAAATCGATCGAAAAAGCGATGCTGCTGCGCGAGCGGATGATTGGCGGCGAGCCCGGGACTGGTACCGTCGCGCCCGCTGCGACAGATCTTCGATGTTGGCGCCAGCTTTCTGAAGCTCGGTCTGCAGCTCGGCAGCGCCAGCGCGATGAAACAAGCCGTGCGGGACGGAACGCTGCAGGCGCTCCTTGTTGAGGAGACGCCTCTCGCGAAGCCGTTGTTCTCGATCGTTCCTGCAGGGCTTTCCACCACCAGCCAGCCCGGCTGCGCAATTCCATCCGTCCCGGCCGGACGTCAAAACGTGAGTAGCAGTGTCGGTGGGTCAGCGGATGCTGAAAGGATAGCGGCGGTACCATATGTAGTCTGCCTCTGCCGCTCCATTGCACTGGGGCGCAGGCTCACATCCGAAAGAGCTGCCCTATGATGAACACGCAGACGGCCAGGATGCTCGCCCAATACAAGAACTGGGCAGACAATGTGATCTTCAAGGAGGTTGCCGCGCTTCCGCCGGGTGAGGCCGAGAAGGAGCGCAAGACGCTGTTCAAGAGCATCATTGGCACGCTCAACCACATCTATGTCGTCGATCTGATCTGGCAGGCGCATCTTGAAGGGCGCGAGCACGGTTTCCAGGCTCGCAACGTCGCCGTGCATCCGCAACTCGCCGCGCTTTGGGCCGCCCAGCAGAAGTTGAATGACTGGATCATGGATTGGGCCGAGGCGCAGAGCGAGACAGGCCTCGCCGAAGCCGTGCCCTTCGCCTTCGTCAACGGCACCAGTGCGGTGATGAAGCGCGGCGAGATGTTCCTCCATCTCGTCACCCACGACTCTTACCATCGTGGCTGGGTCGCCGAGATGTTCTTCGAAGCGGGCGCGCGGCCGCCGGAGACTGATCTCTCGGTGTTCCTCTGCGAGGCGCCGCCGGACTTGCGCCGCGCGCTGTAGGCCAGAGATCGTCCGATGGAAGGCGGTAGCGGCGAATGTGGACGCCCAGCACCTGCTCGAAGAGCTCGAATTGCATATCCAGGTCCATGCCGGGCCGACCATTGGCGCTCGCTGAAAATGCCGATCTCATCATGGCTTCGGCGAGCCGCCCCGCGTCCTCGGCTACTACGCCCTTTGCGCCATGGCGATCTCCCAAAGTGACGTGCCGGAAACGGCCGGCAGACGCGTTCCACGCTACCCACTTGTGAGTGCCACCTTGATCGGGCGACTGGCCGTCCTTCCGGCAGCGGGCCACCATGGCCGCCACCATGAATTTGACTGGCATCAAAGCTGTTGGGGATCATGGGGCATGGCCCTCTCTACTGCGGCGGAGCTGAAGCCCGGTAAGCAGTCTAGGAGACTTTCTATTTGGCTACCCTCTCCCGAGGGCAATCGGAGCAAGTCTGTCAGGAATAGCGCCGCCGATCCTCACGGGCGCGTATATCATCGAGATAACGAGGGTGAAGCCTAGTGGTGGGCAATTCATCGACCGGGCATATTCGCCCCACGCTGGCGCCCATTTGCCGATCCCCCAAGAAACCCAAGCTTCGGCTTCATGCAAGTTTTGACCTCGTCCAGCATCGCCCGCAACCTTCGTTCATCATCACCCTGGTATAAGCCCGAGTCGATCGCAGTTCTCAGTTCATGATGAAAGCTTTGGTAGTCGGAACGCCGGTCGTTATACGAATAGCGCTGGATTTCTGCCCATTTGGTTTCTAGGCGCTGCACGGTTTCCTCCCAAGCAGATTGACCTAAACACCACACTCGCCTCCGATTCGCTCGCCATTCATCATACCGGAGCGCCAGCGGATCACCGCGTCGGCAGCGCCGGAACCGATGGGCACCCGCGGCCAGGAAACATCGAGCAGGTGAGGTGCTATCCCGTGCAGGCTTTGATAAAAGCTCTGCCAAGCCCGGTTACCTGGACGATGCCATAGACCATGACTCCCCCCAGCGCCGAGGCCGGCTGAAGACAGCCTAGTCGGCAAAGGTTCACAAGAGCGATCTCTACATCACCCCGAGGCATCAAAGCCTGATCGCCCTCACGGGGCGTTTCCGCGCGATCGGGCAGGTTGACGGTCCACACCTGTCCTGCCCGGTTTGGTGTAGCCTCCGCGATCTTGGCCAAAAGTTGAACATCGAAGCTCGTCATTTCGGCAAGCATGCGAATGAACGCCGTGCGCATCTCCGTCTCGCTGCCCGCGTCCGCTGCATTGGCCAACATCCTCGCCCAAATGTCCTGTAGATCGTCATCATCCTGTAGGCTGGCTTCCTCGATCAATGGCACCAGAAAGCTCGGTGCTACCTGCCGAGTAGCTTTGTCGAGTCCTCTTTCTTTCAGAATGCTTCCGACCTGTTCCGCTAAACGAATCTGTCGCTTCCATCTCCAGACCTGAGATTGGTCTGTCACTATCCCAACCAATTCACGTAGTGGCGGAGCCAAGAAGCCGCCGAGGTCCCGGCCCGCTTTTGTTACCTCAGTAACGGCTTCGCTGGCTTTGCCGGTCGCATCGGCCCAGCCTCCGGTCGGATCACTCATAGGACTTAGTCCTCCGGACCGGCTGGCGCAGGCCGGTGCCACCACACGAGAGGCTCGCGACTACCATGCTCGTAGCGCATACTTACCCACTTTCCGGGGCGCCATACTTGCCACTCGCTCGTTTCAGCGTTCCATCTAGCTTCGGCAGGCGTGCCATCTGGAAACTGGACCATGATTCGCGAGCCGTCGCGCGGTGCTGTGTCCCATGGTTCCGTAGTGGGGGTATCGTCCGTCATTTGCCGTTGGCCATTACCAGAACAAGCATGTCACCTGCCCTCGATTCGCGTTATCAGTGCGGGTGCGCATACACGAACCGCGCCCCAGCCGCCCGCCGCAAGGTCTTTGAGGGGATTGGCCTGGCAATAGTTGTCGATCCAAGCCCACACGCCGTTTGCGTCCACCCCTTTCAGCAGGTTCCACCCATCTGCAACACCGAGAAAGCCGACTCCGGACAAGAAGCCCAGCACCCACTGCTCACCACCGAGTGCCCGTCGATCGCGCCGCATCGCAATCCAGGTGCCGCAAGACGACCCAATGCTGGTGTAAGTAGGCTGCGCCACCGCCGTCTCGGTCATCATCAGGACGGCGACGGTAATCATCAGATGACGAAAGGGTCTCATTCTGGCACCATATCACTTTCCTTACGACCGTCATACCGGCCAGCGATCGGCATGTCGGCAGCAGACGGAACGATGGGCCGGAGCCGATCGGCTCAAAAGGGGCATTTCGCTAGATCACGTGCAAAGTAATACTCCCGGCTACCAGCCTTGACGGCGCTGTTTATTTCGGCAACGTTCTGCTCAGTAATGATCCCGTCTGTGGCAGACCCTACAAGGGCCAGTTTTGGGGTCAGAGGGATGATCATGTGCGAAGGAACATCCGGCACAATGAACTCGCCGGATTGCGCATGAATGGCCCCCCACTTTGTCACGGCACTCAGATCGAGTGCGTAGCGGTTTATCCGCATTTGCAGTTGCACCCCATTGAGTTGTCGCGCGGGCATCTTTCCGCCCCTTCTCGCGAACAGATAGCCATTCTTCTCCAGGGTTTCCTCTTGGGCTTTTGTAAGATGGTCGCCAGTAACCCCGAACAATTCGATTTCCTGTGCGCCGAGTTGCCTGTAGCGTGCCCGCATAAACCAGAGCGCAAACATCGAATTGGTGGGGCCTCTCTGCTCAGGCGTTATCGTGTTCACATGGCATTCAATAATCGGTCGGACGACTCGCTGAAACTTGTCCTCGATGTGCTTCATGTAGGTTTCTGTGCGCTGGTCCCACGCGCGTTGTGCCAAGAATAGAGTATCGTCCAACTTAGCCGGCCGAGCCTTATGCCTGAGCACATCGAACACCGTCACGCGCCCGCTCTGGTCTGCAAACGGTTCCATGCTGCGCTTGGGAAAAATATGCTGCCTGAGCGTCAGCTTGTTTGGATTTTTCAGCAGTGGTCGTTCAGCCCGTTGCATCTGACCCTTCACCGCAAGACTCCGAAACGGTTCGGATGTCTTCGCGAGGGCCACAGCCATTGCCGCGGCGGCTGGATGTCCCTGTGCCCAGTCATTGGCTGACTGTTGCTGGCTACGGACAGAGGCGATTCTAATTACCGGCACTGGGAACGTTCTCCTTTCTCGCGGCTGCGTCCTGAAACTATCGGGATGGTGGACTCGCTGGCGTCCATCATATCAGAGCGCACGCTGAAAGGGCAATTGCGTGACCCCTATCGTTCCGGCACCCGTGGCGGTGTACCCGCTAGCCTCTTCATCACCACACCCCGACCGCTCCGCGCGTCGTCCGCATGGTGGACCCGCCGCCGACCGCCGTAACTGAGCGCGAAGAACAGCGTCTCGGTAACCCCGTCCGGGGTGGCAGGGCGGAGGCGGTCGGGCTCATCGGACACGGCGTGAGGTAATCAGCCCCTTGGGGGGCATCTCTAAGATAAGCCGTCAAAGGACGTAGCGGGGTTTGCGGACGCTGCCATTCGGTAGAACGCACCCCGGCCGGCGTGCCCATATGTGCGTCGGTCGGTCCTCGGTTTGCGCTTTCATCTGGCGGATGATGACGCCACCAAGCCAGAACGGTGGCCCGAGCGCAGCTGAAACCACCAACAGTGGCGCACCGCTGTATCCGCTAAGGTTCTTCGTTGTCGGCGTCGGCGGGTGACCATAACTGCTTCTCAGATGTGCTGGATCGACCACCACCTCGATTTCGTCCGTTTCGACATTCGCTGCGACGAGTCCGTTCGATTGTTGTAGGAACTCGACAGAATCGCGGCGAAGGACCCAGCGATTTACCTCTGGGTATCTCGCGAAGAACACGCCGCGTCCAACCATCGGAGGGGGCGGAGGCCACATACTCGCTTCGCACCGCAGCGGACGAATGTCTATCGCGCGAAACTCGGCATCGGTAACCCTGAACGTGGCAACGTCACATTCCTCGTTCCCGTCGATGAACCGTTCTTCCCAGTCAGTCAGGTCAACATTGCGAACCACGAGACGGGTTGAGGGATGCGCTTCGAGGCACCTGCGGTAGTCTGCGATCACGTGAAAGGCCGTGACACCGAAGCGGGTATCCCCGATCTCGACAAAGAAGCAACTGCCGTTCGCGCAGACTGAGTTCGCGTCGAAGGGATTAGTGCCCCACCAGAAAGGGGCGACGTAGTGTCGCGACTCCTGATGGAGGACCTGAGAGACAGACCTGAGTGTCTCCTGGTCGAGTTCCGACTCGATTTGAGTGGGCACCATGGCAAAGCCAAATACCGGCGGGTGACGAGTCGGTCCAAGGCCGTGTAGGGGAGCATGGCGGAGCCGCCGACGTCCAGCGTCTCGCCCGGTGCGGCGGGCGGAGGTGGGTCGGCCTCGTCAGTCGGAAACCTGCATTTCTGTGCCATTGGCACAAAAACCAAGGACCGTTTGCCGGCAAGATTCGTCCGCTTGTCGATGGCTTGGAGGGCGGAACAACGGCAGTTTCTGTAGGCGTTCGTCGTCGGGGTTTGCTTGGAGCGGGCGAAGGGATTCGAACCCTCGACCCCAACCTTGGCAAGGTTGTGCTCTACCCCTGAGCTACGCCCGCACCGCACCAGATCGGCCCGCTACCTAAAGGCCCGTCCCCCGTTTTGCAAGCCACACGGCGACACCTGGACCGGCGGCGACTTCACGCTGCCCGCTATGCGGGCACCCCGTCCTTGTCAGCCGGGCCAGTTGTGACATGTATTACCGGGCGCTTAGGCGCAGCCGCAAGGGACCAGGAACGTCATGGACGTCATCATCGGCAAGAACCAGGCCGCGCCCGGCGGCAATCGCACTGCGCCGCAAGGCACGCCGAGCGACATGCCCCGGGACATCATCGTCGAAGGCGACCAAAAGACCTTCATGCGCGACGTCGTGGAGGCCTCGCGCCAGCTCCCTGTGCTGGTCGATTTCTGGGCCACATGGTGCGGGCCCTGCAAGCAGCTCACGCCGACGCTGGAAAAAGTGGTCCGCGCCGCCGGCGGCCGCGTCAAGCTGGTGAAGATCGACATCGACAAGAACCGCTCGCTGGTTCAGCAGCTCGCCCAGCTCGGGCTGCCGCTACAATCGGTGCCGACGGTAGCGGCGTTCTGGCAGGGGCAGATCGCCGACCTGTTCCAGGGCGCGCAGCCGGAATCCGAGGTGAAGCGATTCGTCGAGAGCCTGCTCAAGCTCGCCGGGGGCTCGATGCCGACCGCCGATCTGCTGGCCGAGGCCAAGGCGGCGGCCGACGAAGGCGATACCCAGACCGCTGCGGAGCTGTTCCGCGCGCTCCTGGATCAGGAGCCCGAGAACCCGGAGGCCTGGGGCGGGCTGGTGCGCACGATGCTGGCGCTCGGCCAAGAGGAGGCGGCCGGCAAGGTCCTGGCGCAGGTGCCATCGAAGCTCGTCGACCATGCGGAGATTGCCGGGGCGCGCAGCGCGCTTGCGCTGGCCGAGGAGGGGCGCAAGGCCAAGGCCCAGCTTCACTCGCTGCAGCAGCGGGCAGCCGCCGATCCGTCGGATTTCCAGGCGCGCTACGACCTTGCCACTGCCCTGAACGCGGTCGGTGAGCGCGCGACGGCGGCGGACCATCTGCTCGACATCATCCGCCGCGATCGCGCCTGGAAGGATGACGCCGCCAAGCTCCAGCTTCTGAAGTTCTTCGAAGCCTGGGGGTTCGAGGACCCGACAACCATGGCGGCCCGCCGCAAGCTCTCCGCCCTGCTTTTTTCCTGATGTCATGCTTCCAGCCGCGGGCCGAGGACCTGCCGGCCGAATTCGCCGTGTTCCCGCTCGAGGGTGCGCTGTTGCTGCCGCGCGGCAAGTTGCCGCTGAATATTTTCGAGCCGCGCTACCTGGCGATGACCGAGGATGCGCTTGGCGCCGGCAGGATGTTCGGCATGATCCAGCCGGACCCCGCCGGCCCGGCGGGGCCGGGTGGGCCGGCCCTTTATCGAGTCGGGTGTCTAGGGCGGCTTTCCTCGTTCAGCGAGACCGACGACGGCCGCTACCTGATCACGCTGACCGGCGTGATCCGCTTCTCGGTCGCGGTCGAACTGGCCATGCAGCGCGGCTATCGCCGGGTGCGCGGGGACGTGTCAGCCTATCTGGCCGACCTCCACACCGAACCGCGTCCGATCACCGTCGAACGTGAGGCGCTGGTCGGGGCGCTGCGCGGCTATTTCGCCCGCCGCGGCTTCGAGGCGAACTGGGAGGCGATCCGCCGCATCCCCGACGACATGCTGGTGATCACGCTGGCCATGATCTGCCCGTTCGAACCGGCCGAGAAGCAGGCGTTGCTGGAAGCCGAGACCGAGGCCGACCGGGCGGTCGCGTTGCTAGCGCTGTTGCAGATGGGCGCCATCGCCCCTGATGATCCCGTTATACGCCGCGTGAGCTGACGCGATGCCCCAAGACGACCCGCCGCCGCCCGTGCCCATCGACCCTCGGCTGCTGGAAATCCTGGTGTGTCCGCTGACCAAGGGTCCGCTGGAATACGATCGGCAGCGGGGCGAGTTGATCAGCCGTAAAGCCGGCCTCGCTTATCCGGTGCGGGACGGCATCCCGATCATGCTGCCGGAAGAGGCCCGGCCGTTGGACGAGTGATGCCGGCGGTCACCGAGCTTCGTCTGAACCGGGCCGACCGCACGCTGGAGCTGAGCTTCGACGACGGGTCCCGCTTCACCCTGCCGGCAGAATATCTGCGGGTAGAAAGCCCGAGTGCCGAGGTGCAGGGCCATGGACCGGGCGAACGGAAGGTGATCGCCGGCCGCCGCCAAGTTGGCATCATCGGGATTGAGCCGGTGGGCAACTACGCGGTCCGGCTGATCTTCGACGATCTGCACGACACCGGCATCTTTTCATGGGAATACCTGCACCAGCTCGGCCGGGAACAAGGCAAGCGGTGGCAGGCCTACCTGGATGCCCTCGCGTCCCGCGGTCTGAGCCGCTAATCAGCTAGCTTTCTGATCACTGATCACTGGCTAGGTGCGATGAAGCATTGGCGAATCGAGGACATCACCTGGAGCCGGTTCGACCCGGCAAAGGTGGATCTGGCGGTCGTGCCGCTGGTCAAAGCCGCCGCGATGGTGGAACGGAACGGCACCGACTACGCGATCTACCTGAACCGGGTGTTTCACGACGATCCGGATTTCCGCCAGGCGGCCGACCACTGGGCCGCCGAGGAGGTCCAGCACGGCGATGCGCTCGGACGTTGGGCGACGCTTGCCGACCCCGCCTGGGACTATGCGGCGGCGTTCGAGCGCTACAAGGCCGGGTTCTCGCTGCCGCTGGATGCGGACAAATCGGTGCGCGGCTCGCGTACCGGTGAGCTGATCGCCCGCTGCATGGTGGAGACCGGGACCTCGAGCTATTACACCGCGCTGGCTGACGCGACCGCGGAGCCCGTGCTGGCGCAGATCTGCCGGCACATCGCCGCCGACGAGTTCCGCCATTTCAAACTCTTCTATGACCATATGCGCCGCTATCTCGGCCGGGAGCGTATCGGCCTGCCCCGCCGCATCGCCATCGCCGCCGGCCGCATCCGAGAAAGCGAGGACGACGAGCTGGCCTTCGCTTATCATTGCGGCAACGAACAGGCATCGTTGGCCTATGACCGGCGACGCTGCAGCGCCGAGTACATGACGGGGGCGATAAGGTTCTACCGGTTCCGCCACGTCGAGCGGGGGATGGGAATGATCTTCAAGGCGGTTGGTCTGCCGCCGCGCGGGCGACTGTCGGATCTGGCAGCCAAGGCCATGTGGCGTCTGCTGAGCTGGCGGCGAAGCCGCCTCGGCCGCCGCACCGGCGGTGCGACGGTCCGGCGGCCGGGCGACGAAGCACCAATCCCGTTCGTTTTGCCGGGTGGGCGATAAACGTGTGGGCGGTAAACGTAGGGCGGACAAAGTCCGCCGTCGGCACCATGGCCCACTCATCAATGTTTGGTTTCCTTTCCAACCACTGACAACTGGTTCAGGCGGCGGCGAGCACTGGCTCGAGACGCTCGGCTGGTCTGCGCTCCGGCGCTGCGGGCTCGGCGATTGGCTTGCCCGTCAGTCGCCGATAGATCCGGGCGTATGCCGCCGCCCGGCGCTCCCAGCCGAAGCGGCGCGACATCGCCGCTCGCCGCATTCCCGCAAGCTGCGCCTTGTCGGCGAACACCGCGAAGGCGCGCTCGCACGCGGCCACCAGCCCGCCGGGCGACAGGTCCGAGAACAGGAACCCCGTCTCGCCGTCTTCGATGGTGTCGGCAAGCCCGCCGGTGGCGTGGGCAATAGGCAACGTGCCGTAGCGCTGCGCCTGCATCTGGGTCAGCCCGCAGGGCTCGTAGCGCGACGGCATCAGGCAGAAATCGCTGCCGCCGATGATACGCCGGGCCATCGGTTCATTGAACCCGACCAGCACGGCGATATTGTCGCGGTACGAGCGTGCCAGCTTGTTCAGCATCTGCTCGGTCGCCGGGTCGCCGAGGCCCAGAATGGCGATCTGCCCGCCGTCTCGAACGATGCCGGCCGCCGCTGCGGCGACGATGTCGAGGCCCTTCTGCGGGACCAGCCGCGACACCACTCCGAATAGTGGCCCGTCCGATGGCGCGAGGCACAGCCCGGTCCGAACGACCTCGGCGGCCGCCCACTTGCCGCGCAGGTCAGCGGCATCGAATGCCATGGGCAGATGTGGGTCTCGGCAGGGATCCCAGCTCTCATCGATGCCGTTGGCGATCCCACTGAGCTGCCGGCGCTCCGCCAACCCGGTGGTCAGCCCGTGCAGTCCGCCGCCCAGCGCCGGGGTGGTAACCTCACGCGCGTAGCTTGGGCTCACCGTGCAGACATGATCGGCATAGTAAAGGCCAGCCTTCAGGAACGAAATCTGGCCGTGGAACTCCAGGCCGTTCATGTCGAAGGCGTGTTCCGGGATACCCAGCGCGTGGCGATGCTCGGCGCTGAATACGCCCTGGTGGGCGATGTTGTGAACCGTCAGCACGCTTGGCACCGCGGCGCCCTCCCAGCGCAGATAGGCCGGCGCCAGACCGGCGTGCCAGTCGTTGACATGCAGCACGTCGGGCTGCCAGCCCAGGCCGCCCCGCCCTTGTGCGAGCTGCGCCGCCGCCAGCCCCAGGCGGCCGAAGCGCAAATCATTGTCCGCCCATTCGGCGCCGTCCGGCCGGCAATACGGGCTGCCCCGACGCTCGTACAGCGAAGGCGCAAGCACAACATAGACGGCCAACCCATCCGCCAGCCGCACCGCACCGATACGGCACGGCGGAATACTGGCTCGTCCCGGCAGCGATCCGACGACCCGCAGCTCGCGGCACTTGGCGAGCACAGCCGGATAGCCGGGAAGCAGCACGCGCACGTCTGCGCCGTGCTGCCGGAGTGCGCGCGGCAAGCCAGCCGACACCTCGCCCAGGCCCCCGGTTTTCACGAGGTCGGCCAATTCGCTCGTGGCGAACAGCACCTTCATGGCGGGATCGATACCTGCCTTACATTGTCGTCGGATAAGCAAGCCTATCAGACCAGAGCACCGTCTCCGCGATCGACCCGCTTCACGACCGCTTCATCGGACACACGATCCGGTGTCAGTGGGCCGGTGTCAGTGGGGGTTGCGATTCGATGCCGAACCGTCACGCGGCCGCCACATTTCTTGGCGACAAGTCAACCAATCGTGAGCTAAATTTCTCGGGCCGAGAGGCGGAGAATAGATTTGCACGAGCTGACCGCGTTCGATGCAGAGCCCTGGCGGACGGAAGCCCACGTGGCGGCCGAGCTTGCTGGCCCGGCGAACGGCGAGCTCATGCTCACCGCACCGCATGCCGCCAGCGTGGGGTGCAGCGATCCGCTAGACCTGCTGCGGCCCGAATGCGACGCCTTGCCGTTGCTCGGACGGGCCGAGGAACTGGCGGCGCTCGAGGCCTGGCTGGGCGGCACGTCTGCGCTGTCGATCCGCCGCATTGTCGGCCGGGCCGGGACCGGCAAGACACGACTGGCCATCGAGCTCTGCCGCCGCGCGGAAGCGCAGGGCTGGTCAGCCGGCTTCGCGACCCTGCCAGCAATCGAGGCGGCAGCCGAGGCACGGCATATACGGACCCGGCACGCTTTGTTAGTGGTCGTCGATCGCTCCGAGGATCGCGACAGGCTGCCGGTTGAATGCTGCGCCCGGCTTGGTCACGGCCGGCCACACGGCGCGCCACTGCGCGTGCTGCTGCTCGACCGCACGCCGGATGGTCAGGCAGCGTGGTCTGATGAGACCGGGCTGCTGGCGGAGCCGATGCGCCTCGCCGGGCTGCGCTCGCTCGCGGATCGGCGCGCGTTGCTCGGCCGGGCGATGGCATTGACGGCCCGCGTTGCCGGCCTGCCGCCCTGCCCGCCTCCGACGTCTGCCGCACTCGACAGCGGCGAGCCGCTGCACTTGCTGCTGGCCGCCCTGGTGGCGCCGCATCAGGACGTGGCCGCGGCATTGGCCCGTACACCCGCCGAACTCGCCGGCGAGCTGGCGGAGAGGGAACTCATAAAGCTGGACGCGATGGCTTTGCGCCAAGGATTCGACCCCGCCCTCATGCGGCATCTGGTCGCGTGCGTCACGCTGCAAGACGGCTGCGCGTTCGATGCGGCGCCTGCTCTCGTCTGGCAGGAAGCCGAGGCTATCGGCATCCACCTGCCCGCGTCAGCGGAGCATGTGGCGGATTGTCTGGCGGACGCACTGCTCGCACCCGATGGCGCAACGCTGGAGCCGCTCGGCCCGGCACCGCTCGGCGAGGCCGTCCTGGTCCGCGAGGTCGCGCGGCACGCGCCGGAGCGGCAGGCGGCGATCATCGACCGCGCGCTGCACCGCGCCCGCCACGCGACCGCGGCCAAGCTGCGCCGCACCGCGGAACTGCACGGCGGAAACGATCCGACCCATTCTGCCGTGGTCTGGAGCCGCCAGGCCGGCGCCTGACCGGCGCAGCAGGCGCTAAATCGCGAACGGAGCGTACTGGAGGTCACGGTCAAGGTCACACGGAGTTACACCGAGGCGCGACGGAGTTTCACGGAAATTCCAGTTCGAGACGGTTCAGCCAGCCGCCGGCGCAAAGCGCATAAATTCACCTCTGTGCAACTCCATCCGGCCTCGGTGTAACTCCGTGTGACCTTGACCGTGACCTCCGTTCATTTCTCCTCGCGAGCACAGGGCTGATTCGAGTCGCAAGCCCGTTGCCGCAAACACGGAACCCTTCTGCTTTCAGCCGGCGCACCAAGTGGCTGCCGATAAGGCTGCCCGCATCAGCCCCCTTCCGGCCGCCTCGGAATTGACGGCCTGGTGCCGATCGACACAAACTCGGCCCAGGAGAAAATCCATCATGGCACCTGACATTGCGTTTCCCGCAACGCAGCCGTCCGAGGCAGAGATCCGGCAGCTCAGGGTCGATCTCGCGGCGGCGTTCCGGCTGGCCGCCGAGTATGGCTGGCACGAGGCGATCGCCAACCATTTCAGCCTGGCAGTGTCAGCCGACGGTCGGCGATTCCTGATGAACCCGAGATGGCGCCATTTCTCCAGCATCCGGGCGAGCGAGCTCTTGCTGCTGGACGCCGACGACCCTGAGACGATGCAGCGCCCGGATGCGCCGGACGAGTCGGCCTGGTGCATCCACGGGCGCCTGCACGCCCTGGCGCCGCATGCCCGCTGCGTCCTCCACGTCCATCCGCCCTATGCAACGGCGGTGGCCTCGTTGGCCGATCCGACGATCAAGCCGATCGACCAGAACACCGCACGCTATTACCAGCGGGTGGCGATCGATCTCGGGTACGGCGGCATCGCCGACCACACCGCGGAGGGCGAGCGGCTGGCGGCAAAGCTCGGCCGGTTTCGGCGGATGATGATGGGCAACCACGGCGTGCTGGTGGTGGCCGACACCGTGGCCGAGGCGTTCGACGACCTCTATTACCTGGAGCGCGCCTGCAAGACCCTGGTGCTGGCCTATTCCACCGGCCAGTGGCTGAACATCATGGCGCCGGAACTCGCCGAACGGACTGCGCGCGGCTGGGAGGGATACGAGGCCGCGGCCTTCGCGCATTTCTCGGAGTTGAAGCACCTGCTCGATGCGAAGGACCCGTCATACGCGATGTGACGAGTATCACAGCGTGGCGGCAGGGACCGCGCGCCTGGCCAGCAGGTTGTCAAGCCAGTCGGGGTCCATTTCGGGCACCGAGGATAGCAGAAGTTCAGTATACGCTTCGTGCGGCGGTGTCAGGACCTGCGACTTCGGTCCGCTCTGCACGACGCGGCCGCGATGCATGACGACGATTTCGTCTGCTATCGCCTTCACCGTTGCCAGGTCGTGCGTAATATAAAGATATGATACGCCGAGCTCGTTCTGAAGACGCAGAAGCAGCTTCAGGACCTCCTCCGCGACAAGCTGGTCCAGCGCCGAGGTGACCTCGTCGCAGATGATCAGATCGGGCTCG
>Ga0335075_10001649_pt1 | contig 36510 bp, 33 predicted proteins | sample Lox_Sample_24_FD_206723 | JGI IMG/M metagenome (GOLD analysis project Ga0335075, IMG submission 206723) | Soil microbial communities from Loxahatchee National Wildlife Refuge, Florida, United States - Lox_Sample_2.4 | ecosystem: Environmental > Terrestrial > Soil > Wetlands | place: USA... | reverse complement strand
GATTGCGCCTCGATTTCCCCGCTCTGCGCCGGTCCGACCGGCGCACCCGTCTCCAGCGAGGTCACGCGCAGCCGGACCCCGGCCACCGCATGTCCCGCGCTGTCGAGCCTGGGCCGATCCAGAGGATTGCACGCGATGACCGGCAACTCGCTTGCGCCATAGGCGGGCAGCCAGCGCACGCCGGTCCGGCGGGTCACGGCCTGCGCGACCGCGGGCGTGACGGGCGTCGCTCCCCACATGATGTAGCGCAGCGAAGATAGGTCGTACGACTCGAGGTGCGGGTGCGACGCCAGCGCCAAGGCGATGGGCGCGACAGCCATCTCCACCGTGATCCGGTCGGACCCGATGTGATGGAGCAGCTTCTCCAGATCGAACTTGCGGTGAAGCCGCAGCCAGATTCCGGTCTCGAGCGCGGTGATGAGGTTGAGAAGACCAAGGATGTGTGAGGGGGGCGTGGTGACCTGGATCCGGTCAGCGCCGGTGAGCCCGAGCGCATCCCGCCAATGCCGGATCGCCGCGCGCAGCGAGGCGTGCGTGTGCCGGACCGCTTTCGGCAGCCCGGTCGTGCCCGAGCTGAACACAAGCGCGGCGTCGGAGCCCGGATCCGGGGCGAACGTCGTGGCGCGCACGGGCGAGATCGGCTCGTCTAGGGACAACATCGGCATCAGGCCGCCCAGGATGGGATGGTCGCCCAGCGCATGTGCCGGACGGGTGATGGCCAGTGCGTGCGCGGTGTCTGCCCGCTTCCAGGAAGGGCTGCAGAGCACGACCGCCGCCCCAAGCTGCCAGATCGCCAGGATCGCGAGGACGAACTCCGGCCGGGTTGAGGACATCAGCGCAACCCGGTCCCCGGCGCGCACACCATGCCCCTGCAGGGCCCTGGCCAGCCCGGACGACAGAGCCTGCAGCTCGGCCCTCGAGTAGAGCTGCTCGTCCATCACGAGCGCGGTCGCAGGGCTCATGGCCAGCAGTTTCTATCTGTTCTGACGTCAATGTCAATATCTGTCGGACAGCCGGCCACACCGGCTCTGCCAGCAGCGCGCGTGTGGCAGCCATGGCGACGGCTCGGTTTAAGCGGGATGTGTCTAAGCGGGGATGCCATGTGCAGATCAACCACGAACCGAGCTGGCGCATCAGACGGCTGCCCGCAGGTGGACGCGGATGTCGATGTGGCGCCGCACGAAGACCAGACCGCCGTCCGTGCGGGCGATGAGATCTGCATAAGCACCGGCCAGCACCTCGCCGGTCTCGCCATTGAGGAAGACGAACGACGAACTGGCGCGGATCGCGCCGTCCGGGGCCTTTTCGACGCCCGGCACGCCCTGCAGGTGCACGCCGCGCGGGGACCGCACGGCGAACGCGGCCAGCGCCTGCCTGCCGGTGATCTCCCGATCTCCCACGGCCAGAATTCCGCTGGCGCCGAACAGCCCGGCCCAGGACTCGCCGTCGCGGTCGTCCACGAATCTCCCATAGTCGGCTAGCAACTGGATTACCGCCACCAGATCGGCGTCGCCATATAGGACACTGGAATCGGTCACCACACACCTCACGATCTCGGCCGGGACCGGCGCGGGCCTATGGCCGCACGCCAGGCCGGCACTTGTTTCCCCGCGATTGGGCTATGGAAGGAATCACCGACTCCAGAGCCCGGATCAGGCGAGGCCGGGTTTGCCTGGGGTCAATGATGTCGTGGACGCCGAGTTTCTCCGCGACCGGAAAAGGAGAGGTCAGCCGGTCCAGGCGGGCGACAATCTCGTTGCGCCTCGCCTCCGGGTCCGGCGCTGATTCGATGATCCTCTTGAACGAGGCATCAACCCCGCCCTCGATAGATATCCCGCCAAACTCGGCCGATGGCCACGCAAGCCGGGCTGCCAGGCGCGGCCCGTTGGCGGTAACCTCGCCGCCGAACCCGTAGCAGCGCCGCACGGTGACGTTTATAAGTGGGACGCTGATGGAGTGCGTCACCCAGAATGCCCGCATTCCTTTCCGGATGACGGCGTGCGCTTCGGCGTCTGGCCCGACCATCAATCCGGGAACGTCGACGAAGTAAACCATTGGGATGCTGAACTGGTCGCAAATCTCCATGAACCGGGCCTGCTTCTCCGCGGACTGATGGTCCATTGCGCCCGCCTTGGCCTTCGGGTTGCTGGCCAGGATCCCGGTGACGTGGCCGTTGAGCCGCGCGAAGCCGGTGATGAGGGACGCTCCCCACAGCGGCTGGATCTCGAAGAGGCAGCCGTCGTCCACGACCAGGCGCACGAGCCGGTGCATGTCGTACCCCGCCCTCTTGTTGCGCGGCACGATGGACTCCAGCTCCTCTTCCTGCCGGTCCGGGCGGTCCGACGGCTGCCGGTAGGGTGGCTCGGACCAGACGTTGCCTGGCAGGTAGGAAAGCACCTCTCTGACCTGGCGGAGGCAGTCGTCCTCGTCGTCGGCCTCGTTGTCCACGGCGCCGCTTACGCGCGTATGAACGTAAGAGCCGCCGAGCTCTTCCTTGTCGATGTCGAGCCCGAGCGCCCGCTTTACCACCGGAGGCCCCGCCGTGAAGAGCTGGCTGGTGTGCTTCACCATGCACGACCAGTGCGACATCATCGCGAACCCCGCTGGCCCGCCTGCCACCGACCCCAGGATGGCGGTCAGCACGGGAACCGTCGCGAGAAGCTCGACCAGCGGCCTGCCGTCGAACTCGCCCGGCACGGCTACCTTGTCGGTGTCGAGCATCGTGGCGATGTTGAACCCGGCCCCGTCGCGCAAGCACACGAGCGGGATCCGGCGCTGCTGGGCAAGGCGCTGAATCAGCCGGTCCTTGCCCGAGCCTTCGCTGCCGCCGCGGACGGTGAAGTCCTCGCCGCCGATGGCCACCTCGCGGCCATCGATTTTCGCCAGGCCGCCCACGTAGGCGTCCGGCAGGAACCGGCCGTCGCCTCCAGCGGGGATGCCGCCCGCGAGTTGCCCAACCTCCTCGAACGAACCCGGGTCGGCAAGCTTGGCTATGCGTTCACGGATCGTCATCCGCCCGGCGCCGTGGTGCCTGTGGACCCGTTCCGCGCCACCGAGCGCGAGAGCCGTCTCGCGCCGACGCCGGACGTCTTCGAGTTCAGGTTCCCACGTCACCGGCGGTGCTCCCTCTCCACATCGGCGGTTGGCTCGGCCTGGGCTGCACGGTCTGGAGCTCCGGCCGACGGCGGCCCGGGCACGGTGGCCGCTGCAGCAGGACGGCGCGGCCCCCGCCTGATCCGCGCCGTTGCCCACCGCTCCCAGGTGCCCGACAGTCCCCGCGGCGCGAGGATCGCGATGACCAGGAATACCCCGGCAAACGTCAGCGGGCTGATGCCCGGCCGTCCGCTCGCGGCCTGCGTCAGGTAATACGACAGCTCGGTGACGAGGATCGCGCCGACTAGCGCGCCCCACGGGCGGGCAGCGCCGCCGACGAGGGCGACCACGACCACCTGGAACAGCGTTGTCGCGCCGAGGAAGAGGTCAGCGTTGACGAGCAGGTTGTACTGGGCATAGACGAGCCCGGCCAGCGCCGCGATCATGCTGGAGCCCACGAAGATCGCCAGCCGGATCCGCAGCACCGGCACGCCGCAGGCGCCGGCCGCCGCTGGCGAGTCCCGGCTGGCGGCTGCCCACAGGCCGAACCGGCTCCGCTTGAAGAGCATGAAGAACCCGATGACGGCCACGTTGCCGAGCAGAAATAGGCGGGCAAAGGGCAGCGCGCCGCTGAACTGCATGGCCGCGAGGTTGGAACCCGGCTGCAAGTTGAGGTACAACCCGACCGAGCCGCCCAGCGGCTTTATCGCGGCCAGGATTGGCGGGACGGCTTCGGCGACGATAAGGGTCACCAGCGCGGTCATGATGGTGCCGCCCCGGAACAGCGCGAGAAATCCCATCGGCAGCGCCAGCAGCGCCGCTAGCGCCATGGAGATGAGAATGCTGAGCCACGGAGATATCCCGTACTGGGTGTAGAGATAGACGCCGGTGTAACCGCCCACGGCCAGGAAGACCGGCTGGGCTAGCGAGAATATGCCGACGGTGCCGTACAGGAAGCTGAAGGAAGACCCGGCCAGGCCGTAGTAGAACGCGAGCACGAGAAGGGACAGCTCCGAGGCACTGACCGCGCCGAGCGCAAACCACGCGGCGGCGAAGAAGCACAGCAAGCCGATCCATGGCCAGCGCCGGCCTAGCTGCGCCGCGCTCACGCGGTCACTCCCCGCTCGCGCCGGACCAGGATGAACGCGAGGATGAGGATGAGCGGCGCGAGCGTGGTCCAGTAGGAGGCCAGGTACCCGCCCGCAAGAGAGTTGATCACCCCGATGCCGAGGCCGGCCAGCAGTGCCCCGAAGGTGTTCCCTATCCCGCCGACGATGACCACGGCAAAGGCCGTGATGAGGAACGTGGTGCCGATTTGTGGGTAGATCGTGGTAAATGGGCTGATGACAATCCCCGCGGCAGCGGCCAGCACGATCGACAACGCCACCGCGGCCCGCTGGGTGGCCGGTACGCGGATCCCGTGCAGCCCGGCCGCTAGCGGGTCCTCGGCAACAGCCCGCAGCGCCCGGCCCCAGCGGGATGCGCGGATCAGCAGGTAGATTCCGGCCGCAACGGCGAATGTGAACGCCGCGGCGGCGATCTGGGTGCCGTAGACCGTGAAGCCGAAAACCGGCACCCCGCCGAGCGTGAAATCGCGGATCGTCCTGGGGCTGTCTGTGTAGAGCGCTTCCAGCAGGCCGTTGATGACCAGCAGCAGCGCCAGGCCGATGAGCAGCTCACCGATCTCTCCCACCTGCCTGCCGCGGCGCTCGAACAACTCGGCCGTGCCGAGCGCGATCAGGGCGAAGAACGCCAGCCCCGGTCCCAGGGCCAGGTAGGGGTTGACCCCGAACTGGTCCTGAGCAAACACCGCCCAGTACAGGCCGGCCGCGACGAAGGCCCCGTGAGCGAAGTTGGCGATGCGCCCCACCCCGAGCACGAGCGTGAAGCCCCCGCCAACCAGGCCGTAGACGGCTCCGCTCAGCAGTCCCTCCAGCACAAGCTGTTCGGCGAACATCGGCGCCGGCGTCTAGAACGGGTACGCGGCGAGCGGGCTCTTGTCGTAGGCGGGCGGCCACACGGGCACGATCTTGTCGTTCTGGATCTCCGCGACGATCGCCGGGGCGGTCCTGAGCGTTCCCTGGGCCGTGAATGAGAGGGTGCCCGGGTAGGAGTACACGTCGCCGTCGCCCTGGGTCAGCGTCACCCGGTGCAGAGCGGCCGTCAGCTTGGCGCCGCTGGTGGAGCCCGCACGCTCAAGCGCCGCGGCGATGAAGTGGACCGCCGCGTAGCCGGCCCAGCTCGTGACCGTCGGGGCGGCGTGGAACCGTGCCTGGTACGCGGCGAACTCCTTGTCAAAGGCGGCAGTGACGCCCTTCTCACCCGGTGCGGGAGCGGCAATCGTGAGCGCGCCGTTGGCGGCCGAGCCGAGCTGCGAGATCGCCGTGCCCGGGTCCATGCCGGTGGCCGCCCAGACCTTGATCCTGGGATGGAACTGCGTGGCGAACAGACGGCTCAGCGCTACCCCGTCGGTCGGGTAGCCGAGGTTGACGATGTCGGTCGCGCCGCATGCGGCGGCGCGTGCGGCAACCGACGAGAAGTCCGTAGTGGTCAGCGGGTAGCTGAACTCGCAGCGGACCTTGTATTTGCCGGAGTTGGCCTGGAGGAACGCCTGGAGCGATTCCTGCCCGTACGAGGACTGGCTGTACGGAATGGCCAGGGTCGGGGTGGCGATGCCCAGCTGCCTGGATGCCTGTTCGACCGTGTCGAAGACGGCCGTCTCGAACTGCGCTGAATCATAGGTGACCTGGAACACCGTGTTATAGCCGCGTTGATGGATCTTGCTGGCCGTGCCGCCGGTGTCCAGCCAGGGGATGCCCGCCCGCTGGGTTACGTTCGTGCCCGCGAGGACGGTGTCAGAAATCTCCCCGCCGATGACCGCCGCGGCCCCGGCGTTGACGGCGGCTTGAGCCTGAGTGACTCCCGCGTCCACGTTCGAGGCGGTGTCGAACCTCTTGAGCACCAGCTTGGCACCGCCAAGGCTCTTGATCCCGCCGGCCGCGTTGATCTGCCGCACCGCCAGCTGTGCCCCGTTGCTCTCTGGGATGCCGTAGACGGACGCGGGCCCGGTGAGATCCTCGACGTTCGCCAGCAGAACGGTTTTGACCTGGGCGCCGACCGATGAATTAGCCGAGCTGCCGCACGCGCCGACGCTCAGCAGGGCGGCCACGGCCAGAACCGAACCTGCAAACAGCCTGTTCTTCGACATCGTCTTCTCCTGCCGAACGGTGGGATTTTATTGACCGAAGACATACGCCTTGACGTCCGCGGCACTGGCGGCTTGAGTCGGCTCCTGCGCGGACACCACGCCTTCCCGGATAAAGCCGAGTTCGTCACAGACATCCACGACCCCGGCGTTCTGCTCGGCCAGCAGGATGGCCATGGCGGCCGTGCGCTTGAGCTCGGCGATGGCGTCGAAGACCTGCTCGATCACGATCGGCGCCAGGCCCTCGGACGGCTCGTCAAGGAGCAAGACCCTGGGCGCGGCCATGAGACCCCGGCCGATCGCGAGCATCTGCTGCTGGCCGCCGGAAAGCTCGCCGGCTCGCTGGCTCCGTTTGTCCGCGAGCACGGGGAAGATGCCGAAAACCGAGTCAACCGCGGCGCGCCGTGCCCGGCGGTCACGGCACAGGTGACCGCCGATCAGCAGGTTGTCGGTGACAGTCAGCGATCCGAACAGGTGCCGCCCGGACGGCACGAGCGTGAGGCCGGCCCGGCATCGCTCCCACGACGGCCGACCGGTGACGTCGGCGCCGTCGAGGGTGACGGTACCGGAACTGCTCGGGAGAATGCCAGCAAGGCAGGCGAGCAGGCTCGACTTGCCCGCGCCGTTCAGCCCCACCAGCCCTAGGCAGCGGCCCTGGGCGACGTCCAGCGAGACGCCATCGACCACCAGCAGCGGGCCTCGATGCACCCGCAGGTCGCGGACGCTCAGCAGCGCCCCGGGGAGACGGCCTTCCGGGGCCGGCCCATCAGGTAGCGGCGCGGTGCCCAAGGTAGCTCTCCACGACGTTCGCATCGCTGAAAACAGAACCGGGATCGCCTTCGCAGATCACCCGCCCGGCGTCCATAGCCACAACCCGGTCTGCGACCATCCGGATGGCAGTGACGCTGTGCTCGATGACCAGGATCGTCATGCCGGCATCCCGCAGCCCCGCTACCAGGCCGGCGAGCTCAGCGACCTCCCGGGCGACCAGCCCGGTGAAAACCTCGTCGAGCAGGATCACCCGCGGGCGGGCGGCGACCGCCCGTGCCACCTCGAGCCGCTTTCCCTCGGCCGCGTTCAGCGACCCGGCTGGCCTCTTGGCCACTTCAGCCAGGCCGAACACGCCGAGCACCTCGTCGGCTCTCGCCCGCGCCTGGCGCAGTGCCATGCCTGACCCGGTTGCGCTGACAATCAGGTTGTCCCGGGCCGTGAGTGAGCCGAACGGGTGGATCAGCTGGAACGTCCGGGAGATCCCACATCGGAGCCGCCGGTAACTCGGCAGTTCCGTAACATCACGCCCGGCGAAGGTCAGCGTTCCTGAATCCGGCCGGAACACGCCGGCGATGAGGTTGAAGACGGTGGTCTTGCCCGCGCCGTTGGGCCCGATGATGCCAAGCACTTCCTGCTCATCCGCGCCGAAGGACACGTCCGCGACCGCGCTCACCCCGCGGAAGCGCTTGTGCAGCCGATCGGCCCGGATGAACTCCACCTCACTGGGCTCCTTAAGCAGGCATCGTCCTAATCATAAGATGATATCGACGTCAATTTCAAGAGGAGCCTGACAAGCTGAGATGCTAGATGCCGAGACCCAGAAGTGCATTGACAGTGACATCAATATCGATAATGATGAAAGATCTGCCGACTGGCGCGGCCAAGCGGTGCACCGCTGGGAGAGGGATCGCATGAGATGACCCTGGCATCGCCGGCCACCATCACCGAGATCCTCGACAATGTTCTCTGCACCGATCCGCACCGCCTGGCGCTCGTCGGGCCGGGCGGATCGCTGAGCTACGCCGAGCTTGACGCCGCCGCCGACGCCGCCGCGGCGGCCCTGGCCGGGCTGGGGGTACGACCCGGGGACCGGGTGGCGGCGTGTCTGCCGAACGACGTCGACATTGTCGTGGCGTTCCACGGCGCGATGCGGGCAGGAGCCGTATGGGTCGGCGTGAACCGCGCGCTCGCCCCTGCCGAGAAACGTGCCGTTCTCGCCGACGCGGCGCCGACGCTGTTCCTGGCCGACCTGGAGACGTCGGCGGCGATCGATGCGGGGCTGGTGGCGGCGCACCGCCGGGCAACGCGAGTGCTGCCGGTGGATCCAGCGGCCGGTCACGGGGAGTGGGCCATGGCCCAGGCGGCCTCGGCAGGCGCGGTCCGGCTGCCGTCCCCCGATCCTGGCGCTCCGGCGGCCATCGCGTTCACCAGCGGAACGACCGGCCTGCGCAAGGGCATCGTGCACTCGCAGCGGAATCTGCTGCTCCCTGCGGCATCGCTGGCTGCCAGCCGGCGCTACGACGAGACGCTCCGCAAGGGCGACTGCCTCCCGCTGACCATCCTGAACATGCTGGTGCTGACCACCCTGCTGACCTCCCTTGCCGGCGGCTGCGCCATCCTGACCGACCGCCGTGACGCGCGTGGCGTGGCGGAATGGATCGCGCGGCAGTCGGTGACACTCTGGAACGGCGTCCCGGCGCAGCTCTACAGCATGGTCAATGACCCCCGAATCGATCCGGCGATGCTCGCCAGCCTGCGGGAGGCGTGGACCGGTGGGTCGCCGTGCCCCGAGGACATCCTCGCCGCGTTCCGGTCCCGGTTCGGTGTGCCGATCTACCAGGGCTACGGCCTGTCCGAGGCACCCTCGGTCGTGACCTTCGAGCCTGCCGGCGGCGAACACCTCAAGGGCTCGAGTGGCGTGTCCCTGCCCCACCTCGAGATCCTTGTCCGCGACGAGGACGGCACGGAGCTTCCCGCGGGCGAAGAAGGGGAGATCGTGGTGCGGGGCGCCAGAACCGGGCCGTGGGCTGGCGCTTACACGCCGATGCTGGGGTACTGGCGAGACGGTCGCATCGAGCCCTTCGGCCATGAGGAGCTGCCCACCGGAGACCTCGGGATCGTCGACAGCGCCGGAAACCTGATCCTGCGGGACCGCAAGAAGCTCCTGATCATCAGGGGCGGGGCGAACGTCTACCCCGCGGAGGTGGAGCGGGTGCTTGACGACGCGCCCGGCGTGCGGACGAGCGCCGTCTTGGGCATCCCGGATCCGCGGCTCGGGCAGCGGGTGGTGGCCGCGGTGGAGGTCTGCCCGGGCTCCCCGGGCAGCCCCGAGAAGATGATCGAGTACTGCCGCGGCTGTCTCGCCCGCTACAAGGTTCCCGAGCAGATCGTCATCGTCGACCAGCTTCCCCGCAACGCGATGGGAAAGGTGCAGCGGACACGGCTTGCTGAGCTGTTCGCGTCCGGCCAGCCGACGCCCTGAACGCCAGGACGGTCCCGGGATCCTTCGCGCAGCCGCAGCCCGGTCAGGTGCTCAGGATGGAGACGGCCGACACCCCTGGCGCGCCGTAGAGCTGGGCGAGCGCGACCTTGGGCTCGCTGCGGGCCTGACGACTGCCTGCTGCGCCCCGGAGCTGCAGCACAAGCTCGTGGATCTGCCGCAGGCCGGACGCCCCGACCGGCTCCCCGTTGGCGATCAGGCCGCCGTCGGTGTTCACCGGCAGCCGCCCGCCGAGCGACGTCTCCCCGGCGGCGATGAGCTCGTTCTGTTCTCCGTCCTTGCACAGCCCGGTCTCGGCCAAGTGGATGACCTCGGCGCCGGCGTCGGTGTCCTGGAGCTGGGCTACGCCGATCTCGTCCGGGCCGAGGCTGGCCTCCTCGTACGCCGCCGCCGCCGCGTCCACGGTCGGCGCAGGGACGTGCGACTCCGGCGGCGCGGCCGACGGCGTGTGTACCTCGAAGGCGCCGTACCTCCGGGTCCGCACGGCGACGCTGCGCAGGTAGACCGGCCGGTCGGTGTACTGCCGGGCGATCGATGCGTCGCAGACCACGGCGGCGGCCGCGCCCTCGTCCGGGCTGCAGAACATGTACTGCGTCAGCGGGTAGTTGACCATGCGGGACTGCAGGATCTCCTCGGGGCTGAGCGGCGTACGGCGGAAGGCGTTCGGGTTGAGGCTGCCGTTACGGTAGTTCTTGGCGGCGACCCGGGCCAGCGTCTCGGTCGTGATGCCGTGGTCGTGCACGTAGCGGTTGATCTTCAGGGCGAAGAACTTGGTCGTGAGGAACAGCCCCATCTCCCCGTACCACGAAGGGCACCCGTACTCGACAGGATCCGCGGTAAACGCGCCGCGCTCGTGCTTGTCCGTACCGAAGACCAGCCCGATCCGGTGCTCGCCCAGCCTGATCGTCTGGCTGGCCAGCGCCAGCGCGCTGCCTGCCGTCGCGCAGCCGTTGTAGACGTTCGTAATCTGGATGCCGGTGAGGCCAAGCTCGGCCACGACCGCGTCCGGCTGGTCGACCTCGGCGCTCCCGCCCACGGCAAACTGCATGTCGGCCCAGGTGAGCCCCGCATCGGCCAGGGCCGCGCGAGCCGCATCGGCAGCCATGCCAAGCGCGGGCTTGCCAGGGAACCGGCCGAAGGGGTGCAGCCCCACGCCGATGATCGCTACGTCAGGCACCGCTTACCTCCTGTCATCGCCGCGTCGGAGCGGAGTCCGGGGCGAACGCGAACGTCACGACCTCGTTGCCGGAGTCGTCGGTCCGGAATGGCATCGTGACCAGCCGCATCGGCATGCCGATCCGCAGCGTGTCCTGTGTGCAGCCAGTCAGGATGCTCTCCACCCTCAGCTCGCCTGGCAGCTCGATCACCCCGACGAACCATGGCTCGAAGGCATCCTCGGAGACGAACTGCCCAGTGAAGGGCGCCTTGGGCAGGAACCCCTGCGACGTCCAGGTCCACAGCGTGCCGGCCCGGCTCAGCGGATACTGCTCCAGGCCGGTCGCGCCGCACCGTTGGCAGCCTGAGCGCAGCGGAAACGTCACCGCAGTACATGACGGACACCGCCCGCCCAGCAAGGCAGGCTCGCCATCAGGCCACGTAAGCAGCTCCTCAGCGATCGGTACCGTCGCCACAGCCCGCCCCTGCCTGCCGTTCCACGTGATCCTCCAGACTTGGCGCCGGAGCGCCGCCAACCCAGACTCTATGCTGACGTTGATGTCAAAATCAACACCGGTCGCCGACTTTGCTCACCGGAACTCCGGCGCGAGACTGGACAGCGCCGCACGGGTGCGGTGCTTTGAGGCCACCAGCTCGTCGCGGCCGGTGCCGATCGGCAGCACCCGCACCGACAGGTCGGTCACCCCGGCATCGGCGAACCGCCGGAACCTGGCCGCGATCGCCGCCTCATCCCCGGCCGCGCAGATGTCCCCCATGTTCCTGGCATCACCGCACGACAGCATCCGCTGGTAGTTCGGCGACACCTCCGCCTCCCCCAGGATCAGGTTGGCCCGCTCCCGCGCCGCTGGCACCTCATCGGGCCGGCACAAGCACACGGGGATCCCCGCCACCACGCGCGGCGCGCCCCGCCCCGCGGCCAGCGCCGCCCTGGTGATCCGCGGCACCACGTGCTCGGCCACCGCCCGCTCATCGGCCATCCACAGCACCGTGCCGTCCGCCTGCTCCCCCGCCAGCGTCAGCATCACCGGCCCCAGCGCCGCGAGCAACACCGGCAGCCGGGCCACTGGGCCAATGCCGAGCGGGTTGTGAACCGTGAACGTGGCGTTCTCCACATCCACCGGCCCAGGCCCGCGCAGCGCCGCCGCGAGCACCTCCAGGTAATCCCTGGTGTAGGCCGCGGGCCGCGCGTACGGCAGCCCGAGCATGTCCTGCACGATCCAGTGGTGCGACGGTCCGATGCCCAGCGCCAGCCGTCCGCCCGCCGCCGCCTGCGCCGACAGCGCCTGGCGAGCCAGCGCCACCGGATGCTGCGCCTGCACCGGCACCACCGCCGTCCCCAGCTCGATCCGCGCCGTGGCCGTACCCATCAGCGCTATGGCGATCAGCGCATCGAAATCCCCGGGAAGCTGCGGCACCCACGCCGTGTCCAGCCCCGCACGCTCCGCCCACACGATGTCCTCGAGCATGCGCGCGACCTTACGCGCCGAATCCCCGCGTTCCGGACCGATGATCACGCCAACTCGCACGGCGGCCTCCAGATTCAAGATCATTTATTTGAACGAGCCGACGGCGCCGACCTGGCTGTACGAGGAGCCCTGGTGCAGCGCAGCCGCGGCCGCGGCCTGGGCGGCTCAGCGGGAGCGGCCTTGGTGATTGCGCGGCCTGTCCAGCGTGGCGCGCAGTTCCGGGGAGCGGAAAGAGCGGTCTTCGGCGGCGATCGCGAAGTCCAGCGTGGCCAGGACAGCGCGTTCTAGATGCATGTTGAGCACGCGCTTGGTGTCTTGCAGCGCTCGGCGAGGCAGCGCGGCGAGTTTGCGGGCACAGGCCAGAGCGGAGGGCATCACCTCGTCGTCCGCGCAGACGTGGTTGGCGAGCCCTATCTCAGCCGCGCGGCGGGCGCTGATCCGCTCGCCGGTCAGCGCGTACTCTTTGGCGAGTTGCAGGCCGATCAGCAGCGGCCAGACCACCGGGCCGCCGTCGGCGGCCACCAGCCCGACGAGGACGTGCGGGTCCGCGAGGTGCGCGCTTTCGGCCATGAAGACGATGTCGGACAGCGCGACCAGGCTGCAGCCAAGGCCCACGGCGGGGCCGTTGACCGCGGCGACGATGGGCAGTCGGCACTGGACCATCCCGGTGACGATCTGCCGGGCGTCGGCAAGGGTTTGCTCCCGCATGGCATCGTCGCTGGCCAGGACCTCCAGATAGGCGAAGTCGCCGCCAGCCGAGAACGCGCGGCCTGCGCCGGTCAGCACCACCGCCCGCGCGTCGCCGTCCGCGTCGAGCTGCCGGAACACCACCGCCAGGCCCGTGTGCAGCGCCTGGTCCGTCGCGTTCAGGTTGTCCGGACGGTTAAGCGTCACGATCCTGAGCGGCCCGTCGCTGGCAACGTCGATCTCGGCGGGCAGGTCGTAGTAGCTCATCGCAGGCAGAACCTCAAGGGAAGCGCCCCCTGCCGCTGAGGCTGCCGGACGAGGGCTGCGGTGCCGGGGCTACGACGTTAGATCAAAATCTATTCTGACGTCAAGGTCAATCTACCACACGGTGCCATGCGAGGCTCAGCCCGCCCTCCCGCATTGACCCACGCACCACGCTAGTTATAACTTTGACGTCAATATTATTCTCTGAAGACCGTGCCGGGCATCGGGGTGCGCGATTCTCCGCGCCCCGCCACCCGCCCGGCCAGTCCCGCGTCCCCAACCAAACCCGTATCGGGAGATGAATCGTGACCAGTCTCGAAGGGCGGGTGGCGCTGGTGACCGGTGCCGCCCGCGGCATCGGCGCCGAGATCGCCGCGGAGTTCGCGAGAGCCGGCGCACGGGTTGGAGTCCTGGACCTCGAAGAGCAGCAGGCCGGCGACACCGTGACCGCCATCAGCGAGGCGGGCGGGCAGGCCATCGCGCTTGGCGCCGACGTCGCCGACGTCGGCCTCGTCGAAGCCGCCGTCGCGCGCGTCGCCGAAGAGCTCGGCGGCCTGGACATCCTGGTCAACAACGCCGGGGTGCTCCGGGACAACCTGTTGTTCAAAATGACGGAGGACGACTGGGACACAGTGATGAACGTGCACCTGCGCGGCACGTTCCTGGTCACCCGGGCAGCACAGCGGATCATGGTAGAGAGACGGTACGGGCGGGTGGTCAACCTCTCGTCGACGTCCGCGCTCGGCAACCGTGGCCAGGCCAACTACTCGTCGGCAAAGGCGGGCCTGCAGGGCTTCACCAGGACGGTCGCCATCGAGCTCGGGCCCTTCGGCATCACGGTCAACGCGATAGCGCCCGGGTACATCAACACGCCGATGACCCGCGGGACGGCTGAGCGCCTAGGCGTCGCGGTGGAGGAGCGCCAGGCGACCGTGGCGGCGAGACTGCCGGTCCGCCGCGTCGGCCAGCCCAGTGACATCGCCAACGCCGCCCTGTTCCTCGCGGCGGAGGCGTCGGGGTTCGTGACCGGGCAGGTGCTCTATGTGGACGGCGGCCAGACGCTGTTGTAACCGGTGCCCTGGCATGGCCCGCCGACTTGATCCCACGGCAACGCGGCGGCAGGGATCAGAGGGGCAGCAGCTCGGGAAGCCGGCGGCCGGCGAGGATCTCGGCACCGAGCTCGCGGGTAAGGGAGCGCGCCGCCCCGAGGAGCTGCTCGAGCACCATGATCCGCCGCACGTGACGGTGCAACGGGTGCTCGGCGGTGAAGCCGATGCCGGCGAGCACTTGCTGGCAGTGGCGGGCCGTCACCCGGGCGGCTCGGCCTGCGGCCGCCTTGGCCATCCCCGCCGTCTGCGGCGTGCGGTCCAGCCACGCCGCGTCGAGCATCGCGTCGGCGGCCTCGATGGCCACGAGCGTCTCGGCGAGCCGGTGGCGGACCGCCTGAAAGGCCGATATTGGCCGCCCGAACTGGATTCGCCCCAGCGCGTGCTCGCGGGCCAGCTCCAGCATCCGCCGCGACGCGCCGAGCAGTTCATGGCCCAGGGCGAGCTGCCCGAGCGCGACGGCTGCCCGCCAGTCGGCAGGCCCGAGCTCCCTGGAGCCCGCGACAGCACCGGTGACCTCGGCCAGGCCCAGGGCAGGGTCGATCCCTCCGACCGCTCGCCGTGCGAGCGAGGCGGTCCCGACTTCGACGGTGACGTGCGACTCCCCCGCGCGGGCCACGATAAGGGCGGTCTCGCGCTCGCCGAGCGCCGCGGTCCCGGCGCCGCGCACGCGTAGCTGGCCGTCCCCGAGAGCGCCGGGAGCGTTCCACTGGCCCAGCACGGGGAGCACCACCGCCTGGCCCTCCTGCCCGAGGACGCTGCCGAGCACCCAGTCGAGGCCCGAGGAAATGACGTTCGCCGAGCCCTGCAGCTCGAACAGCAACGACACGGCCGCTCGGGTGTCAGCCGACAGGGCATCCTGCCACCCGAGATCCTGCAGCGCCGCGTCCAGCGCGGCTCCGGTGTGGCGCTGCGTGGCGCGCCGGAGGCTCTGCCGGAACAGCTCGAGATCTTCACCTTCGATCAATGGTCGTTCCCCAAATCGAGCAGTCGGCGGGCGATGACGTTGCGCTGGATCTCGGCAGTGCCCCCGTAGATCGTCGCGGCGCGCGAGTAGAGAAACTCGGCTCGCCAGCGCTCGCTCTGGGGGTCGTCACCGATCGTGACCTCGGCGGGCAGGGCCTCGGCCACGAGGTCGAACAAGGCCTGCTCGGCCGTTGCCAGGAGCACCTTGTCGATCGAGGTCTCCGCCCCAAGCTGCTCTCCCGCGGCCATCCGGTGCACTGTGGCACGCGAACGCGCCCGGAAGGCGTACACGAGCTCAGTGACCTCGCCGAGCGCGGCCGGGTCGATGGCGCCCGGCTCGGCCACGGTGACCAGCTCGCGCAGCCGCCGGTGCAGCCACGCCGACCGCTGCCACAGAGCAGTGCTCCGCTCGTACGGGAGCATGTCCATGGCCAGCGCCCAGCCCTGGCCTTCCGCGCCGAGCGTGCGCTCCATCGGGACGAACACGTCGTCGAAGAACAGCTCGGAGAACTCCTGCTCGCCGTCCATGGTTTCAATGGGCCGGATCGTGACGCCCGGGGTGTTCATGTCGACGAACAGCGCGGTGATGCCCTTGTGCGCCGACTCGGCGGGGCCGGTCCGGGTCAGCAGGACGCAGCGCTGGGCGTACTGAGACAGGCTGGTCCACACCTTCTGCCCGGTCACCCGCCACCCGTCCCGGCCGCTGCCTGCCGTCACCCGGACGGCGCGGCAGGTAAGCGACGCCAGGTTGCTGCCCGTGCCAGGCTCGGAAAACCCCTGGCACCAGACTTCGTCGCCACGCAGCAGCGGGGGCAGCATCGCGGCCGCCAGCTCCGGCCGGGCAAAGGTGATCACCGACGGGCTGAGCACCTCTGGCATCGAGTACAGGCCCGGTTCCACGAGGTCCCGGGCGGTGACCGCCTCACTGAGATAGGCCCGCAGCAGCGTCGAGCCACCGAAGCCGCCAACCCGCTCGGGCCAGCCCCAGCGAGCCCAGCCGGCATCGAAGGCCAGGCGGCGCACGCTGGCGATCTGGGCCATCTTCTGGTCAAGGGTGCCCGCGCCTTCGAAGGCGGGGGCAAGCACACCGCCGCGGGAGTCGAGCCATTCGTCCACCGACTTCCGGAAGGCGCCGAGCTGCACGGCTTGACCTATCCGGCCTGCCTGGCCGTCGGCTGGGGACGCAGCGGGTCGTGCGGCTTGCCGGCGTTGGCAGTGCCGCTGCGGCGGAGGAACGTCATAGACCGCGTCCTCAGCCGCCAGCCCTGCTCGGTGCGCACATACGTGTCCGTATACCACCCCATCCGCATGTTGTGGTTGGTCTGGTCGACGAACAACAGCGGCTGCTGCCCGCTGCCCGTGTCTCCGTCGAGATCAAGGAGCGGGGTGCCGGTCAGGAAAAGGCCCTTGGGTGCCACCTCCACCAGCGCAGGGAAATCGTGCAGCGGGTAGGTCGAGCCGAAGGCGCTGTAGCTGCCATCCGGCGTGAACACCTCCGCGACGACGGTCTGGATGTCGCTCTTCGTCATGGCCACGGCGTACTTGGCCAGCAGTTGTTCGATCTCGATCACGTCGCCGATAGGCAGTTGTGACATCTTCTGTCAGCTTCCTTTCGTGAGCTGGGTATGCCCCACCCGGCGGCCGGGGCGGTGGCGGCTGACGGACCGCGCGGGTGCCGTCCAGCAACCTGGAATTGACATCGACGTCACAATATGTAGGAGGCGTGAGCGGTGTCAACGACGCCGGCTCCTGCCAAGCCGCCGAGTCGCGGTGCCGCTGCGGCAGGCGAACCCGCCGCGAGGCCGACGGGCCGGCCCTCAGGCGGCGCCCTTCTTGTCGCTGGACCGGCGGCTCCGGTTCTCCTTAAGGCCCAATGCGTTGGCCCACAGCAGCGTCAGTTGCTCGACCGCGGCGGGAAGGTCGAACTTCGCCCCGCCGATGAACATCATCTCGGCAAACTTGGCGACCATGCCGCCGAGCGCCACCGCCGCATAACGGGTATCAAGCCGGTCGTCGGCGAGCCCTTCGGCCTGCAGCCGGGCGATCGCCGACTCGGTGCGGACCGTCAGGTAGTCATCCCGCCTGGCGCGCACCTCCCGTACCTCGTCGTTGTACCGGGAAACCTCCTCGATGACCCGCATGATCCCGGCTTCCTTGCGGTACCCGGAGAGATACGAGCGGTTGGCCGCCCTGATCCGGTCGATGGGCCCGGCTCCCTCGTCGAGGTCGTGCGCGATGTCGTCCATCGATATCAGGCGCACCTCGACCTCCTCCGCGATCTCGCCGAAGAGTGCCTCTTTGGTATCGAAATAGTGGTAAAAGGACCCGTGCGAGACTCCGGCCTCAGCGGCGATATCGGAAATCCGGGCCTGGAGGAAGCCATCGCGCTCGAAGATGGTTTTGCCAGCCTCTAGCAGGCGAGCGCGCGTACGCCGCCCCTTGGGCGACCGCGGCCCTGTTTCCATGTGCTCACCTCGTGTCTTCCAGAACTCGACGTCAAAAGCATAATCTCAGGTTGGGCACGCACCTGGGCTGCGGCGGTTTCCGCGCGGCGTCCGGCCTCGCCCGAAGGCTAGGAAATGCGAACCGCGGCAGCCCGTGCGGCCGGTCTGGCCGCCCTTCAGCTAACCCCATCGCAGCCCGCTTCGGCGGCGCCGCTGGCCCGAGCAGACTCGCACCCAGACGGCCAGGCGTGTGGGTGCGGGCGTCATCGCCGCAGGGCTTGCCCGGCATCACGGGAACCTTGCTAGATATTGACATCGACGTCAGTATAGAATCTCATTAAGTTGCGGGCGGCTGGGCCACGGCTGCTCGATGGCGCGAGCCGTGACCCCCGAGGACGGCCGCATCCAGCTCAGCAAGGCTCTGCAGAAAGGGCATGGTGAACCGCTTGCACGTGACGCTTCCGGCACGGCAGAGCGCAGCGCGCGAACACACCACCGTCACTCGCTCCCGCGCCGAGGCGCGTCCGCCACGGAGCGCCGGGCACGGAGGCGGGGGCTGATGGACGTCCGCCTGACGGACGAGCAGCGGGCGCTGCGCGACTCGGCGGCCCATGTGGTCAGCTCGCTCGCGCCCCGGACCGTCCGGGAACTTGACGACCTCGAGCGCGCCGCGAAACTCGACGCCGCGGTCGAGGCGTCCGGCTGGCGTGAGCTGCGGACCGCGGGCGACGATGGTATGCCGCTGGCCTCGGCGGTCGAAGCGGCGCTGATCGCCGAGGACCTTGGCCGGGGCCCGGCCGACGCATCGTTCCTGGGTCCGACGCTCGCGGCCGAACTGCGTCGCCTGGCCGCTGCACCACCGGCCAGCTCCCCGGAAACCGTCGCTCTCCTGCCGGATCTCTCGGCGCCCGCGACGACCGCTGCCGATGGCACCTCGCCATCCCTGGCGATCGCGATCGATGCCCGCTGGGCCTCGTCGGCGCTGGTACTCGTTGCGGCGCCGGGCGGCTACCTGCTGGGTGAGGTGACCGCGGATGACGCCGTGCCCACGGTGGATATCACGCGCCCCGTGGCCCTGGTCGATCCCGCGGCGGCTGTCCCGGTCCCGCAGCAGGAACGAACGATCACCGCCGAGGACCTCACCCGCTGGGCTAGCCTCGGCCTGGCAATGACCTGCGCCGACCTCGTCGGGGCCATGCGCGGCGCCGTGCAGCTTGCCTGCGAGTACGCGATGACCCGCCGGCAGTTCGGCGCCACCATCGGTTCTTTCCAGGCCATCCAGCATCGGCTCGCCGACGCGTTCGCGTCGATGGAAGGGTCACGGAGCATCGCGCTGCACGCGGCCTGGGCCGTGGACGCGTCATCTGCGGACGACTCAATGGCCGCGGCCGCCGGGGCGAAGGCGTACTGTGCGCGCGCCGGGCGTGCCGTGTGCGAGGCAGCCATCCAGGTTCACGGCGGGATCGGCAACACCTGGGAGTGCATGGCCCACCTCTACCTGCGGCGCTCCCTTCTCTCTGGTGACATCCTCGGCGGCGTCGGAGCCAGCCTGGCCAGGGTCCTCGGCCACCGCGGGATCGGATCAGGTCATGGACTTTGCTGACTCACCAGAGGAAGCGGCATTCCGGCTGGGCCTGCGGGAATGGCTGCGCGATCACAACCCGCACCTGCCAGCGTCATCGACCTCCGATGACTACTGGGCCGGGCAGGCCGCGTGGCATCAGGCGCTCTTCGACGCCGGCTTCTTTGGGATGTCCTGGCCGCCAGAGGCTGGCGGGCAGGGGCTGCCAGCGGTCTACGAGGTCATCGTGGACTCCGAGCTGGCCGCGGCGGGCGCGCCGCCACGGCCGAGCGTCGGTTTCCTGGTGGAGGGCATTCTGCAGCATGGAAAGGACGACATCAGGCGCAGGTTCCTGCCCGGCATCGTCAGCGGCCGTGATCGCTGGTGCCAGGGCTTCAGCGAGCCCGACGCCGGCTCTGACCTGGCGGCGCTGCGCACCCGCGCAGAGCCTGTGAACGGGGGCGCGGAGTACGTCATCACCGGGCACAAAGTCTGGACCAGTTACTCCGACGAGGCTGACTGGTGCATGCTGCTTGCCCGTACCGACCCCGGTGCACCCAAGCACCGCGGCATTTCCGCGTTCGCCGTATCCATGCATCAGCCCGGCGTCACCCAGCGGCCGCTGAAGATGATCAACGGAATCACCAAGGAGTTCGGCGAGGTGACCTTCGACGGCGCCCTGGCCCGCGCTTCCGACATGATCGGCGAGCCGGGCGAGGGCTGGCCGCTGGCGATGACCGTCGTGAGCCACGAACGGCAACCGGGCCAGCTCGGTTACGTCGCGCGCTACAGCAAGGCCGCCGGCGAGCTGGCCAGCCAGGCGCGCACCAACCCCGCACGATTGCAGGCCGAACAGCTCCGTGACCTCGCCTGGGCGATTGTCGAGGCCGAGATGCTGCGGCTGCACGTCTGCCGACGGCTTTCTGACCGCCTGGACGGCCCCTCGCACGGCTCGGAAGGCTCGGTCGACAAGCTGCTCATGACTTCCGTGGAGCAGGCGGTCGGCCATGCCGCGCTTGCCGTCGGCGGCGCCGCGCACGACGGTGGCGACGGCATGTGGCTGCGGATGTACCTGTACAGCAGGGCGCAGAGCGTCATGGGCGGCACGTCTGAGATCCAGCGCAACCTTGTGGCGACCCGAATCCTCGGGCTGCCGGCGTCATGAGCGCCCTCCCCGCCCCGGAGTCCGTGCTCGCCCGGACGGGCCTTGGCGCCGTTCTTAAGGCGGTCGTCGGCGGATCGGAGGTCGCCGGCACCGGCCCGGAACAGGTTGTCATCGATCCCGCGACCGGGCGGAGGCTCGCCGTCTTTCACGACGCCGGGGACGATCTGGTGTCACGAGCTGTCGCGTCGGCCGCCGCGGCGCGCCGCGCCTGGGGCGTGAACGACGGCACCCGGCGAGCCGGGCTGCTGCTGCGCATCGCGCAGCTGGTGCGGCAGCGGGCGGCGGATCTGGCCGCGGCCGAATCGCTCGACAGCGGCAAGCCGCTGAACCAGGCGCGAGCGGATGTCGAGACGGCCGCCCGCTACTTCGAGTTCTACGCCGGGATCGCCGACAAGATCTACGGCGAATCGCTCGAGCAGCCCACCGGTTTCGCCTACACGCGCCGGGAACCGTACGGCGTCGTCGCGGTCATCACGCCGTGGAACTCCCCCATCGCCCAGATGTCCCGCTCCGTCGCACCCGCGCTGGCAGCGGGCAACACCGTCGTCGTCAAGCCTTCGGAGCTGACGCCGCTGACGAGCATCCTGCTCGGCCGGCTGATGCTGGCGGCGGGCCTGCCCGCGGGCGTGTGCAACGTCATCCCCGGAGCCGGGCCTTCGGCGGGTTCCGCGCTGGTCCGCCACCCGGACGTGTCGTTCGTCAGCTTCACCGGCTCGGTGCAGACCGGGCGGGCGGTGTCCCGCGCCGCCGGCGACCGAATCGTCGCCACGAACCTCGAGCTCGGGGGCAAGTCGGCGACCCTGGTGTTTCCCGACGCCGACCTTGCGGCCGCTGCGCGAGCCGGCGTAGCCGCGGTCGTCCGCAACGCCGGCCAGTCGTGCTTCGCCTGCACGCGACTCGTGGCCCACCGGTCAATCCACGATCACCTGATCGAGCTGATGAGCCGGCAGTTGGCCAAGCTCACGATCGGCCCCGGGCTCGGCTCGCCGGATCTGGGCCCGCTGGTATCGGCTGGGCAGCGGGACCGCGCTCGCGGTTTCATCGACCGGGCAGTTGCCGACGGGGCGACGGTAGCCAACGATGTCGGCGGTGACGTGCCGCCGGAGGGATTCTTCCTCCGGCCCCACCTGGTGGTGAACGTGCGCAACGAGATGGAGATCGCCCAGCAGGAGGTGTTCGGCCCGGTGCAGTCCGTCATCGCCGTGGACGACGAGGACGAAGCCGTGGCCGTCGCTAACGCATCCCGGTACGGGCTCGCGGCGGGGATCTTCACGTCGTCGCTGGACCGGGCGCACCGATGCGCGCACAGGCTCGAAGCGGGCCAGGTTCAGATCAACCGCTTTCCGGCCGGCGGCGTCGACACGCCGTTCGGCGGCTACAAGCAGAGTGGCCTGGGACGCGAGAAGGGTGTCGAGGCGCTGCGCCATTACACGCAGCTCAAGACCATCATCGTCGAGCTCGGTGATGGCGATGGCTAACACGGTCTACGTCCTGCGCTACGCGGAGCGTACGGCGCAGCGGCAAGACCATTTCTACGGCGCGATCGACCGCCCCGCCGACTCGATGCCCATCAGCTACTTCGTGTGGCTGATCGTCGGTCCGCACGGGCCCGTGCTGGTGGATACCGGGTTCAGCGAGTCGACCGCGCGCCGCCTGGGCGGTCGCGCATACGTGACCTCTCCCCGCGACGCGGTCCGGGCGGCGGGCGTCGACCCTGACAGCCTGGGCACAGTCGTCCTCAGCCATCTCCACTACGACCACGCGGGCTGCACCGCGGGTTTCCCGGCCGCCTCCTTCGTCCTGCAGGATCGGGAGATGGCGTTCTGGACCGGGCGGCACGCACGGCAGGTAGCCAGCGGGCTGGGCATGCCGCACCTGGTCCTGCCGGAGGACGTGCTCGCCGTCAGCGCGGCGAACTTCGCGGGCCGGGTTCACTGGGTCGACGGCGACGCCGAGATAGCGCCCGGCATCTCGGTCCATCATGTGGGCGGACACACGCCGGGCATGCAGGTCGTGCGCGTCAGCACCGCAATCGGGCAGGTAGTCCTCGCCTCCGACGCGTCGCATTTCTACGAGAACCTTGACCGAGACCGGCCGTTCGCGGTAGTCGACAGCGTCCCCGGAGCTCTCCGGGCCTTTGCCAGGGTCCATTCCCTGGCCAGCGATCCCAGCCTGATCATCCCCGGGCATGACCCGGCGGTGCTCGACCGTTTCCCGCCGGCCGGCTTTGCCTCGCTGGGCGGTCACGCCGTCGTCATCGGCTGACAAGAGGAGCAACAGATGAGCCAGGTCGTCGTCGTCGGCGGCGGTAACGCGGGCCTGTGTGCCGCGATCGCGGCCCGGGAAGCCGGCGCGGACGTCCACCTGCTCGAGCGGGCACCCGAAGCGCTCAGGGGAGGCAACTCTGCCTTCACCGCGGGGCTGATGCGGACCGTCTACAACGGCGTCGACGACATCCTGGGCCTGGTCGACTCACTGACCGACGACGACCTGGCGCACACGGATTTCGGCTCGTACAGCGCCGACGACTTCCTGGACACGCTCGCGCGTGTCACGGAGTACCGCTGCGATCCCGAACTCGCCAGCCAGCTCGTGCACTCCAGCACCGGGACACTGAAGTGGATGAGATCCCACGGCGTGCGGTTCGCGCCCGCATATGGCCGGCAGGCCTTCCGGCACGGCAACCGGTTCACGTTCTGGGGCGGGGCCATCATCGAAGTCGTCGGCGGCGGCCGGGGCCTGGTCGACTTCCTGTACGCCGAGGCAGAGAAGCTCGGCGTCGAAATCCACTACGAGACGCGGGCGCGCAGCCTCCTCGTCGACGGGGAAGGCGGTTGCCTGCAGGCGGTCAGTGCCTCGGCCGCCGGCTCACCCGCTGACATACCGGCCGACGCAGTGGTGCTGGCGGCCGGCGGGTTCCAGGCCAACGTCGAGTGGCGGGCCAGGTACCTGGGCCCAGGCTGGGACCTGGCCAAGGTACGCGGCACCCGCTACGACACGGGCGATGGCATCGAGATGGCGCTGCGTGCCGGAGCATCGCCAGCCGGCAACTGGACTGGATGCCACGCCGTGGCCTGGGATCGGAACGCCCCGGAATTCGGCGACCTGCGGGTCGGCGACGGCTTCCAGAAGCACAGCTATCCCTTCGGCATCGTCGTCAACGCCCGCGGCCAGCGGTTTCTCGACGAAGGCGCCGACTTCCGCAACTACACCTACGCCCGGTACGGCCGCGAGATCCTGTCGCAGCCGGGCCAGGTCGCCTGGCAGGTCTTCGATCAGCAGACGGCGCACCTGCTCCGCGACGAGTACCGCATCCGTGAGGTGTCGAAGGTGACCGCACCGACCATCGAAAAGCTCGCCGCGGGCATGGACGGCGTGGACGAACGGGCCTTTGCGGAGACGGTCGAGAGGTTCAACGAGAGCGTGCGCCGCGACGTGCCGTTCAACCCGAACGTTCTCGACGGGCGGTGCACCGTGGGCATCACGCCGCCCAAGAGCAACTGGGCGATGCCGCTCGAACGTGGTCCCTTCGAGGCTTACCACGTGACCTGCGGGATCACGTTCACGTTCGGCGGGATCCGGACCGACGCGCAGGCGAATGTCATCGACGCCGACGGCCGGGTCATGCCGAATCTGTTTGCCTGCGGCGAAATGCTCGGTGGCCTGTTCTACCTCAACTATCCAGGTGGCTCGGGCCTCACCGCAGGCTCGGTGTTCGGCCGTATCGCCGGCCGGAACGCCGCCCGCCTGCGCGGGAAGGCCAATGGCCGGTAGGGCTCCCGGCTTCACCGCGTACCAGATACCCGACGAGCACCTGATGCTGCGCGACGCGGTACGGGAACTCGCCCGAAAGAAAATCGGGCCGCGGGCTGCCGAGATCGACGCGGCGGGCGAGTTCCCCTGGGACGTATACGGCGCGCTGGTCAAGGCGGGCTTCCACGCGGTGCACATCCCCGAACGCTACGGTGGCGCGGGAGCTGACGCGATCGCCACGGCAATCGTGATCGAGGAGGTCGCCCGGGTATGTGCGTCGTCGTCGCTCATCCCGGCCGGCAACAAGCTCGGCACCACCCCACTGCTGCTGTCGGCATCCGAGGAACTCAAGCAGCAGGTGCTGCCGCGGGTGGCCTCCGGCGAGGCGATGTTCAGTTATGCGCTGTCGGAGCGCGAGGCCGGCTCGGACGCCGCGTCGATGCGGACCAGGGCGGTGCGCGACGGGGAACACTGGGTGCTCAACGGCACGAAGGTCTTCATCACGGGCGCCGGCGTCTCGACCTACTACACGGTCATGGCGGTCACGGACCCGGGCCAGGGTGCCCGGGGCATCTCGGCATTCGTCGTGCACCGGGATGACCCGGGATTCAGCGTCGGGCCAAAGGAGCGCAAGCTCGGCATCAACGGCAGCCCCACGTGCGAGATCTACTTCGAGGACTGCACCATCCCCGCGGACCGGATCATCGGCGCGCCCGGCACCGGGTTCGGGACCGCGCTCGCGACCCTGGACCATACCCGGCTGACGACCGGCGCGCAGGCGCTGGGCCTGGCCCAGGGCGCGATTGACGCCGCGCTGGCATACGTCAAGCAACGTCACCAATTCGGCCGGCCGATCGCGGACTTCCAGGGCGTGCAGTTCATGCTGGCCGACATGGCGATGCGCACGGAGGCGGCCAGGCAGCTTGTCTACTCGGCCGCCGCGAAAGCCGAGCGCGGCGAACCCGGCCTGACGTTCCACTCCGCGGCGGCGAAAGTCTTCGCGTCCGACACCGCGATGTCGGTGACCACCGACGCGGTGCAGCTCTTCGGCGGCTACGGCTACACCAGGGACTTCCCGGTCGAGCGCATGATGCGCGACGCCAAAATCACCCAGATTTACGAGGGGACGAACCAGATCAACCGCATCGTCATGGCCCGCCAGCTGCTGAGGTAGCACCGGGCCGTTGACACCGCCGCGGCAGCAGATCTATTGTGACGTCGAAGTCAATTTTTTGGAGAGGGCCGCGCAGTGAGCGTTGTCGCGCAAGCCGTGGAGGGCTCGGTTGTCACCGGATCGATCTACGGGCTGGTGGGATCGGGATTCGCGCTGCTGTTCCGCGCATCCAAGGTGCTGAGCTTCGCCCAGGGCGGGTTCATGCTGCTCGGCGCGTTCATCTTCTACTCGCTCGAGCAGCACGGCACCTGGCCGTTCCTGCCAGCGGTTCTTCTTACGTCGGCGGTCGTCGCTGCCTTCAGCGGGCTTGTGTACCTGGTCGTCTTCGCCCGGGTCGCGGCACGGGAGGCGTTTGCGACCTCCGTCGCCACCATCGGGCTGCTCGGAGTGCTGCAGGCTGCGGTGAGCATCAAGTACGGCACCGCGCCACTGACCCTGCCCAACGTCGTCTCGGAGCGCTCATTCCGGTTTCTGTCCGCCGTGGTGCCAACGGCAGACATCGTCGCTGTGGCGATCGCCGCCGTCGCGGTCGGTGTCCTGGTGGTGGTGCTGCGGTACACGCCGCTCGGGCTCCGCATGACCGCGGTCGCGGACAACGCGTCGCTCTCTGTGCACCTGGGCGTCAGCGCCGCCCGGGTCGCCGCGGCGGCCTGGGCGCTGGCGGGCGGTGCCGCCGCCCTGGCCGGCATCGCCTTCAGCCTCGGCTCGGCCGTCGACCCCATCGGCGTCACCAACGTGGGGCTGCTCGCCTTCCCGGCGATCATCCTCGGCGGCCTGGACTCGGTCGGCGGCGCCTTCCTGGGCGGACTGCTGCTCGCCGGCCTGCAGAACGCCGTGCAGGTCACCATCGGCAGCGGATGGCTCGACCTGGTCTCGTTCACGCTCATGCTCGGCTTCCTGTATTTCCGCCCGAACGGCCTGTTCGGCAAGGCGGAGGCTGTGCGGCTCTGATGACCAGCCCTGGGGAGGCGGCCGACGCCACCGGCCCGAGCACGCCGGTGCTGTCCGCGCGCAATCTGACGGTGACCTATGACAACGGCTTCCCGGCCGTGTCGGGTTACTCCGTCGACCTGATGCCGGGCACGCTGACCGTCATGCTCGGGCGAAACGGGGCCGGCAAGACGAGTACGCTGCGCGGCATCATCGGGTTCCTTCCGCACGAGCCCGGCTCCGCCCGAGGGATCGTCACTGTTGGCGGCGAGGTCGTCAGGCGTCCGAATCCGCTGCGCCTGTCGCGGCTCGGCGTCGGCCTGGTCGCCGAGCGCGACAAGGTCTTCGCGAACGTGCGGGTTTACGAGCAGATGCGCCTGGTTACAAGGGCCCGGCACCAGCTTGACGAGATCCTCGACTTCTTTCCGCGGCTGCGCGAACGCCGCAACGTCCGGGCCGGCCTGCTCAGTGGCGGGGAACGGCAGATGCTGGCCACCGCCCTCGTGCTGCTTTGCCGCCCTCGGGTGCTGCTCGTCGACGAGTTGTCCCTCGGGCTCGCGCCCGGTGTGGTTCACGAGCTGATGAGCTACCTTCGCCGTCTTGCCGACGAGCGGGGTATGGCGATTCTCGCGGCCGACCAGGCCGTGCACGCATCGCTGCGGGTCGCGGACTGCGTGCAGATCATGGACAGCGGGGCGCTCGTCGCGAGCGGACCGCTTGACGCGCTGGACATTGACGCGGTACTCGACGCCTACCTGGGCCGAGATGAGCGGTAAGCGCGGCGCCCGAGGGCTGGTTGTGGAGGCCATTGACGTCCACCTCGGCGGCGTGCAGATCCTCAGCGGCGTGACGTTCGACGTGCGGCCAGGTGAGGTCTTCGGCATCATCGGGCCGAACGGGGCCGGGAAGACCACGGTCCTGAACGTGATCAGCGGCGTGGTCCGGCCCAGCACCGGGACCGTAAGCTACGGCGGTGTTGACCTGCTGCGCGTGCCGCCACATGGCATGCGGGGGCAGGGCATCGGCCGGAGCCTGCAGTCCACGCACTACTTCCGTGACCTCACCGTGCTGCAGCTTGCCGCGCTGGCCGAGCTGCCGGACTCGATCGGGGGTGCCCTGCGGTTCGGGGCGCACCGTATGACCAGGCCGAGCCGGACGCGTGACCGGATCGCGCGCGGCCGCGGTATTGAGGCGCTGGAGCAGCTAGGCCTGGCTCAGGTCGCGCACCGGCCGCTGCGCGAGCTGTCCAGCGCGATGCAGAAGCTCGCGGGTATGGCCAGCGCGGTCGCCGCCGGGACCGAGCTGCTGCTGCTCGACGAGCCGACGTCCGGCGTCAGCGGGCACGATCGCGGCATGATCGGGGAGGCGCTGCGGCGGCTTCAGGAGCTGGGCCGCACCACGGTGCTCATCGACCACGACCCGGGCTTCGTGACCAGCAACTGCGAGCGGCTGATGGCGATGAACTTCGGCAGGGTGCTGCATGTCGGAAAGCCGGGCGAGGTCATGAGCAATGACGAGGTAAAGCGCTCGTACCTGGGCGAAACGACGGAAGAGCACCGACCGGCGCGGCCTGCCCCGGCGGCGGCGCAGCACCCCAAAGGCCTCGAGGCCAGGTGAGCGGCGCCGAGCGGGATGCCGTCGTCGTGGGTTGTGTCCGCACGCCCATCGGCCGCAAGCGCGGCCGCCTGTCCGCGCTGAATGCCGTCGACGTGTCCGCGATCGTGCTGCGCGCACTAGCCGAGCGCACCGGGGTCGACCCGGTGCTGATCGACGACGTGATCTGGGGCTGCGTGGAGAAGGTCGGCGAGCAGAGCCTGAACATCGCGCGCAATGCCGTGCTGGCCGCCGGCTGGCCGGAGTCGGTTCCGGCGGTGACCGTGGACCGGCAGTGCGGGTCCTCCCAGCAGAGCGTTCACTTCGCCGCGGCCGGGGTGATCTCGGGTCAGTACGAGTTCGCCGTGGCCGGCGGCGTCGAGATGATGTCGCGGGTCCCGCTGGGCGCCTCGTCCGGCGTTGACGCGGGCTCCCCCAGGCCGGAGTCGGTGATGTCACGCTACGGGGTCGAGCGGTTCTCGCAGGGCCTGGGCGCCGAGCTCATCGCGCGAAAATGGGGCCTCGGCCGAGAGACCCTCGACGAGTATGGCCTGCGCTCTCACCTGAATGCGGCGGCAGCGATCGATTCGGGCCGGTTCGCGGAAGAGATCGTCCCGGTCACGCTGCCGGACGGCTCCGTGCTTCAGCACGACGAGGGAGTGCGCCGTGACTCGACCGCAGAGCGAATGGCCGCGCTGCCGGCCGCTTTCAGTCCGTCCGGAGTGATCACCGCCGGTACGTCGTCGCAGATCAGCGACGGTGCGGCGGCACTGCTGGTCACAACCTCGGCGGCCGCGGCACGGCACGGTCTGCGGGCGCTCGCCAGGATCCACACGGCGGTGCTGGCGGGTGACGACCCGGTGATGATGCTGAGCGCGCCGATACCCGCGACGCACAAGGCGCTGGCCCGGGCGCGCCTTTCGATGTCCGACATCGGAACGGCAGAGGTCAACGAGGCGTTCGCGCCCGTGCCGCTCGCGTGGCTGGCGGAGACGGGTGCCGACCCGGCGGTGACGAACCCGGACGGCGGGGCGATCGCGCTGGGTCATCCACTCGGCGCGTCGGGGGCGCGGCTGATGACCACGATGATCCATCGGATGCGGCGGGAAGGCATCCGGTTCGGTCTGCAGACGATGTGTGAGGGCGGGGGTCTTGCCAACGCCACCATTCTCGAGCTGACCTGAACCGTCGACCGCAAGCCGCAGCATGACGCGACATCAATCTTACTTTGATATCAGAATCGCAAAATTACAGCTAAGCGCGCCGCGGCAGGAGCCGCCAGCGGCCACCCATGAAACGCAAGATGCCTGGTCAGCAACGATAGCGACGGAGTTGGATCCGGGGCCTTGCCAAGAAGCCGAGGCGTGACTAATATCCAATTTTGACATCGAAGTTAATTTTTGAGCGGGGTGGGCATGAGACGTCGACGGTCTTTCAGAGTGCTCCACATCGGCCTAGCCGCCACCGCGGTGACCGCATTGATCGCGTCCTGCAGCTCGTCCGGCAGTTCGTCGTCGCCCTCGGATGGCTCGTCGTCCAGTGGTGCAGCGCCATATGTATGGGGCATCAACGCCGAGCTCTCCGGGCCCGTTTCGTTCTACGGCGACCAGATCGCCGAGGGCGTCCAGGCGTACGTCAATCAGGTCAACGCGTCCGGGGGCATCAATGGGCGCAAGATCAAGCTGGTGGAGCTGGACAATGCCGCGTCGGAGTCGCGCGCGGCCGCCAACCAGACCCAGCTGGCGACCGCCGACCGGGCGATCGCGGTGTTCGGGAGCGTGCTGGACGCAGAGTGCGACGGATCGGCGGTTGTCGCGCAGCGGTCGCAGGTGCCGACCGCATGCCTCACGATCGGCGTCGCCAACCCCTACATTTACGGGCTTGGCGCCGACAACTCGACCGGCGGGCCGGCAGTGGTATCGGCCGTGAACAAGGTGACCGGGAACACGTCAGCCAAGTTCGCGATCATGTACAACGACCTGCCGCCCGACATCACCATGAACAACGATGCCGCGGCCGCGGTCGGCCGCCGGCTGGTGTCAAGCCAGCAGCTTGGCCTCACGGAGACGGACTTCTCCGTCCCGGTGGCGAAGGTCGTCGCGGCCAAGCCGGACGCGGTGGTGGTCTCGGCGACCGGGCCGGCCTTTGTGACCATACTCAAAGGCCTGCGGGCCAGCGGCCTCACAGTCCCCGTCCTCTACGTCGACGGCGTGGTCAACGCCAGCTCCATCCTCCCCCTGAACGCGAGCGACGTGTACCCGATGGGCGAGTACCCATTCGTGGATCCCGCCAAAAGCGATTCCTACACCGCCAGGTTCGTGGCGGCCCTGAAGACCACCGGAGCCAAGATCACCGCCGCGAGCATCAACGGGACGCCGGACACCGCCTACCTGGCCGCAGCGGCGTTCGGGACTGCGCTGAAGTCGTGCGGCGCCTCCTGCACTGGAGCGAAGCTGGCGGACGCCCTGAACAAGACGATGGTCTCGTTCGGGCCGCTCGACCCCAAGTTCGAGTACACGGCGTCGAAACACAGCCCGTGGACGGCCTGGTACCTCTACCGTCTCACCAACGGCACGATGGAACCGGTGGCGTCGTTCCCGATTGGCGGCTGACGTGATGCGGCCGTGACCCGGCCCCCCGCCGCTGAGCCCGTCGGCGTGAGCGCGCCCGAAGGCCTTCTCCCTCCCCCGCCCGGCCGGGCCAGCCTGAGTTCGTGGCTGGCCCGGCCGGGGACCCTGGCTGGTTCGGCCATCGTCGTGGTTCTCTCCGGGGGAGCGTTGTGGGCGGCGGCCGGCAGCGCGTCCGTTGATTTGATCGGCCAGTCGTGCGCAGTCTTCGCGATCGCGTCCCTCGGGCAGTACGTGCTGGTCGGGACCGCGGGCCAGGTGGCGCTGAGCGGTGCGGCCTTCATGGCCATCGGGGCGTTCGGCACCGGGATCCTCGCCGACGCGGGCGTCGCGGCGTTCCCCCTTCCGCTCGCGGTTTGCGCGGTGGCTGGCTTCGCCGTCGGCATGGTGTCCGGCCTGCCCGGGCTTCGCTTCCGCGGCCTCTACCTGCTTCTGGCCAGCCTGGCCCTGCTCTTCATCGTGACCAACACGGTGCAGCGCTATGAGCAGGCCTATCATCCGGGCGGGCTGATCATTCCCGGGCTGTCGTTCCTCGGGCTCAACCTGTCTCAGGGAAGAGCGCTGTATCTGGCTCTGGTGTGCGTGCTGGCCCTCGTCTACGCCTTCGTTTCCTGGATCGAGCGGACAGGCATCGGCCTCGCGTGGCGCGCGGTCCGGGAAAGCGAGCTTGCCGCCGCGATCAGCGGGGTCAACGTGGCGCGGTGGAAGCTGTTCGCATTCGCCCTCAGCGGCGCGATCACCGCCGTGGCCGGGAGCCTGTACGGCTACGTCGTAGGAGTAGCTGATTCGGCGGCTTTCGACATCACGCTGTCAATAAGCCTGCTGACGATGGTGTTCATCGGCGGGGTCTCGTCTCGGGCGGGCGCCGTGCTGGGCGCTACGGTGATCACCGTCCTGCCCTACCTGCTGCAGGACATACTTCCGGGGATCCTCCAGCACATCGGCGTAGCCTCGACCTGGTACCAGATCAACGAGAGCGATGTGAACTCCGGCCTGTTCTCCCTGCTGTTCCTGCTGGTCGTGCTGTTCGAACCGGGAGGCATCCACGCCCTGCTGCTCAGGCTGGAAAGGGCGCTGCGAGCCCGTGCGGGACGCCGCGGCACTGAAGCTGGGGAAGGAGAAGTTCCATGACCGAACTGGACCATCTGCACTGGCTCGCGCTGACGCAGGAAGAGCCGGTCGACCCGAAGCGCCGCATCGTCGACGCGCACCATCACTTGCGTGACGACGAGGGACACAGGTATCTGCTCGGCGACCTCCTCGCCGACACCCGGGCCGGCCACAACGTCACGCACACGGTGTTCGTGGAGACCATGGCCAGCTACCGGACCAGCGGCCCGGAACGGCTGCGCCCGGTCGGGGAGACCGAGTACGTCGCCGCGCAGGCGCGTGAGTCCGACCACCGTGCGACGCGGATCGCCGCGATCGTCGCCTATGCCGACCTCACCCTGGGGGATGCGCTGGACGAGGTCCTCGATGCGCACCTGGCCGCGGGCGAGGGCAGGTTTCGTGGCATCCGGCATCCGGCTGCGTGGGACGCGAATCCCGGCGTTCCCCCCGGCTACATGAACCCTGCGCCGGACCTCATGGCCGACGAGGGGTTCCGGCGCGGCGTCGCCCGGCTCGGCGACCGGGGGTATTCCTTCGACGCCTGGATCTACCACCCGCAGCTTCCCGAGCTCGCCAAGCTCGCGCACGCGGCCGAGGGCACGACGATCGTCCTCAACCACCTCGGCGTGCCGCTCAACGTCGGCCCGTACCACCGCGACGCGGTCCGGCCCGAGTGGCACAGCGGGATGAGCCAGCTTGCCGGGTGCCCGAACACGGTGGTGAAGCTGGGCGGGATCGGCATGGACAGCTATCTGTTCCGCACTGGCTGGTCGTCGCGGGCCCGGCCGCCCGGCTCCGATGACGTCGTCGCGTGGTGGGGCGATGACATCCGCTGGTGCATCGACACATTCGGCCCGTCGCGGTGCATGTTCGAGTCCAACTATCCTGTCGACCGCGACGCCATCGGCTACACCGTGAGCTGGAACGGTTTCCAGAAGATCGCCGCCGACTACACTGACGACGAGCAGGATGAGCTGTTCTCCGGCACTGCGGCCCGCGTCTACCGCCTTAACCTGGAGAGCTAGATGGCCAGCAGCGGAGGCCTGCCCTGGCCGACGATCCCGGCGATGACCGCGGCGGCGGGTGAACGATTCGGTGATGACCTGGCCGTCTGCGACGGGACCACGACGCTCAGCTGGTCCGGACTGTTCGAGGCCGCCCGCTCGTTCGGCGCCGCCCTGATCGCGTCCGGGTGCGAGCCCGGCGACCGGGTGGCGCTGTGGGCGCCGAACAGCGCGGAGTGGATCGTTGCGTGCCTCGGACTGTTCCAGGCGGGCGCGGTCCTCGTTCCGGTCAACACCCGGTTCAAGGGGCCTGAGGCCGCCGAGATCCTGTCCCGGAGCCGGGCCCGGGTTCTCGTCACCGTCGCCGGCTTCCTGGGCATCGACTACGTGACGATGCTGCGCTCGGCCGGGGTGGAGCTGCCCGAGCTGGAAACGATCATCGTCGCTCGCGGCGAGGTCCCGGAGAAGGCGGAATCCTGGCCGGGCTTTGCCGCCCGGGCCACCGCCAGCGCGCGGGCCGAGGCCGACCGGCGGCGGGCCGCTCTCGGCGCCCACGACATATCGGACATCCTCTTCACGTCCGGGACCACCGGGGTTCCCAAGGGCGTGGTCATGACGCATGGCCGGACGCTGCACTGCGGCACGGACTGGGTCACGATGACGGGGCTGGGCCACGCCGACCGCTACCTGATGGTCAACCCGTATTTCAGCCAGTTCGGCTACAAGGCCGGGATCCTGGCCTGCGCGGCCTCTGGAGCCGCCATGCTCCCCGAGGCGGTGCTCGACGTTGACCGGCTGCTCGCGCGGGTGCAGCAGGAGCGGGTGACCGTGCTGCCCGGACCGCCCACGCTGTACCAGTCGATCCTCGATCGCGCCGGCCTGGGCCGCTACGACCTGTCGAGCCTGCGGGTCGCGGTCACGGGTGCCACCGACATCCCGGTCGAGCTGATCCGGCGTGTCCGTGAGGAGCTGCCGTTCCGGCTGATCATCTCCGGTTACGGAATGACCGAGAGCGGCACGGCCGCCAGCACCGGCCCGGAAGACGACTTCGCGGCCATTGCCACGACCGTCGGCCGGGCGCGTCCCGGATTCGAGATCCGCATCGTGGACGAGCGGGGAAGCGACGTCCCGCCCCGGGAGATGGGCGAAATCCTGTTCCGAGGGCCGAGCGTCATGCTTCGTTACCTGGACAACCCGGAGGGGACAGCCGCTGCTCTGTCGGCCGACGGCTGGCTGCGCAGCGGGGATCTCGGTACGTTCGACGGCGAGGGCCGCCTGCGCATCGTCGGGCGGATCAAGGACATGTTCATCGTCGGAGGGTTCAACGTCTACCCGGCTGAGGTCGAGAACGTCCTTCTCCGGCATCCTGGAATCCGCCGGGCCGCGGTTATCGGGATTCCGGACCGGAGGCTCGGTGACGTGGGAATGGCGTTCGTGGTGCTGCGGCCCGAGGCGACCGCGACCACCGGCGACGACATCATCTCCTGGTGCCGCGAGCAGATGGCCAACTACAAGGTCCCGCGGGCCGTGGAGATCATCAGCGAGCTGCCGCTGAACGCGAGCGGCAAAGTCGAGAAGGCCGTCCTGCGGGCCCGGGCGACCACCGGCACCTCATGAGCGGCATGGCGACGAACGCTGGACCCGGCGGGCCGGCCTCCCCGGACTCCCCCGCCACGATCGGGTTCATCGGTCTTGGCGTGATGGGCGCTGCCATGTGCCGGAACCTGGTGCGCAAGTCTGGCCTGCCGGTCACGGTGTACGACGTGGTCAAGACCGCGGTCCGGCGGCTGGCCACCGAGGGCGCGCACGCCGCAGCGTCGCCAGCCGGCGTGGCAGCCGACGTGGTGTTCTGCTCGCTACCGGGCCACCGTGAGCTCGAAGAGGTCCTCACTGGCGAGGACGGGGTGATCGCCGCCCTGTCCGAGTTGCCCGGTCGGTCTGGGCGGCGGCCCGTGATCGTGGACCTGGGAACCTCGTCGGTCGAGTACACACGCCAGTTGGCGTCCCTGGCAGACGAGAAGGGGATCGCGTACTGCGACGCCCCGGTGGCACGCACGCGCCAGGCCGCAGCCGACGGGACGCTGGCGGTCATGGTGGGCGGAGACCGAGACGTGGCAGAGCGCATCCACCCGCTGCTGGACTGCATGGCAACGGACGTCACCTACTGCGGCCCGGCAGGCAGCGGCCAGATCGTGAAGCAGCTCAACAACATGGTGCTGTTCCAGAACGTGCTCGCGATCGCGGAGGCTCACGCGATCGCGACAGCGGCCGGCCTGGACGGCGCCCTGCTGTTCGACGCGCTGACCAAGGGGTCAGCGGACAGCTTCGCCTTGCGGAACCATGGCATGAAGGCGATCCTCGCCGACGACTATCCGCTAAACGCCTTCTCCACCGACTACGCGCTCAAGGACCTCAGCTACGCCCTCGAGCTGGCCGCCGCGACGGAGGTGGCGGCCAGGGGAGCAGAACTGGTCCACCATGTGCTCACGGCAGCCCGGGATGCGGGATGGGCCAGCCAGTACTTTCCGGTGCTGCGCAGACTGGTCGGCGCGCCCGGTGAGGCCCGTTCCAATGGCCCTGCACAACGTGACGTCTAGCAGACGGTGCAGCTAGAGGGCTCGCACCTGCGTGGTGCCTGAACGTTATGTCACCTCATGCGGCCTGGAGATATGTATGGATCAGCCCGCCGGAACGGGACACCAACGGCCTGGGCTCGTGTGCAAGGGCAAGGACTGCTCGGTCCAGATGCACTTCCCCTCAGTCATGTACCGGGTCCCCCGCTTGGCCGCAACCCCCGGGCGAGGTGCAGCTTACCCGGATGGTGGAGGAGGTCCTCGACTTTCTATGCCCCACCGGCGCAGTCCTCGTCGGCAACTCGATCGGCGGCAACGTCTCGGCCCGGCTGGCGAGCACTCGACCGGACCTCGTCAAGGGTCTGATGATCATCGACAGCTCGGGGTTCGAGCGGCCTCCTCAGCACGCCGGGCGTGCCTTCTGCACGCTGATGAGTCACCCCAGGTTCGTCCGCGCGATCTACCCGCTGTTCTCAAAGGCCTACATGCGCGCGAGGACGGATGCCGATCGTCGCGCGCGTGCGTCCGCGATTGCGCTCACCCGAACCCAAGATGGCTCACGTGCCTTGAGTGCGATGTGGCGTAGCTTCAAGCTGCCCGCCCACGATCTGCGGTCCCGGGCATCCAGCATCGCCGCACCGACCGTTCTCGTCTGGGGACGCCACGATCCGATCGTGACCCCCAAGTGCGGAGAAGCAGCCCGCAAGCTCATCGCCGGCTCAAAGCTCGTCATCCTGGACAGCGGCCACGCGCCGCAGACCACCAACCCGGCCGCGGTCGCAGCGGAACTCGTCCCACTCCTCGACGCGGCATTTCCCGCTGGCGACCCGGCAGAGCTGCCCGAGGCGGCGTCTCCCAGCAAGGACGACAAGCGATGAGGGCGGCAGTCATCGACGCCATCGGTCGTCCACCCTACGCACGGAGATCAGCGACCCGTCCCCGGCAAGCGACCGCCAGGTAGTGATCTCGTCATTCCCTGAAATAATCGCGTATCTCCATCCTTCGGCGTTCCATATCGCGATCGGATGGAAGCCCATTGGCGCACGGTGACACGGCTACCCAACCACGCCTCCTTTTGCAGGAGCACGCACACGACTAGTTGTGCCCATCAGGAAACATTGGCCAGATCCAGAAATAGGCTCTGGCCCCGGCGGCCTCGAACGCGCGATATACACCCGACTGCGGAACGCGGCGCGAGGTGGCCTTCAATGAGCGAAACATGACCGGCTACGAATCAGCGAGACTGGATAACGTAATCCTTTGCCCAGCGCACAACCTGTTCTGATTGTTGCGTGGCGTCTCGGCTCTCAGGTTAGCGCCACGATCCGGGACATCCTCGACC
>Ga0335075_10001648_pt1 | contig 36527 bp, 39 predicted proteins | sample Lox_Sample_24_FD_206723 | JGI IMG/M metagenome (GOLD analysis project Ga0335075, IMG submission 206723) | Soil microbial communities from Loxahatchee National Wildlife Refuge, Florida, United States - Lox_Sample_2.4 | ecosystem: Environmental > Terrestrial > Soil > Wetlands | place: USA... | reverse complement strand
GGCGGGCCGGGCACGGCGGGGCGGAAGATCCATTGGCCGCGGGGCAAGGTGCTCGGCGGGTCGAGCTCGATCAACGGCATGCTCTATGTGCGCGGCAACCCGGCCGACTATGACGGCTGGGCGCAGATGGGCTGCCGCGGCTGGAGCTTTGCCGACGTGCTCCCGCTGTTTCGCAAATCGGAGGATTTCGAGCGGGGAGAGACGGAGCTGCGCGGGAAGGGCGGACCGCTCCGGGTGGAGGAGTATCGGACGATCCTGCCGCTCACGCATCGGTTCGTCGAGGCGGCGCGGGAGGCGGGGTTTCCGTTCAGCGAGGACCTCAACGGGCGCGTGCAGGAGGGGGTTGGGTATTCGCAGATGACGCGGCGGGGGCGGTTCCGCGCCTCGACGGCGCGGAGCTTCCTGGCGGTGGCGAAGGGGCGGGAGAATCTGCGGATCGAGACCGGGGCGCTGGCGACCCGGCTTCTGTTCGAGGGGACGCGGTGCGTGGGCGTTGCGCTCCGCCAAGCGGGAAGGGATCGGGTGGCGCGGGCGGCGCGGTGCGTGGTGCTGTGCGGGGGCTCCGTGAATTCCCCGCATTTGCTGCAGATTTCGGGCGTGGGGCCGGCCGAGCATCTGGCGGCGATCGGCGTGACTGTGGTGCATGCGCTCCCGGGGGTGGGGCGCAATCTCGCGGACCATTACGTTGCGCGCATTGCGCATCGGGCGAAGGACGCGATTTCGATCAACCAGCTCGCGCACGGGATCCGGCTCGCGCGGGAGGCTGCGCGGTTCGTGCTGACGGGGCGCGGGGCGCTCACCTTCGGGGTGACGACGGCGCAGGTGTTCTGGCGCTCGCGCGAGGGGCTGGCGAGCCCGGACTTGCAGCTTCTGTTCACGCCGGCGAGCCATGATCCGCAGAAGTTCGGGTCGCTGGAGAAGAAGCGCGGATTCTCGGTGGCGGTGTGCCCGGTGCGGCCGGACAGCCGCGGGACGGTGATGGCGGCCTCGCCCGATCCGTTCGCGGCGCCGGTGATCGTGCCCAACTATCTTTCCGCGCCGAGCGATGTGCGCGTGATGATCGCGGGGCTCGGGTTCACGCGGAAAATCCTGAGCGAACCTGCGATCGCGCGTTTCAGCGAAGGCGAGACGCTGCCGGGGGCGGGGGTGAGCACGGACGAGGCGCTGGCGGATTACGCGCGGCAGTACGGGACGACGCTCTACCATCCGGTAGGAACGTGCCGGATGGGCGAGGACCCGATGGCGGTGGTCGATTCGCGGCTTCGCGTGCGCGGGCTCGAGGGGCTTCGGGTGATCGACGCCTCGATCATGCCGACGCTCACCACCGGCAACACGAATGCGCCGACGATCATGATCGCGGAGAAGGGTGCCGCGATGATCCGCGAGGACGACGAGGCGGGATGAAGGAGATGGGCATGAAGGGCTATCTGTTCGCGGAGATCGAGGTCACGGATCCCGAAACGTACAAGCAGTACATGCCGCTCGCGGGCGCGGCGGTCGCCGCGTACGGCGGGCGGTTCGTGATCCGCGGGGGCAATCCGGAGGTGGTGGAGGGCGGGCGGAGCGCGAAGCGGTGCGTGCTCGTCGAGTTCGAGAGCGTGGAGCGTCTCAAGGAGTTCTATCACTCGGCGCAGTATCAGGCGGCGGCGGCGATTCGGCAGAAGGCGTCGAGCGGGCATGTCTATCTGCTGAGCGGGGCGCCCGAGGGGGTGCCGAAGGGGGCGCGGGAGTGAAAGTTTCGATCAAGTTATGAGAGCGGCGGGAGGGGCGGGCGTGCGATGAGCGAGGATCGGCGCGCGACGGTGAGCCGCGTCGGGCTCAACGCGTTCAACTTTTTCACCGCCGGCGTGCAGACGGGCTTCGGGCCGTTCTTGGCGGTGTATTTGACGCGCTCGGGCTGGGACCAGGGCGCGGTGGGGCTGGCCCTGAGCGTGGGCACCATCGCCGGCGTGGTGAGCCAGGTGCCGGGCGGGGCGGTCGTCGATTACGTGCATCAGAAGCGGCTGGCGTGCGCGGTGAGCCTGGGCGCGGTGGGGTTGAGCGCGCTCGTGCTGGGGTTCTGGCCCGGCTTGGTGCCGGTGTGGGGCGCGCAGATCCTGCACGCGTTCGGGAGTGCGGTGCTGACGCCGGCGATCGCGGCGCTGACGCTGACGCTTTCCGGCCATGGCGCGTTCGGCGAGCGGGTGGGCGGCAATGCGCGCTATGCCTCGCTCGGGAACGCGGCGGCGGCGGCGCTGCTCGGTGTGGTGGCGTATCGGATGTCGGAGCAGGCGGTGTTCTTCGTGACCGCGGCGATGGCGGTGCCGGCGCTGGCGAGCCTGCTGCTGATCGCGCGGGCGCCGATCGATGCGCGGGCGGACCATCCCGCACTTTTGCATCCGCGGCGGCGCAAGGCGCGGCCATGGCACGTTTTCGTCGAGCTTCATTTGCATACGTTTGCGATTTGCGTGGTCCTTTTCTTCCTCGCCAACGCGGCGATGCTGCCGATCGCGCTGAATGCGCTGGCGGCCGGGCATGGCGGGGCGGCGGGGCTGGCGACCACCGGCTCGATCATCGCGCCGCAGGTGGTGGTGGTGCTGTTCTCGCCGTGGCTCGGGCGGGCGGCGGAGCGGTGGGGGCGGCGGCCGCTGCTCGCGGTGGGGTTCGCGGCGCTGCCGCTGCGCGCGCTGTTGTTCGCTCTGGTGCCGGGGGCGGGACCGCTGGTGGCGATCGAGCTGCTCGACGGCGTGAGCGGGGCGGTGATGGGGATCATGATCCCGCTGGTGGCGGCGGACCTCACGCGGCGGACCGGGTTCCTCAACCTGGCGATCGGCTCGTTCGGGCTGGCGGCGAGCCTGGGCGCGACGTTCAGCACGACGCTCGCGGGATTGATCGTCGATCGGTTCGGGTTGCGCGCCGCGTTCCTGGTGCTGGCAGTTGCCGGCTGCGCGGCGCTGGCGATCGTTGTTGCCGTGATGCCGGAGACGCGGCCGACGCGGGCGCGGGCGAAGGTGCCCGCGTGAAGGGCGGGGCGATGCAGGAAGGGAGGCGATCGTGAGCTACACGCTCTATTACGCGCCGGGCGCGGCCAGCATGGCGGTGCATTGGATGCTGATCGAAGTGGGCGCGCCATTCGAGGCGGTGCTCGTGGATATCGACGCCGGCGCGCAGCGGGATCCTGGTTACTTGCGGCTCAATCCCGCCGGGCGCGTGCCCACGCTGATCGTCGAGGGCGTGCCGCGCCACGAGTCCGCGGCGCTCATGATGCTGCTGGCCGAGCGGCGCCAAGAGGCGGCGATGATGCCGCCTGTTGGGTCGGCGGGGCGGGCCGATTGGCTGGAGATGATGGTCTATCTCAGCGACGAACGCTTTTCCCATAATGATTTCAATCTATTAGAGGCTGCGATGTCGAAATTGTCAGTGGTTTCTCAGGAACAGTCTCAGAGGATCAGCCGTTAGCAAGCGGTCGCGGGATCTTGTTCTCCCTTTGTTCCACTCGCCGCCGTAGCTTCCGCCGATGAGCTGTGACGGGCATGGAGGGTAAGCGGGATGTGATGCCCCCCGCCGAGAAGGGGGGAGTAGGAAAACGATAGGCGAGCACATTTCATGCAGCGAGGCGCGTCCTGTTTCCGTTTCTGCAAGGCCTCATGACGGCGATTACTCTCTCCCTTGCCTTGGTGACCCGATGGCTTAAGGGTCGCTCCGACCGTCATGCACGGCCGGGGGTGACGCTCATTAAGGCGACCTCGATCGGGATTGCGCTCTCGGGAGTGTTTACGACCGCAGCAGTTAGTCAAACCAGCCCTCTGATTGCCATTTTTGTAGATGGCAGTAGTTCGGACACGGTTGGAGAAGAGGTCATTTACTATCTAAAGCAAGACGTTATTCAATCGAGCCAGTATCATCTTGTGTACAGCCAAAATCAATCGGCGTTTACTATAGCCATAGTTACCGTGGAGGATTATCCCGAAAATCCTGGTACAAGCACCGCCTACTCTGTCGTCTTAGTAGGGTCCAGCAACAGCGTCTTTTTCATGCACTGGGTGGCAGCTTGCGGTGCCAACCGCGTACAAGAGTGCGCAGCCAGCATTTTGGCTGGCGTCGGCGCAGAGATCGACTCCCTTCGGCCCGCTCAAAATTAAGGCGAAGCCTGCCTGCACGACGCGGCCTTCTATCCATATGTTCTTGATTTGTTCCTGATCCTGCTGTAGTCTCCTGCCTATGGAAGCTGACACTGAACACCTGACCCCGGCGACCTCTGAGGAGGTCATCCAAGTGCTTTGCTCGGCCCTCCGCTTCGAGGGGCGGAAGGAGGCCCACTCCAGCGAGATCGCGACCCGGATCGCAGCCGAGCGGCTAGTCGAGTATCTGGAGCGCTCGCGCTACGTGGTGATGAAGCGGTCGCTGGAGGCGGAGGGTCCGTCAGCCAGTCGCTTCATTCCGTCGGTCAAGGGGTAGGAGCGCTAAACAAGAAGTGATTCACAACGGCGGTCAAGCCGCACTAAAAAAAGGGAGAGAAGCCCAGTGGATGCACAATGACATTCGCTTCGTGGAGGGCGTTCCGGGATTTTGTTCAGTCAGTCCGGAACGAAATGCGGTATGTGCGGACGCCCGCGCAGGAAGAGTTTCTGAGAGCGGTGATCGAGACAAGCGCTACAAGGACATTTCAGGTTAAAGCGGGCCGTAATCTTTGGCGTGCACAACTGGGTCATAGCTGGCGCAAAGATGGAGAGGAAGAGGATTCGCCGGATATTGCTTGCGCTCATCCCGCCGAGAGAATGAAACCAATTCCCGAGAAGGTGGCGGACGGCCGTGCTAATCCGCGAGGAATACCATGCCTTTATCTCGCGGCAGACAAACAAACGGCCATTCTGGAAACACGCCCATTAATCGGATCCTATGCATCGGTGGCTTTGTTCAGAACTCTACACGACATCACCTTGGTCAATTGCGCCGACAGACCCATGGATATCTTGACGCGTTGGTTTCAGAAAACGTGGACTCCCGAAGAGATAGAGAAAGCAGTTTGGTCTGAGATCAACGAAGCCTTCTCAGAACCAGTCGAAAGAAACGACGCCAGCTTGGACTATTTGCCAACACAGATACTGGCTGAAACGTTCAAGCGCCAGGGTTACGGGGGAATCGCATACAAAAGCGGTTACGGGGAGCAGGCATTCAACATTGCACTGTTCGACATCGGTGCCGCGGACCTCACTTATTGCGAGTTGTGCGCCATTGATAAGGTGTCAATCGAGTTTTCGCTGCGAGATAGCCCGTACTGGGTGGCGAAGTATCTTAGCAAAGCAGAGGCAGCGGCGGCGCGTGACTCTCCTAACAAACGTCCCCCAGTTGGCACCGACGATGCCGCCAAACGACCATAGACCAGAGAAGGCAATTTCAGTAGATAACTCTCATACGGCGGATATTTAGCGCAGACTGAACGCAAATCATGAACTGGAACAATCCGCGATCTGTGCAAAGGATGATCGCTCGACTGACGCGCGAGATTGAGGAAATCGACGAATACTTCTATGCGTCCAACAAGAACGACGATCCCGTTCTCTACGCCGGTATGCTCGAAAGAAAGCGCGATGATATAATTCGAGGAGTCGTCTCACAACTGCACACTGCGATCGAGGACATTTTGAACGGCATTATTGTTTGTCGTGTTCTGAACGTGCAGCTAGACCAGAATAGGCGCAAAACACGTGGTAGGTCAGCGCAAGCATTGCGCAAGGTTCTTTTTGGCGCAGGAAGTGTCGGGTTCGAAATGAAGCTTAACCTCGCTGTCGCATTACGTTTGCTCGACACGCGCACCAAGGCAAAGCTTGTGGAGTTGAATGCTCTCCGGAATAGGTGCAGCCACAACTGGCTCTTGAAGGCTACGGTAAGGCGGGGGAGACGGCCGCAGCAAAAGAAGCCGCCGCTCCTATCGTTTCGCAGCCGTGATCTGCACAGAGTTACTGTGTTCAAGGAGTTCTCTGACGAATATGGTAGGCTCTACGTTAGGCTGTTCGCGAAATATATAACCTGAATTCGACCTCGCCTCCCTCAAGGCAGCCGACCCGCTCAAGGTCCGTTGAACGGATTGGCGCTCGCGGGGATGCGGGCAAAGGGCTGCGCTGCGGGCATCCCGTCAAGCGACGCGCCGGCGCGTACGGTCCAGCATAGCTCTTTGCACCGTCAGTCCTCGTCACCTCCGCGGAACACGCGCAGAAGCGTCTTGCGTATGTTTGGAAGAAACCATAGCAGCAAACCGCAGAATGCCGGGGGCAAAAACAGTTGCCAGCCTCCAGGGAGTTGCCAAAATATTGCTCTAGTGAGCAGCGAGCCATTGGCGACGATGTAGTTGGAACTTCCAGCAATGGTAACATTTCTAACCTCGTTGAATTCGACCTCAAGGAGCGGTCCGACCATAAAGAGGGAACGTATTTCGTCGTACCGCTCGGTTCCGACGGAAATAGATCCCGCGTCAACCAGACCAATAACTTGCGTGACTAGCCCGTTAGGCCAACTTGGCAATCCATAGGCGTTCTTGTGGCCGCCATTGGCACCGATGAGAAGCGTGCTGCCTGACCCGATATCTACCCACATTGATTTGTTAGTGTTTGGCAGAAACATGACCAACGTCGTGTAGTCTACCGCAGCTGGGGATTTTCCTGCATTTAGAAAGGAAACGCTCGGAGGCGTAGTTGAAAGGGAAACAGGAACAACACGACATCCAGCAACCGGCTCGACATCGTTTGCCTGGGTCAGCCATAGATTCGAGTTGTCTTGCTTGACTTGCGCGCTCAGCCCAAAGCCCCTACCTCCGGTGGAGACGGCAACAGACCAGTTGGCACCCGGAGACATTTGAAGGGTGGCGTCGCCACCAAATTGGAACGAAGTGTCTGAGGCCATACGCTCGGGCGAAATCTCAGCCGTCGTCCCTTTTGCAGTTTGGCCAATTACTGTTTTAATCGCGGCGTCTGACGGAATTAAAGTGGTTTGATCTCCGTACGTAGAAGTAGATATTTTTAGGGCCGTGCCCCGCAACCGTATCCTTTCGTTCCGCCCATTCGCATGACGAGCAACGTTGAGCGCATCCCCTACACTAGGGCAAGCTCGAGTGAGGACTATATCAACGGCGCCGGTTCGGGAGCTCCCCCCAACAATTTGAACGGGGCTCGGCCCGACGATGTGCATACCATCGAGGGGCTGAATCCAAAAGGTCGGCCCGGTATAAACGAAATCCAGCTGTCTGACACGTGTAAGTGTCGCCGATACATCTTCCGGGCTCGGATAGACAAGGATGAAAAATACGAGAGAAAACAAAGCCGCAGATAACACAATACCGATAAGTACTGCCTTTATTACCAATCCTACCGACGCAGCTATAGTTCTCGATCGTGCTATGATCTCCGTCCGATACGCTATCCAATAGCAAATCAGACCAGCAACCCAGCCTCCAGCAAAATCGCAGAAGATCGACGCTCCAAGGCCGCTTAGGGCCGAGCGGCCTTCTACACCCCCGCGAAGTAAAGTGACGCCAAGCACAGCCAAGCAATCGTCGACAACAAGGACGGATACGGCATAGACTGCGGCTTCCAACGCGGAAGGGCGACACCTGGCCCAGACCACAAGAATCCCTAAGACTGTGCCCGATAACACCCCAGCGAAAGAAAAAAACACACGGCGGAAATCCGCCAGCAGTGGTGCCGGATTGACAGCTAACTGATACATTATTCCTTGGGGAATAATCCCCGGAACAATTTGCGTGGCGCTGGGTGAGAAAAAAGCCTCCAACACCAATAGCTGAAGAAGAGCTCCAAGCTTGATCAGCAGTATGCCACCTAGAAGCGTGACGGCATATGGTACCGCATGGATCGTGGGTGTGCGCTTGCGAAGGTAGCGCACCGCCGTAACGGATAGAAGAACGGATGCCACAAGATCTAGAAATCCAGCTAGCCACCCCAGGGTTGGTGGAAGGAACGCAAAAAAGGTCATGCACCCGCAGCCTATCCGTGTTTTCTGGAGCGGATTGGCACTCAATAACGAAGATACAAAATTGGCAAGCCGAAAGTAGCCGGTCCCCCGCACCCTTAGGATTGGAATGTGTAGACTTTGTTTACTCCCATATTAGGCTGTTAACTTATCAATCGCTACGGACTTTTTGCCGACGTCTTTGGTCGGCGACGTGGCAGGAGTCCCGCTTCGCATAAGATGCTTCATCTTGCGCGCGATCGCCCTAGCGCACTTGCGCCAAGGCGGTTTCTCATCGGAGAGACGGGAGAAGGTCAGCGTCATGTCACTGACCCCGCCTCGCCTTCCGCTTGTAGCCGAGCGCCGCATCGGACACTTTCCCGCCGGGGTCGATCCGGGACAGCAGCCTGAGTGCCGCGTCGGCGTCGCCTTGACGAGCGCGTCCATACAACTCGCTATCGCACTCGTCGCCGTCGCCTGCCGCGATCTTGCTCAGGACGCGGTCGATGGCGACACTGCGGTTCGGCGCCCGCCCCATCAGGCGTCTTTGTGGATGCCGGCGAGGAAGCGCACAGGAGCCTTCCATGGCGCCCAGCACATGTCCGGAGTTCCGATGAACTTCGTGATCCGGCGACCGGACTGGTCCACCTGATGGTACTCCCGGAGTTCGGTCTGCCCTTCGACCGGCTGATAGGCGACCGCGAGCGCGTCCGCGTAAATCTGGTCGCGGAGCTTGAGGAAGCCTTCTGCATCGGCGCTGGCGATCGACGCCAGCTTGACGTCCTTGTAGGTTTTGGAGTGCTTCTGGAACCGCCCGGCGAGCCGCACCTGATAGGCAAGGAGGCTCTCACCGCTCATCGGGCGGGGAGCCGCATCGCCGAACGCCTGAGCGACGGCGTCGGCCTTTGCCTGCTCCTCGAGCAGCGCGGGCATGGCGGTTCCTTTGACCTCCCGACCTTCCAGCGCGTCGAGGCGGCGCTCGACATCGGTGGCGTCGAGGCGAGCGCGATCACGGCGCACACCGTCACGGCGGACCCGATCCTTGCGAGCGCGCATCCGATCGCAGTAGGCGGCATCGGTTTCGCCTTCCTGTTGATACAGGTCCTCGTCCTCGCCGGCGCTGTCGTGTGACGCCATCGGCGCGGGCTTGCCGTCACGGCGCACGGCGTCGGCGCGCTCCCTCTCCTTCTCCTCCAGCGCGTCGAGACGCTTGGCAACCGAGCCAACAGCGTCGGCAATCGAGTCGAGCTTCTTGATCGCCTCTTCGTCTGCACGGCGGCGCGAGTCGGCAGCCGCCTTCTCTTCTTCGGTCTCAGGCATGCTTTCTACTCCGGTTGGGGGACCACCTTTGTCCCAAACGCCGAGCCAACACAGAGCTACGTGGTCGAGGAGGCTCGGTTCGCCCTCGATCAGTAGAGTGGCACCGCTTGCGAGCTTTTCTGTCTCGTTCGCAGTCGGATCGCCGAACACAACAGCCGGACTGGTCGATACCTGCTTCGTCTGCAAAAGTTCGGCTGTAGCGTCGTCGAAGATTTTGGCGATGGCCCAGACTTCATCCCCACGAACGTAGGGTAGGAAGACTGAGCCGACGTTCCGCTTGTGGTATTCCTCGGCGTCCAGCACGTTGTCGGGCGGATGGTTGAGAATGACCGGCAGCCCGTTGCAGCGCGCGAGGAATTCATCGTTGAGGTAAAGGGAAGGATCGCGCCAAACGAATTCCTTCTTCCCCTTTCGATAGCTGGCGCCAGTGCCGGTTATCCTGATCGCGAACAGCCAGACATTCGCAAACTTCTGTGGACTGTCGAGCGCGCCGTCTCTGATCTCGCGAGCGATGTCAAGCTCGGTTACGGGTCCGGTCATTGCATTCTCGTGCCTTGTGTCATCGCGTCGAGCACTTCACGGGAGAAGTCGGCGCACCTAGCAACGAGCTTGACGAGCAGGCTGTCGGCGGGCGGAGGTGGATCGAGCTTGGCGACTGCCTCGTCTAACCGTTGCGAGAACGCCAGGTACTCATACAGTTGCCGGTCGTTGGCACCTTGCGTCTCGATACAGCGAAGAACCTGATCCTGCACGGCTGCTAGCACGGCCACCTGTTCGTGTTGGGCCGTCTGTGGCAGTTCACGCTGGATCGCAGCCACCGTTGCATCGAACGTCATGAAAGGGTGCCTCCTCCCGGCGCCACTGGCGCGTCGTTCCCCGGCGCAGCAGGAGGAGGACCAACCGGCGGGCAGGAGATCAACCCGCCGGAAGGAGAAAGGAAGCCCCCGCTCGCTATCGACGCACAAGGGAGCGGATGCGAGCGGGGGCGGCTCGATGGCGCCGGGGGCGGCCCTGCCATCGAGCTTTCCAGCGCGGTTGATGCGCCTGCGCCGGAACGGGAATGTCGCGTTGTGGACGGCCGGCGGATGCGAAGCGGCAGCGAGATGCCGGACGCGCTCGAAGCTCCGTTCACAACGCGCGCGCTCGCCTGTAATCCGCTGGATTCGGGGCGCCCCTGATAGGGTGTGAAAGGAATGATCTTCACACTCCCGACATCCGGCTCAGAGATCGTGAGTTCCGCCAGTCGATGCAGGCTCGGGCCGTGAGTACTCGGCTTGCCTTCGACCGTGAGCGCACGCCAAGGACCATCGGGAGCCCCAGCGGCGACCAGCATCCGTGCAAGTGCCATGACGCCGCTAGTGCCGGAGCGTGCCTGGAAGCGCTGCCCGTTCCACTCAGCCGTGGCAACCTCAATTCGGCTCGCGCGCCCGCCTCCCTCGGCGTTTCGGTAGTCGGCAGGTGCATGGTGCAGCACGTACGCCATCACGGCGCGCTCGCATTCGCAAAATTTCGCGAATCCCGCCGGCGGATGGGGAACGGTGCAGGCTCCGGCTCCGTAGCAGGGGCTTGCTTCTTCGCAGCCGCCATGCCCCGCCGCGCTGCGTAAATGCGAGCAGCAAGGGCGTAGCTGGCTTGGTTCTCGGGATCGGTGCACCACTTCAGAAAAGCGTCGCGCATCACCGAGGAACGGGAACAGTGGTGTGCTGACGCCGCCGCCTCGATTATGGTGGCTAACTCTGTGTCGAGCGACACTGTGATGATGCAGATCGGCATGAGCGCGAAATGCGATAACACTATTTAATAAGCAACCGCTGATTGTCCCTCGTGTCCTCTACCAAGGACCGGCGCATAACAGGCTTGCTAACTCCGCATTTCACTGACGCTGCGCTGACGCATCCGCAAGCGCGAGCGCGCAATCGTCGTGGCGTGTGGCGGTCGCAGCGATCCGCTCAAGATAACAAATCTTCTGCAAGGCGAAACCCGCTTTTCCGGTTGCGTCGTTCCGCAAAGGTTACGATGTTGCGATTGCGCAACAGATGCGCGACAGGAGATCCGATCATGAGCAAGAAGCCGACCCCCGCAACCAAGGCAGCTTCAACCCCGAAGCAGGAGCCCGCTCCTACGCCCGCTCCCGAGCCGACAGCTGCCGCCGCTCCCGCGCCAGCTCCGAAGCCGCTCGCCCTGACCGGCATCTACCGCAAGGCGATCATCCTGCATCCCGAGCGCTCGCTGAAGGATCACGAGGCGGCGTTGAAGGCGGAGGGTGTTGAAATTCGGGTGAGCACTTTGAGCACGATCAGGAGCGACACCCTGAACACGATCGCGATCCTGAAGTCGCTTGGCAAGTGGAAGGAGTAGGCGGATGCGCCGCACGGTCATCGCTGCGTCGACGGCGAGGAAACTGCGCAATGGCTACAAAGCGGCGTGGACTCGCGACTGGCCCTTCGACAACGCCTACCTATCCGAGCTTTGGCAGGACGCGCGGGAGGCACTGATGACCAAAGTTCGCGGGCGGAGGGCTGGTGAAGTGTTCAACCTCGCCTTGGTGCTCATGCGCGAAACCCACCCTTTCTGACGACAGGCAGCAAGGGGCGGTCGAGAGGCCGCCCCTTTCTCGGTCTGGCGGTTGCAGCCAAAGGCAAGCGGCTGCGCGGCGTCTGACAGCTTCACGGCGGGATGATGCCGGATTGGCAACCGCCGGCCCACAACGCCTTGCCAATGGCTGCAATCGCCATCTGCCGGGCGACACCCACCCCCACATTCTGGATAGCAGCCTTGCCTTAGGCGGAAACGCCGATGCGCTAGGGCGCGATCGGATAAGAGTGGCTCCATACTGAGGCAGCTTCGGCTCCAAAGTTGGGCAACGCGCCGCCAAAGTTGGGCGCGAGGTAGGTTAGATTAGACGGAAGCTCAGCGACCCCTCCCCCATTTCGCGCGAAGTTCTTCCGCACGCAATGCGCCTGGGGTTGCAGGGCTACAATCGAGATCAATGTTGCGATCAGTCGGCCACTTCTCCTTAGGGGGAGGTAGGTCGTTCGCCCATGCCGTTAACTTCCGCAAGGAGCGCTTCAGACAGTCCTCCTGTCTTTCACTGGGATTCTTGAACCTGACGAGGTCGCAGATGAAGTTCCACTCCCAGTTCGACAGACACTCCTCTACGCCGTCCGCATCAAGGCAGTCGTAAGCGATACAGGCTGCCGCTGCTACGGTGGCGTCGGGACGATCGAGATAGGCTAGGCGATCGCGGACGTAAGATTTCCAGTTGTAGTTTGCCGGCATATCTTCGATGTCAGGAACCCTACCGGTCAACTGTTGCTGCGCATGCGCCCAGCACGCGGCGAGATCGGCGGCCAGTTCCATTGCGTTGACTTCTTCACGCTGCCGTCTGCGCCGCTCGCACTCGACGCGCTCGCGCTTCTGCTCCGCTTCAAGTTCAGTTTTGGCGAAGAGTGGGAAGGAACCATGACGAGCCAGAGATTGGAGATTTTGTTGTCCGTCGGCCGTCAGTTTAACTGGCTTTCCCATTTCAACCTCCTCGATAAGCTTGCGTAGCAAGCTTATATACCGTCACCTGATTTCGCCGGCAGTAACACAGGTCACTGTCAGGCGGAGAACCAGGCGATCCGCCGCTGCGCAATCGAGCGCGAGGGCGGTCTGGATTGTGGCAAGGGCAGGCTGTTGGTTTGCTGTCTCGTGGTCTCCTTCGGACTTGTAAGGCTGAGGATGGCGAGCTCCAAAGCGAAGCCTCCTCAGCCTATATAAGCCGCAGAGCAGCCTTGCGCTGCTCTGCGCTTAGGACTAAGCAGAGATATCGTAGATATCTCCCCTTACGAGCGACATCTTGCAAACTCGCAATGTTCATCACTGCCTACCGCCTTGATATGCTTGCGGTTCTTCCTCTTGCTCTCGCGAAGCGGCGTCTGCGCTCGATCGCGCTTTTGCGAGCGGCTGCTGTACCGTAACGATCCTAAGTATCACCCGCCATCCGCTGCCGTTTTGTTGGACGTATCCGCTCATGATCCGGCCCTCGGGTATCGTGCGCTTGCGGAAAGCGACGAGGCCTAGTATCGGGAGCTTGATCATGTTGTCGACAATCCAGATGCGGTTGTCGGACGCTGCTTGGTTGCCTTCCACGTAGAATGAGCCTCGTGAGTTCTTGCCTTTGAGGCCAAAGCCGCGCTTCTTGGCGAGTGCGTGGTCAAGTTCGTGCAGGAGGTCTTCTAGTGCTTTCGCCGGCAGCCCGTAGGCGTCATGCTTGGGATCACGACGCCACTTAGACACAAGCTCTTCCATCCCCTTGAGCCCGATCCATCGCTTGGTGTTTTCGTAGTAGCTGAATTGACGCATCAACAAGTCATTGTTAACGCTTTTGAGCCCCTCGCATATCCCGAGCGCGATATCATCTTTCTCGTGATCGAGCAGGAGGACGAGCGGTATACCCATTACCCCGTCGCGCTGGCGCCGCTGAAGCTTCTGCAACGCGGGCTTCGGCTTGGACTTCTTGTTGCGCTTTGACGAGCGCTGACCGCGAGAGAACAGTTGTCGGTCGTACTGATCTTCTTCCGCTGCCTTCCTCGGGACTTCCTTCCAACTCGCCTTGATCTGACCGATATCGAGATCGGGGAACATCCTCTTGAGTGCATCACGGAATTCACTTTCCGCTTGGTAATAGTCGCGGCGCGCCTTAGCAGACGTTGCGCTGAGCAACCTGTCCGCTTCCGCTTCGGTAGCCTCGACGCCGTGGGAGGAGAGCCAATTCACGAGGAAGGCTTGAGGCCTGTTCCACGCCGGGTTCCAGGGCTCTCTGAGAACGCTTCGGTTGAGAAATACCGCCGCGAGTAGTTCACAAAACACATTGTAGTCACCTGGATCGGCGAGGTCGAATTGGTAGTCAAGTGTATCACTCACAACACGACTCCTTCAAAAAATATGCGGAGTCGGCGATGAAGAGGTTGCGTCGAAGAGCAGCGGGCGCTAAAAGCGCGAAGGACCTCTGATCTTCGGCGATTTGCATCATCGCCGACTCCAATTCAGCCCCGGGTGCGTTGCTAGCGCGCTCGGGGCTCACTTTGTCTCCAATGGCATTCTGCCGTTATACGTGCAGCATAGCGCGTTCGCAGCGCGTACGCGACCGTTTCATTCCTCCGTCGTTTCGAGCGCTGCCGAGAAATCAACAGAACACTTGTGCAGCACGCCAGCCAGCGCCAGAACGTGTAGAGACCCTTCACGTGCCCAGTGCAGTCGCTTATCACGCCCCACGCCATCGAGCGCGACTACGGCGAGACCATGCAGCCGGCCCGCTTTCGCCTCCTTCGTCAATTCCTGAAGAAACGAGATCACGTCGGGGTTAGGAGCATTCGGCGGACTTTCGCCGCCGCCCCGCAGGGAAACTACCTTAGGCATCTGCATTCTCCTTCTCCCGCCACTGCTTGAGGGTGGCGAGAAGCTCCTCCAGCCCGTCGATCACGGCGTCATTCACGCCATTGGCGGCATAGCTGACCTTGCCCGCCGCGCCGTCTGACGCGCGCACTTTCACGATCGCCACCGCCGCCACGTTTCCGTCGGGGAGGTCCTGAACGAGAGTTTCGGCGGCGGAGAGCGCGAGCTTGCCCCGCGCTTCGTCTATCTCTAGGCAGCGATAGTCACCCATCGGTTCAACTCCTTTGCATATGATTCAGTATCTCACGCGCAGGGCAGGGCTCGCGCATGCGCCATGTCGGGTGACGATGCGCGAGCGTGCTCCGCGTCAGCGGTCGGTCATGGTTTTGGTCAGGCGTTCGCGCTCGGCTTGGTCAAGCCACGCGCACACCTGGGTGAAGGTCAGCCCCTCCGCGATCGACACACCGCTATGCGGCTCGATCAACCGATAGACGGTCGGCGCGCCTTCGTGGGGCGGCGTCTCGACCTCGAGGCGCGCGCCATGGCGGCGAAGCTGGATGTCGAGGTGGAGTTCGGAGCTCGGCATCATCACCCTGCCCTCCGCAGCGGCAGAGGGCGCTTGGGAGGCCGCCCAGGGCTCGGGCGGACGTTGCGATCGACCCGCTGGGCCTGCGCCTGGGCGTCGAGCCAGGACTTGGCTTCAGCGAGTCCGACGTAGCGGCGCCGCCCGATCCTTGTGAATGGCAGGCCGCCCCGCAGAAGGCCGTAGACCGCGCTGGTGCCGAGCCCGAGCGCTGCACCAAGCTCTTCCAGCGTGAGACGATCGCCCAACAGCTGCGCCCGCCGCTCGCCGGCAGTCGCATCTTGGGCAGGTTTCGAGTGAGTGTACGCCATGGCAAAAAAACTCCGCGACTAGGGGCCATCAGGCTCGTTCCTAGTGCGGCGCCGCTATGGCGTTTACGAGTGCAAGCTAACGCGCGCATAATAGCGGTAAGCGAGTCCAAGCGCAAGAAAAAAATGCAGAGCGCGCTTACATAAGCGGAGAGATGCCTATCCAGCCTTCCGATTCAGAGCAGCCTTTCGGTCCACAGCAGCATAGCGTTTTTCGTACGCTGCTTTATACGCTGCGTTGGCCTCCTCCCTTCTCTTCAGTGCGCGCTCCATGTACTCTTTCCCGCCCAGGATCAAGATACAGTACCGCCACTCCCGTAGCATTGTGAGCGTGGTTACGTCGGTTTCGCTGTAGGTGCTGCCCGAGTCCCAAATCTCAGCTTCGCGCGAGCCCTCGTAAACTTCCGCCCAATCGGGTATGTGGCGCTTGTAGTTTCTATCGTAAGCCTGTACGCGGCCGGCAACATCATCCCAGGTTTCCCAGTTTGAATTGACCTGGGGGTAGACGTCTTGGATGTAATCCCACTCAAACAGGCTGCTCGTACCGGGAACCCCCGGATCGTCATGGCGAGTAACGTATTCCAGTCGAATGAAGTTAAATGACTTCGTGACATCGAGCAGTTTTGCATCGCGCCAGATATACATGAGTACCCATCTGTTCTCTTTGTCAGGCACTCGCCATACCACTCGCAACACTTGCCTGTCTGTCGGGCGCTGAAGCTCCGTGTCGACCTTGGTCGGCTTGGACTTGGGTTTGCCCTTTGGGATGCTAGGACTGCGTCGCCTACCCCCTGCGTTAATCATGCTTTCGACGTAATCTTTCGCGCCGGTCAAGCCGCGTTCCCAGATATCGTGGGGTGTAAAGCCAAACTGGACCGCCCGCATGTAATAATTCGCTTGGCGGTGCTTCACCGCGCAGTGCTGGTCGAGATACCAGCCGAACCGACCATGTCCGACAATTTCCTTGATCTCAATCAGGCTCCGCCCGATCCGCAAGTACTCCTCGGCCATAGCGAGGGACCTGCGCTTGATATTTTCCTTCGCGTTCTTGATCTCGCGAAGGAGTACAGCAAGCCGATCAGCGTTGGCAGCTGGATCAAGGTTGGGCGGATTGGGAGGTACGTCATCTGTGGGCAAGGTCAGAGCACTCCTCTTTGGGTGGTAAGAGGCGTGCTCAACAAGGGTCGCTGCTCGACCCTACCTTGCTTTGAGCATCACGTTTCTTGATTAGATGATGGGACCATACGACCCTGCCCGCACGGGATCAAGCCAAATTCGCATTCAATGCGAATTTGGAGGGAGCAGCGCTCCCGGCGATCAGCGCTCCGATATCCGCTGCTTACAAACGCTACATCCGGGATTTACACGGCGTTTGCGGGCTCTCCGGAGGGATAGAGCCGGCGAAGCTCGAATGCCGCTCAGCCGCCTTGTGATTCGCCCTTCAGATGATCGACGGTTCGCACGACCTTCCCGAGCGGGCGGAGGTCGCCGGGCTGGGTCCGCCAGCGGGCAGGGTTGCCGACCGCCCGAGCCTGCGCGAGGTCAGTGACCTTCTCCTGCGCGGCAGAGATCGCGGCTCCAGCCGCCTCCGTCGCCTGCCGGAGCACCCGGAGATCGAGATGGGCATAGCGGTGAGTGGTCCCCGCCTGAGTGTGGCCAAGCAACGCGCCAATCACCGGCAGCGACAAGCCTTGCCCGACCAGCACCGAGGCGAACGAGTGCCGAAGGTCGTGGATGTGGCAATCCTTGATGTTCGCCGCCTCACAAATTCCCTGCCAGTAGTAGTGCACCGTCGGAATGTGCGTCCCCGGCTTCCGTCCAGGGAATAGGTGCTCCTGCCGTCGCTCGATCCGGCCCTTTGCTCTGGCGGAGGAAACGCGTTCGTCTTCCGCCATCCGCATATCCTCGAGAAGCGCCAGCGCGGCGGCTGATAGGGGAATTCTGTGGGTTCGCTTTTGCTTGGTATGGCTGCTTGGCTTGGTCCATGTTCCGCCGCTGAGATCGAATTCCGACCATGTGGCGGCGAGCACCTCCCCGATCCGCGCGCCGGTGAACAAAGCCAGGCGGATCGTATTGGCGAGTGACTGGTGAGTGCTCGCGTCGAGGGCTGCCTTCAGTCGCCCGACCTCGTCTTCGGTCAAAAAGCGCTCGCGCGGGGTCTCCGGTGCCATACGGATTCCCTTAGCGGGGTTCGCATCGCGCCAGCCTTCGCGCACCGCCAAGTTGAACATGGTAGAGATGAGCGCGACGGTCCGGTTTCCAGCAGTCGGAAACTTCGCGGTGATCTCGCGGTGTAGCGCGGCGATGTCAGCGTGAGTGACTGCGGCGACCTTCAGCTTGCCGAGTTTCGGCTCGATCCACTTCGCCAGCGTGATTTCGTCGCCGCGCTGAGAGCCCGGCCGCTTGCCAGGCAAATGAACTTTGCGGTAATGGTCGGCGAGATCCTTGACGGTCGGTGCCTTCCGCCAGTCGTGCACTTCCTGCATTGGGTCGCCGCCGCGATTGATCCGTTGCTTGAGTTCCTTCGCCTCCTCTCGCGCCAGCTTCACACTCCAGTCAGGAAACCGACCGATCGAATATTGGCGTTGTCTTTGGGTTAGCCGAGTGGTGTAGTTTAGAATGAAAGTGCGAACACCTTTTGCGGAGACGCGCACGCCAAACCCGCGCGTCTCCTCATCCCAAAGTATGTATTCACGATCGGCATTTTGTGCATCCTTGATGAGCGCATCTGTCAGCTTTTGTCTCGACATCGCAATCCTCCTGACTCAGCGATTCGTCATGCTTTTGATATATGCGACGCGCAATCTAAGCAACCGAAACGCTCTAAAACATAAGGAAACATAAGCAATTTCAGCAAGCGATCCTTGGCAACGGATACGGGATAGACGATGGTCTATCTCGCCAATACGCTGCTGCCGGCGATGCGCGACTGGTTCTATGCGGGGAAGGACGGCGAGCCGGAAGGGGCGGAGGCCGTGACGGCGCTTGCGACGCGGCGGATCGAGGGCGCGTGGGATGCGCTGGAGGCGCGGCTGGCGACGGGGCGCTCTTATTTCGTCGGCGATCGGCTCGGCACGGCGGATTTGTTGGCGATGATGCTGATGCGCTGGTCGCGCAACATGCCGCGCCCGGCGACGACGTGGCCGCATCTCGCGCGCTATGTCGCGCGGCTTAGCGCGCTTCCCTCGTTCGTCGAGGTGAACCGGCGCGAGGGGCTGACCGGCTGGCCGGTTCACGAAAGTCCATGAAGGGGCAGAGCATGGCGGAGAAGATCGAGTGGGGCGGCGTTGCGGCGGCGATTGCGCGCGGAGAGGAGCGGGGCACGGTGGTCGGCGCGGCGGTGATCGCGCCCGGCGGCGAGCGGTTCGGCCACAAGGCGGGGCGAAGGTTCGTCGCCGCGAGCACGGTCAAGGTGCCGCTGATGATCGCGCTCTTCCGCCGGGTCGAGGCCGGGGGCCATTCGCTCGCGGAGACGTACCGGCTGCGGAATGAGGACCGGGCGCCGGGGAGCGGGGTGATGCTCCATCTCCACGAGGGGATGGAGCTCACGGTGGGAGACCTCGTCTATCTGATGATCTCGATCAGCGACAATACGGCGACCAACATCCTGATCGACATGGTGGGGATGGAGGAGGTCAATGCGGTGATGGCGAGCCTCGGGATGACGGGCTCGACGCTGGGGCGGAAGATGCAGGCGCGCGCGGCCGGCGCCGGGCAGAAGGAGAACTGGGCGAGCCCGGAGGATTATGCGCGGGTGATCGAGGCTTTGCTCAAGAACGAGGCGGCGTCGGCCGGTTCCTGCGCGGCGATGGTGGCGATGCTCGAGAAGCAGCAGAACGAGCGGCGCATCGCGCGCTATCTTCCGAAGGCGGACCGGCCGCGCTGGGGCTCGAAGACCGGGAGCGTTCCGGGCGTGTGCAACGATGTGGGATTCGTGATGACCGGGAAGGGCGCGCTGATCGTCAGCGTTTTCTGCGAGGGCGAGTCCGAGCCTTATGCGAACGAGCAGGTGATCGGCGAGATCAGCCGCGCGGCGCTGGAGGCGGTTGGGTCCTAACGCGATAGAAGTGAACGGGCCGACGAGCGGCGCGAGGGGATAGCGCGCGCCAATAGTTAAGCAGCAAGATCCGGAGTGCGGCGTTGCACGGGGTGGTGCAATCCGCGACGGGCATAGCGATTTGGGGAAGCCACCGATGCTCAGGCTCTACGACTATCTGCCGTCCCAGAACGGATGGAAGGTGCGCATGCTGCTCGGCCTTCTGGGGCTTCGCTACGAGCCCGTGCCGGTTGCCATCTTTCGGGGCGAATCGCGCCTCGCGCAGTTTCTCGAGAAGAATCCGGCGGGCGCGGTGCCCGTGCTCGAAGTGGCGGCGGGGCAATATATTGCCGAGTCGGGCGCCATCCTCTGTTATCTTGCGGAGGGATCGCGGTTCCTGCCGGATGAGAGGCTCGCCCGGGCGAAATCGCTGCAATGGCTCTTCTTCGAGCAATATTTCGTCGAGCCGAATATCGGCACCCTGCGATTTTGGACATTGACCGGCCGGCTGGCGGCGAACGAGGCGCTGGTGCCGGCGAAGCGGGCGGCGGGAGAGCGGGCGCTGGACGCGCTCGAGCGACACCTGGAGAGGCATCCGTTGCTTGCGAACGACAGCTTCTCCATCGCCGACATCGCCGTGTTCGCGTATACGCATCTCGCCGAGGAAGGTGGCTTCGAGCTGTCGCGCCGGCCTGCCTTGCGTGCGTGGCTTGGGCGCGTCGCAGAGATGGCCGGCGGAGTTCCGGAGGTGCACGCCTACACGATCGATCCGGACGCGGTGCTGGCGGAACCGACTGCCGCGGGCGGAGCCGACGGGGCTCTCTGAGCGGGCGGGGGCGGGGCTCCCGAGGCGCTCTGCGGCAGGCTGGACAGGATTCCGCGAATGTGTACGATAAAGCGAGATCATACACATTCGGTACCGCGATGCGTACCAATATCGAGATCGATGACGCCCTGATGGCGGCTGCTATGGAAGCGAGCGGATTGCCGACGAAAAGGGCGGCAGTGGAGGAGGCCTTGCGGATCCTCGTGCGGCGCTACGAGGAAAAGCGGGCCCTCGCCGATCTGAAGGGGCTCGGATGGGAAGGCGATCTCAACGCGATGCGGGAGGGGCGTCGTGCCGGCCGGCCGCGGTGATCGTCGTCGATAGCTCGGTCTGGATCGCCCATCTCCGCGGCCTCGACACGGCGGCGGTGCGCAAGCTCTTCGTGATCGGTGACGCCGAGCAGATCCTCGTGGGCGACCTGGTGCTTTTCGAAGTGCTGCAAGGGACCCGGAGCGAAGCCCATGCAAGGAGGATCGAGCGGGATCTGACGCAGTTCCCCGTGGTTCGCATGCTCAGCCTTGCCCTGGCCGTTCAGGCTGCCCGAAACTACCGCCGGATGCGGGACCTCGGGGTCACGGTCCGCAAGACCATCGACATCATCATTGCGACCTTTTGCATCGCAGGCCGTCATCGTCTGCTCCATGACGATCGCGACTTCGAGCCGATGACCGCGTATCTGGGCCTTCGCGTCGTTTGATCGGGGCGGCGGTCCGTTGAGCGTGATGATTTTCGATCGTCCGCGCGGTGTTTTTGTTGCGGGCCCCCACCTCACCCTGCCCTCTCCGCCCCGAGGGGCGGAGAGGGAAAGTAAGTGGCGCTCTCGACACCCCGAGGGGCGGAGAGGGTTTTTCGCCGAGCGGGATATCCGGCTCTAGCCGCCGTAGAAGACGGAGTCGCCGAGGTCCTTCATTTCGAGGATCGCGGCGTCGGGGCGGCCGGCGGGCGGCTTGGGGAGATGGGCCTCGGTCACCTCGGCGACGACGATGTGATGGTCGCCCTGCTCGACGATCGTCTTGACCGTGCATTCGACCGTGCCGATCGCGGCCTCGAGGATCGGCGCGCCGTTGGCGCCGGCATGGAAGGCCTGGCCGGAGATTTTCTCGCCGTCCAGCTCGGCGGGGCGGAAGAAGGCGAAGGCAAGGCCCTTGGCGTCCTTGCCGAGCATGTTGAGCGCGAACTTGCCGACGGATTTGAGAAGCGCGTAGGCGCCGGAATCGGCCTTCACGCCGACGACGAGGAGAGGGGGCGCGAAGGCGGTCTGCGTCACCCAGTTGACGGTCGCGGCGGCGACGCCGCCCTTCCCGTCGAGCGCGGTCAGCACATAGATCCCGTAAGGGATCATCCGCAGCACCGTCTTCTTCGCGTCCGCGTTCATCGCATCGCCCCCCCCGCTGGCTGCCTGCCCCCGTATCACGCGGGTGGCTGGATGTCAGCCGGGGCTGCGGAAGATGAAGTGCTGGCGGGCGCCGTAGTTCCAGAGGAAGACGACGGCGGTGGCGACGAGCTTGGCGGGCAGGCTTTCCCAGCCGGCGAAGTCGATCATCACCCAGAGCGCGGCTTCGTTGAGGAGGAGGCCGATGGTGCTGACGGCGAGGACGAGCGCGGCCTCGTGGTGGCGGCGGAAGCGGATGCCGCTTTCGAACACGAACCGGATGGAGAGCGTGTAGTTGACGACGACCGAGACGAGGAAGCTCGCCATGGCCGCCCAGAACCAGAAAATGCGGAGGGGGCCGGTGAGGATGAGGAAGCCGCCGATATCGACCACGGCGGCGATGCCGCCGACGATGAAATAGCTGAAGAAGGTTGCGGGAATCGCTCGCACCGGGCGGAGGAGCCGGGCGGCGAGACGATCTTCCTGGATCATGCGCGGGTCTTTTACCGTGGGGCGGGCCGGTTCGGGAACTTCGCTTTTCAGGCGTAAAGCCCGGCCTGTTTGGCGCGGAGGCGGGCGAGGGCGATGAGGAGGTCGAGCGTCGGCGTCGCGACCCCGGCGAGGCGGGCGAGCTCGAGCGGGGCGTCGAAGAGGGCGGCGATTTCCATCGGGCGGCCGCGCTGGAGGTCCTGGACCATGCTGGGAAGGTGGTTGAGGCGGCGGCCGGAGGCGAGGTGGGCTTCGGCGTCGGGGTCGATGGGCTGGCCGAGGGCGGCGGCGGCGGCGGCCGTTTCGGCGGCGATGCGGCGGACCGCTTCGGCGCAGGCGGGCTCGTTGTAGAGGAGGTTGGGGCCGGCCTCGGTGAGCACGCCCATGGGCACGCTGCAGAGGTTGAGCACGAGCTTTTGCCAGACCGCCTGACGGATGCGGGGGCTCGCTTCGGTGGTGAGGCCGCCGGCCGTGATGATTGCGGCGAGCGCCTGAAGGCGAGGGGAGATCGTGCCGTCGAGCTCGCCGAGGGCGAGGCGGTTGGCGCGGCTGGCGACCTCGACGATGCCGGGGGAGACGACGGAGCAGGCGGACCAGACGACGCCGCCGAGGGTCCGGGCGGGACCGACGGTGCGGTAGAGGATCTCGTCCGGATCGAGACGGGGTAGGCGGCGGTTGTCGAGCGGGCCGCCGTGGGAGAGGAAATACCACCAGGGAATGCCGTTGGTGACGAAGGCGACCGAAGTTTCCGGGCCGAGCAGGGGCGCGATGGCGGCGGCGACGGAGGGGAGGGCGGGGGCTTTCACCGTCACCAGCACAGCGTCCTGCGGGCCGAGGTCTCGCGGGTCGTCGCTCGCCGGCGGACGGATGTGGATCTCCTCGGGGGAGGCGCGGAGGCGGAGGCCGTCGGCGCGGATGGCGGCAAGCGTGGCGCCGCGGACGAGGAGGGAGACCTCGGCGCCGCCCTTGGAAGCGCGCGCGGCGATGTGCCCGCCGACGGCGCCGGCGCCGAAGACGCAGAGCTTCATGCCGTTTCGGAATCGTAATGGGCGACGAAGCGCGCGCCGAGCTCGGTGAGGCGTTCGACCAGCGCCGCACCGGTGGCGGCGGAGCAGAGGCTCGCGTCCGCGGCGAGCGAGCCGCCGGGGGCGGCCTCGTCGAACTCGAGCGGGATCTGGATTTCCGCGCCCTCGAAGCGGGCGGTGCCGAGGCCGGTCGGGGTGAGGCCGAGGATCGGGGCGGGGTCGCGATGGGTTGGGAGGAGGTCGGGGCGCATGAGCGCGGGCGAGAGGGAGAGGCCGATGCTGGTGAGCGGATCGCCGCCATGGGCGCCGGTGGCGCGCGCGGTCTCGGGGCCGACGATGGCGGGGAGCAGGCTGCCGGCGATGCGCCAGAGATAGAAGCTCGGGATGACGATGCCGCGCGATTTGCGGATGGCGAGCGTGACCTCGTGGATCGCGGGGACGTTGCCGCCGTGGCCGTTGATGATGACGAAGCGGGTCTGGCCGTGGGCGAGCAGAGCCTCGAGGGTTTCGGAGAGGAGGGATTTGAAGGTCGCGGCCGAGAGGGCGATGCCGCCCGGCGCGTGGCCGAAGAAGCCGGCGACGCCGTAAGGGATGGTGGGGGCGACGAGCGTGTCCGTGCCCAGCGCGGCGGCGCGCTCGGCGATGGCGAGCGCGAGTGCGTCGGCGAGGAGGAAGTCTCCCATCGGTGCGTGCGGGCCCTGGTCCTCGTGGCTGCCGAGGGGGACGAGGATGACGGGGCGGACGGCGAGGCGCTCGCGCGCCTCGGCCGAGGTGAGATGGGCGAGCAGGCGCTTGGTCACGCAAGGAGCTCCATGGCGGCGCGCGAGAGGGCCTGGACGCCGAGCCCGATGCAGGCTTCGTCCGGCTGGTAGGCGGAATTGTGGAGCTTGTCCTGGCGGCCGGGCTGGCCCGAGCCGATGCGGAGCTGGAAGGCGGGGACGCGCTCGGCCATCAGGGCGAAATCCTCGCCGCCGAGGCTCGGCTTGCCCGGCGCGACGACGTCGCCGAACTGGGCGCGGACGGCCTCGACGGTGCGGTCGAGCACGGTGTCGTCGTTCACCAGCGCCGGGACGCCGTGCGTGTATTGGAGCGCGCAGCGGACGCGAAGGGTGGCGAGCGCGCCATCGCAGAAGCGGCGGATGGCGGCCTCGGCGACGCGGCGGGTCTCGGCGTCGAGGGTGCGGACGGTGCCGCGGAAGGTGACGGAATCGGGGATGATGTTGTTGGCGGTGCCGCCGTGGATGGCGCCCACCGTGACGACGGCGGGGGCGACGGGATCGACCTCGCGCGAGACGACGGTCTGGAGCTGGGTGATGAGGAGTGCCGCGGCGACGATCGGATCGACCGCCTTCTCGGGATGGGCGGCGTGGCCGGAGACGCCCTCGACGGTGATCTCGAAGCGGTCGGAGGCGGCGAGGCAGGCGCCGCGGCAATAGCCGAAGCGGCCGGCGGGAAGGTCGGGGTGGTTGTGGAAGCCGAGCGCCAGATCGACCTTGGGCTCGTCGAGGACGCCCTCCTTCAGCATCTCCGCCATGCCGCCGAGCGCCTCCTCGGCGGGCTGGAAGACGAGCTTGATGGTGCCGGCGAATTGGGGGGCGAGGTCCTTGAGGACGGCGGCGACGCCGATGAGCGTGCTGGTGTGGACGTCGTGGCCGCAGGCATGCATCAGGCCCGGGACCTCGCTCGCGAAGGGAAGGCCGGTCTGCTCGCCGATCGGGAGCGCGTCCATGTCGGCGCGGATGGCGAGCACCGGGCCGGGGCGGCCGCCCTCGATCAGGCCGACGATGCCGGTGCGGCCGACGCCGGTGCGATGGGGGATGCCGAGGCGGGCGAGCTCGGCGGCGACGAGGCCGGCGGTGCGGACTTCCTCGAAGGCGAGCTCGGGGTGGGCGTGGATGTCGCGGCGGATGGCGACGAGGTGGGGGGCGAGGCGCTCGGCGGCGGCGCGGATCTGGGGGCCGGGGTCATTGGGGCGGTCGTTGGGGAGGGGGTGGGCGCTCATGGCGGGGCCTTCGGGTTGCTGCGGCGCATCATGAAAGCGGGGCACGAAAAAGGAAACGCCGGGGCGGGTGTCGCACTTCGCCCGGCTGCGATCTTCGATGTCCCCCTTCATTGTGCCATGCTCGCCTTTCAGGAAGCCGGAAGGCGCGGCTTCGTTCCTGGCCGGCGCATGGATCACTATCGGAATCGGAGACCGCGATGAACGTCATGCAGGATGCGTCCGGCGCCGAGCCCGCCGCGGCGGGCAGGGCCGGGACAATCGTGCCGGTGATCCTCTCGGGCGGGGCGGGGACGCGGCTCTGGCCGCTCTCGCGCGAGAGCTTCCCGAAGCCGCTCTGGCCGCTGCTCTCGGAGCGGTCGCTGATCCAGGCGACGGCGCTCAGGGCAAGCGGGGCGGAGTTCGCGCCGCCGCTGATCGTGGCGGGCGAGGCCCACCGGTTCCTGATCGCCGAGCAGATGCAGGAGGCGGGGATCGCGGGCGCGCGGATCGTGTTGGAGCCGGAGGGGCGGAACAGCGGGCCGGCGATCGCGGCGGCTTCGCTTCTGGTGGCGGAGAGCGATCCCGGGGCGGTGATCTGGATGATGGCGGCGGACGCGGCGATCGGGGAGCCGGACTCGCTCGGCGAGGCGCTGGCGGCGGCGCTGCCCGCGGCGCGGGCGGGATGGATCGTCACCTTCGGGATGAAGCCGACGCGGGCGGAGACCGGGTACGGGTGGATCGAGCCGGGGGCGGAGATTGCGGAGGCGCCCCAGGGGGCGATGGGCGCGCGGGCGATCGCGCGGTTCATCGAGAAGCCGGATCCGGAGACGGCGGCGCGGCTGTTCGATGCGGGCTTCTATCTTTGGAATTCGGGGATGTTCGTCTTCAGGGCGGGCACGCTGATCGAGGAGCTGGCGCTGCATGCGCCGGAACTGCTCGCCGCGGTGCGGCAGGCGGTCGCGACGCGGAGCGAGGACCCGGACTTCATCCGGCTCGGGGCGGCGGCTTTTCTCGCCTGCCCGAACATCAGCCTCGATGTCGCGGTGGCCGAGCGGACGCAGAGGGCGGCGGTGGTGGCGGCCGATCTGGGTTGGTCGGATATCGGGAGCTGGCACGCGCTCTGGGAGATCGGCGCCAAGGACGAGGCGGGGAACGTCGCGGTGGGCGACGTGATGCTGGAGGACAGCAGCGACTGCTACGTGCGGAGCGACGGGCGGCTCGCGGCGGTGGTCGGGCTCAAGGATGTCGTGGTGGTGGCGACCGAGGACGCCGTGCTCGCGGTGCATCGCGAGCGGGCGCAGGACGTGAAGGCGGTGGTGGACCGGCTGAAGGCGGCGGGGCGGGCGGAGGCGGTGAGCCATCGGCGCGTCTATCGGCCGTGGGGATTCTACGAGAGCCTGATGCTGGGCGAGCGGTTCCAGGTGAAGCGGATCGTCGTCAAGCCGGGCGGGATTTTGAGCCTGCAGAAGCATTTTCATCGCGCGGAGCATTGGACGGTGGTGGAAGGGAGCGCGCTGGTGACGGTGGGCGGGGAGAAGCGGCTGGTGAGCGAGAACGAGAGCGTGTTCGTTCCACTCGGCGCGGTGCACCGGATGGAGAATCCCGGGCGCATCCCGTTCACGCTGATCGAGGTGCAGTCGGGGAGCTATCTCGGCGAGGACGATATCGTCCGGCTCGAGGACAGCTACGGGCGCGCTTAAGCGCGAGGCGCGCCGGTGAGCGGGGGGCCAGAGCGTGATCGCTGAAGGCGGCTTCGCCGGAAGCGTTCGATCACGCGAGAAAACGATAACCGAGAGCGGGATGGGTGAGCGCAGGCGAGCCCATCCCGATCTCGACGTTATTGTCGATGCGCGCGCGCTGCAGGAGCCGGAATATGCGGAGCGGGGGATCGGGCGGCTGGCGGCGAGCCTGCTCGCGCATGCGCGCGGGGCGGCGCCGGAGCTGGAATGCGCGCGGCTGATCGGGCTCGTCGATCGCGGCCTGCCGCCGCTGTCCGCCCCACTTCGGGCGCTCTTCGATGCGGAGCGCAGCACGGCGGATACCGGGGCGATGGAGCGGACCGTGTGGTTCGTCGAGCCCTCGCCGATGACGCACGACCCGCTGTTCGCAGCACGGCTCATTGCGCATCCGCGCGTGCTTTCGGCGGCCGTGGTGTACGACTTCATTCCGCTGAAGGAGCCGGGACGCTATCTCGCGGGGACCGGGGCGCGGATCTCGTATCACGTGGCGCTGGCGTGGCTCGCGCAGTATCGGCGGCATCTCGCGATCTCGCGGGCGACGGCGGAGGATCTGGCGCGCGTGCTGCAGCGGCCGGGATACCAGGCTTGCGTGATCGGCGCCCCGCTCGATCCGGTGTTCGAGGGCGGGGCAAGCGCGGAACGGCGGCACGTGCTGGTCGCGGGCGGGGCGGAGGCGCGGAAGAACGTGGCCTGCGCGCTGAGGGCGCAGGCGAGGAGTGCGATGACGCGGGAGGTGCCGGTGGTCGTCACCGGGCGCTATCCGGCGGCGGAGACCGCGGCACTCGCGGGCGAGTTCCGGGAGGCGGGAGGCAAAATCGAAGGGCTGCGCTTTGCGGGGCATGTTGCGGATGCGGAACTGGCACGGCTTTATCGCGAGGCGCTGGTGCTCGTCTGCCCCTCAAGGGCGGAGGGATTCTCGCTGCCGGTGATCGAGGCGATGGCGGCGGGGACGCCGGTGATCGCCTCGGCGATCGATGCGCATGCGGAACTGATCGGCGATCGGGGATTTCTGTTCGACCCCGACGATGAGGCCGGGCTTGGCCGGCTGATCGAGCGGGTTTGCCGCGAGAGGGGGTTTGCCGAGGAGATAGTTTCGAGTCAGGAGAGAGAGTGGAGACGGTTCCGGGCGGCGGAGGTGGCGCGGCGGTTCTGGGGCGCGCTTGCGGCGCGCGCGGGAGGCGTCTCGGCGCCTTCGGTGGTGGCGGGACGGCGGCCGCGCGTAGCACTTCTGACGCCGCTGCCGCCGGACCGCTCGGGCTGCGCCGATTATTCCGCCGCCTGCACCGAGGAGCTCGGCAAGCGCGTGGAGCTGCATCTCTTCAGCGCGACGCGGGCGCCGGCGCCGCGCGCGGGGGCGGCGAGCATCCGCCCGCTGTCGGCGTTGGCGTCGGTCTCGGCGGGCTTCGACCGCGTCGTCGGCGTGATGGGGAATTCTCCGTTCCACCTTGGGATCTCTTCGATCTTGCTGCGGCACGGCGGGGCGGCGATCTGCCACGACGCGCGGATGCTCGGCTTCTACGGGCTCTTCGTGGGCATGGAGCGGGCGCGGGAAGTGGCCTCGGCCGAGCTCGGACGGAACGTGGGCGCCCAAGAGATCGAGGGGTGGCTCGACTGCGAGGAGACGCTGCCGACGCTTTTCCTGGGCGAGCTTGCGGGCGCGTGCGAGCCCCTGATGTTCCATTCGCGCGAGGCCGCGCGGCTGGCAGCCGCGCAATACGGGATTGCCGAGAATTTGCTGCCGTTCGCGCTCTACCGGACCTGGCGGGCGGAGGCGCTGGCGGCGCCGGCGCGGGAAGCGGCGCGCGCACGGCTCGGCGTCGCGGCGGACGAGATTCTGCTCGCGAGCTTCGGGATGGTGCATCCGACGAAGCTGCCGGAGGAGTGCGTCTGGGCGCTCGAGATGCTGCGGGGCTGGGGCGTGGCGGCGCGGCTCTGCTTCGTCGGGCATGGCGTGGAAGGCTGCCCGGGGCTGCGGCCGCTGGTGGACCGGCTCGGCCTTCAGGACGCGGTGCGGTTCCTCGAGGATTATGTGAGCGAGGAGATTTTTCGCGACTTCCTGCTCGCGGCGGATGTCGGGATCCAGCTTCGGAGCTTCGGTTTCGGCAGCGTCTCGGGCGCGCTCGCCGATTGCATCGCGGCGGGACTGCCTAGCGTGGCGAATGAGGGGCTCGCCGAGGCGATCGAGGCGCCGTCCTATGTGCGGAGGATTCCCGACCGGGTGAGCCCGGTGCTCCTCGCGAATGCGATCGCCGACCTCATCGATGCGGGCGCGCACCGCGCGCGCGCGACGGCGGAGTGGAGGGATTACGCGGCGGCGCATGATCTCGCCCATTATGCCGAGCGGCTTTCGACGCTGCTCGGGCTCGAGCCGTGCGGATGAGCGAGGTGCTGATCGACCTCTCGGAGCTGGCGGCGGAGCCGGCGCGCACGGGGATTCAGAGGGTGGAGCGGGAGATTCTGCGCCGCTGGCCCGGGCCCGCTTCGCTGGAGCCGGTTGTGTTCGACGCGGGGGCGGGCGGGTTCGTGCGGTTCGCGGAACGGACGGCGAAGGTCGCGGTCGGCGGGAAGATCGTCTTCAATCCGGAGCTTTTCTACGACCCGCGCCGGGTGGAGTTCTATCGCGCGCTTTGCCGGGATGGGGCGAAGGTAAGCTGGCTCCTCTACGACTTCCTGCCCTGGCTGGCGCCGGGATTCTTCCATGCGGGCGCGGCGCGGGTCGGGATGGATTTTCTCCGCGCGCTGCGCGACGTCCGGCGCGTCGCCTTCATCAGCGAGGAGACGCGGGCGGATTACCGGGCCGCGGTGATGCGGGATCGGGCGCGCGATGGGCCGGTGTTCGCGCTGGGAGGCGACGGGCTCGGGCTGGCGCGGCAGGCATTCGATCCGGCGCGGCGGAGCTTCGTTTCACTCGGGACGATCGAGCCGCGGCGGAACGTGGGCGCGATCCTCGAAGCGTTCCGGACGCTCTGGGCGGAGGGGGTCGAGGCGAAGCTGGTTTTGATCGGGAAGCTGATCGGGACAGGCGGGCGCGAGCGGGCGATGCTGGCTTCGCTCGCGGGCGCCCCGCAACTCAGCTTTATCGAAGAGGCGGATGAGGAGACGGTGCGCGAGGCGCTCTCGCGGGCGCGGGCGCTCGTGAGCGCGAGCCGCGCCGAGGGATTCGGGCTGCCGCCGTTCGAGGCGCTCTCGGCGGGGATTCCGGTGATCGCGCCTGAGGATATGCCGAGCGTGCGGCTGCTCGCCCCGCTCGGGCAGATCCGGCTCGGGAGGGTCGATGCCGGCGCGATCGCGGAGGCGGTGCGCGCGCTGCTCGATGACGAGGTTGCCGCGCGGTTGTGGGCGGAGGCGGCGAGGCTCGCGGTGCCGGGATGGGAGGATTTCGCGCGCGCGCTTGCGGATTGGGTTCAGGAGGGGTGAACGGCGGCCGGCGCGGGGTCGTCGCGCTCGGTCGGGGGATCGCAGGCGGGGCTTGGCGAAAGGGCGACCGTGAGCAGGGCCGCCTCGATCGTCCCGGCGATGCCGGCGACGCGCTCGGCGATCGGGCCGGAGGCGGATAGGGTGCGCGTGAGAGCCTCCACCGCTTCGGCGAGGCGGGTTTCGGCGGCCTGGAGATCGGCGAGGGCCTGGCGGGTCGGCTCGAAGAGGAAGCTCCGCGTGCGCCAGGCGATCGGGCGGGCGATGGGGCGGACGAGGCGCCAGAGCGCGCGGAGCGCGCGGCGGGAGAGGCGGGAGGGCTGCGGCGCAGGCAGCGGGACGGCGGCGGCGAGAGCGTGATCGCCGGAGGTCGGTGAACCGGAGGCGTGAATCACGCGAGAAAACAGATGGCTAGAGCGGGATGGGCGAGCGCGAGCGAACCCATCCTGCTCTAGCCGCGCGAGCGCGGCGCGGAGGGTGCGGAGCTCCTCCTCGGCCGCTTCGAGGCGGCGGGCGAGCGCGGCCGCCTGCTCGTCGCGGGCGAAGAGAGCGCGGCGGAGGGCGAAGAGCTCGGGGCCGAGCGGGGAGGCCGGTTCGTCCGAGGTCATTCGGGCGGCCTGCGGAACGATGCGGCTCCGCCCTTGCCACCGGCCGGCCGGGACCGATAAAGCCTGACGCCCGGGCGGCGCCTGAAGCTGCCTTGGTCCAGCGCAAGCCCCAGGGAAAGCCACAGCCCCATGCCCACCGCCCTCATCACCGGCGTCACCGGCCAGGACGGCGCCTACCTCGCGCAGTTGCTCCTTGGCAAGGGATACCGCGTGCTCGGCCTGCTGCGCCGCTCGGCCTCGTCCGACGTGATCGGCGAGCGGCTGCGCTGGCTCGGGATCCTCGACCGGGTGGAGCTGGTCGACGGCGACCTGATCGATCTCGGCAGCCTGATCCGCATCCTCGGCAAGCACGCGCCCGACGAGGTCTATAACCTCGCCGCGCAGAGCTTCGTCGCCTCCTCCTGGCAGCAGCCGCTGCTGACGGGCGAGGTGACCGGGCTCGGCGCCGTCCACATGCTCGAGGCGGTGCGGGCCGCGGCACCGAAGGCCCGCTTCTACCAGGCGAGCTCGTCGGAGATGTACGGCAAGATCCAGGAGCCGCGGCAGAGCGAGCGGACGCCCTTCTATCCGCGCTCGCCCTACGCGGCGGCCAAGCTCTACGCGCACTGGATGACCGTCAACTACCGCGAGAGCTATGGGCTGCACGCAAGCTCGGGGATCCTCTTCAACCACGAGAGCCCGCTGCGCGGCATCGAGTTCGTCACGCGCAAGGTGACCGACGGGGTGGCGCGCATCAAGCTCGGGCTGGCGCGCGAGCTGAAGCTCGGCAACCTCGAGGCGCGGCGGGACTGGGGCCATGCGCGGGACTATGTGCGCGCGATGTGGCTGATGCTGCAGAGGGAGGCGCCGGACGATTACGTCGTGGCGACAGGCCGCAGCGCGAGTGTCGGCGAGTTCTGCCGGCTGGCGTTCGCGCATGCGGGGCTCGACCACCGCGAGTTCGTGCGCGTCGACCCCGCGCTGTTCCGCCCGGCGGAGGTGGACGTGCTGGAGGGCGACGCGAGCAAGGCGAGGGACGTGCTCGGGTGGGAGGCGGAGATCGCGCTCGAGACGCTGGCGGCCGAGATGGTCGAGGCGGACCTCGCGCGCCATCGGCGTGCGCAAGCGGGAACGTGAGTGGACCCGCGCCGGATCCTGATCACCGGGGCGGGGGGATTCGTCGGGCGGCATCTGCTCGGCACGCTCGCGCGTGCGTTTCCCGAGGCGAGCCTGCTCGCGACCGGGGAGGGCGCGGGAGACGGCGTCGCCCGGATGGACGTGACCGACGGCGCCGCGGTGCTTGCGACGGTCGAGGCATTGCGGCCGGACGCGGTGGTGCATCTCGCCGGGGTCGCGGCCGTTACGGAAGCGAACCGGGATGCCGGGCAGGCCTGGCGGGTGAATTTTCGCGGCACGCGCCACCTCGCGCGCGCGGTGCTGGCGAAGGCGCGGGAGGCGCGCTTCCTCTATGTCTCGAGCGCGGCGGTGTACGGGCGGTCGTTCCGCTCGGGCGAACCGCTTGGCGAGGACGCGCCGCTCGAGCCGCTCGACACCTACGCGGCGACCAAGGCCGCCGCCGAGATGGCGCTCTCGGCGATGACGAGCGAGGGGTTGCGGCTGGTGCGGCTCAGGCCGTTCAACCATATCGGGCCGGGGCAGTCGCCTTCGTTCGCGGTCGCGGCCTTCGCGGGGCAGATCGCGCGGATCGAGGCGGGGCTTCAGGCGCCGGAGCTGGGGGTGGGCTCGCTCGCGCCGGAGCGCGACTTCCTCGACGTGCGCGACGTCGTGGCTGCGTACGCGGCGACGCTCGCGCGGGCGGATGAGCTGCCGGCGGGGATCGCGATCAACCTCGCCTCCGGCGTGCCGCGGCGGGTCGGCGACGTGCTCGACGCGCTGCTGGCGCTCGCGCGCGTGCCGATCACGGTCCGCACCGACCCCGCGCGGCTCCGGGCGGACGAATTGAAGCGCAGTGTCGGCGACCCGGCGCGGGCGAGGGCGCTGCTCGGCTGGGAGCCAAGAATTCCCTGGGGGACGACGCTCGCCGATATCCTCGCCGAGTGCAGGCGGACCGTCGCCGCCAACTGAAAGGCGGGCGTTGATCGGGCGTTTACGGGGGCGGCGGAGGATCGGCGGATGGTCCTCTTCGCGATCGCCGTTGCGTTCGATCTGCTCGGGGGCTGGCGCGAGATTCCGCACGTGGTGCGGGGCGGGCTGTTCAATCCGGACAGCTACATGCGCCTCGACCGGATCGAGGCGGGGCTCAGGGCCGGGCATATCGGCTACTGGATCCCGCGCGCGGGGTTCGTGCTGCATTGGTCGCATCTGCTCGACAGTTTGCTGCTGGCCGCGGCGGCGCCGCTGGTGCCGCTGCTCGGGTGGCATCGGGCGCTCTTCTCGGCGGGGGCGGTATCGGGGCCGGTCTCGGTCGGGCTGCTGGCGGTTGCGGTGGCGTGGGCGGGGGCGCCGCTTTCCGAGCCGCGGTTCCGCTGGTGGGCATCCGTGGCGGTGGGGATGGCGCCGGCGATCGAGGGGTATGGGCGGCTCGGGGTGATCCATCATCACGTGCTGCTCGTGGTCGTTGCGGTGATGGTGGCGGGCTATGCGTTCCGGGCGGCGGCGGGCGAGCGGCGCTGCGGGATGGCGGCGGGCGCGTGGTTCGCGTTCGGGCTCTGGCTGACGCCCGAGATCTGGCCGTTCGGAATCCTGGCGCTGGGCGCGCTCGGGGTGGGGTGGCTGACGGGCGTGGCGGGCACGGGCCGGGCGTTGGCGGTCGCGGGGGTGACGACTTCCGTGCTGGTGGGGGCGATCCTGCCGGTGGATCCGCCGCCGGGCGCGGCCGGGGCAATTGGGGTGGCGTTCGATCATGTCTCGGTGGTGCACCTGGCGCTGGCGCTGGCGGTTGCGGCGGTTGGGGCGGGGCTGGAGGGGATTGACGCGATTGGGCTGGCGGGGCGGCGGCGGGCAGCTTGGGGGATTGCGGCCGGCGGCTGCCTGATCGGGGCGTGGGTTGCGATCTTTCCGCGCGCGGTGGCGGGGCCGGCGGGGATGAGCACGGCGCCGGGGGCGGGGCTGATGCTGGCGGCGATTTCGGAGATGCAGCCGGTGGTGCGGCCCGCGCTGGTGGCGACGTTCCTGCTCGGCGGATTTTTCGGCGTGGCGGGGGCGGGGTGGATCGCCTGGCGGCGACGCTCGTGGCTGGCGGCGTACGGGGCGGGCTGCGGGTTGGTCGTGCTGGCGCTCGGGTTCCGGTACGTGCGGTTCTCGCCCTATGGGGAGGCGCTGGGGGCGGCGATGCTGCCGCCGGTGCTGACGGCGATGGACGGGGAGGTGGTCTGGCGGGTGGGGCTGCTGGCGGTGCTGCTGCTGTTGCCGCGCGTCGCGCCCGCGTTCGCGGCGGCGCCGCGCGTAGCGGGCTGCGCGCTCGAGGGCGTGGCGGCGCGGCTGGCGCCGGATGCGGGCCAGATGGTGCTGGCGAGCGCGGATCTCACGCCCGCGCTTCTCTACCGGACGCGGGTGAGGGTCGTGGGCGGGCTCTATGTGCGGGACGTGGCGGGATTCCTCCGCGGGCGCGCGGCGTGGCGGGCCGATGTGGTCCCGAGGGGGCCGGGGGCGAGGGTGCCGGAAGCGGTGAGGGCGAGCGGGGCGAGCCTCGTTCTGTTCTGCCGGCGGGCGAGCGGGAGTCCCGGAGCGACGCTCGCGGGCGCGCTCGCGCGCGGGCGGGCGCCGCCCTGGCTCCGTTTGCTGTGGTACGACCGGGCTTCGGGGTTCGCGCTCTACCGGATCAGCTTTTGTTGGCGAGCTCGGCCAGGAGGAAGTCGCGGAAGACGGCGACGCGCTTGGAGTTCCGGAGCTCCTCCGGATAGACGAAATAGACGCCGACCTTGGGCGCCTTGAGCTCGGGGAGCACCCGGACGAGGCCCTGCATCTCGTGGGCCATGTAGTCGGGCAGGGCGCCGATGCCGAGGCCGGAGAGCATGGCGAGCGCCATGCCATGGAGCGAATTGACCTCGAGCGTGGCGCGGCGGGCGCCGCCGGCGCGGCGGCCGGCGTCGGCGAGCCAGTTCACGTCCGCGACGGGCGGGCGGTAGTCGCCGAAGAGGACGAGCCGGTGCTCGTCAAGGTCCTCCGCCCGCTGCGGCACGCCGAAGCGCTTGAGGTAGCCGGGCGAGGCGCAGACGTGCCAGCTCATCTCGAGGAGATGGCGCTGCACCAGCTCGGGCTGTCGCGGAGGGTGCATGCGGATGGCGACGTCGGCCTCGCGCATCGCGAGGTCGAGCTCGAGGTCGTCGAGCAGGAGCGTCATCGAGACGTCGGGGTAGAGGTCGAGGAAGCGATGGAGGCGCGGGGCGAGCCAGTGCGAGCCGAAACCGGCCGTGGTGGTGACCTTGAGGCGGCCGGCCGGCTTCTCCTTGCTCTCGGTGAGCAGCGCCTCGGTCATCGCGAGCTTGGCGAAGACCTCGCGGACGGTGCGGTTGAGCGCCTCGCCCTGCTCGGTGAGGATGAGGCCGCGCGCGTGCCGGTGGAAGAGCGGCACCTGCAGGGCTTCCTCGAGCGCCGAGATCTGGCGCGACACCGCCGACTGGCTCAGGTTGAGCGTCTCGCCGGCATGCGTGAAGCTGCCGGCCTCGGCCACCGCGTGGAAGACGCGGAGCTTGTCCCAGTCCATCGTATCAGCCATCCCCGTGCACCCGATTTTTTGCGGATGTTCTCCGCACGCTATCCCGCGGCCCGGTGCATAGTCCGGTACATATGCCCGCGCTCATTGCGCGGCGAGCGCAGGAGATTCCTGGCGCGCCGCCAGGAATTTCTCGGCTTCCAGCGCCGCCATGCAGCCGCTGCCGGCAGCGGTGACGGCCTGGCGGAAGATACGGTCCTGCACGTCCCCGGCGGCGAAGACGCCCGCGACGGAGGTGCGGGTCGAGCCGGGGGTGGTGAGGATGTAGCCCTCCTTGTCCATCGCGAGCTGGCCCGCGAAGATCTCGGTGTTCGGGCGGTGCCCGATGGCGATGAAGACGCCGTCCGCGGCGAGCGTGCTCGATACGTCCGTGCGGAGGTTGCGCAGGCGCACGCCGGTGACGGTCTCGGGCGCGCCGGCGGCGAGGACCTCCTCGAGCCGGCTATCCCAGACCACGCGGATCTTGGGATGGGCGAAGAGGCGGGCCTGGAGGATCTTCTCGGCGCGCAGCGCGTCGCGGCGATGGACGAGCGTGACCTCGGCGGCGTGGTGGGTGAGGTAGAGCGCCTCCTCGACGGCGGTGTTGCCGCCGCCCACGACGACGACGCGCTTGCCGCGGAAGAAGAAGCCGTCGCAGGTGGCGCAGGCGGAGACGCCGGTGCCGCGCAGGCGCTGCTCGGAGGGAAGGCCGAGCCAGCGCGCCTCGGCGCCGGTTGCGATGATCACCGCGTCGGCGATGTAGCGATCCCCGGAATCGCCCTGGCAGACGAAGGGCGAGTGCGAGAAATCGGCCCTCGTGATGATGTCCTGGACGATGCGCGTGCCGACATGGGCCGCCTGCGCCGCCATCTG
>Ga0335075_10001647_pt1 | contig 36535 bp, 33 predicted proteins | sample Lox_Sample_24_FD_206723 | JGI IMG/M metagenome (GOLD analysis project Ga0335075, IMG submission 206723) | Soil microbial communities from Loxahatchee National Wildlife Refuge, Florida, United States - Lox_Sample_2.4 | ecosystem: Environmental > Terrestrial > Soil > Wetlands | place: USA... | reverse complement strand
ACCGCTCACTGTCATACCGCCGCGCATTATCAAGCGACACCGCCGCCCGCGCCGTCAGCTCCTCCGCCAGCAGCACGTCATCACGCTTGAATGGCTCCTGCCGCTGCTCGCGGTAGAAGACCGCGATGCCGAGCGTCACCCCGCGGGCGCGTATCGGCACGCACATCATCGAGTTGAGCCCGAACTTGCGTATGGCCTTGGCCCGGGCCGGGTTGTAGTCGATCCACTCGATGTACGCGGGGTCGTCCATGCCGCTCACCACCGACGTGCCGGTGGCCAGGACTCGCGCTGGCGGGGAGGACTCCGGGTGGGTCTCGGTGCCCCCGGGCTTGACCACCGTCTCGGGGACGCCGTGCAGGATCGACTGCTGGCCGGCCCGGCGCAGCGTCACCTTGCCTGTGAGCGGTCCAGCGGCCGGCTCGTTACCGCTCAGCAGGTCATCGACCAGGTCCACGACGACCAGGTCGGCCAGCCGGGGAACGGCGAACTCGGCCAGCTCCTGCGCGGTCGTCATGACATCGAGGGTCGTGCCGATGTGCGTGCTCGCGTCGTTCAGCAGGGACAGCCGCCGGCGTGCCCAGTGCTGCTCGGTGATGTCGAGCACGCCGACCCACACCGCCCGCGTCTGGCCGCCTGGATCGGTGAGCGGCGAGGCAACGACCGACCAGGCATGCTCATGGGCCTGGCCCGGCACCTGCCGGTACGCCTCCCGGTGCAGGGCCTTGCCTGAGCGGAACGCCTCGTGCATGAAGCGCTCCATCGCGTCGTACTGCCCCCCCTGCAGGACGTCGGTGAGGCGCCGCCCGCGCAGGTCGCCCGCGGTGATCCCGAACATCTGGCACATGCGGTCGTTGATCGCCAGGCACAGCAGGTCCTTGTCATGGATCGCCTGGGCGAAGGGCGACTGGCCGAACGCCAAGTCCATGATGAGCCCGAGGTCCTGCGCATCGCTGTCCATCTCCGCTCGTACCGCCATCCCGGGGAGCGCTCCCCGTCGTTACCGCAGGTCACAGACAATAGCCGCCAACGCGGCATGCGCCAGGACGGGCAGCGCACCGACGGCGTGCCCCACGCCATTCGTGATCGCATCGACGGCATCAGCCACAAGATGCCCAACTAGACGCCGTGTCACCCCTTCTCCTCCAGTCACGCTGCTACCAAATGGCGGGCGGTGCCGCCTGGCCGGGCGCGCGGGTGACTGACGGCCCGGGCTAGGTCAGCTGTCTGGTCATGAAGACGCTGTGCGGATCCGGCTGGTAGCCGGCGAAGGGACCGCAGTACTCGAATCCGAACTTCTCGTAGAGCTTCCTGGCCGGCTCGAAGTCCGGGCTGGACCCGGTCTCCAGGCTCAGCCGGGAAAAGCCCCTGTCCCTGGCTTCCCTGACGATGTGCTCAAGCATCATGGAAGCGATGCCGGACCGCTTGCGGTCCGAGGCGGCGCGCATGGACTTGACCTCAGCGTGGGCGTCGTCCAGCTTCTTGATCGCCCCGCAGCCCACCAGCTGGCCGCCATCGTAGACCGACCAGAACGTGATCCCGGGCTCGCGCAGCGCCGCCAGGTCAAGCGCGTGCATGCTCTCAAGCGGGCTCATCGCCCGCATTTCCGTGACGTGCTCCGCCAGGAATGCCGCTATCTCCGGGCCAGTCAGGTCATCGACCGCTATTTCCATTCTTGCCTTCCTGGATGGCCATCGGGGTCGATCAGCGGCGCCGGGTAGCCGCGAGGCGGGTGGGCCAGCCGCCAGGGGGCGTGCACGGCGCCGCCACCGATCCCGGCCAGTTCGGGAATATACCGGCGGACGTAGTCGCCATGGGGGTCAAAGCGGCGTGCCTGGCGCAGCGGGCGCAGGCGCCGGTTGGGCCGGGTGTCGTTACCAGTGCCGGCCACCCACTGCCAGTTTCCGGCGTTGCTGGCGATGTCCCCGTCCACCAGCAGGTCGAAGAAGTGCCGCGCGCCCGCGGTCCAGTGGATGTTCAGCTGCTTGGTCAGGAACGAGGCCACCAGCAGCCGGGCACGGTTGTGCATGAACCCCTCCGTCGCCAGCTGCCGCATCCCCGCGTCCACGATGGGCACGCCGGTCTGCCCCGCCTTCCACGCCTCAAGCGCCTGAGGGTCCTGCCGCCACCCGCCGCGGCGCGGCCGGTAGTCGCGCCGCGGCAGGTCGCCGAACGCGCAGGCGACCTGGGCGTGGAAGTCACGCCAGCACAGCTGCCTGACGTACTCCTGCCCGACGCCGGCGCCGGCCCTCCCGGCCTGGACCGCGAGCTCAAGCGCGGACAGGCAGCCGAAGTGCAAGTCGGCCGACAGCCGCGAGGTGGCGTCGCCCGCCAGATCGTCATGCCTGCGTCCGTACTGGGCAAGCCCTCCGGACAGCCACTTCCGCATCCGCTCGCGGGCCGCGCTCTCCCCGCCCCGGGGCAGCCGCGCGGTGCCACCCGGCCCGCCCGCCGGCGCGTCGCCGGGCACCAGGCCCGCCTCGATCCCGGCCGGCAGCCTCAGCCGGGGCGGTATGCCCGCCTCGGCCCGCCGTTCATGCCCGGACCACGCCCGCCAGTACGGGGTGAACACCTTGAAGTGGTCGCCACCGGCCGGGGTCAGGGCGCCCGGCGGGACGATGGTGACCGAGTCCACGGCGCGCAGCGCGATCCGGCGCTGCGCGCACCCTTCCTCAAGGCGCTGCCAGCGCCGCCGGGCGTAGGCGCTCACGTCGCGGGCCAGGACCACGCCGTCGGCGCTGGCCTCACCGGCCAGCCGGAGTACCTCGCTGACCGGGTCGCCGTGCCTGATCACCAGGTCACCGCCCAGCCGCCGCAGGCTTTCCCGCAGGTCCGCCAGGCAGTCGCGCAGGAAGCTGACCCGGTTGGGTACCGCGAAGCCCAGTCCCTCGTGCACGACGAACAGCGGCACCACCTGCTCGGCCGACTGGCAGGCCAGGTCGAGTGCCGGGTTGTCGGTGACCCGCAGGTCCCTGGTGAACAGCACGATCGCGGTTCGCAGGCGCGGCAGGCCGGATGGCTTGGCAGGCAGCACTACATCCCCCGATGATCTGGCGCGCGACGCGACACGGCCGTGGTCCCCTGCGAACCTACCGTAGCCTCCTGGTGGGCCCAGGGGGTCGGGGCCTGGCCGGCCGGAACCTGGCCTTCCCTGGTACCCACAGGACCCCCCAGGCTGGCCGGGAGGATCGTAACCTGGGGTTATGGACAACGGGAACGAGATCCGCGACTTCCTGGTCTCCCGCCGCGCCCGGATCACCCCGGAGCAGGCCGGGTTGCCGGCCTATGGCGGGAACCGCCGCGTGGCCGGGCTGCGCCGGGAAGAGGTCGCGCTCCTGGCCGGGGTCAGCATCGACTATTACGCCCGGTTCCTGTTCCTCGACCCCGCCGCCCGCACCTGGTGGGCCGCGCACAACGTCCGGTTCCACGCAGCGGGGTCAAGCGGTTCCGCCACCCCGTAGTCGGCGACCTCACGCTCACCTTCGGTGCGCTCGACCTGGCTGCCGACGCCGGCCTGCGGATCTCCGCTTATACCGCCGAGCCAGGCACCCAGTCCGATGACGCGCTCAGGCTGCTGGCCACCTGGGCCGCCACCCTGGACCAAGTGGCTCCAGCCGCCGGGCGCTAGCTGACCACGGCCGCGCAGGCCAGCGGCGCCGGGGCGGCGGTCCGTTGTCCGTTCACTGAGGCTCCCCTGGCTGGCTTCTTCGCTCAATGAGGAATCTAGGCAACCGCCTGGCCGATGCTGCCGTTGCGATGCCGCAGTCCTGCGGCATCGGTCGCGGGACTAGAACCTGGATGCAGCGGGAGCCAGAGGCTGACGACCGTCCCCTGTCCCTCCCTGCTGCGGATCGCCACCCGGCCCCCGTGGCGGACGATGATCGTCCGCACCAGGGCCAGGCCGATGCCGGTCCCGGGAAGGCTCCGCGCGGCACGCCCCCGGGCGAGCTCCTCCCAGACCTGGCCGATCTCGTCGCCGGGGATGCCGATCCCGGTGTCGGCCACCTCGATGAGCAGCGCCTGGCCGTCTTCGCTCGCCCGTATCTCCACCGTGTCGCCGGGAGCGGAGAACTTCACCGCGTTGCCCGCGAGGTTCTGCACCGCGACGAACAGCAGGTCCCTGTCCCCTTCGATCAGCGGTAGTGGCCACGGCGCCTGCGGAACCGTCACCCGGATGCTCCGCTGGCTCGCGCCGGGAAGGTCACCGACCGCCCCGGCGACCTCACGCAGCAGGCCGGGCAGGTCAACCGGCACCGCCTCGATCGCTTGCGTCTCCAGGTCAGCGAGCTTGCGCAGGTCGCTGACCAGCCGGGTGATCCGGTCCGCCTGGGCCGACACGCTCGCCAGCGCGGTGCCACCCTCATCGCCGCCCGGTGCCTGCTCGATGTTGGCCAGCCCGGCGCGGATCGCGGTGAGCGGGTTCTTGAGCTCATGGTCCAGCCGGGCCAGGAAGCGCAGCCGGTCGCGGGCCGCGCTGACCGCGGCGCCGTCGAGCGCGGCCGCCCTCGCGGCGGCGGCGGTCCGGTCCGCGTACCGCCGGGCGCCGAGCACCCCGGCCATGACGGCCGCGCCGAGCAGCCCGGCGATCCCGGCCAGCAGCCCGGGTGACGTCGCCGCGTACAGCCTGACCCCGGGGTCGGCCACCTGAAGCCCCACCCCGGCCAGCGCGCCGCACAGTGCCGGGGCGAGCAGGAGCGGCAGCGCCCGCAGCGCCCGCAGCGCGAGCCAGTTCACCGCGCCTCCTCCACGGTCGCGACGAAGCGGTAGCCCTGCCCGGGTATGGTCGCTATCCACTCGGGCCGGGAGGAGTCGTCGCCCAGCGCCCGGCGCAGCTCGGCCACCCGGTTGTCCACCGCGCGGGTGCCGACGGGGAAGTCGAACCCCCACAGCACGTCAAGTAGCCGCTCGCGCGTCATCAGCTCGTCAGGGTGCGTGATCAGGTAGTCGAGCAGCAGCATCGCCTTCGGCGTGAGCATGAGCTCGGCGTCCTTGAGCCAGGCCCGGCGGGCGACCCGGTCCATCTTCAGGTCGCCGGCCCGCAGCGCCGGCGAGGCGGACAGCGGCCGCCGTCCTGGCCGTGCCCGGCGCACCACCGCCCGCAGCCGGGCCAGCAGCTCATAGGGGTCGAACGGCTTGTTCAGGTAGTCGTCGGCGCCCTCGTCAAGGGCGATCGCCCGCTCCCGCGATTCGCCCACCTGGGTCAGCAAGATCACGGGCAGCCAGCGGCCGTCGGCGCGCAGCCGTCGCAGCACCTCCCGCCCGTCAAGCCCGGGCATCAGCACGTCGAGCACGCAGCCGTCGGGATCGAGCCGCCCGACAAGCTCCAGGGCGGCGGTCCCGTCCGCCGCGACGTGCACCGTGAACCCGGCCCGCTCAAGGAACGGCGCCAGGTTGGACGTGATCGCGACGTCGTCGTCGGCCAGCACGACGACCGGACGCGCCTGTTGTTCCACCGCCCGTAACCTCTCCACAGTGCGTGCGGCCACCGCCTCCCGGTGCCCGTCACATACGTTACGAGCCTACGGACCCGATCGTGCCCGGCATCCCCGGCGAATCGGGCCCGCCCGAGGCTAGCGTGGCCTCGGCCGACGGCCGGGGCGGGCTAGCTGACCTGCGCGAAGACCGCCTCCGCGGCCACGTTCCCCGACCCGGGAGCAATGGCTCATGGCGGGGGGCACGTCGCCCTTGTGCGCTTTCTCTGTGACTTGTATGGTTACGGCGTGCGGCGGTACCGCTTCCACGGTCCTCCCCCCCGTCCGTGGGATATGAGCCCGCCTCGCGGTGCCCCGACCGCGGTAGGTCTGGGCAGCGGTACCGCCGCTACACGGCCACTAACCGGGTCAAGCAAGTAAGCCGATCAGCATGCGAGCCACCATTCCTTCTCGGCCGGCAAAGGCCTGGCGCCGAGGCGCACCAGGCTTCCTGCAGGGGGCTGAGGCGACCGGCCTGGGCTGGCTGCGGCATGCTCGCTCCCGCTGGCTGGCCACCACGGCAATCCTCCTCGCGATCGGCTGCCTGTGCGCGCTGGCGGAGGGCCCGACCTGGCGGCACGCCACCGGGCTCGCCCTGGTTGACCTGGCACTCGCCCTGGTCTTCAGCTTCACCGGGCTGATGCTCCGCAAGGAGCCGGGGCAGCGCGTCACCGGCGTGGCGCTCATGCTCGCGGGCATCTTCCGCTGCGTCTACCTTATTGACGCGTGGAATGGCCCGTGGCCCGCGTACGTCATCGTGTTCGGCGCGGTGGACCGCCTTTTCGGCGCCTTGGCCTTGCTGCGCTACCCCAATCTCGCCCTGACCAGGCTTCAGCGGCGCTACCTGGTCGCGCTGACCGCCTGGATGCTCCTCGGCCGCACGCTCATACTCGTCACCTCGACCGCGCAATGGAATGGCAACCCATCGTCGGACTGGTGGCCCGCGCTCTTCCCCGACCGCGCGCTGTCAGACGTGCTCAACTACGTGGTTCACGGTGGCGAGGGGCTGTTCGGCGTCGGCCTGATCGCGTTGCTGGCGATGCGGCTCGTGCAAGCCCGGGGCCTGGACCGCATCGTCATCGCCCCCATCACCGTGGCCGGCATCGCCGCGGTGCTCGCCGCGACCGCCTCGGCGGCCGCACGGTCGGCGGCCAGCCTCAGCGTCACGCCCAGCGCGGCCTACCTGGCCGAGAGCGTGGCGGACTTCGCGATCCCTGTCGCCTTCCTGATCGCCGTGGTTCAGCAGCTGCTGCTGACCAGGAACGTTACCGAGCTGGCCGCCCAGGCCGGGCGGGACGGCGATATCAGCGTGCTGCGCCACGCGCTGCGCCGCTCGCTGCGCGATCCCACCCTGGAACTGCTCGACCCGTCGGACCCCAGCCTTCCGGCGCTGGACGCGCGGTCGCCAGGGCGCCTGGTTTCCTACATCGGCCCGGGTCAGGACGCTCCCATCGCGGTCGTCGTCGCCGATCCCGTGCTGGCCAGGTATCGCTGGCTCTTTGAGGCGGCCATGCGCACCAGCGGGCTGGCGCTGCATAATGCACAGCTCCAGGCGAGGGCCGCGCGCGAGGAGCTGGAGCAGGTGAAGATCTCGCGCGCGCGGATCATCGAGGCCGAGCTGGCCGAGCGCGCGCGGCTGGAGCGTGACCTGCACGACGGGGTTCAGCAGCACCTGCTCGGCATCACGGCCCGGCTGTCGGCCGCGATGACGAGGACCACCGATCCGGAGGCCACGGCCGCCTTCGGCCAGGCCCGCGATGGGCTGAGGACGGTCCTTGCCGAGCTCCGCGACCTGGCCCACGGGATCCACCCGGCGGTGCTCACCCAGGGCGGGCTGGCCGTGGCCCTTGAGGAGATCGCCGAGCGGCTCCCGCTGCCGGTCCGGATCACCGTGCCCTCGCGTAGGCTGGGCAGCGCCGCGGAGGCGACGCTCTACTTCGTGGCCTGTGAGGCGCTGGCGAACGTCGTCAAGCACGCCGAGGCGACAACGGCGCTGGTCACGGTGCGGGCTGATGAGTCCAGGCTGGAGATGGAGATCTCGGATGATGGCGTTGGCGGCATCACGCCGCACGGCAGCCCCGGCCGGGGCCTGGCCAACATATTCGACAGGGTCAGCGCCCTCAACGGGGCGGTCACCGTCGACAGCTCGCCCGGCCAGGGGACGCGCCTGATGGTGAGCCTTCCGTGCGAGTAGCGATCGCCGAGGACTCGGGACTGTTCCGCAGCAGCCTGGTCCTGCTGCTGAACTCGCTCGGCGCCGAGGTGACCGCGGCCGTCCCCTCGGGCGCGGAGCTGCTCGCGGCGATCGGCGCCAGCCCGCCCGACGCGGTCATCCTCGACATCCGGATGCCGCCGACGTTCACGGACGAGGGCATCAGGACCGCCCATGAGCTGCGCGGCGCGCATCCGGGCGTGGGCATCCTCGTCCTTTCCACCTACGCGGAGACCAGGTATGCCAGCCAGCTGCTTGAGATCGTCAGCGCGGGCGTCGGGTACCTGCTCAAGGACAACGTCACGGACGCCGACGCGCTCATGGAGAGCCTGGCGCGGGTGGCCGGCGGCGGAACCGTTCTTGACCCCGCTATCGTGCGCCGGCTGATGGAAAGGGAGCGGAAGCCGAGCATGGCCGACACGCTCAACGAGCGAGAGCTCGAGGTGCTGAGGCACATGGCGGAAGGCCGCTCCAACCTGGGGATAGCGCGCGAGCTCTTCCTCAGTGCCCGCACCGTCGAAACGCACGTGACCAGCGTCTTCACCAAGCTTGGCCTTACTCAGAGCAACACCACGAACAACCGCGTGCGCGCGGTGCTCGCGTTCCTCCGCTCGGCGGGCCCAGCGCGGTGAGGCCGCCGTAAGCACCGCGGGCTGGAGGCGGGGTCCCGATTCCCGGCCCCCCCATCGGGACCCCGCCTCCAGCCCAGTCATTGAAGGATGATCACGTCCTTGCCGTCGAAGGCGTCGGCCAGGTCCTGGCCGAGCTCACGCGCGACGAACACCGCGACGGTCTCGTCAGCCGGGCCAGGAACAACCGAGCCCTCGTCGGCCGGCTGGCTGCCCTCAAGCAGGCTCACCTGCACCCGGTACCCGTCACCGTGCGGCGCCCTGGACACGGCCGCGGCTGTCGCCGAGGGCATCGTCTTCCTCGCCTTCAGGATGGTCATCACTACGTCCGCCACGCGCAGGGTCTGCACCTGCTGCCAGTCTGGCAGCGGCCCTTCGCCGGGCGAGGCCCACATGCTTGGCGGCATGCCCTTAGTGTGCAGGCCCGCGGCCGGGCGCCGCATCGTGGAAAGCACGGCCGATGCCACGGGGTTCCCCCCTTGACGCCAGCGCGGCAGGCCGGGCCGTCAGCCGCGGGCTTCCTCGATGGTCAGCTCGGCGGCCGGGTCGGCCTCAAGGCGGGCGTCAGGGATGGGCTGCCCGCTGCGCACCGAGCGCCCGTAGGTTCCGGCGTCCAGCCGGGCCAGCGCCCGGTCAATGGTGGCGAGCCGGTCCCGCAGGTCCTCGGCCACGGCACCATCCTCGGCCTCGGCCGCCAGCGCCTCGCCCTCGTCACCGAAGTCAACGGGGCCATCGCGCTCCAGGTCGGCGACGCTGGCCGCGTCGGTGCCCTTCAGCAGGCTCTCAACTTCCGCGCGCTCTGCCTGGAGCAGTTCCCGCGCCCTCGCCTCGTCCACGTCACTCCCGTAAGTCTCGCGGCCCCGCCGGCACTCACGCAGCCGGGGCCATCACCGCGGGCGGCAGGCCCGCCAGGGTCGCTGTTGCCCGAGTCGGAACACCCTATCGCCTCACGGCACCACGACACTCGCCTCACGGCACCACGACACTCGCCTCATGGCACCATGACACTCGCCTCATGGCACCATGACACTCGCCGCACGGCACCACGACTCCCCAATTGGCCGACCGCGGACGGGAGGCGGATGGCGGCGCTGCCCGCAGGTGGCGCCGGCTGGCCTGGGTAGGGATGAAGGCGGGTGCCCTGGGCCGGCGGGCGAGAGGAGGGTCGGCCCCCGTTATGCATATTGCCTACCTTCAATCGGGCTGAGCGGGCACAGGTAGGCAATCTGCGCAGCAATCCGGGCCAGGTTGTGTGGATGTTTCCAGGAATGATGTGATTCGAGCTCGTTAGGCATACGGGCACAACGTCGTGGGGTTGGTGATCAGGCCATGAGCATCGCAGCGGAGCGGCCGCTGGCGGAGACGGGCGTCTCCAGCGGGCTGCGGGAGATCGAGCGCCGGGTGCTGTGGCTGGCCACCGCGATCGTCCACGAGGCGAACACGGTCCGCCCCAGCCTGGACAAGCTCAAGGTGGGCGGCCACCAGACGTCAAGCGCGTCGATGGTGTCGATCATGACGTCACTGTGGTTCAGGCACCTGCGGCCACAGGACCGGGTGTCGGTGAAGCCGCATGCCTCGCCGGTGCTGCACGCGATCAACTACCTGCTCGGCGAGCTCGACCAGCAGTACCTGCCGACGCTGCGCGCGTTCGGCGGGCTGCAGAGCTACCCCAGCCGGTCCAAGGACCCCGATCCGGTCGATTACTCCACCGGATCGGTGGGCATCGGAGCGACCGCCCCGATCTGGGGCGCGCTGGCCCGCAGGTATGCCGAGGCCGCGGTCGGCGGCGCTGGCGCCGGACGCCAGTACTCGCTGCTCGGCGACGCCGAGCTGGACGAGGGCGCGATCTGGGAGGCGGTCCTTGAGCCCGCCGTCGCGGAGCTGGGCGAGATCGTCTGGGTGGTGGACCTGAACCGGCAGTCCCTGGACCGCATCGTGCCTGGCATCGCGGCCGGCCGGCTGCAGGGCATGTTCGCCAGCGCCGGCTGGCAGGTGCTCACCGTGAAGTACGGGCACCTGCTTGAGGAGCTGTTCACCCGGCCCGGGGGAAGCGAGCTGCGCGCCCGCATCGACCAGATGACCAACCCGGAGTACCAGCGGCTGCTGCGCTGCACGCCCGGCCAGCTGCGTGAGCGGCTGCCCGGCGCCAGCGCGCCGATCGCCGGCCTCATCGCCGGGCTGGACGACCAGACACTGGCCGAGGCGATCCGCAACCTCGGCGGCCACGACCTCGCCGCGCTCGACCAGGCGTACGCGTCCATCGACGACACCCGGCCCACCGTGATCTTCGCCTACACCATCAAGGGATACGGGCTGCCCACCCAGGGTCATCCCCGCAACCACTCGGCCCTGCTGACCTCAGATCAGATGCGGGAGCTGGCCGGCCGTCTGGGAGCCGACCTGGACCACCCGTGGAGCCGGCTCCCGGCCGACAGCGAGGCGGGCCTGCTGTGCGCCGACGCGGCGCGGCGGCTGCGGCGGCCCGCGCCGGCGGCGCACCCGGCGCCGGCCATCCCCGCGGACATCGGCCGGACCCCGACGGGCAGCGCGTCGACCCAGGCCGCGCTCGGCCGCGTGCTGCTCGACCTGACCAGGGAGGCGCCTGAGGCCGCCCGGCGCGTCGTGACGGTCAGCCCTGACGTCAGCTCGAGCACGAACCTGGGCGGCTGGATCAACAAGGTCGGCGTGTGGTCCCCAGGCGACCGGGTCGACTGGTTCGCCGACGACGCGGAAACGGCGATGCACTGGCGGGAGAAGCGGACCGGCCAGCACATCGAGCTTGGCATCGCGGAGACCAACCTGGCCGGCCTGCTCGGGGAGCTCGGGGCGACCTGGAGCCGCTGGGGCCAGCCGCTGCTGCCGATCGGCGTCCTGTACGACCCGTTCGTCGAGCGGGCGCTTGAGCCCTGGTCATTCGGCATCTACGCCGGTGGCCAGTCCATCCTCGTGGGCACCCCCTCGGGGGTGACGCTCGCCCCTGAGGGCGGCGCGCACCAGTCGATCACCACGCCGTCCATCGGGATCGAGCAGCCCGGCTGCGTCAGCTACGAGCCCGCCTTCGCCATCGACACCGAGTGGACCCTGCTCGCATGCCTGGCCCAGCTGGGCAGGCCCGACGGCACCTCGGCCTACCTGCGGCTGTCCACCAGGCCGGTGGACCAGGGCCTGGCCGCCGTGCCGGCCGACCCGGCCGCCCGCGAGGCCCGCCGCAGGCAGGCGGTGGCCGGCGCGTACCGCCTGCGCCGGGTCGCCCATCCGCAGGTGACGATCGCCGCGATGGGCGCGATCGTTCCCGAGGCGCTGGCCGCGGCCGAGCGGCTGGACGCGGCCGGCACCCCCGCCGACGTCATCTGCGTGACCAGCCCCGGCCTGCTGTTCAGCGCCCTGCTCGCCCGCCAGGGCCGGGCGGAGGCCCCGGCCTGGATCCTGGACCAGGTGTTCCCCGCCGCCCGTGCCACCCCGCTAGTCACCGTGCTTGACGGGCACCCGCACACGCTGGCGTTCCTGGCCACCATCAACCAGGTGCCCAGTGTCACCCTCGGCGTGACGCGGTTCGGTCAGTCGGGGTCCATCCCCGACGTGTACCGGTACCACGGCATCGACACCGACAGCATCATCCGGGCCGGCCTCGACCTGGCCAGCAGGTAACGCACCCTCGGGGCCGGCGAGGGGTAGCCGCGGGCGCGGCCGGGAATATGAACCACGCGACAGGAAAACCCCGCCCGCGCGATCCTTCACGGAAGGCGCCTCCCGCTCATGGCCCGTACCCCCGTGCTTCGCCGCCCTCGCCCGCACCGTCGTCCGCTCGCGCCGCTGGCCGCCACCGCCCTGGCGCTGGCGGCCGGGCTCGCCGCCGCGGCGGTGCCCGCGGCCGCCGCCACCGCGCCGCCGGTCATCACGATCAGCCCGACCACCACGGGCACCTCGCTGACCGGGGCCTCGGCCGGCCTGTCCTTCGAGGCCTCCGACCTGGCGCTGCCCGGATTCACCGGTGGCGACCTGGCGTCCTACCTGGACGCGATCAGCCCCTCCTCCGTGCTGCGCATCGGCGGCAACACGGTGGACGAGACATTCTGGACCTCCACTGGCGAGCCCGCTCCGTCCTGGGCGATCGCCACCATCACCCCGGCCGACCTGACGGCGCTGGCCGGGCTGGCCCGGGCCAGCGGCTGGAAGGTGATCCTGGGCGTCAACCTCAAGCAGTACGACCCGGCGCGGGCGGCGGGCGAGGCCCAGGACGCGCAGGCGGCGCTGGGCTCGTACTTGCAGGCCATCGAGATCGGCAACGAGCCCGACCTGTACGCACAGTACGAGAGCGACCCGTCGGCGTACCTGACCGACTTCGCCAGCTATGTCTCGGCGATCAGGCAGGCGGCGCCGGGCGTGCCGATCGAGGGCACTGACGCGGCCGGAGCGCCGGACGGCAGCTTCCAGCAGGCGTTCACCGCCCAGCAGCAGGCGCTTACCGCACCACAGGTCAACGAGCTGACCAGCCACTACTACCCGCTGGTCAGCAGCACCTGCGGCGGCAGCCCGACGATCGCGCAACTGCTCGGCACGACCGTGCGCAACAACGAGAAGTCGGAGGCCGACGAGGCGGTGGCGGCCGCCGCGCCACTCGGCGTGCCCGCGGTGATCGACGAGGGCAACTCCGTGGTCTGCGAGGGCCAGCAGGGCGTCAGCGACGTCTTCGCCTCCGCCCTGTGGGAGCTCGACGACCAGCTGGTCATGGCGCGCGAGGGGGTGGCCGGCGACTACATGCACGGGACCGTCGTGCAGTGCGATTCGGCCAAGCCGCTGTTCATGTACTACACGCCGCTGTGCGCGCCGACCGCCGCCGACGCCGCGGCCGGCGACCTGGCCGCGCAGCCGGAGTACTACGGCCTGGCCGCCCTGCGCGACGTGGGCGCCGGCCAGTTCCTCAACCTGAGCAACCCGGTGTGGGCCGACGTGCGGGCCTACGCCGTCCTGCACGCGAACGGCACGATGACGGTCGTTCTCGATAACGTGGACGACCCCTCGGCCACCGGGGCGACCACCGTGCAGCTGGATCTCGGCGCCAGCTACGGCTGGGCGAGCCAGGTGAACCTGAGCGGGGCCGGTGGGCTGACCGCCACCAGCGGCATCACCCTCGGCGGGCAGGCCGTCTCGGCCAGCGGCACGCTGCCGGCCCCGGCCCCGGCGGGCTTCGATGTCGGCGGTGACACCGTCACGGTGACGGTGCCCGCCGGGACCGCGCAGATCCTGACGTTCAGCTCCGCCGCCACGGAGGGCACCACCCTGGTCGGCGGGCTGTCCGGCAAGTGCCTGAGCGTGAGCGGCGGCTCGGCCACGGCCGGCGCCGCGGCGGACATCTACACCTGTAACGGCAGCGGGAGCGAGAACTGGACCCTCGGCTCCGATGGCGAGATCGTCGGCGGCCCGTCCGGCGACTGCCTCCAGGTGGCCGGCGGCTCAACCTCCAGCTACGCCGGGGTCGACATCGAGCCCTGCGACGGGTCCGCCGGCCAGCGGTGGACCGTGACCCCGTCGGGAACGATCGTCGGCGTCCAGTCAGGCCTGTGCCTCAGCGTCCTGGGCGCCTCCACCGCGAACTACGCCACGGCCGACCTGTACACCTGCAACGGCAGCGGCTCTGAGTCCTGGTCGCAGCGGCCGGCCAGCTGACCGCCCCGCGCCTGACTCACCCGCCACGCAGCAGCAGGACCCGCCCGGCGAGCGCACCCGACTCGAGCAGCCGGCCGATGCGCTCGCTCTGCTCGTCGGCCGTCCGCAGCGCGGGCGTCTGGCCGAAGCGGCGATGCAGCTCATGCTCAACCGCCTCGGCTCGCTGCCGCCAGGACGCCGACGGCGCGCTCATGCCATGGGCGTCCGCCGCGTGAAGGACCCGAAGGCCGGCCCGGTGAACCAGCGCGTCCAGGTCCTCGCCCGCCGGGAAGCGGTTGCCCTCAGGCGGGTCACCGAGCGGCAGCCGGCCGGCGACGTAGACAAGCAGCCCGATCGGGGCGCCCGGGCGAACGACGCGGCGCAGCTCGCGCAGCATGGCCAGCTGCGCTTCCCGGGTGGGCAGCGTGCACAGCACGCCCAGCGACCAGGCCCCGTCCAGGCGGCCGGACGCCAGCGGCAGCCTGGTCGCGTCCGCCTGGATGACCGGCAGGCCGAACAGCCCGGCCGCCGCGCGGCACGCGGCGTGCTCGGGCTCGAGCAGCAGCGGCCGGATGCCTGCCCTGGCGGCCCCGTAGGCGGCGGGTCCGCCAAGGCCTGCACCGACATCGGCAAGCAGCGCGCCGGGCGCCAGGTCAAGGCCCGCGAGCAGCCAGTCAAGCGCGGCCGGCTGCCCGCTGCCGCGGCAGGCGGCCGGGACCGCGTAGCGGGGGCCGAGCCGCCGGGCGACCTCGGCGGTCCACTCGGCCACGGTCCCGAACTCCGCCGTCATCGGGTCTTCGACGTGCCCTGACACCACCCTGGTGCTCCCCCCGCGCCCACGCTGCGTCAAGTCAGCCTTTACCCCGCCCCGGCCACCGCTAGCCGCTGGCCGGGGCGGCCGCTGCCCGGGCCCGGCTACGCCGGGGCGATGATCTCCGCGAGCGTGCTCATGGCGAGGTTCCCGCCGCTCACCACCGCTACCAGGCTGCCGTCGACGCCAAGCTCGGCCGCGTGGTGCAGGTAGGCGGCGAACGGGACCGCCCCCGACGGCTCGGCGACGAGCCTCGCGTCGGCGGCCAGCCGGCGAACGCCATCGCGGATCTCGTCCTCGCTGACGGTGATGACCTCATCGACGTAGGCGCGGATCTGCCGCCACGGGATCTGCCCGACCGACGTCGTGCGCAGGCCGTCGGCGATCGTCCGGTACGTCTGCTCGGGGGTCCACGAGACTCGCTGGCCAGTGCGGAACGACTCGGCCGCGTCGGCGGCCAGCTCCGGCTCCACCCCGATCACGCGGGTGGCGGGCGACAGGGCCTTGATCGCGGTGGCGACGCCGCCGATCAGGCCGCCCCCGCTGACCGGGACCAGGACGCCGCCGAGGCCCGCGAGGTCAGCGGCGATCTCCAGGCCGATGGTCCCCTGGCCCGCCACGATCGCGGCGTCGTCGTAGGGCGGGACCATCACGTAGCCGTGCTCAGCGGCCAGCTCGAAGGCGCGCCTGTCCCGGTCGTGGGGGGCGACGATCACCACCTCGGCGCCCAGCGCGCGGACCGCCTCGACCTTCACCGCCGGCGCGGCGTCGGGAATGACGATGGTCGCCCGCAGGCCGAGCTCGCGCGCCACCCAGGCGATCGCCCGCGCGTGGTTGCCGCTGGAGTGGGTCACCACGCCGCGCGCCCGCGCGTCGTCGAGGCGCTGCAGGATCGCGTTGAAGGCGCCGCGGAGCTTGAACGCGCCGCTCGGCTGCAGCGACTCGGGCTTGAACCACAGCGGCCGGCCTGGCTCAGCCGCCGGGTAGGGGACCAGCGGCGTCCGCACGACGCGGCCGGCGATCCGCTCGGCCGCCGCCTGGATGTCCTCCAGGGTGACCAGGGGCCCGTCGGTGCCAGTCACGACGCCACCCGGGGGATCGACGGGCCCTGGCCGCGGCGGTAGACCATCACCGTGCGCAGGAACGTGATGACCGGCGTGCCGTCTTGGTTGAAGCCCGTCGTGCGGACGGTGACGATGCCGACGTTCGGCCTGCTGCCTGACTCACGGGCCGCGATCACCTCGGAAGTGGAGTAAACGGTGTCTCCCTCGAACAGGGGGTGCGGCAGCCTGACCTCGTCCCAGCCGAGGTTGGCCATGACGTTCTGCGAAATGTCGCTGACGCTCTGCCCGGTCACCAGGGCGATGGTGAAGGCCGAGTTCACCAGCGGGCGCCCGAATTCGGTCTGGGCCGCGTAGTGATGGTCGAAGTGCACCGGCGCGGTGTTCTGCGTCAGCAGCGTGAACCACGCGTTGTCGGTCTGCGTCACCGTCCGCCCGAGTGGGTGCTCGTAGGTGTCCCCCACCTCGAAGTCCTCGAAGAACCGGCCGCGCCAGCCGGGCTTGATGGTCATGACTCCTCCGTTCCGCTACGCTCGCGGCCCGCGTCGCCCTCGGCCGTCACTGTGACAGGACCGAACGCGCCGCCGGCGTTGAGGTCATCGACTCGCCCGGCATCGTAGCCAAGCAGCTCGCCGAGGACGTGGCCGGCGTCCTCGTGCCGGGCCGGCGCCCGCCTGTAGGACGTCCCGGAGGCGGGCAGCCGGCTGGTGCTCGCCGCCGCCTCGGCCCCCGCCGCGCCGGGAGCCTCGAGCCCTGGCGAGTGCCGGTTCCGGCCGCGCTGCCCGGTGGCGGTGGCCGCCTGCGCCACCGAGCCGCGGCTGGTGCCTGCCGACCCGGACGGGCTGCGACTCGCGGCCTGCCACCACGCGGTCATCCCGGCGCAGGCCGCGTCGTGAGGGGCAGCATCCTACGATGGCGAGGTGACTGACGAGGCTGGCAGAACGCCCCTTGGGCGCCGCTCCTACCCCAAGGGGGTGCGGCGACGGCAGCAGATCCTGGACAGCGCGATCGCCCAGTTCGCGCGGCAGGGCCTGGACCGCACGTCGCTGCGCACGGTCGGCGAGGCGATCGGCGTGTCCCACGCCGCGCTCCGTCACTACTTCTCCTCGCGCGACGAGCTGCTGGTGGAGGTCTACCGGGCGCACGAGGCCCGCCCGGCCACGGGCGCGGCACCGGGCGCCTCCACCGCCGGGGAGTCCGCCGTCGGCATGATCGTCGCTGCCGCCGAGCGGAACCGCTCGATTCCCGGCCTGGTGGAGCTCTACGCGACGCTGACCACCGACGCGCTCCAGGAGCAGCACGCCGTCACCAGGCAGTTCGTGCGCGAGCGGTTCTCCGCGCTGCGGCAGGCGCTTGCGGCCCGGATCGAGTCCGGGCAGCAAGCGGGCCGCATCGCGGCGGACATCAGCCCGCCGGACGCGGCCGCGCTGGTGATCGCCGCCTCGGACGGCCTGCAGATCCAGTGGCTCCTTGACCCCGCGGCGGTGGACGTGAGCCGCTCGCTGTCCATCCTCGAGCGGCTGCTGCCGGGGGAGGCGGAGCCGGGCTCGGCGTCGGCGGGCGAGTCCGGGTAAGGCCGGACGGCGCCGGCCAGCGAGCCGCGTGAGGTAGCCACCACCGCCGGGCCGTGATACTTTCCAGTGGAAAGTTTCTTATTCCTGGGGAGGCGAAGGCGGATCGTGCCCCTGACGGACGACGCCGCGGCCGCAGCGCGCCCACCGGTGGGCCGCTGGCGGTGGGCGATCACCGCCGCGTTCGCGGTGGGCGGGATCACGGTCTCCGCCTGGGGACCCCGGCTCCCGGCGATCAAGGCGGACCTCGGCGTCGGCACGGCCACCATTGGGCTGCTCCTCGCGGGGGTGACGGTCGGCGCGATCGGCGGGCTGCTCGCCTCGACGCCGCTACGGCACTGGCTCGGAGGCCGCCGGGCCGTCCTCAGCGCCATGCTGCTCATCGCCTGTGCCATGGCCGTCCTTGGCCTCGCGCTGGCCCTGGACCTGGTTCCGCTTGTCGCCATCGCCTTCGTGATCACCGGCGCCGGGATCGGTGGCCTGGACGTCCTGATCAACGTCGAGGGCGCCGCCGTCGAGCAGGCGACCCGACGCACCCTGATGCCGTCGATGCACGCCGCCTGGTCCATCGGAGCGGCCGCAGGGTCGGGAATCGGGGCCGCCTGCGCGGCCCTCGGCATCACCCCGTCGGCGCAGGTCATCGGTGAGGCCATCGTCATCGCCGCGACCGCCTTCGCGGTAGCCGCGGGAATTCCTGGCGGCGAGCGCGAGTCCGCCCGGCTGCCCTCAAGGAGCCGCGCGGCGGCGCTCCGTCAGTGGCTACGCGGCTGGCTGGACGTGCGGCTGCTGCTCATCGGCCTGGTCATGCTGGGCGTCGAGCTGGGCGAGGGCTCGGCCAACAACTGGCTCACGCTGGCGGTGCGGAACGATCACGGGCAGGGCGCCGCGGTCGCGGCCACGTTCTTCACCGCCTTTGCCGCCGCCGAAGGGCTGACCAGGATCTTCGGCGGACCCGTCGTCGATCGCCTCGGGCGGGTCTGGACCATCCGCCTCACCACCGCCCTCGGCGTCGTCGGCGTCGTGCTGTTCATCGAGGGCGGCAGCGCCTGGCTCGTCCTGGCGGGCGTGCTGCTGTGGGCGATCGGCGTTTCGATGGGCTTCCCCCTCGGCATGTCCTCGGCGGCCGAGAGCGGGCCCGACCCCGCCGCGCGCGTCAGCGTCGTCGCCTCGATCGGCTACTTCGCCAACCTGGCCGGCCCGCCCGTCATCGGCGTCCTGGCTCAGTCCGCGGGCCTGCTGAGCTCGCTGTGGCTCATCGCCGCCCTGTTCCTCGCCGCCTTCGCCGCCAGCGGCTCGCTCGGCCCGCGGCCCGCCGGCGACCCAGCCTCCCGAAGCGACCCGGCCTCCCGAAGCGACCCAGCCTCCCGAAGCGACCCGGCCTCCTAGGGAACGCTCCATTGCTGGTTGGATCCGCCGTTGCAGGTCCACAGGTCCAGCTGGGTGCCCTCCGTGGTGTTGAACGCCGGGTCGTCGAGGCACTTGCCCGAAGCCGGGTTGTACAGCTCGCCGTTGACGGCGATCCACTGCTGGTTGCCGCCGCCGTTGCAGGTCCACTCCTCGATCAGGGCGCCGTTGGCTGTGCTGGCACCGGTGATGTCCAGGCACTGGCCGTTGATGCCAACGGTGCCGTTGCCCTGGATGGTCCAGCCCTGGGATGTGGGGCTGCCGTCGCAGTCCCACATCTGCACCTTGGTGCCCGCCGTGGCGGAGCCGCCGTTGACGTCGGCGCACTCGGCGCTGTCATCGCCCGCGACGATCGGGCCGGTCGGCGTGGCCGATCCGACCAGGCTGACCGACAGGTCGCTGAACTGGTCCGTCTGGTAGCCGGACGTTCCGAGCCCGATCATGCCTGAGGCGTAGGACGTGCTGGTGACCGTGCCGACCGTGGTGCCGTTGATCGCCGCGCTGATCGTGTCACCGTTGAAGGTCAGCGACAGCTGCTGCCAGGTGTTCAGTCCGGGCGCGGCCACCGTGCCGCTGGCCAGCGTGGTCAGCGTGCCGCCGGTGGAGTTGCGGACGATTGACCAGGCACCGGTATTGCTCAGCTGCAGGTAGTAGTCGTTGATGTCAGCGGGCGAGAACGCCTGCTGGGCGCCGACCCGGCCGAGCAACTCCACGGCGCCCGCCTGCTGCATCAGCGCGTCGGCCGACACGGTGTAGTTTGCCCAGCTCAGGTTCCCGCCGATGGTGTAGGGGGTGGCGTTGTTGTCCCACTCGACCGGCTGGGTCGCCGCCTGCTGCTGCAGGCAGTTCCCCGACCGGCCGCCCGCGCACGGCTCGACCTCGAAGGCGCCCTGCATCTGCGACAGGTAGCGCGGCTGCTGCCCCACGGTGTCACCAGCGAAGGTATCGGAGTACGGCAGCGGCAGGGTGGACTGGGCCGGGCTGGTGGCGGTCCCCTTGCCCTGGCCGGTCGTGGTGGTCAGGGTATAGACGTAGCCCGGCTGGACGGTCAGTGAGTACGCGCCGTTCACCGGGGTGATGCTGGCCTGCTGCGCGAACGTGCTGGCCGAGGTCGGCGCGGCCAGGTCGGTCGACCACACGTGCACGGTCCCGGTGGACAGCCCGCCCGACACGTTCACGTTGACCGTCTGGGCCGCGCTCGCGGTGGTGGTCTCGATGATCGTGGAGTAGTCGGTCCCGTCGGTGGACTTGAGCGTGATGTAGCTGCCGTTGGACTCAGCTCCGCCCAGGTACCCGGAGCCGGAGTTGAGGAACTGCCAGCCCGGCGCGGTGAACTGGGTGACCTGCGCGGTGGCCCACAGGCTCTCTCCCAGGCTGTAGGCGCCGGACCAGGGCTGGTTGGCCAGGATCAGCCCGTCGTCGTCGTATGGCAGGTCCGGGTAGATCGAGGCGATGACCGGCCAGTTGATGTAGGCGGTCAGGTCCGCGTCGGTGTAGCCGCGGGTGATGGACCTGATCAGCGCCTCCGCACCCCCGTTAAGGTCCTGGGACCCGTTCTCGCTGGCCCACAGCGGCTTGCCGGTGCCCTGCGCGGTCGAGTTGCCCGGGCAGGTGTCGGCGTTACCGCCGTCGCCGCCCTGGCAGGGATAGTGCACGCCGATGATCGAGACCGCGTTCGCGAACGTGGAGTTGCTGGCGATGTCGGTGGCGATGGACCAGTCGCTGTCCGCCCCGACGATCTGCACGCTTGAGAAGCCGTCGGCGTTCAGCGTGGAACGCAGCTGCTCGTACCAGGCGATGTTGTATCCGCGCTCGTTCCAGCCGCCGAGGTAGTTGATCGTGAGCCCGTGCGAGGAGGCGCAGTTCAGCCAGCTGACCAGGTAGTTGATCGTGGCTGTGGTCCAGAAGGTGCTGCCGACCCAGCCGGGCGCGCCCCACGCCAGCCCGTACAGCTTGATGTTCGGGTTGAGCGCCTTGGCCTGCTCCATCAGCCACCACTCGTAGCCGTTGGAGCAGTTGACGGAGCCTGACGTGTGCTCGATGCTTGACTCCGAGCCGTCGGTGGAGTTCGTGTCGCCGCCGATCTCCACCTTCAGGATCTGCAAGCTGGCGCCGTAGCCGGGCTTGAACAGGTAGTCCAGGATCTGCGTCTGCTGCGCGGCGGGGTAGTCGGTGAGCAGCCGGGTGTTGCCACCGCCTCCGCTGATCGCCCCGATGCCGCCGAACGTCCCTCCCGCGCTGGTCCCGTTGACGCTGATCGTCGTCGTGGCCGCCTGCGCCGCTGGGGAGACGGCCGCCGCTCCCGCCATCACCAGGCAGGCGATGACGAGAACGCGCATCAGATTCCGCAGTGGGCCAGGGATCATGACCGTTCCCTCCTGTTTCACCAGGCGCGTCCATTTACCCGACATCGACTGGAAATGTCCTTGTGCTCACATTGACACACAGACAATCAGAACGGTCAATCTCCGAATGGCGCGCGGCTGGCCTGGAGGGAGGGGTCAGGCAGGGGGCCGGGCCGGGCGTGCCTTCCTCACCCGGCCTGCGGCCCTCACCCGGCCTGCGGCCCTCACCCGGCTTGCGGCCCTCACCCGGCCTGCGGCGCAGCCCACGGATCGCTGATTATCAGGGCTTCCTGGCCAGGCCGGCGTAGCCAGGCACGTCGTCGCCCATATCTGGGGCAGGCGAGCCCGGGCGCCATCGGTGCACTTGCACCAGCCCCGGCTCCAGGAGGTCCAGGCCGTCGAAGAACCGCGTGATTTCCGTCTTGGCCCGCAGCGTGGTAGGCGTGGCGGCTCGCACGCTGACCTGGCGAGCCACCTCCCTGATCTGATCGGCCAGTATGTCGCTGGCGGGGTGGAAGATAGCCAGCCAGCTTCCTGGCGGCACCGCCTCCATGAGGCGGGCGACGATTCCGCGCGGGTCATCCTCGTCCGGGATCAGCTGCAAGATGCCAATCAGCAGGACCCCGATCGGCTGGCTGAAGTCCAGGTGCGCCGCCGCCTCGGTGAGGATCTTCCCGGTGTCGCGCAGGTCCGCGTCGAGGTAGCTCGTCGTGCCCGCCCTGCTGCCTATCAGCAGGGCCCGAGCATGGGCCAGCACGACAGGATCGTTGTCGACGTACACGACGCGGGCATCAGGATCGGCCGCATGAGCGACCTCGTGCGTGTTGTTGGCCGTCGGGATCCCGGTGCCGATGTCGAGGAACTGCCTTACGCCAGCGGTGCTTGTCAGGTATCCGACCGCGTTGGCGAGAAACGCCCGCTGAGCCCGCACGCCGCGGCGCAGTCCCGGGTAGGCCGTCAGTGCCCGCTCGGCCGCCTCCCGGTCGACCGCGAAGTTGTCCTTGCCGCCGAGCCAGTAGTCATAGACCCGCGCCTGATGCGGCCTGGTCGTATCGATGTGGACCGGAAGCCCCGGATCCTCAGTCCGACCTTCCGCCAGTTCATCCGTCACAGCGGACATCCTCTCAGATCGACGGCCCCAAATAGCCCGAGGTGTCGCGTTCGGGCAATTCCTGGCTCGGTCGCCTGTCGTGGCCGCCCAACGGCGAGCGCAAGCGACTGGCATCATGGTTCCCGGTCGCGGGTGTGCCGTGCGTGGTTGTCGTCTGGCCTAGCCTCCTGGCGGTGCTCCGCTCGCATGGACCCCGCCCGTTCCCTGGAGCCGGCCGACGGGTGACCCGTGGCCGTGGACGACCTGCCCAGGTCAAGTCGGGTTGTTTGCACATAAGGACGAAACGGAACTCTGCGGCAGCCAGGACTGGTGTGCGGCGGCGAAGCGGCTGAGCGAGCCGATCATGTTAGCGTGGCCGTAATCGGCTCATTTGAGGCCAGATCGCGGCGGCCGGACCGAGGTGTGCGACCAGTGCCTTACACGCCTTACATGTATACAAGCCCGCATGATCCCGCCCGGCAGGATGACGGCCTGTTCGGTCCGGGGTCGGTGACCTGGCGGATTATGAACTGCCGGGTGATGTGGGTCGGGATTGTCCGCGCGCTCTACCTGCAGGCATTGCACCCGCGCGTGATGCGCGGCACCCTGCAGAACGGCGGCGCGTTGACTGAGCCGGTCGACGCCTGGGCCAGGCTCAGGCGGACCAGGAAGTTCATCGAGACGCGCACGTTCGGAACGACGGCCGAGGCGGAACGGGCCGTGAACCGGGTGCGCAAGATCCACGAGCCGCTCACCGGAGCCGACCCGGACGGCACCCGGTACCGGGTGGACGCCCCCGAACTGCTGCTGTGGGTCCACTGCGGTGAGGTCGCCTCCTGCGTCGACGTGGCCCGGCGCGCCCGGCTGCCATTCTCCGCCGCCGACCTCGACGCTTTCGTGGACGAGCAGCGCGTCAGCGCGGAGCTCATCGGCGCGGACCGGGCGGCGGCTCCGGCATCGGTGGCCGGCCTCGACTCCTACTTCGCCGAGGTAAGGCCGAGCCTGTACGCGTGCGACGAGGCGAAGGAGGCGCTGCGGCTGATCCTCCGCCCTCCGGTGCCCGCCGGCAACCGCGCGCTGAGACTGGGGCTGCCACCAGTCAGCGTGCTGGCGTTCTCCACCTTGCCGAGGTGGGCACGGCAGATGTACGGCTGGCCAAGCGGCCCGCTGAGCGACATGGCAGCGACGGCCGGGATCAGGGCTGCCCGGCTGGCGTTCAGCCGGGAGCGGCTATTTCGTGGTGCCATGCGGGCGGTGCACCACGCCGAACAGGCCAGCGACGAGCCGGCTCCCTCTGGAGCCGGCGACCCCGCCCGCGGGGCGTAAGCCTGCGTGGCGGGAACCGGGCATGGCTGTGCCCGCGGCCGGAGTGTGGTTCCCGGCCGCGGGTGCCCTCTTCTTCTGGCAGGGTTCGGCTTACGGTGATCCCTTCCCGTCCGGTGGCCCGTGACTGTGCAGCACCTGCCCGTTCGGGCCGTAGGCGGTGGTCGTGGCGTCCGGGTGCAGGACGAGTCGCCAGCCCCGGCGGTGCACGCAAACGTCGTGATGGAACTGGCACAGAAGTACGCAGTTCCGCAGGGACGTCTCGCCGCCCTGGCTCTGGTGCACCAGATGGTGCACGTCACAGCGGGCCGCTCGCGCCTGACAGCCAGGCCACTCGCAGTTGCCCCGGGCGCGCAGTTGCACGGCGCGGCGGATTGCGGAGGGAACGCTGGCAGAAAAGCCGACGTCGAGGATGACGGGCTTGCTGTTGTAGGGCCGCTCGAGCAGTCCGCGCCGCAAGGCCGAGGCGATCCCGTCCTGGCCCGCCACCAGGTCAACGGCGAGCCGGGCGATCGCGTACCGCAGTGCCTGCCACGCTTCCGGCGACAGCGCCTTCGAACCGGTTCGCGCCGCGCGCCCAGGGACGGGATCGCTGCGGCCCACCAGGCCAAGCAAGGCCTCGATCATCTCGTCCACGATGCCCACGTCGGGATGGCCGATGACAACTGGGGATACGAGGGCGTCGCACGCCGCGACCTCGGCGTCGATGCCGGCCAGGTGGCCGTGCTGGCCGGCAAGCGCGGCGAGCCAGGCGTCCTCGAGTGCCCGTGCGCCCGGCATCTCCCGCAGCTGCGATAGCGCCACGACCACGTCCACCCGGGTGTCCGTGCCTGCCCGGTCCGGCACCATGCCCGCACGGATCAGCAGCTCGCACGCTTCTTGCAGTGCGTCGTGCCGTCGCTGGACTTCGGTGCGGTCGTCCTGCGGGCCGGCCTTCTTGCCCAGCGCCTCAAGCACCGCCTGGAGCGCCGCCGCGCACTCAGGGGTCAGGTTCCCTGTGACCCGGCCCGCGTCATCGATCGTGGTCGCCAGCTTCAGGTACCGCTCGTCGAACCCGTCGTCAGGATCATCGGGGTCGGCCTGCTGCTGACGCCACTTCTCATACGCGGCCTGCGCGATCATGGCCAGGTCGTCGAAGCCTGCCCCGGCGGCGGCGGTCTCAAGCAGTATCCGGTCCACGTCGGCTCGCCAGTCCTCGGGAAGCCGGCGGGTCCAGTCGGCCATCTCACCGGCCCAGGCCTCGGAGATCGCCCCGCTGGCCACGGCCCGCGCGATCTGCGGGTGCTCGCGAAACTGCCGCATCCGCCGCACCTCGGCATTGGCCGCCTTGCGGGTTGTCTTGTTCTTCGCGGCTAGCCAGGAGGCCGAAGATCCGTACCCGTCGGCGTCGTGCCCGCGCTCGGCGTCGAACCGGGCCAGGATCGCCGCCCGCGCCGCCGCGAACTTCCCGCCGATCGCGCCGAGTGACTGCAGCACGCCTCCCAGCGCGGCGGCATCGAGGCCGGCCACATCCGGCCCGTTGAGGTAATCCGCGGCCGCCTCGGCCAGCGCCAGCGCCTCGGCCACGTCGCCCAGAGCGGCAGCGCCGTCCGCAACAGCACCGACGCCTGCCACAGCAGTGCCGTCCGCAACAGTGCCATCCACAACAGTGGCTCCTGGCGCCTGGTCATCACGCGCGTACATCCCGGATCACCTCCCCCGAGGTGGAATCACGCTCTCGCTAACCTGATCTAAGTGTCTCATCAATGCGCAACGTACGCAAGATGTAGCACCATGATCTTTTTTCGATTGCCGAGATGATGGTCAATGTATTCCGGCATTACGGAACCCCCACTGGATGCATCCTTCCAGGAGCAGAATGAGACCATGATCGAGGCGGACAGGCGGCCTGGCATCCTGGCCCGGATGCTGGGATCGATGCTCAAGACGGCCCGTGAGATCGTGGGCCTGTCGTACGACGAGGCCGCGACGCGGCTGGGCCGCGAGGCCGACTGGCTGATCAGGGTGGAGACCGGGTTCGTGGTGCCGACTCCGGAGGACGTCGCGCGCATCCTGGTGGACTACGGCGTGCGCGAGGCCAGTTCAGCCGACCGGATGATCGACCTGGCCCGGCGCGCAGGAGCGGCACCGTCCTGGCTCGCCCCGCACACTTCCCGGCTGACCGCCAACAACAGGGACGTGCTGCTGATCGAGGCCGAGTCCACGCTCGCCCAGGTCCATGGCTTCCTGCTCATGCCGCAGCTGGTGCAGACGGAGGAGTACTTCCGCGAGATGGCGCCCGCCGTCTACCCCGAATGCGACGTCGACCAGGAGTGGGACCTGCTATCCCATCGCCAGGACCACAAGCCAGTCGGCGTGACCCGCCTGCTTGACGTGATGATCGACGCGGAGACCCTGAAGCTCAGGGGCAAGCCCGAGATCATGGCCTGCCAGGTCCGCCACCTGATCGCCCTGGGAGACAGCCAGCACGCCACGGTCCGCGTCATCCCCGCGGGCACCCGTATCTGGGAGAAGCGCGTCCACAACTTCGATGTCCTGTCGTTCGCGGGCACCACTGACCGGATCGGCGTCTGCTACTACCCCATCCTCGGTGCCGAGCTCGCCCACGGCGACCTGTACGACGCCTGGACCGCGATCGAGCGGGCCGCCGCCGACCCGGCCGAGAGCCGCGCCATCCTCGAACACCGCCTGGCTGAGCTCAGCTAGCGGCGCGCACCGCGCGGCGGCAGAGCCGCTGGCGAGCCCGGATGAATCACTAGCGCAGGCTGGCCAGGAAGTCACGCCAGGCCGGAGCGCGGAACGCCAGGGCCGGGCCACCACGGTCGGTGGTGTCACGGACCAGGACGTCACCCGGGGCGCTGACCTCGACGCAGTTGCCGCCCGTGCCGGTGGAGCAGCTGGACTTACGCCACTCGCTGCCTGTACTCATCGCGAATCCGCCTTGTCAGCCCTGGCACAACTTCGTTTTCCCCGTCACGCAGCTCACTCGCCTCAGCCTCGATCGGCAGCCACGGGCGGAACCACGGCGGCGTGGCTAGCCACTCGCGGGACTCGGTGTAGTAGTCAAGGAACCAGCCGTCGCGCTCGGGCCAGGCGCGGTCGCAGGCCCCGGGCGAAGCTCTCGGTCGGGGCGCGGTTGCCGTCCACCGGGGAGACCTGGGCGTCGTCGTAGCCGAGCTGGCGGCCCGCCTCGCGGATCGCGGCCACGAGCCAGCCGGGGATCATGACCGACTGGCGGCTAGTGAGCCGAGTGCTGGTGCCGTGAAAGGTGCTCGCGGTGAAGGCGGCGCGCGAACAGGTGGCACGGCTCGTTCTGGCCCATGGTCTAGACGCGCTGCTTGACGACATCGTGCTGGTCACCAGCGAAATCGTCACCAACGCGATCACGCATGGGTCGCCGGGCGGCGTGGCCGTGCTGCTTGAGGTGGCGGTCACGACCGACTCGGTGCGCGTTTCCGTCCATGACTACAGCCGCGAGGTGCCCGTGCTGCGCGGACTGCCGCCCGACAGCGCGCAGAGCGGCCGCGGCCTGCACCTGATCGACTGCCTGTCCAAGTCCTGGGGCGCCCACGCCTGCCCGCGAGACGGCTTCGCCAAGGTGGCCTGGGCGGAGCTGGCATGAACACGACGAAGAAGGGAACCCCGATGGCCGGCAATCCGGCAGCCGCCTGCGCACGGCTTCACCTGGAGCGTCTGAGGCTCGCCACCGACGTCCTGCTGTCCGAGCCCGACGACATACCTGACTCGCTCGAGGCGGAGCTCACGCTGCTGCGTGACGGGATCGAGCGTGCGCTGCTTTCGATGGAGGCGCTGCTCTTGATGGAGGCGCTGCTTTCGATGGAGGCCGGGCTGCCGGAGATGCCCCGCTCTGGTCCCGGATCATTCCCGTGACACACTAGGGCAAATGGCTGACAACGTATACCAGGTAGAGGTCAACGGGCGAGCGGGCGATGACGATGCGGTCGCCCTGCTCGATCATGAGGGCTGGGGGCACTTCACCGCCATGCAGGTGCGGGCCGGCCGCACCCGCGGTCTTGACTTGCACCTAGCCCGGCTGCAGGCGGCGCACCGCGAGGTGTACGGGAAGTCGCTGGACGGGGATCTCGTCCGGGCGCGCATCCGGCACGCGCTTGACGGCCGGGCCGATGGAAGCGTCCGCGTCTACGGCTACTGGGCCGGGCTGATCGTCACGGTTCGCGGTCCTGAGAGCATGCCGGACCGTCCGCATGCCATGACGGCCCAGCATTTCCAGCGCCCGCTCGCCCGGCTTAAGCACGTGGGCAGCTGGGCGCAGGGCAAGTACCACGATTCCGCGCTGGCCGCCGGCTTTGACGAGGGGCTGCTGACCGACGAGGAGGGCAGGATCTCCGAGGGCGTCATCACCAACGTCGGCTTCTGGCGGGACGGCTCGGTGACCTGGCCCGAGGCGCCCAAGCTCGATGGCATCATGATGCTGGCCCTGCGACGCCAGCTTGCGGTCCAGGGCATTCCGCAGGCCGAGGCGATCGTGCGAGTCCAGGATCTCCCGGCCTACGATGGCATGATCTTGTGCAACTCGCGCGGCTGGGCCCCCGTCGGGCGAGTGGATGACACGCCGATCCGCCGCGATGATGCGTTCACCGACGCCATCTCGGCCGCGTATGACGACTGCCCGCGCGACGAGATCTAGCCCACCATCTCCCCGGCCGCGTGCGGGTCGCCGCGGGGCGTCGGCCCGCCGCGGCCTCTGGCTATGCCGGTCAGGCATAGCCCCGGCGTGGCAGGCATTTCAAATCTGAGTTCGCCCGCCGTAGCGTCGTGGACGAGGCCGGCTGGCAGGCCGGGTGTACGCGTCCGATCGAGAGAGCTCATGACTGACGTTTCTTCCCCCATCGCCGTGCGGACGGCGGGGCATGGGGACTCCCCCTGGACCGTTGTGGGCCAGGCAGCGGCGGCGCTGGCGGTTGGCATGGGGGTCGGGCGGTTCGTCTACACTCCGATCCTGCCGCTGATGGAGCACCAGGCGGGCTTGTCCGCGTCGATGGGGTCGAACCTGGCCACGGCGAACTACATTGGCTACTTCGCCGGCGCCCTGATTGGCATCCTCGTGCCGGCCGTGGCCCGCTCCCGGCTGGCGCTGCGCCTTTCGCTGCTTGTCGTGGTCATCACCCTGGCTCTCATGCCCCTGACCCGTGACGCCAGTGCCTGGCTGGCCCTGCGGCTGATCGCGGGCGTCGCCAGCGCGCTGCTGTTCGTGATCGCGTCAAGCGCCATGCTCGGCCGCCTGCATCGCGGGGCACAGCACCTGGTCGGGTGGGGCTTTGGCGGCGTGGGGCTGGGGATCGCCCTGTCCGGCGGCCTGGTCCTCGCCCTGCAGTCGACGTCGACCTGGCGGGCGGCCTGGTGGAGCGCGGCGATCCTGGCCGCCGTCCTCAGCGTGGCGGCCTGGGGGCTGGACCCGGAGCCCGCGGGCGAGGCGACCGCCCTTCAGCGCCGCGGCGACCTGCCCCGCACCCACCGCTGGTTCGCGGCCCTGCTGGCCAGCTACAGCCTTGAGGGCATCGGCTACATCATCGCCGGCACGTTCCTGGTCGCGGCGATCAGCCAGAACTCCTCCGGCTGGCTCGGAAGCGGCGCGTGGGTGCTCGTCGGCCTGGCGGCGATACCCGCCTCCGCGATGTGGGCCCACCTGGCCAGCCGTCAGCCGCGGTCGACACTGCTGCTTGTGGCGCTGCTCATCCAGGTCATCGGCATCGCCCTGCCCAGCCTGTCCGGCGGGATCGCCCCCGCGCTGATCTCCGCCGTGCTGTTCGGCAACACGTTCATCGGCGTCTCCTCGCTAGCCATCGCGATCGGCGCTCACCTGCAGTTCCCGCGCTCGGTCGCGCTCCTGACCGCCGGCTACAGCATCGGCCAGATCCTCGGCCCGCTGGTGGTCAAGCCACTGCTGCACGATGGCTACCACGACGCGCTGCTGGTCGGGGCGGCCATCGTGCTGGCGTCGGCCGCGGCCGCGGCGGCCCTGCGGGTTCGCTTCCCGCACCGGGTCGGCGCCATCACCGAGCCATCCCATGCGGCACGCCCGTCCTGACCCGCTGGCGGACCTGCCCGGGTCGGCTCGCCCGTCCCGCTGGGTACTACCGTGAGCAGGTCAACGAGGAACGGGCGGACATGGACGTAGAGATCCGGCACCTGCGCGCCTTCGTCGCGGTGGCGACGGTGGGCTCGTTCAGCCGGGCCGCCGGGCAGCTGTTCATCACGCAGCCGGCCCTCACCCGGACCATCAGGCAGCTGGAGTCCCTGCTCGGCTCGGCCCTCATTGACCGCGGCACGCACCCGGTCTCGCTGACCCCAGCCGGGGAGGAATTCTTCCCTTACGCCTCACGGATACTCAACCACCTCGACATCGCCGTCGCCGCGGTGCGCCAACACGCCACCGTCCGCCTGGGATTCAGCTGGCTGCTGCCCGACCCCTGGGCCCAGGACACCGTGGCCAGCTTCGAGGAGGCGACCGGGGACTCGGTCAGCCTGGTCCGCAGCGATGACCCCCTCGCGGCCATCACCGAGGGCCGAGTCGACGTCGCGCTGGTCCGCGGGGCCATCGCCGCCCCGTCGGTCATCCGGGTCGTGCACCTGTTCGACGAGCGCCGCATCGCCGCCTGCTCGGTCAGCTTTGACCTCGCCGCCAGCGAGCTTGACTGGCGCGACGCGGCCGACTGGACCCTCGTCGTCAACACGATCAGTGGTACCACCGGGCCCTGGTCGTGGCCCGAGGGCGACGGGCCACGCCGGTTCGTGCCCACCGCCAATTTCGACGAGTGGGTCGAGTCAGTCGCCGCGGGCCGGGGCATCGGCATCCTTCCCGACGTGGCGGAACGGCGGGGCATTCATCCCGCCATCCGGTTCATCCCGCTGCGCAACGCTCCCCTTATCCCGGTGTCCCTCGCGTTCCGCCCTGGCGGCCGTGAGCCACTGCTGCGGCGTTTCGTCCAGGCCGCCCTGGCGGCGGTCGGGGTCAGCGAGGACGGGACCCGGGTCAGTGGCCGTTCGGCTGAGCCACCGGGATAACCGTGGCCACGGGTCCGTCGGGGGTCAGGTCAATCCGGGAGAACGCCGACCCTGGGTAGCCGCGGAACGCGTCGGTGCTGGTGGTGTCCAGCCGGTAGGCGGTGGCGGGACTGACCCAGACCGGCGTGGCACCGAGGGCTCCCAGCGACTCGTGGTGGCTGTGCCCGGCCAGGATGAGGCGAATGTCAGAGCCGGCGATCGCGTCGCGCAGGCGTCCAGGCTCGCGCAGGGCGATCTGCGCCATCGGCTTGATCGGTGACGGGATCGGCGGGTGGTGCAGGGCGAGGATGGTGCCGTCGGGAGCCGGCGTCGCCAGCTCGGCCCTGAGGTAGCCGAGCGCCTCCTGGCCGAGCGCGCCATGGTCCGCGCCAGGAACGACGGAGTCGAGCGTGATGATGCGCAGCCCGTCATGCCAGTGCGTCTGATTGACCGGGGCGTCACCGTCAGCGTCAAGCAGGTGCCGTCGGAAGGCGACCCGGTCGTCGTGGTTGCCGGGCAGGTAGATGACGGTGGCACCGGTCGCCCTTGCCGCCCCGGCCATGATGGCCCGCAGGTCGTCGTAGCAGGCGGCGTCCCCGGAGTTGGCCAGGTCCCCGGTCGCCAGGATCACGTCCGGGCGCATGCCTGAAGATTGCATGATCTCAACCGCACGCACGAGGTTGTCCCTGGGCCGCACGCCGGGCGGCAGCGTGCCGCTCGTGGTCAGGTGGACGTCGGAAATCTGAACCAGCAGGTACGAGCGCAACCGTGGCTCCTTGAGCTGAGGCGGGCAAGCCGGGCCGGGCCCGCGTCACCCGCGATCATGATGAGGCGCTTCCCATTGTCCTGGAATGCGGTTTGCCCGGTAATGCGGCGTCCTCAAACGCCGTGTCCATGAAGGCACTGTCCCTGAAGGCGGCGCTGTCCCGGAACGCGGCGCTCCCCCGAACCTCAGACAAAGTAAGCGTTCACTCGGCGCGGATCGCCCGGCGTCACGACGTTCTCGACCAAGTGTCCGATTCCGCCAAGAACTTACTAAGCGCTACCAAGCGTGTCGGCTAATGCCGGATTCCGCGGGTAGACTCGGGACCTCACATAGCGAACTTTCACCCCATGCACAGTGCCGTCCGCTTCTGTGATGAAACGCCGACGGGTCGCCGGTCGTTCTACAAGCGATCGAGACTCGATGAAGGGACTACCCGATGAGTGACGACTGGCCGCAAGGCTGGTACCAGAACGACAGTTCCGGCGCCCCGACCCGCGCCGCGTCGCCACAGGGGATGAGAGGGCAGAACGGCCCGGGCCGCGGCGCGTGGCCCAACCAGCCGCCGTCCTCGTCCTATGGGAGCCCGTCCTACGGAAGGGGCTCGTCCTACGGGGACCCGGCGCAGGGTGGCCGGTCGCCCGGTTCCGGCTACGACGGCCAGCCCGGATACGGCGGCGGCGGGCCTCGGCGCCGCTGGCGGTTCTGGGGACAGCCAGGCCACCGCGGAAGGCGCATCGTCACGTACCTGGTGACGCTGGTGGTCCTCCTGGTCCTGCTGGTCGTCGGGTCGTATTTCTACATCAACGGCAAGGTCAACAGGACCGTCACGCTGCCGGCCGACGCCACGGCGACGGCCGGGACGAACTGGCTGATCACTGGGGCTGACACCCGCAACGGGCTGACCCGCGAGCAGATCGACCAGGACCATGTCGGGTTCGACTTCGGCACGGCGAACTCCGACTCGATCATGCTCCTGCACATGGGCACCACCGGCAAGCCGGTGCTGGTCAGCATCCCCCGCGACTCGTACGTGGACATCCCAGGCAAGGGCTGGAACAAGATCAACGCGGCCCTGTCCGGCGGCCCGACGCTGCTCATCAAGACCGTGGAAGCGGCCACCGGCCTGCAGATCAACCACTACATGGGGATCGGGTTCGGCGGCCTCGTCAACGTCGTCAACCAGGTCGGCGGCGTCCAGGTCTGCCTGCCCGCCCCGCTGAAGGACTCCGACTCCGGCCTGAACCTCCCGAAGGGGTGCTCGAACCTGAACGGCACCCAGGCGCTCGCGTTCGTCAGGGACCGGCACTCCTTCGCCACCGAGGACCTGCAGCGCGAGCAGGACCAGCGACTGTTCCTCCAGGCGCTGATGAAGAAGGCCGTGACTCCGGGCGTGTACCTCAACCCGTTCACCGCCATCCCGTTCGGCAGCACCGCCGCCAGCTCGATCACGGTCGACAAGGGTACGTCGCTGTGGGACCTTTACCAGGTGTCGCAGGCGCTGAAGGGCCCGCTGACCACCACGGTGCCGATCGCCAACGCGAACTACTCCACCAGCGCGGGCGACGCGGTGCTGTGGAACAAGACCCAGGCCAGCGAGCTCTTCAACGACCTGGCCCAGGGCAAGGCGGTTCCCTCGAGCCTGATAACCGGGACCAAGGTCGGCTAGCAGGACGACCCTTCCCGGCTTCTTAGCTCATCGGGCGCTACCAGCGCCCGCGGGAAATCGGCTGGCAGGTCGGGCATTGCGCGGCATTGTGGCGCGACGCGAGCGGAGGAAGCCAGCCGGTGACGGCCACCACTCGCGTCCTGGCCGTATCGTGCGTTGCGTGGCAGCTAATCATCTCGCCGTGCCCGCGACCCTGCCCGCGTTCATCGGCGTGCGCGGCGCGCGGCACAACAACCTGCGCGGCATCGACGTCGACGTGCCGCTGTGGCGCGTCGTCGCGGTGGTCGGCGTGTCCGGCTCAGGCAAGACGTCGCTGGCCATCGGCACGCTGTACGCCGAGGGCATGCACCGGTTCCTCGAGGGCCTGAGCACCTACAGCCGTCGTAGGCTCACCCAGGCACAGCGGCCGGATGTCGACCGCGTCGACCACCTGCCGCCCGCCCTGGCGTTGCGCCAGCGGCCGCCGATACCGGGACCGCGCAGCACCGTGGGGACCATGTCCGAGGTGCTGAACGTGCTGCGCCTGATGATGTCGCGGCTGGGCACGCACCTGTGCCCCAACGGCCACCGCGTTCCGCCGTCGATCGCCACCCAGGGAATGGAGATCACCTGCCCGACCTGCGGCGCCCGCTTCGAGCACCCGGGGGCCGAGTCCTTCTCTTTCAACTCCTACGGCGCCTGCCCGGCCTGCCAGGGCCTGGGCGTGCGGTCCGAGGTCGATGTGGCCACCCTGGTACCCGACCCGGCCAAGACGATCGCCGACGGCGCCGTCAGGCCGTGGAACTCCGGCGGCCGGCGGCTGTCGATGTACGCCGCGGGCGAGCTTGGGGTCCGGCTCGACGTCCCCTTCGATGAGCTGACCGACCGTGAGCGCGACATCGTGCTGCATGGTCAGCCGGTCAAGCAGGAGGTGACGCTGCGCACCGGCCAGCATGGCCGCAAGGGCCGGACCGTCCGGCTGTCGGTCAACTACGACAACGCGGTCACGGCGGCGCAGCGCTCACTGGCCAGCGACAAGGAGCGCAGCCGCCGCCAGGCGCAGCGGTTCGTCTCCACCCAGACCTGCCCGGTCTGCCATGGGACCCGGCTGCGGCCCGAGGCGCTGGCCTCGCTGCTTGGCCGCCTGAACCTGGCCGAGATCAGCGCGATGGCCCTGGACCAGCTGCCCGGCTTCATCGCGGGCCTGCCCGCCGGGCTGCCCGCGGAGCTGCGGCGGATGACCACCGGGCTGATAGCTGAGCTCACCGGCACGCTGACGCCGCTGCTCGACGTCGGGCTCGGCTACCTGACGGTCGACCGTCCCGGTGCCACGCTCTCGACGGGAGAGCGACAGCGCATCGAGCTGACCTCGACGGTGCACGCGGGCACCACCGGCATGCTGTACGTGCTGGACGAGCCGTCGGTCGGGCTGCACCCGAGCAACGTCCAGGGGCTCAACCAGATGATCACGGCCCTGGCGGGCAACGGCAACTCGGTGGTCATCGTGGAGCACGAGCGGGAAATCATCCGCGCCGCGGACTGGATCATCGAGCTTGGGCCCGCCGCGGGCACTCAAGGGGGCGAGGTCATCGCCGAGGGCACCCCCGGCCACATCGAAGCCGACCCCCGGTCGGTCATTGGCCCGTTCCTGGCCGGCACCCCGGCCGTGCCCGCGCAGCGGACGGCGCGACCCGCCACCGACGCCCCGCTCACCATCGAGGTCGCGGACCTGTTCAACCTGCGTGACGTCACCGCTAGCTTCCCCCTGCAGCGAATGACCGCGGTCGCCGGGCCGTCCGGGGCGGGCAAGACCGCGCTTGTCCTCGACAGCCTCATCCCGGCCGCCAGCGCGCTGCTGGCCGGCGACCCGCTGCCCGGGCACGTGCGCCGCCTGGACCTGGCGGGCATTCGCCAGGTGGTGCAGGTAGATGCCTCGCCGATCGGCCAGAACGCGAGGTCGACGCCCGCAACGTACTGCGGGGCGTTCGATCACGTCCGCCAGCTCTTCGCCCGCTCGCCCCAGGCCCGGCGGCACCGCTGGGCACCAGGGCACTTCTCGTTCAACACGCGCGAGGGCCAGTGCCCGACCTGTCGCGGGCTCGGCCAGATCGACCTTGACGTCCAGTACCTGCCGGACATCACCGTCGAGTGCCCCACCTGCCATGGCGCGCGCTTCAACGATGCCACGCTCACCGTGTCGGTCGACGGCATGACCATCGCGGACGTCCTCAGGCTGAGCGTGACTGATGCCCTGGAAAGGCTGGCCGACCATGGTCCGGTGGTGGCCGCGCTCCGCCCGGTCAGCGAGGTTGGCCTCGGTTACCTGCGGCTAGGCGAGCCGACCCCGTCGCTGTCCGGCGGGGAGTCGCAGCGGCTGCGGATCGCTACCCGGTTGCGCAGCAGCCAGCGGGGCACGCTGTACGTGTTCGACGAGCCGTCCACCGGCCTGCACCCGGTCGACGTGCGCATCCTGGTCGGGGTGTTCGACCGGCTGCTTGAGGCGTGAGCGACGATCATCGTCATCGATCATGACCTGGACCTGCTGGCCGCGGCCGACTGCCTCATCGACATGGGACCCGGTGGCGGGCCCGAGGGTGGCCACGTCCTCGCCGTCGGCCCGCCAGCCGACGTCGCCAGGAACAAGCGCAGCGTGACCGGCCCTTACCTGGCCGCCCAGCTGGACCTCCCGGCCGCCCGCGCCCGGCGCTGAGGCACCGTGCCCCGGCCAGGGCCGCGGGCCGGGCTCGGTTCCGTGGCCCGGGCTCTCGGTCAGGCGGCTCGGGCTCTCGGTCAGGCGGCCCGGGCTCTCGGTCAGGCGGGCGGTGTCCCGTAGCCGGCCGACAGGTCCTGCGTGGTCCACGAGTCGCCGATGGCCGGCAGGTACGTCTCCTGCAGGTGGTCATTGGCCGCGTCGATCGTGTACACGCTGGTCCAGGTCAGGTTGCCGCTGGCGTCCGGGTGGAGCAGCGCGATAGCGGCCTGGGTGGTGGACGGCGTGCCGTAGGTCGCCGACAGGTCCTGGCTGGTCCACGGATCACCGATCGCGGGCAGGTAGGTCTCCTGCAGGTGGTCGCTGGACTGGTCGACGGTGTAGACGCTGGTGAAGCCCGGGTGGAACAGCGCCACCGGCGGCGTCCCCGCGGCGACCGGCGGGGTGCCGTAGGTCGCCGACAGGTCCTGGCTCGTCCACGGATCACCGATCGCGGCCAGGTAGGTCTCCTGCAGGTGGTCATTGGATGAGTCGACCGTATACACGCTGGTGAGGCCCGTGTGGACGACGGCCGCCGGCGTGACGGTGGTGGCCGGGGTGCCATAGTTGGCCGACAGGTCCTGGGTGCTCCACGGGCCGCCCATGACCGGCAGGTACGACTCCTGCAGGTGATCGCTGGACGAGTCGACCGTGTACACGCTGGTGAAGCCGGAGTGCAAGACGGCGACCGGTGACGTCCCGCCAAGCACCGCCGGGGTGCCGTAGTTGGCCGACAGGTCCTGCGTGCTCCACGGGCCGCCCATGACCGGCAGGTACGTCTCCTGCAGG
>Ga0335075_10001646_pt1 | contig 36552 bp, 31 predicted proteins | sample Lox_Sample_24_FD_206723 | JGI IMG/M metagenome (GOLD analysis project Ga0335075, IMG submission 206723) | Soil microbial communities from Loxahatchee National Wildlife Refuge, Florida, United States - Lox_Sample_2.4 | ecosystem: Environmental > Terrestrial > Soil > Wetlands | place: USA... | reverse complement strand
CGGGGGCCGTGCACCCCTTCCACCCGGGAGAGCTCGATGTCGCTGGTGGCGGATGGCCCGCTGATCCAGGTGAGCGGCCGCCCGGCGTGCGGTTCCAGGCGGTCGACCGCCTCGGGCACCAGCTCGACGACCTGGTCGGCGCGCACGATGCATAGGTGGTAGTCCGGGACCAGCGTGATCGCGCGCCGGCCCTGGTCCGGCGAGCCGTCCAGGACGATGGTCCCGGTGCCCGCGATCGCGACCGCGGCCCCGGTGACAACGCCATCGAGCGCGTCCAGGTCCTGCGCGGACAGGCCGCTGTCCGCCACGAACTCGATGCCGGGCGGCGCGGGAAGCCGCAGGCCCGCCGGCACGACGACGCGCCGTGCGCCCCGGTCGGCGAGCGCGGCCCCGACAGCGGCGGCCAGCTCGGCCGGCACGGCGTGCCGGACGGCGGCACCGTAGTCGCTGAGGCGGTCCGCGAGCAGGTCAAGCAGCCGGTCCCGGCCGAGGTCGCCGCGGGCCCGGTATCCCGCGGGCCGTTCCGGATCCGGGCCGGCGTCCTCGCCGAGTGCCGCGCGGATCCTGGACAGCACCTCGTCCCGCGCGGTCACGAGCGTGCCCGCCCGGACTCGCGCCACCATTGCCGGAACGTCCTCGCCGGGGGAGCGGGCACGTCGCGGGCCTGGGTCCAGCCGGACAGCGGCGGCGGCAGCGTGCGGATCCGGCCGCCCCGGCTCAGCGCGCGCCCGGCCCTGCCCGCCTGCTGTGCCGCACCGTAGCGCCGCGGGTCGGCCATCACCCACGACGCGGCGGCCATGGCCACCGCCTCAGCGCTCGGCACCCGGCGGGCGCTGCGGGCCTCCTCGACGTGCCGGGCCCGCAGGTAGACCAGCAGCGACGGGATATCGATCTTCACCGGGCAGGCGTCGTAGCACGCTCCGCACAGCGATGAAGCATAGGGCAGCGAGGCGTTGTCCTCCACGCCGGTCAGCAGCGGGGACAGCACCGCACCGATCGGGCCCGGGTAGACCGAGCCGTACGCGTGGCCGCCGGTCCGCTCGTAGACCGGGCACACGTTCAGGCACGCCGAGCAGCGGATGCAGTGCAGCGCCTGCCTGCCGGTCTGGTCGGCGAGCGCCGCGGTCCGCCCGTTGTCCAGCAGCACCAGGTGGAACTCCTGCGGCCCGTCGCCCGGCGTCACCCCGGTCCACATCGAGGTGTACGGGTTCATCCGCTCGGCCGTCGAGGACCGGGGGAGAAGCTGCAGGAACACGCCGAGGTCCCGCCACGAGGGGATCACCTTCTCGATGCCCATGACCGTGATGAGGGTTTTGGGCAGGGTGAGGCACATCCGGCCGTTGCCCTCGGACTCGACCACGCACAGCGTGCCGGTCTCCGCGATCGCGAAGTTCACCCCGCTGATGCCGACCGTGGCCGACAGGAACTCCCGGCGCAGATGCAGCCGGGCCGCCTCCGCGAGCGCGGCCGGGTTGTCGGTCAGCCCGGGGTCGACGTCGCCCATCTCACGCAGGAAGATCTCCCGGATCTCCTCCCGGTTACGGTGGATGGCGGGCACCAGGAAGTGCGAGGGGCGGTCCCCGCCAAGCTGGACGATGAGCTCGGCAAGATCGGTCTCCTGCGCCCTGATGCCTGCCGCCGCGAGCGCGTCGTTCAGCCCGATCTCGTCGGTGACCATGGACTTGACCTTGACCGCCGCGTGGGAGCCCGTGGCCTGGATCAGCCCCGTGATCAGCTCGTTGGCCTCGGCCGCGTCCCGCGCCCAGTGCACGGTCCCGCCGCGCGCCCGGACCTGCGTCTCCAGCTGCTCCAGGTAGCCGTCCAGGTGCCGCATGGTCTGCGCTTTGATCGCCTGTCCCGCCTCGCGGAGCTCTTCCCAGTCGGGCAGCTCCGCGACGGCCGCCGCCCGCTTGGCGCGGATCGTCGCCGTGGCCTTGCCGAGGTTGCGCCGCAGCTGGCTGTCGGCAAGCGCGCGCCGGGCCGCCACCGGGAACGGCTCGCTGGCCCGCAGGTGCCCCACGCCGCGCGGCGCGACCGGCACGGCCGGCGGCGCGGCCGGCACGGCCCGGGGCGCGGGCATGCCCAGGAAGGTGCTCACCAGCCCCTGCCTCCCTCCCTGGTCGATGCGAGGATCTCGGCGAGGTGGACGGTGCGCACCCCGGTGCGCAGCCGGGACAGCCCGCCGCCGATGTGCATCAGGCAGGAACTGTCACCGGCCGTGCACACCTCGGCCCCGGTGTCCAGCACGGCCCGCATCTTGTCCGCGAGCATCGCCGTCGACGTGTCGGCGTTCTTGACCGCGAACGTGCCGCCGAACCCGCAGCAGACCTCGGCCCCGGGCAGCTCCACCAGGTCGAGGCCGCCCACCTGGCGCAGCAGCCGCAGCGGCCGGTCGCCGACCCGCAGCAGGCGCAGCGAGTGGCAGGTCGGGTGGTAGGTGACCCGGTGCGGGTAGTACGCGCCCACGTCCTCGACCCCGAGCACGTCGATGAGCAGCTGCGACAGCTCGAACGTACGCCCGGCCACCGCCTCGGCGCGGCCGGCGAGCTTCCCGTCTCCCCAGCGCCGCGCGATCATCGCATGCTGGTGCCGGATTGAGCCGACGCACGAGCCGGACGGAGCGACGACGACGTCGAAGCGCTCGAACGTCTCGACATAGCGCCGGACCAGCGGCAGCGCGTCACGCTGGTAGCCGGTGTTCACGTGCATCTGGCCGCAGCACGTCTGCCCGGCAGGGAACTCCACCCGGTGGCCGAGGCGCTCCAGCAGCACCGTGGTGGCCTTGCCCACATCCGGGAACAGCGTGTCCGCGAGGCACGTCACGAACAGGGCTACGCGCATCGGCCGCGCGCTCACAGGGATTTTCCTGAACGTGACGCCACCGGGCCGGTCAGCGATGCCTGGCCGGCCGCGGGCTGCCCGGCCCAGGACCGGGCCAGGCTGGACTGGCGCACGGCGAGCTCCGGCCGGAAGATCACCTCGTGGTGCTCGTGGCCGTCGCCGCCGAGCGTCTCCTCCAGCAGCAGCCGCGCGGCGGTGCGGCCGATCTGGTGACGCGGCTGCCGGACCGAGGACAGCGGCACCGCCGCCGCGGCCGCGAACTCGATGTCATCATATCCGACGATCGCGATCTCGTCCGGGACGCGGATTCCCTGCCGGGTCATCTCCTGCAGCAGCCCGAGCGCGATCAGGTCGTTGGCGCAGAACGCGGCCGTGGGGCGGTCGCCCGCGGCCATGTCGGCGATCGTCGCCCCGGCCCGCTGGCCGGCGGAGACGTTCAGGACGGGGGTCTCGATCGTGGTCAGGTGGGCCGCGCTGGCCCCGGCACGTGCCAGCGCCCGGACGGCGCCGTCGTAGCGGTCGGCCACCTGGCGGGGGCCGAGCGGCCCGCCAACGAACGCGATGCGCTCGTGCCCGGCCCGCAGCAGGTGGGACACGGCCAGGTCGCCGCCGAGCACGTCGTCAACGGCCACCGAGCACTGGCCGCCCGACAGCGAGCGGCTGTCGACCAGGATCACCGGTGTGCCGCGCTGCTGCAGCCGGGCCAGGCGCTCGCCAACGCCGGCCACCGGTGTGATCAGGATGCCCTGGACCCGGTGTTCCTCGAGCAACTCCAGGTACCGGGTCTCCTTGGGCAGCTGCTCGTCGGTGTTGCACAAGATCACCGACAGCCCGGACGCGGCGGCCTCGTCCTCCACGCCGCGTGCCACGTCGGTGAAGAAGGGGTTCGTCACATCGAGCACGACCAGGCCGATCGTGCGGCTGCGGCCCGCGCGAAGCTGGCGGGCCGACTCATTCCGGACAAAGCCCAGCGCCTTGATCGCCGCCTGCACCCGGTCCCTGGTCGCCTGGGCGACGATATCCGGTCGGTTCAACACGTTCGAGACCGTGCCCACGGAGACACCCGCGTGCGCGGCGACTTCCCTGATGCTGATCGGGGCGTTCACCAGCGTCCTCTCTGGCCCGAAGGCCAGTGTCTTTGCCGGCGTTGGAACGTGTCAAATGAGGCGAGGGTCAGCCACGAGGTTGCTGGTCGCAGTGAGTCGTTGCTGGTGGCGGTGCGTGGTTGGTGGTGGCGGTGTGTCCCGGGGCTGGGTTGCTGGTGGCGTGTGTGGTTGGTGGTGGCGGTGTGTCCCGGGGCCGGGTTGCTGGTGGCGGTGTGTGGTTGCTGGTGGCGGTGCGTCCGAGGCCGCGTCGACGAGGCGGCGGCTGGTGTTCGCGCCGGCCGGCTGCCCCGTGACCAGACGGCGGCGTGTGCCGCCCGGGCTCGGTGCGCGGCGTGCGGCTCGCAGCAGCAAGCTTAATCTATTAAAACAATCGTAAAAATTGACAAAGCCGGTTTCGGCTGGCAGATTGGGCCCCCGGGCGGCGAGGCGGTGCGCGGCAAAAGTTCCCGCTGCACGCTTTACGCCTTAGAGATGTGGATGCACCGTATATAGAGATACATCCGCATGGCCGGATACGCAGACCGCTGCCAGACGCGTACGTCACGTGGCGAACCCGTATGCACGGGCTGCGTGCCGGGGCATCCGGGTGCTCGGCGGGCATGGCGGCCGCGGCCGCCGGATGCGTGACGGAAGGAAGGGCACATGCGACCTGTGCGTCTCGGCTTGGCCGCTGCGGCGGTAGCGCTGGCCGTGGCAGCGGCGGGCTGCTCGTCGTCGAGCAGCACCACGACGAGCTCCACGCCGGTCAAGGGCGGGACCGTGACGTACGGCTTCGTCTCCGGGAACCAGCCGAACTGGATCTTGCCGTACGACAGCCCGGCGTACTCGTCAGTGGCCAACCTCGACGACCTGCAGCAGATGCTGTACCGGCCGCTGTACTGGTTCGGCGGGCAGAACGACCAGCCCACCGTGGACTACGGCCTGTCGGTAGCCGATCGCCCGGTGTACGCCGATGGCGGGAAGACCGTGGTGATCAACCTGAAGGGCTACAAGTGGTCGGACGGGGAAACCGTCGACGCCCAGGACGTCATCTTCTGGCTGCACCTGATGCAGGCCGAGCCCGACGGCTTCTACGGGTTCGTCCCCGGCGACATCCCGCAGGACATCACGTCGATGTCGGCCACCGGCACCGACCAGGTCACGCTGCACCTGAACCAGGCGTACTCCAGCCTGTGGTACACCTACAACGAACTGTCGCAGATCACGCCGCTGCCCGCCGCCTGGGACGTGACGTCCGTCGGGGCGGCGCCGGGCAGCGGCGGGTGCGTGACCGACAGCGCCGCCGACGGCTGGGCGAAGTGCAAGGCCGTGCTCAGCTTCCTGACCGCGCAAGCGCAGCAGGCGGGGACCTACGCGTCCAGCCCGATCTGGACCGTGGTCGACGGGCCGTGGCGGCTGAAGAGCTTCAACCCCAACGGTGACGACGCGTTCGTACCGAACCCGAAGTACTCCGGGAGCCCGAAGCCGCGCCTGGCGCAGGTCGACTTCCTGACCTACACCAGCCCCACGGCCCTGTACACGGCGATGCAGACCGGGGAGCTCGACATCGGCCTCGTGCCCGACAACGACCTGCCGGTCAAGCCGGCCAGCGGCTCGCCGGCCAGCCCGCTGCCGAACTACGCGCTACAGCTCAGCTACAGCTTCAGCTTCTACTTCTACCGGGTCAACTTTCACTCGGCCTTCGGCGCGGTGTTCAGCCAGCTATACGTCCGGCAGGCCCTTGCGTACCTGGTGGACCAGGCCGGCATGGACAAGGCGATCTACCGCGGTTACGGCTACCCGACCACAGGGCCGGCTCCGACCGAGCCAGCGAACCAGTGGGTCCCCACCGTGGAGAACGGGAACGGGCCGTACCCGTTCAGCATCGCCAAGGCGACCAGCCTCCTGACCAGTCATGGATGGACCAAGGTCAACGGGGTCATGACCTGCACCGACCCCGCCAAGTGCGGGCCGGGCATCGCGAGCGGGACGCAGCTGAAGTTCACGCTTGATTACGCGACCGGTGTGTCCGGGTTCCCGGAGGAGGTCGACGTGTACAAGTCGGACGCGTCCAAGGCCGGAGTGATCATCAACATGGTCGGCGAAACCTTCAACACGATCATCGGAACCGCGGTGCCCTGCTCTGCCGGGCCGTCGTGCACCTGGCAGGCGTCCATGGTCGGCGGCTGGACCTACGGACCCGACTACGAGCCGACCGGCGAGGAGGTGTTCAGCACCGGCGCCGGCGCGAACAAGGGCAGCTACAACAACGCGCAGATGAACAAGCTGATCGCGGAGACCAACACGAGCAACAGCCTGTCCATCTACCACACGTTCGCCACGTACGCGTCCGAGCAGCTTCCGTACATCTGGATGCCGGACCTCGCTCAGGTGATGGCGGTCAGCAAGAACGTGCACGGCGTGGTCTTCAACCCGCTCCAGACGCTCATGCCCGAGTACTGGTACCTGACGAAGTCGTGACCGCGGTGTACCGGCCTCAGCCGGCCGGCTGACCGAGACTGCGGGCAGCTGCCTGCCAGCGGTCTGGCGAGCCCGTGGGATGAAAGTGCCGCAGCCGGGTGGACGCCCGGACCAGGGCGCGCATCCCGGCCAGGTCGGCCGGTGCGGCGCGCAGCGCGCGAGCCTGCACCAGGACTTTGCCGAGCGCCGAGGCCTCGACCGGGCCTGCCACCACGGGCAGGCCGCAGGCGTCGGCGGTCAGCTGGCGCAGCGTCGCGGTCACGTCGAAAAGCCTCGCTACCTCGGCCGCTGACAGCGCGGCCGTTGGCTCGTCCATCACGATGATCCGGGCCTCGAGCGACAGCGCCTTGGCGATCTCGATGATCTGCTGAGACCTGGCATTGGGCTGCGTCGCGGCAAACGCCGACATGCGGCGGCACCACGAGCGCAGCCCGCCCTCGGGGTTTGCGGGCACCTTCCAATGCGGTCGTGGGCACCACGCTGGTTCTCTAGCAACAGCCCGGGCACCACGACCGTGCTCCGGCTGCTTCGCCAGCAACAGCGTGGGCACCACGACCGTGCTCCGGCTGCTTCGCCAGCAACAGCGTGGGCACCACGACCGTGTTCGGGCTGCTCGCCCAGCAACAGCGTGGTGCCCACCACCGTGTTCGCTGGGCCCGATTGGGTCAGGGATGGCGGCGGCGCCAGGGCAGCAGGGCGGCGTCGCGGCGGTCGCGCACCCGGGCCAGGGCTTCGCGGCTTGCCCGGGTGGCCGGGTGGTCATTTCCGAGGACGCGCTTGCGCCCGGCGAGCGCCCGCTTGTAATAGGTGATCGACTCGTGCAGCTGGCCGGCCCGGGCGTAGGCGGCGGCCAGGTTGTTGCACGAGCTCAGGGTCGTCGGGTGATCGGGGCCTAGCAGCCGCTCGCGGTCGGCGAGCGTCCGCGAGTGCAGCGCGATGGCCTCGGGGAGCCGGCCGATGCGGCCGTAGGCCGAAGCGAGGTTGCTGCGGGACGTCAGCGTGGTGGGATGGTCGCCGCCCAGGAGCCGCTCCAGATCGCTGAGGTTCCGCTCGTGGATCGCGATCGCTTCGGGGACCCGGCCGGCCCTGGCGTAGGCCGCGGCCACGTCGTTGCGGGAGGCGAGGGTGTCCGGGTGATCCGGGCCCAGCCGGCGCTCGCGGTCCGCGATGACCGCCTCGAGCAGTTCGGTGGCCTCGCTGGTGCGCCCGGCCTGGAGATACGCGGCGGCCAGGTCGTTCCGGTATGCGAGCGCGTCCGGGTGGTCGGCGCCCAGCACCCGCTCGGCGGCGGCAACGGTGCTCTCGTGCAGCGCGATGGCTTCGCCGTACCAGCCGGCCACGCTGTAGACGGCGGCCAGGCCGTTGCGGGAGGCGAGCGTGTCCGGGTGGTCGTCGCCCAGCACCCGCTCACGGTCGGCGGCCGTCTGCTGCAGCAGGGGCACCGCGTCAACGAGCCTGCCTGCCGCGGCGAACGCCCTGCCCAGGCCGTAGCGCGAGCTCAGCGTGCCCGGGTCGTCCGGCCCGGCGCGACGCTCCCTGATGGCCAGGTTCTGCTGATGCATGGCGATCGACTCGGGTATCCGGCCGTCGGCGCGGTAAGCGCTGGCCAGGTCGTCGCGGGTCGCCGTGGTCTCGGCGTGCTCGGGGCCGAGTACCCGTTCGGCGTCGGCCAGGGCTTGCCGGTAGGCGGTCAGGGCGGCAGTGGTGCGGCCCGCGGCCCAGTAGGCCCTGGCAAGGTTGGACCGGGTGACCATCGTGCCGGGGTGGTCCGGGCCGAGCAGCCGCTCCTGAATCGACAGGTTCCGTTCGTGCAGGGGGATCGCGTCGGCGGCGCGGCCCGCCGAGCGGTAGCTGACCGCGAGATCGTTGCGCGACCGCAGCGTGTCCGCGTGATCCGGGCCGAGCAGTTCCTCGCAGGCGGCCAGGTTCTTCTCGTGCAGCGCGATCGCTTCGCCCGGCCGCCCGGCGGACAGGTAGCCGCGCGCGAGCGCTCCCCTGGCGCCGAGCGTTTCCGGATGCTTCGGGCCGAGGGTGCCCTCGGCCTCCGCAAAGGCATGCTCGAGTTCCGTGCTCGTGACAGCAATGGCCGTGGCCGAAGACGGCCTTTGCTCCCGCGAGCCCCCCTCTCGCTCCATGAGCCGTAGGTTTCCAGGATCCGTGGGTTCTATCAAATGGAAGACCGAGGTTACCCTCGGCCGGCGTCACTGTCTCCTTTACCCTAGAAGGTGCACGGGGACGTGGCACTTGACAGCGCCTGATGTGAACGGAAACAATCACCCGGCTTGGATGCTGCGTCGCGCGGGCTATTGGGTTCAGCCAGTTACCGAGGGGACCTGGTGGCGTCTACGGCGAACGGGCCGGCCGCGCGGCCGGTGATGGCAGACGTCGCCCGGCTGGCTGGCGTCTCGCACCAGACTGTCTCCCGCGTCCTCAACGGGCACCCCAACGTCCGGCCGCAGACGAGGGAAGATGTCCTCGCCGCCATCCGCCAGCTCGGCTACCGCCCCAACGCCGCGGCCCGCAGCCTGGTCACCGGGCGCACGCACACGCTGGGCGTGATCAGCTTCGACACCACGCTCTATGGACCGGCGTCGATGCTCTACGGCATCGAGAGGGCCGCGCATTCCGGCTACTCGGTCACCATCACCAGCCTCCCGGCGTTCGACCGCCGTTCGGTGCAGGAGGCGGTCGACCGGTTCCTCGGCCAGGGCGTCGAGGGCATCATCGTCATCGCGTCCGAGATGCCGGCGCTGGAAGCGCTCACCGGCGTCGCTTCCGACGTGCCGGTCGTCGCCGTCGGCTGCGGCACGCGCGCGCCGCTCGACTCGGTCGCGATCGACAACATCGCCGGTGCCTTCCAGGCGACGCGGTACCTGCTCGATCTCGGCCACACGACCGTGCGCTATGTGGGCGGTCCGGACTCGACCCTGGACGCCAGGGAACGCGCGGAAGGCTGGGCGCGGGCGCTGCGCGAGACGGGCGGCGCGACGGCGCCGGAGATCGCGCGCGGAGACTGGTCGGCGCGCTCGGGCTATGAGATCGGGCACCAGCTTGCCGCGATGCCGGAAGTAACCGCGGTCTTCTGCGCGAACGACCAGATGGCGCTTGGCCTGCTCCGCGCGCTTGGCGAGCACGGGCGCCAGGTCCCGGCCGACGTCAGCGTGGTGGGCTTCGACGACATCCCGGAATCTGCGTACTTTCTTCCCCCGCTGACCACGGTGCGGCAGGATTTCGAAGAACTCGGCAAGCAGGCGTTGCGGCTGCTGGTTGACCGGATGTGCGGGCGCCCGGGGCCCGGGGCCCGGCTGCCGGTCGCCCCAGAGCTCATCGTGCGCTCCAGCGCGGGTCGGCCCCGGCGCTAATCGGAGTACGGAGAGGGAGGATGTCCGGTGGACCAGCGGCAGCAGACTGTTAACGCTAACAACGGGGGCGCGGGGGGGAGCGGGGACCGGGCCGTGGGCGGGGTGGGGAGCGGGGACCGGGCCGTGGGCGGGGTGGGGAGCGGGGACCGGGCCGTGGGCGGGGTGGGGAGCGGGGACCGGCCCGTGGGCGGGGTGGGGAGCGGGGACCGGCCCGCGGGCGACGCCTGCGTGGTCGGGGTCGACTTTGGCACGCTGTCCGGGCGTGCGGTCGTGGTCCGGGTCCGGGACGGCGCGGAACTGGGCAGCGCGGTGCACGAGTATTCCCACGGCGTGATGGACGAAGCGCTAGCCGCCACCGGCGAACCGCTGCCGCCCGACTGGGCGCTCCAGGATCCCGAGGACTACCGCGACGTGCTTCGGAACGCCGTGCCCGCGGCCCTGGCCAGCGCGGGCGTCGATCCGGCTCAGGTGGTGGGGATCGGCACGGACTTCACGGCGTGCACGGTGCTTCCGGCGCTCGCCGACGGGACGCCGCTGTGCCAGCTTCCAGAGCTCGCCGGCCGCCCGCACGCGTACCCGAAGCTGTGGAAGCATCACGCGGCGCAGCCGCAGGCCGACCGGATCAACGCGCTCGCCCGCGAGCGGCACGAGCCATGGCTCGGCCGGTACGGCGGGAAGATCTCGTCCGAGTGGCAGTTCGCCAAGGCACTGCAGCTACTCGAGGAGGACCCGGACACCTACCGGCGGGCCGACCGCTGGATCGAGGCTGCCGACTGGATCATCTGGCAGCTTGCCGGGGTGGAAACCAGGAACGCCTGCACGGCGGGGTACAAGGGCATCTGGCAGGACGGCCGGTACCCCTCGCGCGAGTTCCTCGCCGCGCTGCACCCCGGGTTCGGCAGCTTCGCCGCCGACAAGCTCGAGCATCCGGTGCTGGCGCTCGGCGCGCGGGCCGGCTCGCTGACCCGGCAGGCGGCCGGGTGGACCGGGCTGCGCGAGGGGATAGCGGTCGCGGCCGGCAACGTGGACGCGCACGTGACTGCGCCCGCGGCCGCCGCGATCGCCCCCGGCCAGATGGTGGCGATCATGGGAACCTCGACCTGCCACGTGATGAACGGCGCCAAGCTGGCCCAGGTCCGCGGCATGTGCGGCGTGGTCGACGGCGGCATCGTGGCCGGGATGTGGGGCTACGAGGCGGGGCAGAGCGGGGTCGGCGACATCTTCGCCTGGTTCGCCGAGCATGCAGCCGGCCGCGAGTACCGGGACGAGGCGCAGCGGCGCGGCATCAGCGTGCACGAGCTGCTGTCGGCCGAGGCCGCGCGGCAGCCCGCCGGCGCGCACGGGCTCATCGCGCTCGACTGGCTGAGCGGCAACCGCAGCGTCCTGGTCGACCACCACCTGTCCGGCCTGATCCTGGGCCTCACGCTGGCCACCCGGGCACCCGACATCTACCGGGCGCTGGTGGAATCGACCGCGTTCGGTACCAGGGTCATCATCGAGGAGTTCGCGGCCTCGGGGGTGCCGGTCGCCGAGCTGGTGATCGCGGGCGGCCTGACTCAGAACCCGTTTGTGCTGCAGGTGTACGCCGACGTGACCCGCCGCCCGCTCAGCGTGATCGCCTCCGAGCAGGGGCCCGCGCTCGGCTCGGCGATCCACGCGGCGGTGGCCGCGGGCTGCTATCCCGACGTGCCCGCAGCGGCCGAGGCGATGGGCGGCAAGCACGAGGGGGCCTACCTCCCCGACCCGGCCCGCGCGGACGTGTATGACCGGCTGTACGCCGAGTACCTGCTGCTGCACGACTACTTCGGCCGCGGCGGCAACGAGGTCATGCACCGGCTGCGAGGGATCCGAGACCGGGTCCTGGGCGCGGACCCGGCCGGCGCGGCCCTGCCCGGGCCGCGCCCGGCGCCGCCCCCGGCCGGCGCGGCCCTGCCCGAGCCGCGCCCGGCGCCGCCCCCGGCCAGCCTGGCAGCGGCCGACCAGGAGGGCGGGCGGCCATGAGCGAGGACCTCGCGCAGCTCCGCCAGAACCTGTCCGACCTGCACGCTGAGCTGGTGGCGGCCGGCCTGGTGGCCTGGACGTCCGGCAACATCTCGGCCCGGGTACCCGGCGAGGACCTGATGCTGATCAAGCCGAGCGGGGTCGGCTACGCGGAGCTGACCCCGGACTCCATGGTGGTCTGCGATCTCGACGGCCGCGCCGTGGAAGACACCTCGGTCAACGGCGTGGGGTACCGGCCGTCCAGCGACACCGCCACGCACGCCTACGTCTACCGGCACATGCCCGAGGTGGGCGGCGTCGTGCACACCCACTCCGGGTACGCGACCGCGTGGGCGGCCCGCGGGGAGGCGATCCCCTGCGTGATCACGGCCATGGCCGATGAGTTCGGCGGCGAGATCCCGGTCGGCCCGTTCGCGCTGATCGGCAGCGACGAGATCGGCCGCGGCATCGTCGAGACCCTGTCCGGCCACCGCTCGCCAGCGGTGCTGATGCGCCGCCACGGCGTGTTCACCCTCGGCGGTAGCGCCCGCGACGCGCTGAAGGCCGCCGTCATGTGCGAGGACGTCGCGCGCACCGTCCACCTGGCCCGCGCCTTCGGCGACCCGCTGATCCCGCTCGCGCAAACCGACATCGACGCACTGTACCGGCGCTACCAGGAGGAGTACGGCCAGCGCTGACCACCCCCGGCCACGACCGGCCGCGCCGCACCGGGCGGTCGCTGACAGACGTTCAGGAGGAAGTTCATGTCTGACCGCAAGCCCAAGATCGGGATCCTGGGCATCATGCAGGACCTGTACGACGAGATGATCCCCGGCATCGCGGCGCGGCAGGCCGGCTACGCGCGCGAGCTCGCCGACCACCTCGCGGATGTGGCGGAGTTCATCCCCAGCGAGCCGATCAAGTACCGCGAGGACGCCGAGCTCGCGATGCGCACGTTCGAGAACGCGGGGCTGGACGGGGTCATGGTCGTGATGCTCACCTACGGCCCGGCCATGCGGGTCGCGCGGCTGCTCAGCGAGTCGCGGCTGCCGATCCTGATGGCCAACATCCAGCCGGAGCCGGCGGTCACGCCGCAGTGGGACATGGCCGACATGACCTACAACCAGGGGGTACACGGCGCGCAGGACACCGCGAACGCGATGGTCAGGGCGGGCCGGTCGTTCGCAGTGCTCACCGACGACTGGCGCAGCGAGGGCTTCCGCGAGTGCGTGGGCCGGTTCGCCCGCGCGGCGGCGGCGGTGACGGTGTGGAAATCGCTGCGGGTGGCGCTGTTCGGCTACGCCATGAACGACATGGGCGACATCCGGGTCGACGAGAGCGCGCTGATCCGCAGCCTCGGCCCGGAGATCCTCGCGGTCGCGCAGGGGGATCTCTACCGCGGCATGCTCAAGGTGACCGAGGGAGAGATCGGCGAGGTCATCGCGTTCGAGGACGAGCGGTTCGAGATCGACCCTGCGCTGTCCGGCGAGGAGCGCGCCGACCACGCCCGGATGCAGGTCGCGATCAAGCGCATCCTGGACAGGGGTGGCTACGCGGCGTACACCGCCCACTTCGACGCGATCGGGGAGGACGGCCGGTTCGCCAGGCTGCCGCTGGCCGCGGCTTCCACGCTGATGGCCCAGGGCTACGGCTACGCCGCCGAGGGCGACGTGCTGACCGCGTGCATGGTGTCCGCGGGCCACACGCTGATCGGCGACGCGCACTTCACCGAGATGTACGCGATGGACTTCCCGTCGGACTCGATCCTGATGAGCCACATGGGCGAGGGCAACTGGAAGGTCGCCCGGTCCGACCGCCCGGTCCGGCTGATCAAGCGGCCGCTGGGCATCGGCAAGCTGGCCGACCCGCCGACGTTCCTGTTCCAGTACCAGCCGGGGCCGGCCACGCTGGCCACCCTGGTGTCGCTGGGCGGCGAGCGGTTCCGGATGGTCGTCGCCGAGGGCGAGATCCTGGACAGCCAGGAACTACCCGCGCTGCAGATGCCCTACGGCCAGTTCCGCCCGGACACCGGGGTCCGCGCCTGCCTGGACGGCTGGCTTGCCGCCGGCGGGCCGCACCACGAGGTGCTGAACCTGGGCAGGCACGCGGCAAGCTGGCGGCTCTTCTGCCAGCTTCTTGGGATCGAGTACGCGGCGGTCTGAGCGGCCGCGCGGCGGCTTGCCCGACGCGCGCGCTCCGGGAGGACTGAGGCGGGCCGGGTCAGCCGAGGATGTCGGTCAGGTTGAAGCTGACCGGCTCCTCGAGCTGGCCGAAGCCGCACGACCGCGGGTCACGGTCCGGCCGCCAGCGGACGAACTGGGCCGTGTGCCGGAACCTGGTGCCCTCCATGTGGTCGTACCTGACCTCCACCACCCGCTCGGGGCGGAGCGGGACGAAGGAGAGGTCCTTGTTCGCGTTCCACCGGCTGTGCTCGGCGTCGCGCGGGCCACGGACCGCCGGGTCTGGCTTGGCCCAGTTCCACGGGTGCTCATCGAAGCTGGTCACCAGCGGCTGCAGCTCGGCGAACAGCGTGCGCCTCGTGGCCAGCGGGAACGCGCCCACCACGCCGACGCTGGCCAGCCGGCCCGCGTCGTCGTAGAGGCCGAGCAGCAGCGACCCGATCGCGTCCGGGCCGCTCTTGTGCGGCCGGTACCCGGCGACGACGCAGTCCGCGGTGCGCTCGTGCTTGACCTTGAACATCACCCGCTTGTCCGGCTCGTAGATCCCGTCCAGCGGCTTGGCCACGACACCGTCCAGGCCCGCGCCCTCGAACTGGCTGAACCACCGGGTGGCCTGGCCGTGGTCCCTGGTGGCCGGGGTGAGGTGGAACGGCGCGCCCAGGCCGGCCAGCGCGCGCTCCAGCACGGCCCGCCGCTCGGCGAATGGCGCCGCCATGTAATCGTCCTCGTTGAGCGCGAGCAGGTCGAAGACGACGAACTGCGCGGGCGTCTGCTCGGCAAGCAGCCTGACCCTGCTTTCAGCAGGGTGAATCCGCTGCAGCAGGGCCTCAAAATCCAGCCGCCGCCCGGCACCGTCCGGGATCACGATTTCCCCATCGAGAACGCAACGCCCGGGGAGCCGGTCAACGGCGGCCGCGACGAGTTCGGGGAAGTAACGGGTGAGCGGCCGCTCGTTGCGGCTGCCGAACTCGATCTCGCCGTTGTCGGCGAACACGATCGAGCGGAAGCCGTCCCACTTGGGCTCGAAGCTCAGCTCACCCTGCGGGATCTCCTTTACCGCCTTGGCCAGCATCGGAGCCACCGGCGGCATGACAGGCAGACGCATGGTTCCTATCTTGGCTGATCAGCTGTTCGGGTGCGGGATCGGCCGGCCGCGCCAGCAGCCCAGCCGGGTCCAGCGGCTGGGGCCCCGGTACGCTTGCGGCACGCCCTCGATCGACCTATCACAACCGTTTTGTCCGCTAATAACCGGATAAACCGGGGTGGTGACTGTCGGCGTTGCCCGCAATGTGCCCGGGTCGTGCCGAACCTTCGATCCTGGACGCGTTTACTGACGTTTACTGAGGTGAGAGCCTGCGGCCGGTGAGCAGGGGCCGGCCGCCGTGGATATCTAGCGGGGTGGACGCTATCACGCAGCGTAACAACATTGATCATAGGGCGGCCGTGGGGAGCTCGTGCGCGACGGGGAGGAGCTGGCCGGTGGCAGCAGAGTCCGAGGCGCGGGACCAAGCGCTGCTGACGCCGTTGCCGGTCTCATCCCGCACGGAGGAACGTAACTGGCGGACCGCCGACATCGACGTCCTGAGCACGGAGGGCATCCTGCGGCTGCTGAATGCCGAAGACGCGACCGTGGCCGGTGCGGTCGCGTCGGCATTGCCCGTGCTCGCGGACGTCGTCGACCGCGTCGTGGAGCGGCTGCGGGCAGGCGGCCGCGTGCATTACTTCGGCGCCGGGACGTCGGGCCGCATGGGAGTGCTCGACTCGGCCGAGGTGCCCCCCACGTTCGGCGTTGAGCCGGCGACCTTCATTGCGCACCAGGCGGGCGGCGAGCGGGCGCTCGCCGCCGCCGTCGAGGGCGTGGAGGACGACCAGGAACTCGGTGCGCGGGACGCGCGCGACGTGACAGCGGCCGACGCCGTGGTGGGGCTCACCGCCAGCGGCCGTACGCCCTACGTCGCCGGCGCGCTGCTGGTCGCCGGGGCGGCCGGAGCGCTGACCGTGCTGGTGAGCAGCAACCCGGCGGCGCCGCTCGCCGTGGCGGCCCAGCATCACGTGCTCGTCGACACCGGCCCGGAGGCGATCACGGGCTCGACCAGGCTGAAGGCCGCGACCGCCCAGAAGATGGTGCTGAACGCCCTGTCCACAGCCGCGATGGTCCGGCTCGGGCGGACCTATTCCAACCTGATGATCAGCATGCCGGGCATCAACGCGAAGCTGCGGCAGCGGCAGCTGGCCATACTCATCGAGGTGTCGGGGGCATCCGAGGAGACCTGCCGCAGCGAGTTGCTGCTGTGCGGCGGCGACCTGCGCCTGGCGATGTTCTGCCTGCTGTCCGGCCTCGAGCCGAAGGTGGCGGCTGGCACGCTGGCCGATGCCGGGGGCAGCCTGCGTACGGCCCTGGACAGTCTGGGCCTGGCCGGGCCGGCATGAGCACGGTCCTCGGCCTCGACATCGGCGGGACCAGGAGCCGGGCACAGCTCTGCGCGGGCGGTGCGGTGGTGGCCGAGAGCACGGCGGCCAGCGCCAGCCTGGTCGCCGTCGGCGCGGCCAGCGCCAGGGCCGCGCTCGGTGAGCTTCTCGGCAAGCTGCCGCTGCAGCCGCGGCACGGCCTCGACGCGGTCTGCGCCGGAGCGGCCGGCAACAGGGTCCCCGCAACCCGCCGGTTCCTCACCGCTCAGTTAGCGCCGCTCACCAGGTCGGGGACCGTGGTGATCGTCCACGACGCGGCGCTGGTGCTGGCCGCCGCGGGCCTGGACGAGGGCGTCGCGCTGATCAGCGGCACCGGCTCGATCGCCGTGGGCAGCTACCGGGGTGCCGAGGTGCAGTCCGGCGGCTGGGGCTACCTGCTCGCCGATGAGGGCAGCGGCTACTGGGTGGTCCGGGCGGCGTTGCGCGCGCTGCTCGACCGCGGCAACTGCGGCATCGCCCTGGGGGAGCTTGGCGAGCGGCTTCTGTCGGCCAGCGACGCCGGCGATCTGAGCACGCTGCACGAGCGGTTCTACGCCGACCCGCATCCCCGCCGCTGGGCCGGCTATGCACCGCTGGTGCTGGACAGCGCGGACCCGCTGGCCGCGGCGATCACGGCCGAGGCGGCCGCCGCCCTGGCCGGCCTGGCCGTGTCCGCCGCCGAGCGGCTCGGCGCGCCTGCCCGGCTGCCGGTCGTGCTGGCCGGCGGCCTGATGCGGCACGCAGGGCTGGAGGCCAGGGTCCGGGCGCTGATCGGGAAGGCGCGGCCGGGCAGCGACATCCGGACCCTCGACCGGCAGCCGGTGACCGGGGCCGTCCGGCTGGCGGAGGCCGCCGCCCGGCGGCCGGGCGGCGGCTAGCGGGCGGGTGTCCGGAGGGTGGCCCCCGCGGGCCGGCGGCCAAGCGGCGGCTAGCGGGCGGGTGTCCGGAGGGTGGCCCCCGCGGGCCGGCGGCCAAGCGGCGGCCAGGGGTGGTGTCCGGAGGGTGGAGCGCCCGGAGGCCGTTAGCCGGCCCGCGCCGCGCGTGCGGGCGCCGGCTGCGCGCGGCGCGCGGCTGCGCCGGGCGTGCCTGGTCAGGCCCCTGCGCGTGACGTTCAAGAAAGTTTGCAAGTCAGCGATTGCCTTTATGGTAAGCAGCTAAGTACATTTCCTACGTGAGCGGGCTTGACGCGTGCATGCTCGCCCGGTTTCCGGGGCGGCAGCCGCCCGATTGGCTGCGCCGATGGCTGGATGACGGCTTGGGCGGCGTGCTGCTGTTCGCGCCGAACATTGCCAGCCAGGCGCAGTTGCGCGAGCTCACCGCCGAGCTCCGGGCGCACAACCCCGATGTCCTGATCGCCGCGGACGAGGAAGGCGGCGTCGTGACCAGGATCGAGGCGCGCACCGGGTCCTCGTACCCCGGCAACGCCGTGCTGGGCGCGGTCGACGACACCGGCCTGACCCGCCGCGTCGCCTCGAGCATGGGCGCGATGCTCGCGGGCTGCGGCGTCAACCTCGGCCTGGCTCCGGTGGCGGACATCGACAGCAACCCGGAGAACCCGATCATCGGGGTGCGCTCGTTCGGCGCCGATCCTGAGCGGGTGGCCGCGCACACGGCCGCCTTCGTTGCGGGCCTCCAGTCGCACCGGGTCGCCGCGTGCGCCAAGCATTTTCCCGGCCACGGGGGCACCTCCACGGACTCGCACGTCGGGCTGCCCGTGGTCGGCGCGTCCCTGCCTGACCTGCGCGAGGCCGACCTGCTGCCGTTCACGGCAGCGATCGGCGCCGGGGTCCGCTCGGTCATGACCGCGCACGTCGTGTTTCCCGAGGTGGACACCGTGCCGGCGACAATCTCCGGGCGGTTCCTGCGCGGGCTGCTCCGCGAGGAGCTTGGCTTCGACGGGGTGATCGTCACCGATGCGCTCGGGATGGCGGCGATCGGGGACAGCGAGGCGAGCGCCGAGGGCGCCGTCCGTGCGCTCGCGGCAGGCGCCGACCTGCTCTGCCTGCCCGGTGAGTGGGCGGCGCAGTGGCGTGCGAGGGACACGCTGGCCAGCGCCGTGCGCACCGGCGCCGTGCCCGCTGCCCGGGTGGAGGAGTCGGCCGCCCGGGTGCGCGCGCTCGGTGCCTGGGCCCGGGCACGCCCGGTCTCGGCCCCGGACCCGGCGCTCGGCGCCGAGGCTGCCCGGCGCGGCCTGCTCGTAGACGCGAAGCTGCCGCTGCCGGGCCCGCCGTACGTGATCGACGCCGGCGGCCGGATGAGCAGCGTGCTGGACGACGCCGACGCGAGCCTGCTCGGCGTGCTGCGCTCGCGGGCGCCCGCTGCCGACGGGGTGAGGCTCTCCGGGCCGCCCGGTGACCTGGACGCGCTCATCGCGCGCGGCGGCACCAGGCCGCTGGTGCTCGCGGTCTGCGACGCGCACCGCCGGCCCTGGCAGGCCGACCTCGTCCGCGGCGTCCTGGCGCAGCGGCCCGACACGCTCGTGGTTGGCACCGGCACCGTGCACGACGCGGCGCTCGCGGAAGGCAACTACCTCGGCACCCGCGGATCCGGCCGGACCAGCCTGGAGGCTGCGGCCGACGTCGTGCTGGGGAGGCCCTGATGCCGCCCGCCGCGTCGCTCGGCACCGCGCTTCCCGCGGGCGCGCCGACCGCCGCCGAGCTGGTCGACCGGGCGATCGGCTCCGGGGTGATCCCCGGCGCCGTGCTGGCGGCCGGCCGCCTCAGCGCCGAGCCGGTGCTGCTGCACGTTGCCGGGGACGCGCAACGCGACCTTGCCGCGCAGCGGCCGATGACGGCGGACACGGTCTTCGACCTTGCCTCCCTCACCAAGGTCGTCGGGACGCTGCCGGTCGTGCTTCACCTGGCCTGCCACGGCGCGATCGGGCTGGACGACCCGGTGGACCGCTACCTGCCGGCGTTCGCCGGGCCGGGCAAGGACCAGGTGACCGTGCGGCACCTGCTGCTGCACACCTCAGGGCTGCCCAGCCAGCGCAGATACTACGAGTACCTGGGGGACCGGCCCGCGATCCTGGCGGCCGCGATGGCCGAGCCGCTCGTCGCGCGGCCCGGCACGGCGTTCGCCTACTCGGATGTCGGGTTCATCGTGCTTGGCGAACTGGCCGCCGCGGTGTCTGGCTGCGGCCTCGACGTGCTCGTGCAGGATGTGGTCTGCGCACCGCTCGGGCTGACGGCCACCAGGTACCTGCCGCCCGCCTGCTGGGCCGGCCGGATCGCCGCGACCGAGATCTCCGGCGGCGCGGCCAAGGTGGGGGTGGTGCACGACGAGAACGCCGAGAAGCTCGGCGGTGTGGCCGGGCACGCCGGCCTGTTCGGCACCGCGGGCGACCTGGCTCGTTACGCGGCCACGTGGGCGGCCAGCGGCACGCCTCGTGGCGGCCTCTGCGCCGAGGCGCTGCGCTGCCAGACCGAGGGGCTCGGCGGGCGGCGCGGCCTGGGCTGGGGCCTGCGCAGCGATCCGTACGACAACATGGGTGACGGCTGGCCGGCTTCCGGCGCCGGCCACACCGGGTTCACCGGCACCAGCCTCTCCCTCGACCCCGTCAGCGGGCTGTGGGCAGTGCTGCTGACCAACGCGGTGCACTACGGCCGCGGGCCAGGGCATTCGGTCATCGGGCTGCGCAAGCAGGTGCACGCCGCGGTCGCGGCCGACCTGCTCGGCTGACCGCGCCGCGCCGCGCCGCGCCGCGGCGCGCCGTGGCGCGAGAGCCGATCAGTCGCCCGCGGTTTGGCCGGCCGCGTCTGCCGGGCCGTCCGGGGCGGTCTCCGCCGCGACGTCGATGACCGGGACCGGGACCAGGCCGATCTTTTCCGCGATCCTGGTCAGCAGCTCGTCCTGGGCAGCGAGGTGCCCCTGGATGTGCGCGACCTCGTGCAACGTCGCGCTCGCGTCGTGGAAGGTCGCCTCCGCGCGCTTATCCGCCGCGGCGCCCTGCACGTTCTGGCCGACCATGATCACCGACAGCAGCACCAGCTGCAGAAAGGTCTGCGCCACCCAGGTGACAATCGCCGACGGCCCGATGCGGATCGCGTCCGGCAGGCTGATCAGGTCGAACAGCGCGAACGCATAGGCGCACCACATGCTGCCCACCGCCTTGGTGACCACGATCGCGACGTTCGTGTTGAACCGGTTGATCGCGGTTCCCCTGGGCAGCAGGTCCAGCACCTTGACCGGGCGGTCGGCGTGCCGCGACGCGATGCGCGGATGGCGGATGTACTGGTAAATCGCCATGACCCCGTGGCCTTTCGTCAGATGGCAGCAGGCTCCGGCTCACCGGAGGGAACGCCGTCAGGCTAATGGCCGCTGGGAACCGGTCAGGCAATGATGTCGATGACGCCGCTGGCCATTGCGTAGCGCCCGCCGACGATCGTCTGCTTACGCAGCAGCGGCTCCTGCTTCAATTGCCGGACGGTCAGCCGGATCTGGGCCACGACCATGTTCTCCAGCAGGTTGCCTCGCTGCGGCTTCGCCGCGAAATGCCTGCGCGAAAAGTCTTCTTTCATCGGCCCCGCCCCCGTAATGGCCCGTAAAAAACCGCATGCTGGCATGTGCCAAGCCCCGGCGGTTAATGGATCAAGTAATTGCTCAGTCACCATAAGTTAGCGCTGCGGGTGACACAGGGCATGGCAATGCCGCGCAACGCAGCGAGGCGCAGCGCACATCGTCCGGTCTGCACGGCAGCGCATGATGCGCGGCGGTCGGGACAGATGGTCCGGGGCGGGTGGGGCGCATGGTGCGGGGCGGGCGCGGCATGGTGAACCGGGAAGCCGCGCAAAAGGCTGCGCGCGGCTCTGGTAACGGCTTTTGGGCAAGAGCCGGCCGTTTACCGATAGCGCGCTGGCCGCTTTTCGGTATAGCGTGCGCATGCCGTCCTACAGTGACGTGCATGCCTCAGATTGCACGTCGCGCCGCCGCTGAGGAGTCGACCGTGCACACTCCCCAGACGCTGCTCGCGCACGTGCGCGCGCTCACCCCGAACCTGGCGCCGGCCGAGCAGCGGGTGGCGGCTGCGGTGGTGAGCGACCCCGCGGGCGTCGCTGCCAAGACCATCTCCGAACTGGCCCAGGCGTGCCGGACCTCGGGCACCACCGTGATCAGGTTCTGCCGCGCGATGGGCTTCCCTGGCTACCCTGAGCTGAGGCTGGCGCTCGCGGCTGCGGCGCAGGCTGGCCGGGAGACCGGCTGGGAGGACATCGGGAGCGACATCGGGCCGCACGACACGCTGGACGAGGTGATCAAGAAGATCACGCACGCCGATGCGCGGGCGGTGGAGGAGACAGGTGCTCAGCTCGACATCGAGACGCTCGGCACGGTCGTGGAAGCCGTCGTCCGGGCCCGCCGGATCGACATCTACGGCATCGGCGCAAGCGCGTTCGTCGCGCTCGACCTGCAGCAGAAACTGCACCGGATCGAGCGGATCGTCTACGCCTGGCCGGACCCGCACAGCGCGGTCACGTCGGCCGCGCTGCTGAAGCGCGGGGACGTCGCCATCGGCATCTCGCACACCGGCACGACAGCGGACACCGTGGGCAGCCTCGCCGAGGCCCGGGCGAACGAGGCCACTACGGTTGCGATCACGAACTACCCCGGGTCGGCGATCGCCCGCGTCGCCGACTACGTGCTCACCACGGCCGCGCGCGAGACAACCTTCCGGTCCGGAGCGATGGCCAGCAGGATCGCCGCGCTCACCGTCGTGGACTGCCTGTTCGTGGGGGTGGCGCAGCGCAACTACAAGCAGACGCTGCGGGCGCTCGAGCGCACCTACGCGGCCGTGAAGGCCAGGCGGTGACGGCGGGGCGGGGCCGGCCGGGGCGGGGCCGGCCGGGCGGGGCCGGCCGGGCGTTTGCCGCCGGCCAGCGGCCGGGGCGTTGCCGCCGGCCAGCGGCCGGGGTGTTGCCGCCGGCCAGCGGCCGGGGCCGGGGGCGGGCACCGGTGACCCGCTCGTCAGCCGCTGAGGTGCTGACTGGTTACTGACGGGGAGGAACCCGGGTGACGCCGGCCAGCATGGCCCGGATGGCTCTGGCGACCGCATCGCGGGTCTCCCCAGGCGACGCCGAACGTGCGATCAGCATTCCGCCGCGGACCAGCGCGCCGAGCAGCATCCTGGTGACGGTCGCGGGATCGTCCGCGCTGACGGTGCCTGCCGCCGTTGCCGCGCGGAGGGCCGAAACGATCCTCGTGAGCGCGTAGCGCTCGTCCAGTTCGGTGGAGCGGGCGAGGCCGAGAACGGCGGGTGCATCGATGATCAGGATCTGCTGCACCTCTGGCTGCAGCACCGCGTCCAGGAACGCCTCGAAGCCCCTGGCCAGGATTTCGAGGTCGTCGGCGGTGCCTTCGGCCGCGCGGGCGGACGCCGCCTGCAGCTCGGCATGGACCTGCTCTAAGACGGTCTCGAACAGGGCGGTCTTGTTCCGGAAGTGGTGGTAGAGGGCCCCGGTCGTGACCCGTGCCTCCGTGGCGAGGTCCTCCACTGAGGTTGCGGCGAACCCGCGCTCGCCGAACAGGCGGCGGCCCGCGGTGATGAGGGCTGCGCGGGTGTGCCGTACCTGCTCAGCGCGCAGCGACAGGGGGTCGGGCGGGGCGGCCACGTCGTTTGTCTAGCACGCTGGCGCCACGCCGCGCACGGCGCATGATTACATAGTATCGTTTGCTTACATAGTGATCATATGTAAGCACGGGCCGGAGCTTATCGCAAGCCATGACATAGGCCACTATTCACCCGGCCTGCACCCGCCCGCTTGCGCCCGTTACGGGGGTGTTAAGCCCCGGCCGAAGATCTTCCTTTGGTCCCGGCCCGGGTAGTAATCTCCGCAAGGCACGTTGGTCGGGCTGGTGAACGTTGGGGGAAGATCTGTCGTGGTGCGCGCGGCAAGAAGGCTGAGATCTTGAGCGAGGCGTCAGGTCCCGATGCGGTCGTGCTCGCGCACGGGGAAGAGCCACCGGTCACCTCGATTGAGCGGCGCGGGATCGAACACGTACCGCTGGACAGCCGGTGGGGCGGTCCGAGCAGCCTGTTCTGGATGTGGGCGGGCGGCGTATGGAACGTCGAGTTCGTCGTCTACGGCGGCCTGGCCGTGGTGGTCTTCGGCCTTTCCTTCGCCCAGGCCGTGGGGGTCATCCTGGTCGGCAACCTCTTCTACGTGCTGACCGGGCTGGCGAGCCTGCAGGGACCGCGCGCCGGCACGACGACGTTCGCGATCAGCCGGGCCTCGTTCGGGCCTAACGGCAACCGAATGCCCTCGTTCTTCAACTGGCTGACCCAGGTCGGGTTCGAGATCGAGGGCATCGCGCTGATCGTGCTCGCCGCGATCGCGCTCACGACCAAGGCCGGCTTCATCGCCGGGACCCCCGCGAAGGTCATCTTCATCGTCGTGGCCGTGGCGATCCAGGCGGTGCTGCCGCTGCTGGGCCACGCCGCGGTGCTGCGGGTGCTCAAGTGGCTGAGCATCCCGTTCGTCGTGCTTTTCGTGATCATGGCGATCATCACCACGTCCAAGGTGAACCTGCACGTCGCGGCCCACGGCGCGGGCTGGGGTTCGTGGTTCGTGTTCCTGGCCCTGGTGATCTCCGCAGGGGGGCTGGGCTGGACCGAGAACGCCAACGACTACTCGCGCTACCTGCCGCCCGACGCCAGCCCGCGGGGGATCGTGGCGGCGGTCGCGCTGGGCGGCGCGATCCCGTCTGCGCTGCTGGAGATCTTGGGCGCGGCGGTCGCGACCGGGGTCCCGGCGGCGACCTCGATCACCGGGCTCACCGCGAGCTTCCCCGGCTGGTTCATATGGCCCTACCTGATCTTCGCGATCCTGCAGCTGTTCGCGATCAACACGATCGACCTCTACTCGTCCGGCGTCACGCTGCAGAGCCTGATACCGAAGCTGAAGCGCCTGCACTGCGTGGCGATCGACACCGTGGTCTGCGGCGCGCTCGCCGCCTACGCGGTGTTCTCGTCCAAGTTCACGTCGCTGCTGGCCGACTTCCTGCTGTTCATCATCGTGTGGCTGGGCCCGTGGTGCGCGATCTACCTGGTCGACGCGTGGCTGCGGCGTAACCGCTACGACAACAAGGCGCTGCTGAACGAGCGGGGCGGCCGGTACTACCGCAACGGCGGGGTGTTCTGGCCCGCGGTCATTGCCCAGGTGGTGGGCATGGTTGCCGCAGCGCTGTGGCTGAACGCCTACTCGCCGTACGTGTCACCCCTGTCCAGCCGCGTCGACGGCTCGGACTTCAGCGTTTTCATGGGCCTGTTCTTCGGCGGCCTGGCGTACTGGCTGCTGGCCCGCAAATCCGTGGGTGCCGAGACCTCGGACGCGCCCGCGGCCCAGTAGCCGGGCACGGCTGTCGCTGGGCACCGAGCCGCCGCCGGGCCTGCGGCCGGGGACCTAGGCGGCGTGGCGGCCGCTGTCACACTCCGCGTGCTTGACCTGCGGGCTGTCCAGGCGGTCCAGCCAGGCGACGAAGCTGGCCATCGCGGCGCCGATCGCGCGCAGCGCCGCCCTGGTCCGGCCGGTCAGCGCGGCCAGCTGCTCGCGGTCGGGCATCGGCTCGCCGGCGGTCAGCCGGGCGAACGTCGCCATCATCGACGCGAGCCGCGGATCGGAACAGGTCATCTCCTCGCCGAGCCTGCCCAGCAGCCGCTGGTCGCGTGCGCACAGGCGCATGTCGTTCCTCCCCCCGGGCCGGCCATAACCCTCCCGGCCAGGTGTGCACTGTCCTACCACACCCGGGATGGGTCAAAGCGAGACGGCTCGGGCGCGGGGTGACCGGCCGGCAGGCTGCCGCCGGGCGAGCACCCGCCTGGCGGGAGGGCACGTTCGGGTCGTGGGGGCGTTGCAAGGCCGCGGGCCGGCGGTGAGATCATCGCGGGCAGCGACATCGTCGCCGGGCGAACGGCCTGGCGGGGCCGCGCCTGGCAAACGCGCCGGAAGGCAACAAAGCGCTCCGGAAGGGAGAAGGGTGAGATTCGGTCTTTTCTTCCCGCCGTTCGGCGAGCTCTCGGACCCCGGGCGGGTCGCCGACCTGGCCGCCGTGGCCGAGCAGGCCGGCTGGTCCGGGCTCTTCCCCTGGGACCACATGCTGGCCACGCCCGGCATGGCGGTGGGCGATGCCTGGATCGCGATGGCCGCCGCGGCCGTGGCTACCACGGACATCAGGCTCGGCGCGATGGTCACCCCGCTCGCCCGGCGCAGGCCGTGGGTGCTGGCCCGCCAGGCGGCCGCGCTTGACCTGCTGTCCCGTGGCCGGCTTGTGATCGGGGTCGGGCTGGGCGACGACGGCTGGAAGGAATTCAGCTCGTTCGGCGAGGCGACCGACCCGCGGGAGCGCGGCGTCCTGCTGGACGAGTCACTGCAGGTCCTGCGGGGCCTGCTGACGGGCGGGGCCGTCGACTTCGGCGGTCAGCGGCTTACCGTGCACGCCACGCCCTTCCTGCCCCGGCCGGTTCAGGACCCCCTGCCCGTCTGGGTCGCCGGGCGCTGGCCGAACCGCCGGCCGCTGGCCAGGGCCGCCCGGATGGAGGGCTTTTTCCCGATCTTTCCCGGCAACCCTGCGATGCCGGACGCCGCCGACCTCGCCGCGCTGCGTGCCGAGCTGGGGCGGCTCGGCGTCCCGCCAGGCTACGACCTGGCGGTCACGTGCGAACTGCGCCGGCTCAGTCCGGCGCAGCGGTCCAGCGCGCTGGCCGCGGCCGAGGAAAGCGGGGTCACCTGGCTGCTCGAAGGCTTCGTTCCCGGAGCGCCGGCCGCCGAGGTGGAGGCGGCCGCCGCGGCCGGCCCATGGGACGGGTGATCACCCAGTCGGGCGACCGTTGCAAAGGCCCGGTCAGTGCTCCTCGCGCGGGGACACCGTGCCGCCGCTCGTGATCGCCAGCTTCTCCGCGAGCTTCTCGTTCATGATCACGTGCATCACCGCGTTGATGAGCGCCAGGTGCGTGAAGGCCTGCGGGAAGTTTCCCAGGTGGCGCCCTGACCTGGGGTCGATCTCCTCCGCGTAGAGCAGCAGCGGGCTGGCGTAGGAGAGGACCTTCTCGCACAGCTCCCGTGCCCTGCGGTGCTCGCCGATCTCCGACAGCGCGGAGACCAGCCAGAACGAGCAGATCGTGAACGTGCCTTCCTCGCCCTCCAGGCCGTCGTCGGTCTCGCTGACCTTGTAGCGGAGCACCAGGCCGTCCCGGGTCAGCTCGTCCGCGATCGCGAGCACCGTGGCCCGGATCCGCGGGTCGTCCGGCGGCAGGAACCGCAGCAGCGGCATCAGCAGCACCGACGCGTCGAGGGCGGTGGTCTCGTAGTGCTGGCAGAACACCCCCCGCTCGTCCAGCGCGTTGGCGATGATGTCTGCGTGGATCTCATCCGCCGCCTTCTGCCACAGGCGGGCGGTGTCGGCATCCTCGCGCAGCCTGGCCAGCCGCGCCCCGCGGTCGGCCGCCACCCAGCACAGCAGCTTCGACGACGTGAAGTGCTTCGGCTCGCCGCGCATCTCCCAGATGCCGCAGTCGGGCTCCCGCCAGTGCTCGAGCGCGTGCTCCACCTGCTGCCTGGCCATCTGCCAGACCCGGTCGTCGAGCCGGTCCCGCGACCTCGTGTGCAGGTACAGCGAGTCGAGCACGACGCCCCACACGTCGTTCTGCCGCTGGGTGCGGGCGGCGTTGCCGACCCGCACCGGCCGGGCACCCTGGTAGCCGTGCAGGTGGTCGAGCACGTGCTCGTCGATGTCGCAGCGGCCGTCGATGCCGTAGACGATCTGGAGATCGCCGCCGTCGCGCTCGACCACGTCGGTGAGGAACGCGAAATAGTCGCTGGCCTCCCACTCGAAGCCCAGGGTGAAAAGGCCCCAGAGCGCGAACGTGGCATCCCGGATCCAGCTGTAGCGGTAGTCCCAGTTCCGCTCGCCGCCGGGCGTCTCCGGCAGCGAGGTGGTCGCCGCGGCGGCGATCGCCCCGCTCGGCGCGAACGTGAGCCCTTTGAGCGTCAGGGCGCTGCGGGTGAGGTAGGGGCGCCAGCGGTGATCGGGGAAGCTGCCCCTGGCCAGCCAGTGCTGCCAGTGATGGGCAGTCCAGGTCATGCGGCGGAAGGCCTCCTCGTAGTTCTCGGGTGGCTCCTTGCTGCCCCAGGAGAGGGCCACGAAGCGGGTGTCGCCCTCGCGCAGCAGGGTGCGCGCCCGCGCGCTGGGCCCTTCCAGGCCGATCCTGATGTCGGAGGTCAGGGTCAGCGTCAGGCTGTCGTGGGTCAGGCCGACCGCGGGGATGTCGCCTTCCGGCCGGATCACGGCCTGGTGATACCCCTTCTCGGTGTGGCGCCACCGGGACCGGCGGCGGCCATAGTCGAACGCGGGCTCGCAGTCCATGGAAAGCTGGACCGCGCCGTCCACGCAGCGCACCAGCCGCAGCAGGGTGTGCTCGGCGTCGTAGTCGGTCGGCGGCCGGACGTGGCTGGTGCGGTCGGGATTCGAGTGCCGCCACGGCCCCATCACCAGGCAGTCCGTGACGACGATCCAGCCCTCGCCGCAGTCCCAGCTGGTCTCGATCACCATCGTTCCCGGCCGGTACCTGCGGTCGGCGGGAATGGTCATGTCCTCGGGCCCGAGCCGGAACCAGCCAGCGTCGCGGTCGACCAGCGCGCCGAAAACGCTCGGGCAGTCCAGCCGCGGCAGGCACATCCACTCGACCGAGCCGCCGGGGGCGACCAGCGCCGTTACCTCGCAGTCGGACAGGAACCCGTAGTCCGCGATCGGCGGGTACGGCGAGAACTCCCACAGCGGGTCGGCCGAGTAGCCGAACAGGTCCGATTGCGCATCCAGCGGTCCGTTGTCGCTGGCCGTCAACTGCATCACCACCTCAGGCGCTCGCTGATCTAGTTTCGCATGGTGCATACCCCGAGCTAGCAGGGCAGACCTCCATCTCCGGAGTGGTGCTTTCCTCGCACAGCCGATATAACATCCCCAAATGGCATCCGAAACTGGGGCCGCCCGGGCATATGACTTCGTCATCATTGGCGGCGGCTCGGCCGGCAGCGCCGTGGCGAACCGGCTCTCGGCCGACCCCGCGAACCGGGTGGCCGTGCTCGAGGCGGGCCGTCCCGACTACCTCTGGGACGTTTTCATCCACATGCCCGCCGCGCTGACCTTCCCCATCGGCAACCGCCACTACGACTGGCAGTACGAGTCCGAGCCCGAGCCGTTCCTGGGCGGCCGCAGGATCTACCACGCCAGGGGCAAGGTCCTCGGCGGCTCCAGCAGCATCAACGGGATGATCTTCCAGCGCGGGAACCCGCTGGACTACCAGCGCTGGGCGGCGGACCCGGGGATGGCCGCCTGGGACTACGCGCACTGCCTGCCGTACTTCAAGAAGATGGAGACCTGCCTGGCCGGCGGGGACGACTACCGCGGCACCGACGGCCCGCTGGTGCTGGAGCGGGGGCCAGCGACCAACCCGCTGTTCGGCGCGTTCTTCGAAGCGGTCACGCAGGCTGGCTACTCGCTCACCAGCGACGTCAACGGCTACCGGCAGGAGGGCTTCGCGCCGTTCGACCGCAATGTGCACCGCGGCAGGCGGCTGTCCGCGGCGCGCGCCTACCTGCACCCGGTGATGGGGCGCCGCAACCTCACCGTGGCCTGCCGGGTGTTCGTGACGAAGATCATCTTCCGCGGGCAGCAGGCCGTCGGCGTGGAGTTTTTCAGGAACGGCACGCTCCAGCGGATCCGCGCCAGGGAGATCATCTTGTGCGGTGGCGCCATCAACTCGCCGCAGCTGCTGCAGCTGTCCGGCGTGGGGAACGCCGACCAGCTGCGCTCGCTCGGCATCGACGTTGTGGCCGACCTGCCAGCGGTCGGCCAGAACCTGCAAGATCACCTCGAGGTCTACGTCCAGTACGCCTCGAAGCTCCCGGTCTCGGTGGCACCCGCGCTCAAGTGGCGTAACCGGCCCCTGGTCGGGGCCCGGTGGCTGCTGGCGCGCAGCGGCCCGGGAGCGACCAATCACTTCGAAGCCGGGGGCTTCGCGCGCAGCAACGACGACGTTGCCTACCCGAACCTCATGTTCCACTTCCTGCCCATCGCCATTCGCTACGACGGCTCGGCGCCGGCCGGCGGCCACGGGTACCAGGTGCACATCGGCCCGATGTACTCCGATTCCCGGGGGTCGGTGCAGATCACCTCGGCGGACCCGGCGGTGCATCCGGCGCTGCGGTTCAACTACCTGTCCAGCCCGACCGACCGGCGGGAGTGGGGGGAGGCGATCCGGATCGCCCGCAACATCCTCAACCAGCCCGCGTTCGAGCCGTACAACGGGGGTGAGCTCTCCCCGGGTCCCGGCGTCGCGACCGACGAGCAGGTACTCGACTGGGTCCGCAGGGACGCCGAGACCGCGCTGCACCCGTCCTGCACCTGCGCAATGGGCACGGGCGAGGGCTCCGTGGTGGATCCGGCGACGATGCGGGTGCACGGCCTGGACGGGGTCCGGGTGGTGGACGCGTCGGTCATGCCGTACGTCACCAACGGCAATATTTACGCCCCGGTGATGATGATCGCCGAGAAGTCGTCCGACCTGATCCTCGGGCACACCCCGCTGCCGCCCGCGGATGTCCCGTTCTACCGGCACCAGCCGAATTCGCGCCGAACGCGCTGAACATGCAGAATTCTCGGGTGGCTCATCTAGACGACCCCAGGGACCCGCGCGGGCTGCGGGCCGACGCGCCGCTGCTGGATGCGTGGCTGACGTCGACCGAGCGGGCGGCAGCCGGCAATCTCACGCCCATGATCACGCCAGGGCACAAGCAGCGCTCCGACCTCGTCGGGCCCGTGGTGGCAGGCGACGCGCCGCTGTACGGGGCGCTGGACACGATCAAGCACGCCGATGTGCTGCGGGTAGATGGCGAGGCGCGGGCGGCGCGGCTGTGGGGGGCCGACTGGTGCCGGTTCTCCGTCGCAGGGTCGACGCACGGCAACCAGGCGCTGGCGCTGGCCGTGGGCTCGCCCGGGCAGGAAGTGATCATCACCCGGATCCTGCACCGGTCGCTGCTGCTTGGCCTGGTGCTCGCCGGGCTGCGCCCGGTCTGGGTCCGGCCCGAGGTCGACCCGGCGTCCGGCCTGCCGGCGGCGGTGGCCGTGGACACCGTCCGGGCGGCGCTGGCCGCGCATCCCGGTGCGTGCGCGGTGTTCCTCGGCGATCCCTCGTACGTGGGGACAACCGGCGACCTCGCCGGTCACGCGGCCGCCGCGCACCAGGCCGGGGTTCCGCTGGTCGTGGACGCGGCGTGGGCCGCGCACCTTGGTTTCCACCCGGACCTGCCCCCGCACGCGATCGCGGCCGGCGCGGACGCCATGGTGACCAGCGCGCACAAGGCCCTGCCCGCCTACACGCAGGGCGCGCTGGTGCTGGCCAGGACCGGACGGCTGGACGCCGCGCGGCTGGAGCGGGCGTTCGACGCCACTCATACCACCAGCCCGGCGGGCTCGATCATGGCGAGCATCGACGCCGCCCGGGCGCTGCTGGCGCGCGACGGCAAGGATCTGTGCACCAGGCTGCTGCGCGGGGTGGCCGAGGCGAAGCAGCGGCTGCGGCGGGTCCCCGGGCTGGGCGTGCTCGACGGCCCCGGCGTGGAGCCCACCAAGCTGGTGGTGCTGCTGGCCGGGACCGGCGCGCACGGGATGGCGATCGAGGCCGACCTGCTCGCCGCCGGGATGCCGGTCGAGCTTGCCGACCGTGACACGATCGTCCCGATCATCACGATGGCCGATGACGAGGACCAGATCGCCGCGTTCGCCGAGGTCCTCGCAGCCTCCGTGGAACGCCACCGCGGCACCCCGCGGCACCCGGCCGCCGCGGCCGCGTGGACGGTACAGCCGGAGACGGTCCTCGCACCGAGGCAGGCGTTCTTTGCCCCGAACGAGACGGTCGCCGCCGACGCTGCCGTGGGCCGCGTCAGCGCCGAGCTGATCGCGCCCTACCCGCCCGGCGTCCCGGTGCTCGCGCCGGGCGAGCTGATCACGTCCGACGCCCTGGACGCGCTTCGCGAGATCCACGCCGACGGCGGCCGGATCGCGTACGCGGCCGACCCGACCCTCACCACCCTGCAAGTCATCTGCGGCTGACGTCCCGGCCGCCGTCCCAGGGCAGCGGGCGCGTCATCACCATCATCGGCACGCCAGGGCCGCCGTAGTCCGCGACCTGCCGGACGTCGAACCCGAGCCGCCGGTGGAAGCCGACCGAACCGGTGTTGGCCACGCTGGTGATCGCCTTCAGCCGGTTCGCTCCGTGCGCGCTCACGGCGGCGGCGAAGCCGCGGTATAGCGCGGTCCCGCAGCCGCCGCCGCGGGCCTCGTCGCGGACGGCGACCGCGTGGATGTAGCCGAGACCACGCGGCGCCGGGAACCCGAGCAGGTATCCGGCGATCCGGCCATCCGCGGCACGCCCGATCAGGCAGGTGTCGCCGAACTCCTGAACGAACACGCGCTGGTGCAGGAACCGCATGTCGCGATCGCCCCAGAAGCGGCCGTGCTCCGCAAGCACCTCCGCCAGGCCGGCCAGCGCCATCGGCTCGATCCGGATCTCCATGGCTGACATCCTCCGGCCCGGCCGGGTGCGTCACAACCCAGGCAGCGCGGGCGGCTCTGCAAGAATCGGGGAACGGTTGACCGCCCGGTGAGGAGGCTGTGATGTCGTTCGCCATGAGCGAGGCGGAGCGAGAGCATTTCCTGGCGCAGCCGCACGTCGGGGTGCTGAGCGTAACGGCCGGGGGCAACCGGGCGCCGCTCGCGGTCCCGGTCTGGTACGGCTACCAGCCCGGGGGCCTGGTCAGCGTGATCACCGGCCGCGACTCGCGAAAGGGCGCCGCGATCCGCTCGGCGGGCCGGATGAGCCTCTGCGCACAGGATGAAAACGTGCCCTACCGGTACGTCAGCGTCGAGGGACCGGTCACGATCGAGGACGCGGGTCCCGATGAACGGCTGGCCATGGCCCGCCGCTATCTGGGCGTGCCAGGGGGAGATGACTACGTCGCGAGCAACCCCGACTCGTCCGGCGAGAACATGATGGTCCGGATGCGGCCCGAGCACTGGCTGAGCGTTGACTACGGGAAGCGCCCCATCTGACCGGGCGGGCAGCGCCGCATCTGCGGACGCCGGACTGGCCTCAGCGGTCCTGGTCCAGCATCCCGATTATGGTCTGGATACCTGTCTCAACCTGGCCCACCACAATCTCCAGGCGTCCTTGGTGCTCTTCCACGCGCACCAGTCCGTCTTCCACGCGCACCAGTCCGTCTTCCACGCGCACGAGTCCGTCTTCCACGCGCACCAGTCGGTCTTCCACGCGCACCAGTCGGTCTTCCACGCGCACGAGTCCGTCTTCCACGCGCACTAGTCGGTCTTCCAGGCGCCGCTGGCCATCTTCCAGGCGGGTGAGTCGTCTGGTGTGGTCGCTCTGCGTGACAGCCAGGCCGCGCAGCATGCGGTCCTGAACATTGAGCCGCGTTGTCAGCGATGCCTGGTCCAGATCCATCGTCGCGCGCAGGCCCGCCTCAGAATCCATTCGCCGCTCCAGGGCGTCCAGGCGCTCGCGGATCTCGTCAAGTTCGTCCGGCATCGGCAGCCTCCCGATTACATGGAAAGCCTAGCGGGAGCGTCCGACACTCAAGGTGCGATGCTGAGGCGATGGGCGAGACCGGCGTGTCCCTGCGGTTCGGCGAGAACCTGCGGTTCTTCCTCGCCCCGCGCAACCGGGGTCCCGCCGTCCGGGTGCCTGCCGACGGGGTGTCGACGGTCGGGCACCTGGTCGAGTCGCTCGGGGTGCCGCTGACCGAGGTTGGCGCGCTCCGGGCCCGCGGCCGGCCGGTCACCGCCTCCTACCGCCCGGCCGACGGCGACGTCATCGACGTCGGCCCGGCCGCCCGCCCGCAGCCGGTGCCGCTGACGCCGCTGCGGTTCGTGCTCGACGTGCACCTTGGCACGCTCGCCCGGCGCCTGCGGCTGCTCGGCGTGGACACGGCGTACGCCAACGACGCCGGCGACGACGAGCTGGTCGCGCAGGCGAACGAGCAGCACCGGGTGCTGCTCACCCAGGACCGGGGCCTGCTGCGCCGCCGGAGCCTGCGGCACGGTGCGTACGTCCGCGGCGCCAGGCCCGGCGAACAGCTAGCGGATGTGCTGGAGCGGTTCGCTCCGCCGCTCGATCCGTGGACCCGGTGCACGGCGTGCAACGGCGAACTGCGCGCGGTGCCCAAGGCGGCCGTCGAGCAGCAGCTGCAGCCGGGCACCCGGCGGACGTACCAGGCGTTCGCGCGCTGTCAGGACTGCGGGAAGGTCTACTGGCGCGGAGCGCACAGCCGTCGGCTGGAGCGCATCGTCGCCGAGGCGGCCGGAGCTGTCACGCGAGGTCCGCCGGGGCAGGATAGGTGACCGTCTTCGGCTCGGAGAACCTGTCCATGGGGTAGCTGCCGCCAACCCGGCCGATGCCGCTGACGCTGCCAGCCCGGCCGCCGAACGGCAGGTGCGACTCCCACAGGTTGGTCGAGCTGTTGATGTTGACCCAGCCGGCCCTGGCCCGCTCGGCAAACGCCAGCCCACGCCCGAGGTCCTCGGTGAAGACCGCGGCGGTGAGGCCGAACGGCGAGGCGTTGGTCAGCTCCAGGGCCTCGGCGGCCGACCGCACCTCGACCACCGGCACCACCGGCCCGAACGTCTCCTCGCGCTCGATCGCCATGCCGGGGACCACCCCGTCGAGCACGGTCGGCTCGGCGTACAGCGCGGTGGGGAAGCCGGCCGCGCGGCGGCCGCCGCAGCAGACCCGCGCCCCGCCGGCGACGGCGTCCGCGACGTGCCGGTCGAACTTGGCCGCCACCGCCTCGTTGTTCAGCGGGCCCATGGTGGTCTCCGCGCCGAACGGGTCGCCGAGCCGCACGTGTGCCTTGGTCGCCGCCACGACCCGGTCGGTGAACTCTGCGCGCACGGCCGCGTGCACCAGGAACCGCTCGCCCGCGGTGCAGCTCTGCCCGGCGCACATGTAGGCGGCCTCCAGGGCAGCCGCCGCGGCGAGCTCGAGATCGGCATCCTCGAGGATCACCATCGGCCCGTTCCCGCCGAGCTCGAGCAACTGTGCCTTGCCCGCGGCCCGCACGGCGACCCGGTTTCCGGTCTCCACCGAACCCACGAAGCCCACGCCGGCCACGGAAGGATGGCTGACGACCGCATCGCCGACGACCGGCCCCGGGCCGGGCACGAAGTTGAATATGCCACCGGGCGCGCCGGCCGCCGCGGTTGCCTCGGCGACGGCCTCCGCCAGGATCGCGCAGCAGGCGGTCGTGGACGGCGCGGGCACCCAGACGACGGTGTTGCCCGCCGCCAGCGCGGGGGCGAAGATCTCGGCACCCATCGTGTACGGCCAGTTCCACGGGCTGACCACGCCGATGACGCCGAGCGGAACCCGCCGGACGAGGATCCGGCGACCGGCCGACACCGACTCCGGGATAGCGCCGGCCCGCCGCTTGCCGTCCTCGCCGGCCATCCGGAAGTACTCCGCCAGCTCGTCGACCTCGTCGAAGGCCTCGGCCAGCGGCTTCCCCTGGTCCAGGGTCAGCGCGCGGGCCAGTGCCTCGCGCCGCTGCTGGATCTCCGCTATCACCCGCTCGCACCAGCCCGCCCGCTCGAACGCAGACGCACCCGCCCACGAGGGCCAGGCGGCCGCGGCCGCGCCGACCGCGTCGTCCACATCGGCCAGGCTGGCCACGGCCACCCGCGCGAACGTCTCGCCCGACGACGGGCTGACCGCCGCGGCCTGGCCCGCCCCGCCTGGGCGCCACCCCCCGTCGATGTACAGCAGGTACTCCTGCAAAGGGTCCCCTCCTTACGCTTCGGCGCAGAGGCGGCCGAGCTTCTCCAGCGACTCCGGCTGCATGCGGAACGCAGGTCCGGAGACCGAAATGGCGGCGACACAGGCACCGGCCGCGTCCAGCACCGGCGCAGCGACCGCGACCAGCCCCTCCTCGAGCTCGGCCACGGCCGTGGCGTAGCCGTTGCGGCGGACCGTGGCCAGCTCCGTGGCCAGCGCGTCCGGCGAGGTGATGGTCTGCGGCGTGTACCGGTCGAGCTCCGCGGGCACCCCGAGCACGCCGTACGCCATCAGCACCTTGCCGTTGGCGACCGCGTGCGGCTTGGTGCGCCGCCCGATCCAGCCGCCCGACGTGTTCAGGATGTAGCTGCTCGGCACCTCCGCCACGTTGAGGACGTGGCTTCCGTCCGGCACCGCCAGGTTCACCGTCTCCCCGGTCTGCTGCGACAGCTTGTCCATGGCCCGCTGCATCGAGGCGACGAAGCCCATGCTGCGCATGGCCAGCGTGCCGAGCCTGATCGCCTCAAGGCCGAGCCGGTAGCGCCGTCCCGAGCGGGTGAGCAGGCCGGCTCGCTCCAGCGCCCTGGCCAGGCGCGAGGCCGTCGACTTGTGCACCCCCAGCGACGCGGCCATCTCGGTGACGCCGAGCTCGACCCGTGAGTCGTCGAAGCTGGTCAGCAGCGCGAGGACGCGCTCCGCCGATTGATAGGTTGCGCCTGCAGCAACCTCAGCCCGTCGCACGCAACCAGGATGGACAAGCCGCCCTTCTCCCGTCAACGGCGCTGGAAGGCGCTACCGCACCTTCCAGCGCCGTTTTCCCCGGTCAAGGGGGCGGTGAAAGGCGCCACCGCGTGTTTCGGCGTATTGTGCCGGTGACGCGCGAGATCACCGGCGGCGTGCCGTTGCAGCAGAGGATGTAGCCGTGGCAACTGAGAACCCTGGGCAGGCCGCCGCGGCCGGCCCCGCAGACGACCCGCTCCCCGAGGCGGTGGCGCTCGCGAGCGGCGCGGCCGACGCCGGGCTCGGCCTGAAGCTGCTCGGCGGGCTCGCCGTGCGGGTGCTGTGCCCGGAGTTCCCGCCCCGGCTGCGCGCCGGGCAGGACATGGACTTCGCCTGCCTCTCCAAGGGCCGCAAGAACGTGGCCGCCTACCTGGAGAAGAGCGGCTGCCAGCCGGACCGGCGGTTCAACAACCTCAACGGCGACCGGCAGATGTACTTCACGGCCCCCTCGGGACGCCCGATCGACGTCATGGTCGACCGGCTGACCATGTGCCACACCCTCGACCTGAGGCCCGCGTTCGGCAAGCTGCCGCTGACCATCGACGCGGTCGACGTGCTGCTGTCCA
>Ga0335075_10001645_pt1 | contig 36588 bp, 39 predicted proteins | sample Lox_Sample_24_FD_206723 | JGI IMG/M metagenome (GOLD analysis project Ga0335075, IMG submission 206723) | Soil microbial communities from Loxahatchee National Wildlife Refuge, Florida, United States - Lox_Sample_2.4 | ecosystem: Environmental > Terrestrial > Soil > Wetlands | place: USA... | reverse complement strand
ACGGCGCATTCGAGCAGTCGAAAAAGCCCGTGACCAGCGGTCAATCACAGTGGCCAGGGCCGGGATCGAACCGGCGACCTTCCGCTTTTCAGGCGGACGGGATAGCCACTGACCTGCGGTTTATCTGATTCTGTGCGTCGTATGCGCCGCATTGAGCTGCGTTGACGTATTCAGTCTGTCCGACGAACGGACATAAACCGGACACGGTGCTTGCACTCCCGACCAGGAGCTTCGGCGTCGCCGCTTGCGTTGTGGGCGACGTCGGGTCGCCGTGGGAGCAAGCAACCCGATGCGCAGCATCGCATTATCAGCCACCGACTCGACACCGTCGACGAACGGCGCGAAATCGGCATTCGAACAGCCGCCTCTTGAGCCCGGCTCTGCAGGGGCCTCGGTGGACGGGAGGTCGCGAGCGCCCGAGGCCGCCAGGCCGCAGGGCAGGAGAGCGGCAGCGGTCGGCCGGACGTCGACCGAGGCACCCAGCCTCGACCCGGCTTTCACCGGCGGGCTTGTTACTTTCACCGGCGGGCTTGTTATATGTGCCGAAAATGTCCGCGAGTCTGTCCATGACGGGACCGCGACCGGTGAGCTACGAGCGATCGACGCGCTGGGGCTGCGGTTCCCGAGCCCCGAGATGGTCACGGCGGCAGCGGCATTGTTCGAGCCCGCGGAACCGTGGGCTCGCGGCGCTCAGCGTCGCGGCACCGAGCCCGAATCCGGACGGTTCCGCATCTCCATCGGTCCCGGTGTCGTACGGCTCGGGTGGACCAATCCTGTCCGGGCCGAGAAGACCGCCGAACGGGCCGTCGGTCATCACCAACGTGACGTTGACGACGCGAAGTTTCATGTCAGGAATGACCTCGAACGCGATGCCGGGCACGGCGATCAGGCCGTCGGGTCTTCGACGCGACGGAGTCTTACGGAAGCCGACCCATGCAGTACTGGCGGCGTCATCACCGAGTGGTCCCGCAAATCACGGTCGGCGATGTGCCGCACCTTCGCCGAACTCGACTACACCCCGTTGGTGGAGTCCGGCCGTGTCCCGGCGATGGTCACGCTCACCTACCCCGGAGACTGGGAAGCCGTTGCCCCCAACGGGGCCAGCGTGAAGCGACATATGGTTCTGTGGCGCAAACGCTTTCAGCGTGAGTACGGTGAACCGGCTCGCTACATCTGGAAGCTGGAGTTCCAGCGGCGCGGTGCTCCGCACATTCACTTGTGGATGGCGCCCCCGATGTCGCTGGGGCGTTCGGGTCGCCGCTTCGCACAGTGGTTGTCCGAGACGTGGGCTGAGGTTGTCGATCATCCAGACGCGGAACAGAAGGCACGGCACCTGCTGGCCGGCACCGCCATCGACGTGCGCAACGGGCTGAAGGCCTGTGACCCGAAACGGTTAGCCATCTACTTCACCAAGCACTCATCGCCAAACCTGGACGGTGACAAGGAGTATCAACACATCGTTCCCGAACTGTGGCGGCAGCCTAGACGTGGCCCTGGCAGATTCTGGGGTGTGTACGGGCTCAGGAAGGCCATCGCCGTCGTGGAAGTCGCGCAGGATGCGTACCTGACTGCTCGACGGATCATCAGGCGGTGGTCTCGGAGCCAAGCGGTGTACAGCGATTCTGACAGCCACTTCCCGACTGCGGTGGTGCCGCGCACGGCCACAGTCCTGGTTCCACGCGTTGACTGTGAGACCGATGTTGTGGCGTATCGACGGGTTCGACGACGACGACCTCTCTGCAACCAAGGTGGGCTGGCCGGCGGGTACGCACTCGTCAACAACGGGCCGGAATTTGCCGTGCAGCTTGCCGCTGGGTTGCAGGCCGACCGGACATAGCCCAACACCTCAGCCTTTCGTAACTTTCGTAACTCTGCTACTCTTGGTCCAGTTCCAGCGGTGAGATGAAAGGAAGTGAGACCCATGAGCAGCGCCTCCGCGGAGATTGTTAACCCGGTTCCGGCCGATGCCAATGGGCTTGCCGATGTCCTCAGCTTCATCGAGGCGCACGAGGCTCGTCACGGGACCTCTCCTGAGCCTGCCTTCTTCCTGTCCGGCGCGAGCGAACACGACCGCGTCGAACTGACCGAACAGCTTCACGAAGTCCTCAAGCGTGCCGCCCACGCCCTCAGCCACGGTCAGTCGATCAGCATCCTGACCCGTGACCAGGAAATCTCCACCCAGCAGGCCGCCGAGATCCTCGGCCTGAGCCGTCCCACGGTGGTTCGCCTCATCAATGACGGCGAGTTAGACGCGCACGTGCCCGGCACGGTCCGACGCAAGCTGCGGCTTGCCGATGTCCTCGCCTACCGCGAGGAGCTTCACGCCCGGCGCAACCGATTCATCGCCGAGAGCTCGGAGGAGTTCGCGGACGCCGACGCCGACGAGGTCGCCGAGTTGCTCGCCGAGGCGAAACGCAAGCGTTGACCGTCCGCGGCGTCTGAAAGACTCGCCCACGTGTATCGCGCTGTCCTCGACACCTGTGCCCTTGTGCCGAGCCTTCAGCGCGACTTCCTGCTGCAGTTGGCCACTGAGGAGGCGTACGCACCTGTCTGGGGGTCTGGGATCCTCTTCGAGCTGGACTACGTACTCGCCCGCCTGCACGACAAGCGCGGGGTCGCCGATGGCGCTAGTCGCCGGCAGCATCTTTTCGACCAGCTGAGGGATGCATTCCCAGGCTCAGAGGTTCACGCACCCAAAGACCGCGACTACAGCTATGGCCTCAACGATCCCGATGACGGCCACGTCGCCCACGCCGCGATCATCGGCAAAGCCGACGCCATCGTCACCGACGATCGTCGGGCCGGGTTCAGCACAGCGGACGTGCTCATGGAAGCCGATATCGAGACCGTGCACCCACATCAGTTCGCCGCCAACACAGTGTCAGCGCACCCGCAAGCAGGCGTGCGTGCGTTGCGAGAGATGTCGAATCGCCGAACCAACCCGCCGCAGACCCCGGAACAGATCCTTGAGCTGCTAGTGACACGGCACAACATGACCGAGGTCGCCGAGATCCTACTGCCGCTGCTGGCGGAAGGTGCCCGGCGACCAGGCTGAACGCCGTTTGTTGATCTGTGACCGCCGAGCCGATCTGCGTGATCCCCCGTCCTTGACCGGAGCGCCCGCGCTACGTCCAACGAACTCGAATGTCTCGATGCAGACCTCATGCTGAGCGAGAACCTCCATGTGCTGGTGCACGGTCTCCTCACGCGGCATACGCCCGAACCGGTCTCCGCCGACTGGACCGCCGTCAGCGAAACCCTGGTTAAGGAAACGACGACCGAACGCACCGTCAGAAGGTTCGAAGAACAACGCGACTTGTGCCGCATGTCAGTGCCGCCTGGCAGGATACGCGCGTGAAGACGTATCGACTCGAAGCTGGCGACGATCACGTCCAAAAGCTCGCCCACGAGAACGATCCGGTCAGGGCCGTGATCGAACTCGTCTGGAACAGCCTCGATGCCGACGCCCATCACGTCGACGTGGTGCTGCATCGGAACGAGGCTGACGTCGTCGTGGGTGCCGAGATCACCGATGACGGTCATGGCATGGCGCCGGAAGACATCGCCACCGAGTTCAAGTGGGTCGGCAACTCATGGAAGAGGACTGCCCTGCGCAGTAAGGGTGAGCGGCGGCCGCTGCACGGACGCTTCGGCCAGGGCCGGCTCCGCGCTTTCGCACTGGGAACGCAGGTCACCTGGGAGACCGTCGGCAACAGCATCGACGGTAAACGGGTGCAAACACACATCCGAGCCCGGGCAACGAGCCGTACAGACGTCGAGGTCTCCGATCCGATCGCGACCAGTGCGGACACGGGTACCCGGTTCATCGGCGAGGGCAAGGAGTCACTGGATCCGCTCGATCGTGACACGGCCGCCGAACGGATTGGCACGACGCTAGCGCCCTATCTCATCACCCATACCGGGGTGGAGGTCAGCTACGACGGTCAGCGCATTCAGCCCGCAGACAACATCGCCCGCGACACCCTCCTCCCCGTCGAATGGGAACACGACGGCACGGTCCACCACGCGAAGCTGCGCGTCATCGAGTGGATCAAGGCGAATGAGCGGGTGGTCCACCTCTGCGATGCCGACGCTGTCGTGGTCGACACACTCGACGCTGCACCGGGCCCCGACTTCACCTACTCGGCCTACCTGCTCTGGGACGCGATGCCCGAACATCACGACCAGTGGCCCGTTGCCCGGATGGAGACGACGCCGACCGTTCTAGGCGTCCTACTCAAGGAACTCGACCAGGTCCTTGACGACTACCTCGACGCTCGACGCGCCGAGCGGCGCCGCGAGCTTGTGGAGGAGTGGAAGTCCGGCAACGTCTACCCCTACGAAGGCGAGCCTGCCTCGGAGGAGGAGAAGGTCGAGCGAGCCACGTTCGATGTAGTCGCCACGTCGATCCGGCGGCACATTCCCAAGGATAAGAGCAAGAAGCGCCTGACGTTGGGGTTGCTCAAGGACTCGATCCAGCAGCGCCCGGGCGACGTCGGTGCCCTGCTCGACGAGTATGTCGGCCTGCCCGCGGAAGAGCGCGAGCAGCTCGACCGGCTCCTGCGCAACACCGGGCTCTCGCGGGTGATTCGGGCTTCGACGGACGTCACCAACCGCTTGGAGTTTCTGCGCGCCCTTGACCTAATGGTGTTCGATCCCGAGGCGCACAAGATGGTTGGAGAGCGCGAGCACCTGCACCGCATCTTGGAGCGCGAGCTGTGGGTGTTCGGCGAGCAGTACAACTTCATGGTCAGCGAACGAGGCCTCAGTGCGGCGCTGGACCGACACCTCGAACTCCTCGGGGAAAGCCGCGCCGACAAGACCCCGGTCAAACGCCTCGATGGCACGGTGGGTCGCCTCGACCTCCTGCTATCGGCCGCGGCCACCGAGCATGACCGCAACAGGCACCTCGTGGTGGAGTTGAAGGCTCCCAAAGTAGTGGCGAGCATGACCAAGCTGAACCAGATCAAGTCGTACGCGAAGGCTGTCGCGAAGGATCCGCGATTCGCCAGTAGCACAACACAGTGGGATTTCTGGCTCGTCACAAGCGAGCTTGACGATGATGTGCGCCAGGAGGCCAACCAGCGGGGCCGCGAGCAGGGCGTGGTGTTCGAGCCAGACTTGCCCGAGGCCCCGGGCGCCCGCGTCAGGGTCTGGGTCCGGGACTGGGGGCAGATCATCAACGACGCCAAGCACAGGCTCGACTACTTCCAGAAGAGCCTGCAACATGACCCTTCACTCGAAGACGCACGCGACTACCTCCGACGCAACCACGGCGACGTCATCCCCGAAGGTCTCCTGGCAGAGCGCGCTTCGAGCACTTAGCACGATCACTGTTCCGTTGCGTACCCGCGGGGTTACCGCCCACCACCGTAGGCGGTGATGCACCATTAGGACCATGGGCACCTCTGACGCCACCGCCGCTATCGGGACCCTGATCAGCATCGGCTACGAGGGGAAGACCGTCGGCGATCTCGTGAGACAACTGCTCGACCAGGATGTGCGGGTGATTGTGGATGTGCGCCTGACCCCGCTCAGCCGCAAGCCTGGCCTGTCGAAGACAAAGCTCGCCGCCGCTTTACGTGCTGCCGGGATCGAGTACATCCACCATCGCGCCCTAGGCAACCCCAAGGACAACCGCGCCGGGTTCCGCGCCGGCGAGCCCGAGTCACTGGCGCGGTACCACGAGGTCCTCGACACCGCTGACGCGAGTGTTGCGCTGGACCATGTCTGCGAACTCCTAGACGGCGGCGTGGTCGCGCTCCTGTGCTTCGAGCAAGACCACGCCGAGTGCCACCGGAACGTCGTCATCGACCGCGTGCTCAAGAGCCGCCCGAAGGCGGCGGTCGTTCACGTTTAGAACAGGGCGTTCTCAGCCTTCGGGTACCAGGTGCCGAGGACAGAGAAAGTTCGTCGGTACTTGTTCTGGTTGCCCACATAGAAGTGAATGTCCTTCTCGGGAGCGAGCATATCGTCGCGCCACCGCTTCAACATGGCCTCGCGGGCGCCCTCTTCCCCGTACTGCGCTTTCCATCGACGGCCGGCTTGCCCGACCTCCCAGTCCAGGTTCTTCTGGTTGTGCCCAGGGCACTTCGGGGACGCGCAGCGGTACTTGTAGCGCACCGCGTACGGTGCGGGTTCAAGTGGCACTAACGCCGTGCCGAACAGGTCGGGCTCGGACGCATGATTCACCTTCGCCTGTTCCGACGACGTCCACGCGTCTCCGTCGATCACCGATGTTTCGATGTCGGCAGGTTTAATCAGCCCGAGTGACGGTGATGGTGTCGCCATGCCGCCCATCGGATTCCGCGCGAGGAGGTCGCACATCGTCGTGTCACCGATGAGCGAGCCGAGCTTGTTGCGCCGCAGTAACCAGTTCTTCCTGCTGTCCAGGTGCTCGATGTGCCGCATCTCATCTTGGCGGGGTCGGAACGATTCGGGGCGGTTGTCGTTGGCCTGGTGGTAGGTGCCGTTCACCTCGATCACGTCGTATTTCTTGAACGTCCGGTCGAAGTCCTCGTTGCGAAATCGCACGGGGTACAACCGAATCCACTCGGGCTGACCGCGGTCGATCCGGACACCGGCGACGCACACGGTCTCCAGGTACTTTTCGCTGGGATTGGGGTAGGTCTTGACCGCAACCATGACGGTCGCCGACTCCTCGCCGAGTCGCGGAGCCTTCAGCGCGACCTGTCCCGGGGCTTCGTTCGGAGCACTGTCCCCCATTCCGGCAGGGTAACCACCGGTCTCGTCAGTTTCAGGGAGGCTGGGAGCGGATCACGTTCCGCGTCGGCCTCAAGAGCACTAGGTGCTTGCACCCTCGCTGGGTCGGGCTCCGTCGAGGCGACGGTGGATCACCGACAGGGTTCCCAACACGTCGAGCGCGTCCTGCCCGTCGCACGAGTCGCTGTCACTAGGCTCGCAGCTGATGACGTGGCTCTCCGCTGCTCTGCCGTACGTCGGCGGGGGCGTTTTCGGTGCTGCGGTGACGTATGCGCTGACCTGGGTTCGTGAACGGCGACGCACCCTCGACGCTTACCGCGCTCCGCAGCGCCAAGCTATCGGCGACATCGTCGCCGCGACCCACCAGCTCATGCTGCGCGAACTCGAATCGCGGACGATCCAGACTGAAATCATCCAGCACATTCGCCAGGACGCACTTCCTAGCGGCCAGCTCGTAGGGCAGCTTTGGGCCACCGCCGCAGCGCTGGGTAAGGCGACCCTCGACGCCGAACGGGCACTCCAGATTGCAAGATTGACCATTGTCGACGCGCCGTGTTGGGAAGCGATGGGGGCCGCCTACGTCGCGCTCAACAGCCTACGTCGCACGATGGCCGCGAGAGTTGACGCGCCCGATATGCAGAGCCCTGAGGAGATAGAGCACTACGTTGAAGGCATCAGGGTGCTCGCCGATCGGTACAACGAAAGTGTCCTGGTGTTGGTAATCGCGGCAGCTGACCGAATATCGCAGGCGGAGACCATATGCAACCGCAGACGCCGACGCGCCGCCCGTCGCCGGTTGGGAGAGCGCTTCGGAAGTGCAACTGAGGCACTGCAACGCACAAGTGAACCGCAGCAGCCGCAAGACGCTGGCTGAGCAGAAATTGCGGTTCGACCTGCGCACCTATTGGGTCGTCGAAACAAAAGCGGCGACGACACGCCCGCAACTTGTCGGTGGCCTCTGGCAATGTTTGCCATGAGCCGGCCGCGATGCCGGGAGGACTTTCAGCCCGAGGGAGCGCAGCGTGGTGCAACGAGCCTTCATCAGCTTCGACTACGACAACGACGCACGGTTGAAAGACCTGCTGATGGGCCAATCGAAGAATCCCGACTCGCCGTTCGAGGTGCACGACTGGTCCATCAAGACGGCCTCTCCGACGTGGCGTGAAGAGGCCCGGCGCCGCATCCGTGCGAGCGGGTTGGTGATCGTCCTGTGCGGCGAATACACCCACCTTGCGACCGGTGTTGGCGTTGAGCTCGGCATCGCCCAGGCGGAGGGCGTGGACTACTTCCTCCTCGCCGGATACCAGCAAGGCTCAACCCGCCCGACGACGGCGAGGGCGACCGACAAGATGTATGACTGGACCTGGGAGAACCTCAAGAAGCTTGTGAACGGCGCGCGATGAGTCAACCAGCTGAAGCACTGCCCGACCCGCGGGTCCTGGACATCTACAAGCTGGCCGTCGAGATGGCGGACCGTGTCTCGGCCCGGCGGGCGCTGGCCAATGCCTTCTTTCTCACCGTGAACACCACCCTGGTCGCGGTGGTCGGGTTGTCTACCACGCAGCCGGATTCCACCCTGCGGTTCATCGCGGTGTGCGTGGCTGGTGTCGCGGTGTCCGTGTGCTGGTGGCTCCTTCTCCGCGTCTACCGCAGGCTCAACTCGGCCAAGTTCGCGGTGATAAACAAGATCGAGGACGAGCACCTTCCCGTCAAGCCATACACGGACGAGTGGACGGAGCTGATGCCTGATGATGACGCCACCAGCCGCCGTGCACGGCTCGGCAAGGCCTTGCGCGAACTGGGCGGTGTCGAGCGCATTGTGCCGGTCGTCTTCGGTTTCCTGTATATCGCGCTCTTGGTTGGCAGACTGACGACATGAGTTACCTCGATGCCGACGCTCAGCTGATCCGGAGCTGCCTACCCGCGTGCACCGGTGTACCCGAGGACTCTGACGACCTGTTCGTCCTCTATGCCGTCCTTATGCGCGCCAAGGGCGAGGGCACGCAGGCTGCCGACGTGCACGACGCCTGGTCGGCGTGGATGTCCCGCAGCGAACCAGACCACGAGTCGATCCGCCCCTACGACCAGCTGGCGCCGTCGGTGCAAGAAGAAGATGCACCATTCCTCACCGCAATACACAGCGCCGCCAGAGCTCGCGCCGAGCGCATCTGACACTCGTAGAGCTGCCTCAGATGAGGGTGCCACCCCACTGACATGCGCCGACTTTCGTCGTGGCGTACCCGTTCCAGTGTCTCGACTCATTAGGCTCACCCTGTGAACTTGGTGAGGTCGAAGGAGCGCGTGGCAGACCACGGTGAGGTGTTCACACCCCTGTGGATCGTGGACGCAATGCTGGATCTGGTGAAGGGTGAGTCGGAGCGCATCGACTCGCGTTTCCTGGAGTCTGCGTGTGGCTCGGGCAACTTTCTGGTGCCAGTGCTCATCCGAAAGCTCGCCACGGTCCACGCCCGGTACGGGCAAAGCGACTTCGAGCGGCGTCACCAAGCCCTACTGGCCCTGATGTCCATCTACGGCATCGAGCTGCTCGACGATAATGTGGCTGAATGCCGCGAGAACCTGCTGGCGATTTTCGCCGACTACCTGGGCATCGCTGAGGGAGAACCCTTCCACACCGCGGCGGCCGCCGTGCTGACCGCGAACATCGTCCACGGCGATGCGCTGACGATGACGACCCGGACGAGCTGCCCGGTGCCGATCACTTTCGCTGAGTGGTCATATCTGGGCAAAGGTCGCTTTCACCGTCGGGACTTCCGGTTCGACACGATGACCAAGATGTCGTCGTTTGGCGAGGAGGACACCCTCTTCGCGGATCTGGGCAAGCATGAAATCTTCACCCCCACAACCGACTACGGGACGCTGTCGGTCGCGGACATTACAGGCGGAGGCCCGGCTGGTGACTGAGCAAGTTGCGTTCAGTCTGCGCAACCGGAACCCGGACGTCCTGACCTGCATCGCGAATCTGTCAAACGACGAAGTGTTCACACCGCCAGAGCTGGCACGCCAGGTGTTGGATCTCGTCGCGGACGCATGGGCTGGCGCCAACGACGGGGCGAACATCTGGGCCGACAGCACGGCGACGTTCCTCGATCCGTTCACAAAATCGGGCATTTTTCTGCGCGAGATCACAGCCCGGCTCACCGAAGGCTTAAAGGACGAAATCCCGGACCTGCACGAGCGCGTCGATCACATCCTCACCAAGCAGGTCTTCGGCATCGCGATCACCCAACTCACCGCGATGCTGGCGCGTCGGAGTGTCTACTGCTCGAAGTTCGCAAACGGCGACCACTCCGTAGCCAAATCGTTCACGGCCCCGGACGGCAACACCTGGTTCAAACCTCTGGAACACAGCTGGAGCGGCGCCACAGACTTTGTCGAGACCGCCGACGAGGACGGCAAACCCGTCAGACGAGGTGTCAATGGCCGTTGTTCCTACTGCGGCGCGAGTCAGACGACGCTCGACCGCGGCCCCGGTCTGGAAACCCATGCCTACGCCTTCATCCACACCAACGACATCAAGGCTCGCATCGCCGAGCTGTTCGGAGTAGAGATGCAGTTCGACGTCATCATTGGCAACCCCCCGTACCAGCTCAACGACGGCGGCGGTAGCGGTTCTAGCGCCTCTCCGATTTATCAGAAATTCGTGGAGCAGGCTAAGAAGTTGGAGCCGCGGTTACTCACGATGATCATCCCCTCGCGGTGGTTTACCGGCGGAAAGGGACTCGACGAGTTCCGAGATGCGATGCTCGCAGACGGTCACATTCGTCGCATTAACGATTACCCGATTTCAGCTGATGTGTTCCCCAAGAACGGACCCAAGGGTGGGGTGTGCGTTTTTCTACGGGATCGCGACCATCCTGGGGACTGCGAGGTGGAAACCCACTTCAAAGGAGAAACATCCACATCTATCCGCCCCCTCGCCGAACCGGGCTCAGACGTTTTCATCCGCTACCACACAGGAGTATCGGTGCTCCAGAAGGTAGCAGCGATTGAAGGAGAGAAACCGAAGAGCCTCTCCCTTCCGAACGACCGTCGATTTGCCGACCTGGTCAGCGTCCGTCGACCCTTCGGCTTTCCCTCCACCTTCAGAGGGCGAAGCGATGCAGCGAAGGGGGATGTGCGTCTGCTCCAGAAAGGTGGCCTCGCCTACGTGTCACGCAGCGAGATCACAGTCGGCAAGCCTCTGATCGATGCATGGAAGGTCTTCGTCGGATTCGCGGCTCCCGGCACCGGCGACAAGGACACTTATCCCCATCGCATAATCAGCACTCCATTTCTCGGAGAGCCGGGGACCGTGTGCACCGAGACTTACCTCGTGATCGGCCCGTTCGCAACACAAGGTGAAGCCGAGAGTGCGCTTAGCTACATGTCGTGTCGCTTCACCCGCTTCCTGATCCTGCTTCACAAGCCTTCGCAAAACACCACGCGGCACGTCTACACATTCGTGCCGACGCAAGACTGGACCAAGACATGGACCGACGAGGAGTTGTACGCCAAGTACGGCATCACCGAAGAGGAGATCGCGTTTATCGGGAAAGTAGTCCGACCGATGGACCTGTCAGATGACTAGGCCCGTTGAATCCCTTCTACCGCCGAAACCCGAAGCTCGCCTTCGGATTTACGCGTACTCAATCGAAGACGAAGCCCACGCTGGATTGCTCAAGATCGGTCAGACGACGCAGGACGTGAAGACTCGCGTGGCGCAGCAGCTGAAAACTGCTGCGATCAAGAACTACACCATTTGTCTCGATGAGTCGGCAGAGCGCGGCGACGGCACGACGTTCAGTGATCACCGTGTGCGGGAACGGCTTAAGGCGAAAGGCTTCATCAATACAGAGTTAGAGTGGGTCGCTTGCACGGTCGCGGATGTCGCGACAGTGATTACCGAGTTGCAAGCCGGTAAGGCATATACGGGAACCCACCACGAGACCTTTAAGCCGCGGCCCGAACAGAATGCCGCCGTCGATAAGGCACACTCCTACTTTCAGTCGATCTGGTCTGAGGATGATAAGGCCGTCCCCCGCTTCCTCTGGAACGCCAAAATGCGGTTCGGCAAGACGTTCGCAACTTATCAACTCGCGAAAAAGCTCGATACCCGCAAAGTCTTGGTGGTGACCTTCAAGCCGGCGGTTGAGGACGCCTGGCAGAACGACTTGGAGTCTCATGTCGATTTCGAGGGCTGGCAGTACTTATCGAAGGCGACCGGCACCGATCCCACCACAGCTGATAAGGCGCGCCCGCTCGTCTACTTCGGATCGTTTCAGGATCTACTGGGCAAGGACAAGGCCGGCAATATCAAGGCGAAGAACGCCTGGTTACACGAGACCAATTGGGATCTAGTTGTTTTCGACGAGTACCACTTTGGCGCGTGGCGTGACAGCGCGCAGGAACTGTTCGAAGGCGAAGACGACTCCGAGGCCAAGAAAGAGACGGCAGCTGAGTACAACTCCGATCTCGATGTGTTTAACGAAGAACTCGATGAGTTGGGCGAGAGCGAGTCCGAGTTCCTACCGATAACCACAAGAGGTTACCTCTATCTTTCCGGTACACCATTCCGAGCTCTAGCGACCGGCGAATTTATTGAAGAACAAATCTTTAATTGGACCTACACGGACGAGCAGCGCGCCAAACAGCAATGGGCGCAGAATCATCCGGGTAAGTGGAACCCGTACGGCGCGTTGCCGGAAATGCGGCTGCTGACCTATCGGATGCCCGATGAATTGCTGGCGATCGCCGCCGAGGGCGAGTTCGACGAGTTCGACCTCAATGCGTTCTTCGCTGCAAGCGGCATCGGCGCTGGGGCGCAGTTCACGCATAAGGACAGCGTGCAGAAGTGGCTCGACATCATTCGTGGCGCGTACTCGGCTACCCAGGTCGACAACCTCAAGCTCGGGTCGAAGAAGCCACCTTTTCCATACTCGGACGTGCGCCTGTTGCCCTACCTAAATCATTCGTTCTGGTTTTTACCGTCGGTTGCCTCGTGCCATGCGATGGCTAATCTGATCGCCGAAAAGCAGAACACTTTCTTCCACGACTACAAGGTCCTTACGGTGGCCGGACCAGGCGCCGGTGTGGGCCTGGCCGCGCTGCCACCTGTGCGCGCCGCCATCGGTAACGGGCACGACACGAAGACCATCACGCTGTCGTGCGGCAAACTCACCACCGGAGTCACCGTGCCGCAGTGGTCGTCGATCTTGATGCTGCGCAATCTGAAGTCGCCAGAAACCTATTTTCAGGCCGCATTCCGGGTGCAATCCCCTTGGTCAATCAAGAACCCGAACGGCGACGACCCCAACGTAGAGGTAACACTCAAACCTGTCTGCTACGTGTTCGATTTCGCTCCTACACGGGCTCTCCGTCAGATTGCCGAGTACGGCGTGGGACTGCGGCCCGAAGCAGCCAACCCCGAGGAAGCGGTAAAAGAACTCGTCTGCTTTCTGCCGGTTCTGGCGTATGACGGTTCCTATATGGTCGCGGTGGATGCTGGCGCGATTCTCGACACCGCGATGACCGGCACCTCCGCAACGCTGCTGGCGCGCAAATGGGAGTCGGCGCTACTGGTGAACGTCGACAACGAGACCTTACGCAAGATTCTGGACAATCCCACAGCCTTCGAAGCGGTCATGCGAATTGAGGGCTTCAGGGCGCTCGGAAGCGATGTGTTCGAGACCGTGATCAACAAGAGCGAGAAGGTCAAGGAAACCAAAAAAACCAAGGGTGATGACATCAGCGACACCGAGAAGAAAGAGCTGACAGCGGAGGAGAAGGAGTACAAGTCCAAGCGCAAGCAGATTCAGGAAAAGCTGGTCAAGTTCGCGACCCGCATCCCGGCGTTCATGTACCTCACGGACTTCCGGGAAAACACGCTCAAAGACGTCATCACGAAGCTGGAACCCGAACTTTTCAAGACCGTCACCGGCCTTAGTGTCGCTGACTTCAACCTGCTGGTGTCCCTCAACGTCTTCAACAGCACGCACATGAACCAGGCCGTGTTCGCGTTCCGCCGGTACGAAGATGCGTCGTTGTCCTACACCGGCATCGACAGTCACGAAGGCCTCAGTCACTTCGGCTTGTACGACACCGTCGTTGCACGCGAGTCGTAGACCGGAACTTAGACTCTTTTCCGACCGGTCAGGCTAGTCGGCGACCTCCGACGACGGTTCAGGTGTATTTACAGTCGGCAAGTCTCTGTTTGCCAACTCGTAACGCCGTATTGCGTCCGCCGCAGATTGCGCAGCACCGCAAGCCTCTGTAAACGCTCGCCCGGCAGCCTGCACTGAGCTAACGAGTTCGTTAGCCTGATCGAGATCAGGGATACGCAAGTGGAGGCGCGTCGCTAGAGCACCTAGCACGTCGGCTTCGGCCAACCCGATACCGGCAAGAGTTCCGAGGAGCGTGGCCACTACGAGCGGTTCACCCGCCAGCCATCCAACTTCGGTGTGAAGATCACCGGACAAGACATACATCCGCGTACGGATATTCTCGGCCTGGGCGATCAGCGGTGCGACATCTCCCCAGAGATTGAAATTTGGCACTGTCACTTCGGTTGGGTAACCGGGTTCCTGAGGCCACGGTTCTCTGATTGGAGGCACCGCCCTGACAGCGAGTCCACGGCCCGAGGCCGGCACTAGAAGGCCCTCATCGCGAAGTTCCTGCACTGCTCGCCTGACCGTCATCCTCGCGACGCCAAACTGTTCAGCGAGTTTCGTCTCCGTAGGCAGTCGCTCACCAGGCGCCAGTTGGCGCGAAGTAATCGCATGTCGCAACATCTGCGCGATCTGTTCGTACGGAGCCGCATCCTTCTGGCGGTCAATCTGACCAAACTGCACCGTAAGCCCTCCTCGGACCAGCACTGGGCTAGTCAAAAGCTAGACCGTGCTACATACTATCGCGGCTCTGATCTCAGCATTCAAGCCGCCTGCCTCGCATCTTGGCTGACGTGCATTCCCGCTGCTCACAGCCATCCCAGTGACAGTCTCACTGGATAGTGTGGCGTTATTCCTCTTATCCGCGAAACCCGCGTACCTAGTCAATTTGACTGTTATTGTCTAGTCTATGACTAGTTGTTGTCTAGTCATTGTCTACGCCACCATCTCGGTGACGGCCCGAAACATGCATAGAAGGAGTGAAACATGGCCATCCCTAAATGGCTCCAAATCAGCCACGACCAGGTGTTCTCCCTCGGCGCGTTCCTCGTATCGGAGGTGACGCCGATGATCGACTTCGACAAATCCTCCGGCGAGAACCGTGTGCAGGCGAGAGACCGCGACACTGGATTGCCGATGTGGCAGGTCGAAGTCCTTGACGGTGACCCTGCCGCACCGAAGCGCAGCCGAACGGTGACGATCAAGTTTGCCGCGCCAACGCAGCCGTCTGCACCCGCAAACTCCAGCGGAACACCCTTCACCCCAGTGGTTTTCGACGGGCTAATGGCGCTGCCGTACATCGAGAAGTCGGGCGACTTCTCCAGGATCGCCTGGTCGTTTCGTGCCTCCGATATGAGGGCGCAAGGTAAGCCACCCGCCGGCGCAACGACCAGCCGGGAATCGGCGTGAATCCCGATCCGTACGCACCGCTCGATCCCGACACCCCGTTCCGGCTCGATCACGTCTTGAATTTCCTCGCCACTCTTGGCCTGTGCGTGGCGATTATCGTGGGAGTCATCGGCGTCGCGCTCATCTCCTGGCGACTGCACTCACCAGAGACGTACGAGGAACGGTTCGCGGCACCGGCCCGACTTCTGCGCTGGCGACTGTGGGCTTACGTCTCCTGGCGCAGGCTCTGCAAACGCTGCGGTCTATCCGCCTCCGAACAGGTCACTCGCCGCAACAAAGAAGGCCAGCAGGTCACCTCCACCCGCTGGTTTCATCCAAAGCTACTGGGAACAGACGTATCTCACACCACCCTGCGCCTAACGGTGCGAGCGCGGATGGGACAGACCGTGGAAGACCTGGAGCGGGCCGTCCCTGCGATCCGCGACGCCGCAGGTGCATATTCGGCGCGAGCGGTCGTCATCTCGCCTGGGACGCTGCGGATCGAGCTGGTCATGCAGGAGCAGTTGTCGACGGTAGGTCACGCAGCGCCACCAACAGCGGTCGCAACAACGCGAGTAACGCTCGGACGACGTGAAAACGGTTCCGCCTGGACCCTCCCATTGAGCGGCCGACACACACTCACCGTGGGCTGCTCAGGCGCCGGAAAAGGTTCCGTCTTCTGGGGCATCGCCGGAGGCCTCGGCCCCGCCGTTGCCGCAGGCGCAGTTCGCCTCGTCGGAATCGACCTGAAGTACGGCATCGAATTGTCAGTCGGCGATCGGTTGTTCGCCAAGGTCGCCACCACGGAGGTCGATGCAGTGGAAACCCTTGCCGCACTGGAGAAATTGATGAACAAGCGTGGTACCGCGATGGCAGGCCACGCACGCGAACATAGTCCGACCAAGGCATCACCCCTGGTCGTTCTTCTCATCGATGAGCTGGCGGGAGTGACGGCGTACATGAGTGATACGGCCCTACGCAAAGAAGCCGCTGCGTCGTTGTCGCGGATCCTCACCAAAGGCCGTGCCCTGGGCATCGTCGTGGCCGCGTTCCTGCAGGACCCCCGAAAAGAAGTCCTACCGATGCGAGGGCTCTTCACTCAGACCATTGCGCTCCGACTACGTTCCCGCGAGGAGGTGACCATGGTGCTCGGCGACGGGATGGCCGACAAGGCCCCCGCACACCGGATCAGCCCCGAGCGACCGGGCACCGGCTACGTGATCGCTGAGGACGGCCAAGTAACCAAGGTGCGCTCCGACTTCTGGAGCGATGACCAAATCCGCTCCACTGCAAGGCAGTACGGGCGGAATCAGACTGCCGGAGGTAAGCGCAATGACTGACAATTGGGCCATCTTCGAGCCGCCCGACCAGGATCAAGTGACCCGGCATGCCGACGATCTGATGCAGCGCGCCAAGCTCGTCCGCAGAGACGGATGGGACCAGTACCGGCACGTCTGGTCGTGCGGCGAAGCCATCGGCACCGCCCTGGTCCTCGGCAACGACGCCGAACCCCAGCGTTGCGGCGAGACAACGAGCTCCGCTCTGGAGCGGTGGGCCTTCGATCTTTGGGGAATCACCGACGGTAAAGCTGACACCGATGCCGGATTGCCTCGCACGCGCGCCTGGTTCGACGCGATCCGTGCAGCGAGGTGAAGCGATGGTCACTCACGGTCTCCGGGAGACTCTCGTCGCCACCGGCAGCTTTCCCGAGCTGCTGACCGCGGATCAGGTGTCGGCGCTACTCGGCGTCTCTGCCGCAACGCTCAACCGCTGGGCCGCGCTCCGTGAAACGACCGGCGAGCAGATCGGCCCACCCTGCTACACCCTGTCCGAGCGGGTCCGTCGCTGGGATGCAGCCGAAGTCCGGTCCTGGCTCAAGCAGGTGCGCCGGTAATGGCCGGCAACACCCCGCGCGGCATTCGGAAACGCCTCAACGCCTCCGGAGAGCCCCGCTATCAAGTCCGCTATCTGATACGTGAACCCGACGCCCCATCCGGCTGGGTGGAAACGTCTGCGACCTTTCCCACCCTGCGTGAGGCGAAGGCGTTCAAGTCCGAACGTGACAACGAAGCGGCTCTCGGTGCACGCCGGTTCGATCCTCGCCTGGGCCGCACACCGCTACAACGAATCTGGACGCAATTCTCCGACTCCAAGAAACCCGCGGTGTCGGCGAAGTCATGGAGCGGTTACACCCAGCATTGGGAATTGCGGATCAAACCGCGGTTCGGCCACATGCCTGTCGACGAGATCACCCGCGCTGAAGTTCAAGCATTCGTTGACGGCCTAAAGGTCGGCCCGTGGGCGAAGGTATCGACGCTGCGACTACTCCGGTCGATTCTCGATGTCGCTCACCAGGACGGCCGAATCCACCGGAACCCAGCTATCGGTGTTTCGGCAGGCCGCATCCCCGAGCGAGAGCGTCACCGCTACCTCACCGCGCAAGAAGTCCAGACACTCGCCATCGCGTGCGGCGATCAAGGCGACGTGGTGACGGTCCTCGCCTATACCGGTCTGCGCTGGTCCGAACTCGTCGGCCTCCGGGTCAAGGACATCGACCTGACCGCCCGTCGCCTCTACGTCCGACGGGCCGCACCGGAAGTCGAAGGCCACATCGTCATCGGGCCGCCCAAGACCCGAGCTGGGATCAGGACCGTGCCGCTCCCCCAAGTCGTCGTCGACATCTTCAAATCGCGGATCGGCGGCCGGGCACCTGATGAGCCCGCCGTCACCTCACCCAACGGCGCGATGCTGCGCTCCAACAACTGGCGCCGACACACGCACTGGAACAAAGCCCTCAAGACGACCGACCTGGCGCCATTGACGATCCATGATCTCCGCCACACCTACGCCAGCCTGGCCCGCAAGTCAGGCGCCGACCTTCGATACGTCCAGAAGACCATGGGCCACTCCACGCCAACCGTGACCGCCAACATCTACAGCGACCTCTACGCCGACGAGCTGGACCAGGTCGCAACAAACCTCGATCAACTTCACGCGACCGAGATTCACACATCGAAGACCGGACAAGAACCGGACAAAGAAAACTGACAACCGAGTGCAAGACCCGTGTCTATGCAGATAAAGAATGGTGGCCAGGGCCGGGATCGAACCGGCGACCTTCCGCTTTTCAGGCGGACGCTCATACCGACTGAGCTACCTGGCCGGAAGGCATTGTGTGCCTCGCGCGACGGCGACCCTGACGGGACTCGAACCCGCGACCTCCGCCGTGACAGGGCGGCGCGCTAACCAACTGCGCCACAGGGCCTTGCTGCTGCTCCGCGTCACCGCGTCGCGTACCCCCTACGGGATTCGAACCCGCGCTACCGCCTTGAAAGGGCGGCGTCCTAGGCCGCTAGACGAAGGGGGCCAGAACCGAATCTCTCCGGGGTACTCGCAACATGGTTACGTTGGGAGCCAAGTTAGCTTAGGTCACCATCGGCCCAATCCTCAAACGAGGACCCAGTATCCTGGTCCCTCGCGCCCCTATAGCTCAGTTGGTAGAGCTACGGACTTTTAATCCGCAGGTCCTAGGTTCGAGTCCTAGTGGGGGCACCGAGAGGGTGTGCACCGACTGACGCGACGACGTTTGGCCCCCGCAACTGGACGACGTGCCGGATTGCGGGTATTCCGGGCCCATGAGAGGAATATCACGGCGCTCGTTCGGACACCTCGCAGCGGGCGCAAGCCTAGTGGGCGCAGCCGGACTGGCGGCATGTAGCTCCAGACAGCCAGCCGGCTCCCCGGCCGCGCCGCCACCGTCATCGGGACCAGGCGTGGGCTTGGTGCTTGGACACGAACAATTCACCACAGCGCAGCTCGTCGACCAGGCCCAGGCGGCTGAGCAGGCCGGGTTCCGCTACCTGTGGGCCAGCGACCACCTGCAGCCCTGGCAGGACAACGAAGGTCATTCGATGTTCCCCTGGATCACCCTGGCGCTGGTAGGCCAACGCACCAACCAGATCCCGTTCGGCACCGGGGTGACCTGTCCCATTTATCGCTATCACCCGACCATCGTCGCGCAGGCGTTCGCGTCGCTCGCGCTACTCTATCCGGGCCGGGTGTTCCTCGGTGTCGGAACCGGTGAGCGGCTCAACGAGCAGGCGGCCACCACCCAGTTCGGGCCGTACCGGGAGCGTCACGACCGGTTGGTCGAAGCCGTTCAGCTAATCCGGCAACTATGGACTGGTGAAAGAATTTCGTTCCAGGGTAGATACTTTCAGACTAATCAGCTCAAGCTCTACGACGTGCCGAAGTCGTCGCCGCCGATCTTCGTGGCGGCCAGCGGTCCTAAAAGCGCACACCTGGCCGGGCAGTACGGAGACGGGTGGATCACCGAGGCCGGGGGCGTCAAAGACCACAAGCTGGTGGCCGCGTTCCACAAGGGCGCGCAGGACTCCGGTCGCGATCCCGCCACGCTGGGCAAGCGAGCCGAGATGTTCGCTGTCGTCGGCGACCGGAACGAAATAACCCGCGCCGCAGAGCTGTGGCGGTTCACCGCCGGGGCCGTCGACCAACCCAACCCCGTCGACATCCAGCGGGCGGCCCAAGTCAACCCGATAGATAAGGTCGTCCGCGGCTGGACGACGGGCACCGACGCCGCCATCCACATCGCGGCGGTGCAAGAAGTTCTGGACGCCGGCGCGACACCGTTCATGCGGTTTGCGCAACAGGACCCACTCGCCGCGATCGAGTTCTATCGCACCGCGGTGCTGCCGCGGCTGCACTAGCGGCTGATCACCCCAGCACGGCGTTGATATAAGTCACGTCGGCGAAAGCCGTGGCGACCTCGTCGTCGGAGTAGACGAAGCCGTTGGCAGCATGCAACTGCGCGACCGTACGGTGTGCAACCTGCCAGCCCTGCCCGGCTAGGTGGTCGATGATATGGCTGCGCTCGAAGTGGTAGACGAGATCGTTGAAGTCCACGACGTCGAAGCCGAGCTCACTCATTCGCTCGTGGTGCGCGCGCCACCGCTCGTCAGCGAAAATCGTTGTGTCCGGCACAAATTCGGACGCCAGCTGACTGCTGGCAACGCTCAACGCGGTAACATTGTCGAACAGCGCGTTCTGTGCCTCCGGCGGTAGGTAGACGACTAACCCCTCCGCGCTCCATGCCGAGGGGGCCTGCGGGTCGAAGCCCGCGGCCTGCAGTGCAGCGGGCCAGTCGTCGCGCAAATCGACAGCGACGGTTCGACGTTCGGCCGTCGGCTCAGCGCCGAGCTTGCTCAGCGTGGCGGTTTTGAACGCGATGACATCCGGCAGGTCGACCTCGTAGACTACGGTGTCTTTCGGCCAGGGCAGCCGGTAGGCACGCGCATCCAAACCGGCCGCCAAGATGACCGCCTGGCGGATACCGCTGTGCGTCGCGTCGAGGAAGTACTGATCGTAGAACCGGGTACGCACGGCCATCCCCCGCGCCATCCGGTCCGGGTCGAATTCGTGTTCCTCGGTGACCGGTATCTCGCCGTTGACCAGCCGGGTGTAAACGTCGATGCCGACCGCGCGCACCAACGGCGCGGCGAAAGGGTCGTCGATCAGCCCGGCCGCTGAGGACAGCGCTCGCTGCGCGGCGACCATCGTCGCGGTCGCGCCGACGCTCGTGGCCAGGTCCCAGCTGTCGCTATCGGTGCGCATGGACATCGCGGCTCCCATCTCGGCGTACTCCCCAAAGAATATAGATCACCTAGTTATTGCCGACTGGCAGCGGCCCTTGACAACGCGGGCTGCAGCGCTACTATCTGCGTATGCATGCAGATAGCGAGGATAGCCGGTTGCCGGAGGACCAAGTCAGCCTGGTGGTCGAGGTGTTCCGGATGTTGGCCGACGCCACTCGTGTGCAGGTGCTGTGGTCGCTCGCCGATCGCGAGATGTCGGTCAACGAACTCGCTGAGCATGTAGGCAAACCGGCACCGTCGGTGTCCCAGCATCTCGCCAAGCTGCGGATGGCCCGGCTGGTGCGTACCCGCCGGGAGGGCACGACGATCTTCTACAGCCTGGAAAACAATCACGTACGACAACTCGTCGTCGACGCCGTCTGCAACGCCGAGCACGCCGGTCCCGGGGTGCCGCGGCATCACCGCGTCGACGACGGGCTGCGAGTGGTCGACCGACAGCCGGCGCAGAAAGGTAGCTGAGCTGTCAGCTGCCTAGGCATTAGGTAAGCAACACAAGGTGTTTCAGAGGAAAGGATCACAAATGACCGAGCAACACAGCCACGAAGGCCCACACTCGCACGAGCATGAACACGGCGGGGTCGCCCACACACACGCGCACACCGCGCACGAACACGAGCACGTCGAGCACGTGCACACCCACACCCACGACGACGGAACCGAGCACACCCACGGTCACGTGCATCAGTCCGGCCTGGAGGAAGCTCACAACCACGCGCACGGCTGATCACTAGCGCGCTTACCGGCCGTCGAGGTCAGACGTTGGGGCAGTAGTGCTTTGGACTGTCCCGCTCGTCAAGCGGCGGCAAGTTGCGCGCGGGAGTGTGCACCAGCGGCGTCGCGGCCGGGATGCGACCGGTGGCCCGGTCCCAGCCCGCCCGGGCCCGCGGGTGCATGCGACTCCGGCGTGGCAAACAGGCGAAGACCAGGCGCACGATGTCACCGAAGCGGCGGTGGAGCCACTCGTCGCGACGCGACCACGTATAGCCCATCAGCTTTCGCACCGGTGGGTCGTAGAGACCGACCGTCAGCCAAACGAAGAGCGGCGCCAATAGCTTGCGCTGCAAGTCCCACACCAGGTCCGGAACCCATTGCGCGAACGGAGGTTTGGGCAGCTCGGTCAGGTTGAGCACCTCGCGAGCCGCGAAGTTGTTCTCCAGTACCTCGCGGCACATGTGGTCCCAGTAGACCTGGAAGTCTTCCCAGGTCTTCGGTACCGGGCGCATGCTCATGCCGTACATCCGGTACCACTGCACATGCTCGTCGAACAGCTGGCGCTTCTGCACCTCGGTCAACCCGCCGCAAAACCGTTCAGCGACATGCAATGTGCCGACGAAAAACGTCGAGTGCGCCCAGTAGAAGACGTCGGGATTCAACGCGTGATAGCGCCGGCCCTGGCTATCGGTGCCCTTGATGTCCACGTGGTAATCGCGCACCTCCCCACCGGTCATCGGCGCACGGTCGCCGTCGAAGACTACGCCGCCGATCGGGTACAGCGACCGCAGCAACCGTGGCCAGCGTTCCCGGAAGAACGTTGAGTGATCTTCGACGGCCGCACCTAGTTGCGGATGCATGTTCTGCATCGAGCCGGCCCACGGGCCCTGCAGCATGCCCCGCCAATCACCGAAGTAGCGCCATGTCAGCGAATCCGGGCCAAGCGGGGGCGCCTCATACCCGAGCGGCGACACCGGGCAACCAGCCGCCACGGCAGCGCCCTCCACCTCGTCGGCAGCGGGTGTGCTGGTCAGCGTGCATGGCTGCGACGTATCTTGAGTCACTGGTGAGGTTTCCTGTCCGGTTCAGCCAACCTGACTACATGCGTTGTCACTGTCAACCTTAGGAGTGATGTGCCGTCCGGTCAACGTGCGCGCCGCTGGTCCGGCGTTCCCTTGGAGGATCGCCAAGTCCTGCGGCGCGACGAGCTCATCACCGCCGGCGTGCAGTTGCTCGGCGGGGAGGGCGGCCCCGCGGTGACGGTGCGGGCGGTATGCCGACAGGCCGGGCTCACTGAACGCTACTTCTACGAAAGCTTCGCCGACCGAGACGAATTCGTGCGTGCCATCTACGACGATGTCTGCACCCGCGCCATGTCAGCGCTGATGTCTGCGACCACACCGCGCGAAGCCGTCGAGCAATTCGTCGCGTTGATGGTCGACGACCCGGTCCGCGGCCGGGTGTTGTTGTTGGCCCCCGAGGTGGAGCCGGTGCTGGTCCAGTCCGGCGCGGAGTGGATGCCCAGCTTCATCGACCTGCTGCAGCGCAAACTGACCCAAATCGGCGATCCGGTGCGGCAAAAAATGATCGCCACCAGTTTGATCGGTGGCCTGACCGCCCTGTTCACCGCCTATCTGGACGGCAGGCTGGCCGCGAGCCGTGAACAGTTCATCGACTACTGCGTAGAGATGCTGCTTAGCCGGGCATCGACCCACTAGGCGCGCCACACCGTGTCGCAGCTTGAATGCTACCGGCGTACACAGATATATTGACTGGAACCGACAGACACAGATATCTGGGAGGCGCTGTGCCGGACCCGCAAGACCTGGACCTGTTGCGTGAACTCGAACCGGTCGTCGAGAAGAACATGAACCGGCATCTGAGCATGCACAAGGCCTGGAATCCGCACGACTACATCCCGTGGTCGGACGGCAAGAACTTCTATGCGCTGGGCGGCCAGGACTGGGAGCCCGGGCAGTCGCAGCTGTCGGACGTCGCGCAAGTGGCGATGGTGCAGAACCTGATGACCGAGGACAACCTGCCGTCGTATCACCGCGAGATCGCGATGAGCTTCGGCATGGACGGTGCCTGGGGCCAATGGGTGAACCGCTGGACCGCCGAGGAGAACCGGCACGGGATCGCGCTGCGCGACTACCTGGTGGTGACCCGCGCCGTCGACCCGATCGAGTTGGAGAAATTGCGCCTGGAGGTGGTGAACCGCGGCTTCAGCCCGGGCCAGAACCAGCAGGGCGATCTGCTCGCCGAGAATCTTTTCGATTCGGTCGTCTACGTCACGTTCCAGGAGTTGGCCACCCGCGTTTCACACCGCAACACCGGCAAGGCCTGCAACGAGACGATCGCCGACCAGCTGCTGGCTAAGATCTCGCAGGACGAGAACCTGCACATGATCTTTTACCGCGACGTCAGCGAAGCCGGCTTGGAGATCGCGCCGAACCGGGCGATGCATGCGCTGCACCGGGTGCTGCGGAACTTCAAGATGCCCGGATTCTCGGTGCCGGAGTTCCGCCGCAAGGCCGTGATGATCGCCGTCGGCGGCGTTTACGACCCGCGCATTCACCTCGACGAGGTCGTGATGCCGGTACTGAAGAAGTGGCGCATCTTCGAGCGCGACGACTTCACCGGCGAAGCCGCCCGACTGCGGGACGACCTGGCCGTGTTGATCAAAGAACTCGAGGTGGCCTGCGACAAGTTCGAGATCTCCAAGCACCGCCAGCTCGAGCGCGAAGCCCGCACCGGCAAGAAGATCACCGCCATGGAACTGCACCACACCAAGGGCACGCTGACCCTTAGCCGGCGGTAGCCCGCCGTGCGGATCGGTCCCATCGCGTTGGCCAGCCCGGTGGTGCTGGCACCCATGGCCGGAGTGACTAATGTCGCATTCCGCGCGCTGTGCCGAGAACTCGAGCTGGCACGCGTCGGAACGGTCAGCGGGCTCTATGTATGCGAGATGGTGACGGCGCGTGCGCTTGTGGAGCGGCATCCCGTCACCATGCACATGACGGCCTTCTCCGCTGACGAGTCGCCGCGATCGCTGCAGCTGTACACCGTCGATCCCGCGACGACGTATGCGGCGGTGAAAATGGTCGCCGACGAAGGCATGGCCGATCACCTCGACATGAACTTCGGCTGTCCGGTGCCCAAAGTCACCCGTCGCGGCGGTGGGGCGGCGCTGCCGTTCAAGCGGCGGCTGTTCGGCCAGATCGTCGGCGCGGCCGTGCGTGCCACCGCAGGCACCGACATCCCGGTGACCGTCAAATTCCGGATCGGCATTGACGACGCTCACCAAACCCATCTCGACGCGGGCCGGATCGCGGAGTCCGAAGGTGCGGCCGCGGTCGCATTGCATGCCCGCACCGCCGCCCAGCGCTATTCGGGAACCGCGGATTGGGAGCAGATCGCCCAGCTCAAGCAGCATGTGCGGACGATCCCGGTGCTCGGCAACGGCGACATCTTCGAAGCCAGCGACGCGCTCACCATGATGGCGGTGACCGGCTGTGACGGCGTCGTCATCGGCCGCGGCTGCCTGGGCCGGCCATGGCTGTTTGCCGAGCTCTCAGCCGCGTTCACCGGCAGCCCACCGCCGGCCCCGCCCACTCTCGGCGAGGTTGCCACCATCATCCGTCGGCACGGCGAGCTGCTCGCCGCGCATTTCGGCGAAGACAAGGGCATGCGCGACATGCGCAAGCACATCGCCTGGTACTTGCACGGCTTCCCCGCCGGATCCGAGTTACGACGGGCGCTGGCGCTGGTCAAAACACGTGCCGAACTCGACACTTTGCTGGACAAACTCGACCCCGGCGCGCCCTTCCCGAGCGCGGCCAGTGGACCGCGCGGGCGCCAGGGATCACCCGCCCGGGTGGCCCTGCCGGAGGGCTGGTTGGCCGACCCGGATGACTGCACGGTGCCCGCGGGGGCCGACATCATGCACTCGGGCGGCTGATACCGGACGATCCCGAGATCGCGTTTCGGTGGATGTCTCAGTACCATGTGGAACTTGTTGCCTCGCGCACCGCTGGCCGGCCCCTTATGAGCGTCAGCCAACCACGACGGTCGCGCGAACCTGTGGCGCTGTTGCCGTCGGCGCTGCGCTGAGGTGCAGGTAAAAGGGTCGGGCACCTGATCAGATTCGGAGGCCGGTAGGACATGAGTGACGGCGACTCTGGCGCCGATAAAGCCACTCCTGATGCTCCTTCCGGTCATCGGCGCGCCCTGGGTGTCGACAGCGATGACGTAGGGCTTACCGAAGCGACCACCGGAACGCGAGCCGCCGCGCCGTGGGAGCGATTCGGAGGCTCCTGGCAGGGAGTCGCCGTCGCCCATCGGTGGTCGCCGCCGCCAAGTGAGCCTCCCGCCGATGACGAGGGCGAGCCGCACGGAAGCCACACCCAGGGTGGGCTCACCGTCGCCGAGCTGATCGCCAAAATCGGCGGCCCGACCGCGGTCCGGCCGAGCCGTCACCGCGCGGCTGCTGACCCTGAGCCGCTGGAGCCGGACCCGGGGCCGGCCAGCGACGAGCGGGACGGCGGATACGACGCCTACTCGGTGTCGGCCTCCCCGGCCTACGCCGTTGCGCTGCCCGACGTGGAGGACGACCACCCCGAGCCACCGGTCAGGCGTACCGACGTCGAGCAGACCACCGTACTGCCCAAAACACCGCCTCCGACACGACCGGCGCACATCGTCGATGACCCCGCCGCTGACGAACATCCCAAGCAGAGCCGGAATCGCAGACGCCACGCGCTGATGCTGGCCGGTCGTCTGATGGCCGCCGCCGTCGCGGCGCTGGCGCTCGCACTGACCGGCGGGGCTTGGCAGTGGAGCGCGTCAAAGAATCACCGGCTCAACACGATCAGCGCGCTGGACCCTCAGTCCCGGGACATCGTCGACCCGAATGCGCAGTACGGCGACGAGGACTTCTTGATCGTCGGGATGGACTCTCGGGCCGGGGCGAACAGTGAAATAGGCGCCGGCGATACCGAGGACGCCGGCGGCGCCCGCTCGGACACCGTCATGCTGGTCAATATCCCGGCGAACCGGAAACGCGTTGTCGCAGTGTCATTTCCGCGTGACCTGGCGATCACGCCGTTCCAATGCGAGGCTTGGAACCCCGACACCGGCGAGTACGGCCCCCTCTACGACTCCGATACCAAGAAATACGGCCCCCGATACGTCTACACCGAGACGAAATTGAACTCGGCGTTCTCGTTCGGCGGGCCGAAGTGTCTGGTGAAGGAAATCCAGAAGCTGTCCGGGCTGAGCATCAACCGCTTCATAGCCATCGACTTCGTCGGCTTCGCCAAGATGGTCGACGCGCTCGGCGGCGTCGAAGTGTGCAGCACCGCCCCGCTGAAAGACTACGAATTGGGCACGGTGCTGGCCCACTCCGGACGGCAACGGATCGACTCGAAAACCGCGCTGAACTATGTGCGCGCCCGCAACGTCACCACCGAGAACAACGGCGACTACGGACGCATCAAACGACAGCAGCTGTTCCTGTCGTCGCTGCTGCGCTCACTGATCTCGCAAAACATCTTCTTCTCGCTGAACAAGCTCAACAACGTCGTCAACACGTTCATCAAGAACAGCGTCGTCGACAACGTCAAGACCAAGGACCTCGTTCAACTCGGTCAGTCGGTGCAGGGCCTGTCCGCCGGCCATGTTTCCTTCGTGACCGTGCCGACCGGCATAACCGACGAAAACGGCGACGAGCCGCCGCGCACCTCTGACATGCGGGCCCTTTTCGACGCCATCATCAACGACGATCCGCTGCCGGGCGAAAACGACCTGAACGCGACGTCGAGCCCGCCGACAACGTCGCTGACCAGCAAGGTACCGCAGAGCAGGACCAGCCCGTCGGCCCAGCCGCATCCCGAGCAGGTCCAGGCTGTGACCACGGCACCGCAGGACGTCACCGTGCAGGTGTCGAACTCGACCGCCAAGTCGGGGCTGGCCAGCACCGCCAGCACCCAACTGAAGCACCGCGGCTTCAAAGTCAAGACCCCGGACGACTACCCGAGCTCGCTGAAGTCGACCACGGTGTTCTTCTCGCCCGGCAACGAACAGGCCGCCGCCACCGTCGCCGCGACTCTGATGAACCCGAAGGTCGAGCGGGTCACCGGCATTGGAAAAGTCGTGCAGGTGGTGCTCGGCCCGGACTTTTCCTCGGTCGGCGCGCCCCCGCCCAGCGGCTCGTCGGTCAGCGTGCAGATCGACCGCAATACCAGCAGCCCACCGACCAAGCTGCCGGAAGATTTGTCGGTGACCAACGCCGCGGATACCAGCTGTGAATAACCGGCATTCACCGCGAGTTCACACCGTACGTCATCCCGGTCCGCCGATTGAGAACGTAGGCTTGTGACATGCGTACCGCCTACCACGAACAGCTTTCCGAGCTATCGGAGCAGCTCGGCGAGATGTGCGGGCTGGCCGGCGTAGCGATGGAGCGCGCAACTCAGGCGCTGCTACAAGCCGACCTGGTGCTGGCCGAACAGGTCATCTCCGACCACGAGAAAATCAACGAGCTGAGCACCCACGCCGAGGAAAGCGCCTTCGTGTTGCTCGCCCTGCAAGCACCCGTCGCCGGCGACCTTCGGTCGATCGTGAGCGCTATCCAGATGGTCGCCGATATCGACCGGATGGGGGCGCTGGCCCTGCACGTCGCCAAGATCGCCCGGCGGCGTCACCCACAGCACGCGTTACCCGAAGAGGTCAACGGGTACTTCGCCGAGATGGGCAGGTTGGCCGTGGAATTGGGTAACAGCGCACAAGAAGTGCTGCAATCCCGCGATCCGGAGAAGGCCGCTCGCATCCGCGAAGAAGACGACGCGATGGACGACCTGCACCGCCACCTGTTCACGGTGTTGATGGATCGGGAGTGGAAGCACGGAGTGGCCTCAGCGGTTGACGTGACATTGCTGGGTCGGTTCTACGAGAGGTTCGCCGATCACGCCGTCGAGGTGGCACGTCGGGTCATCTTCCAGGCGACAGGTCGCTTTCCCAACGACGAGGCCGTCGCCAAGTCGGGCTAGCCGAACCGGCCGGAGATATAGTCTTCGGTGGCCTTCTCGTTTGGGTTGGAGAAGATTTTCTCGGTGTCGTCGATCTCAACCAACCGGCCCGGCTTTCCCACACCCTCCAGGTTGAAAAACGCGGTATGGTCGCTGACCCGCGCAGCCTGCTGCATGTTGTGGGTGACGATGACGATGGTGTACTCCTGTTTGAGCTCGGCGATCAGGTCCTCGATCGCCATCGTTGAAATCGGATCCAGAGCCGAGCATGGCTCGTCCATCAGCAGCACATCGGGTTGCACGGCGATGGCCCGCGCAATACACAGCCGCTGCTGCTGACCGCCGGACAACCCGCCACCCGGCCGGTCCAACCGGTCCTTGACCTCGTCCCACAGGTTGGCTCGTTGCAGCGCGTGTTCCGCGGTGTCGTCCAGCAGTTTTCGGCCGCGCACGCCCTGCAGCTTCAGCCCGGCCACCACATTGTCACGAATTGACATGGTGGGGAACGGGTTCGGTCGCTGGAACACCATTCCGATCGCACGACGCACGCCGACCGGGTCCACTCCCGATCCGTAGATGTCGTCGTCGTCGAGCCTTACAGAGCCCTCCATGCGGGCACCGGGGATGACTTCGTGCATGCGGTTCAAGATCCGTAGCACTGTGGTCTTGCCGCAGCCGGATGGACCGATGAAGGCTGTCACGCTGCGAGGTAGAACCGACAGCGAAACGTCAGCGACCGCCCGGAACGAGCCATAATAGATGTTGACGTCCTTGAGGTCTAACCGCTTAGCCACTGGAACTCCTGCCTACTGTCTCGGGCGCAAAGGCTTTCGCAATCACCTTGGCGCCCACATTAATGACGGCGATCGGCAAAATCAGCGTGAGAGCAGCGCCCCACAACCAATCGGTTGGTCGTTGCCGCGCCGCGAGCACGTAGCGGCCCCACGCCCCTTGGTTGATCGAGGGGGCCGCAGCGAGCAAATGGACCGGTAGGCCAGTGGTCCGGCCATTCCCGTCGCAGCGTCGGGGTGAGCGCCCGGCCGACGAAAAGGTGCGGCGGTGGGCCCCACCCGGCACCCGTCGGATCCGACGCGGTCACGGAATTTTCATCGAACGTTCCCGCGGCTCGATCGTTGCGGTCACTGAATGGCGTTGATCGCCGCGGCCAGGCGCTTCTTGAACTTCTCGGGCAGCGCAACATATCCGGCGGTGGAAAGGCCGCTTTGACCCTTGTTGGCGGACGAGCTCAAAAACGACTTAACTGCGGCGCTGGTGGCGGCGTCGTACCCCTTGGAGCAGACGATCTCGTAGGTAGCGAGAACCAGCGGGTAGGCACCGGCGGCTTTCGTGCCATAGAGCGATTTCATATCCAACTTCAAGTCGTCACCGGTGCCGGCGAACGTGGCGTTGTCGATCGCCTCTCGAGCGGCGTTGTCGGTCAGCGCTACCGCACCGTTGCCGCTGTTGATCTGTGCGTACGGCAGACCGCTTCGATCCGCAAAGCTCTTCTCCACATAACCGATGGCGCCGGGCGTGGATTGCACGGCCTCGACGAGGCCCTCAGACGTTTGCGCACCGTCACCCACGCCGCCCTGGAAGTCGCTGCCGGTTGGCTTGTTCCAGCTCGTCGGCGCGACCGTGGCCAGGTAGTTCTGAAAATTGTAGGTGGTACCTGAAGAGTCGGACCGATAGATCGGCGAGATCTTGGCTTCGGGCAACTCCACCCCCGGGTTGAGCGCCACGATGGCTGGATCGCTCCAATCGGTGATTACGCCGCTGAAGATCTTGGCCAGCACGTCGGCGTTGACGGCGAGAGAACTGACCCCCTCGATGTGGTAGGCAAGCGCGACCGGCCCGAACACCATCGGCAGGTTCCAGGCCGGATTCCCGCCGCAGCGCTTGGTCGCCCCGCCAACCTGATCACCACCGAGCGGCGAGTCCGAGCCCGCGAAATCCACATGGTTCGCAATGAACTGCTCACGTCCGGCGCCCGACCCGGTCGGGTTGTAGGTCAGATTCTTGCCGGGACACGACGCAGCCCACGCCTGGGTGAACAACGTGATGGCGTTCTCCTGAGCCGTGGATCCCTCAGCGGTCAGGTCGCTCTTACCGCCACAGTTCACCGGGCCCGTGGTTGCCGGCGACCCGGCCTTGAGATTGCTGTCGCGGCCACAGCCGGTGAGCACCAAGCACCCGATCAGAGCCGTCGACATCGCTACCACTAGCGCCGTGCCCACCTTCTCGAGCTTCATTGATCTCGCTTTCTCACATGTTTCCCTGCGGCCCAATCCCGGCTGCGTTTGCCGGGCTACCGGGCAAAGTAGGCGTCCGGCGTAGACGGCATTCACCAGTCGGGTGAACGTGGGGTGAACAGCTCAGCAAACGACCGCGCCACTGCTGGCGGCGCCCGGCGCGTAGGCGGTGTCGACGCTGTGCTGGTTGAATCCCAGACGCCGATAGGTCCGCAGCGCGGCGGTGTTGTCCGACTCGACGTAGAGCATCACCGTAGGTTGGTCCGCCTCGGCCAGTCGCCGCGCCAGGAACCCGACGCCCACCGACGTCAGCAGGGCACCCAGACCACCGCCCTGCGCGGACGGATCGACGCCGACGATATAGACCTCACCCAGGCCAGGCTGGTCCAGGTGCACTTTTGTCCAGTGGAAGCCAAGCAGGGCGCCGGTCTGCGCATCGAAGGCCAGGAACAGCCCTGCGGGATCGAACCACCGCTCGGCGCGTCGCTCGGCCAGATCAGTTGCCGTCCAGCCGCCCTGTTCCGGGTGCGCCGCGAATGCGGCGTTGTTGACCCGCAGCAGTTCGGCGTCGTCGCCGGTGCCGGCATAAGTGCGAATGCGTACCCCGTCGGGCACGGCCGACTCAGTGATGCCGTGCAGCGAGCGGCGCATCTGAATGAGTTCGCGAACCGGCACCAGACCCAACGCGGAGGCGGTCGCCCGAGCCGACTCCAGTGTTCCGTGCGCCCAAAAATTATTATGCCCAGCGGTTTTGGATAATGCGGCACGAATCATTGCAGCGCCGATACCGTGCCGGCGGGCTTGCGGGTGCACCACCAACTCCGCCATGGCCGGCTCATCTTCTTGCCCCGCAGCCAGATTCAGATAACCAATGATCCGCTCGTCTCGCTCGCCGCTACCGCTCGGACCGAGGCCGCCGGCCAGCAGGTGCTGAGTGCGTTGATGCGCCAGCTCCCGCAGAACCTGCTCGCCCACGGGCTCAACCTGATCGAATTCAGCTGCGGAACTGACGAGTTCACGTATCTGCTGCTGCTCCTCTGCGGCCAGCACCGCCCGCCACTGAGGTGACTTCACTGGCTGCGTAAGGGATCGACCAGTGCGTCTTGGCGACTATCCGCATCGGATTCGTTGTCGTCGACGGCGGGCTCGCCGCTGGGTAGCCGCCCGCGGGTCGGGCGGACCGCTTTGTATCCCACGTTGCGCACCGTGCCGATGAGCGATTCGTGCTCGGGGCCGAGCTTGGCCCGCAGCCGGCGCACGTGCACGTCGACCGTACGGGTGCCGCCGAAGAAGTCGTATCCCCAAACCTCGTGCAGCAGCTGTGCCCGGGTGAATACCCGGCCGGCATGCTGCGCCAGGTACTTCAGCAGTTCGAATTCCTTGTAGGTGAGATCCAATGGACGTCCGCGCAACCGGGCGGTGTACGTGCTCTCGTCGATCACCAGTTCGCCAAGAGTGATTTTGCCCACGCTCTCCTGGTCCTGCAGGCTGCCCCGCCGTCCGATGAGTAGTCGCAGCCGGGCATCGATCTCGGCAGGCCCGGTGCCGGGCAACAGGATCTCGTCCAAACCCCAGTCGGCGTTAACAGCCACCAGGCCGCCCTCGTTCACCACCACCACGACGGGAATTGAGCGGCCCGTTGAGCCCAGCAATCGGCATAGCCCCCGGGCTGCCGGCAGGTCGAGTCGCGCGTCGATGATCAGAACGTCCGCGCTACTTGCTTCCAGCAGGGAAGAGACGTCGGGCGGCGCGGTGCGCACAGTATGGGCGAGCAGCGACAACGACGGCAGGACGACGTCGGGGTGCGGCTCCGCGGTCAGCAATAGCAGGTCCAACAAGCCCCTCCAGCTTTCATGGGAAAGGCGTCTCCCAATTTCATTGGCGAGATGTGCGAGATGTGAAGTTATCGGCCAGGTTTTTTAACGATAGCGTGAAGAACGGTGTTCAGCGCGGCGACGACGCATACCGCAACCGTGTGCACAGGGCCCTGGCGGACCATTTCGGCGTCACTCCCGAGCAGCAGAGACGGCGCAATACGCCACAATATGCGGATGCGTAAAGTGCTGGTCGGTGCGACGGCAGTGCTGCTGGCGGTCGTGATCGTGCTTGTCGGTGCTGCAGGCGTCGACTTCGGAACCACCATTTACGCGGAGTATCGGTTGGCCCGCACGGTACGTGATGCTGCACACCTGGGATTCGACCCATTCATCGCGATCCTTGGCTTCCCGGTAATCCCCCAGGCGATGCGGGACCATTACCAAGAAGTGGAGATCAAGGCCGGCGCAGTCGACCGCCCGATCATCGGCAAGGCCACACTGGAGGCCACCATGTTCTCGGTCGATCTGACCGACGCGTCATGGCTGATCCGGCCTTCGGCCAAGCTTCGGGTCGGCAGGTTGGAGAGCCGGATCATCATCGACTCGCTGCATCTCGGCCGCTACCTGGGGATCCGCGATCTGATGGTCGAGGCGCCGCCGCAGGACACCAACAACGCGACCGGCGGCACTACCGAATCCGGCATCTCTGGCAACCACGGTCTGGTGTTCACCGGCACGCCGAAATCCGCCCGCTTCGACAAACGGGTCAGCGTGGCCGTGGATCTGTCGATGGCCGGCGACGACAAGACCACGCTGGTTTTCACCCCCACCGGTGTGCTGACCGGCCCAGACACCGCCAACCAGAAGGTTCCCGAGGACAAGCGCGAGGCGGTGCTCGCGGCATTCGCCGGCACGCTGCCCGACCAGAAACTTCCGTTCGGGGTGGCGCCGACGAGCCAGGGCGCCCGCGGTTCCGACGTGATTATCGAGGGCATCACCACGGGATTAACCATCACTCTCGACGGGTTCAACCAGAAATGATTTCAGCGATCGTGGCAGTGGTGGGTGCCCTGGCACTGGCCGGCTTCGTCGGGTGGCTACTGAACCGGCGTGCCGGTCACATCCGGGCAACCGATCCCGGACCGGCCGGCGAAGTGGACACCAGCGACCTGGGCCTGTCAGCTGGCGGGCCTACCGTCGTGCATTTCAGCGCCCCGTGGTGTTCGCCGTGCACCCAGGTGCGCCGGGTGGTCCACCAGGTGTGTGGCGACCTCGGGGATGTAGCGCACGTGGAAATCGACATGGACGCCAATCCGGCTGCCGCGCGCCGTCTTTCGGTGTTGTCGTTGCCCACTACCTTCATCTTCGATGCCGGCGGGCGGCAGCGATACCGTGCCGCGGGCGTACCGAAAGCCGATGACCTGCGATCGGCGCTGGCTCCGCTGTTGGCTTGATCGCGTGGCAATTGGGTAAGCTATCGGTCGTGTCCGCCCGCGTTGAGCTGTTGCTCACCAAGCGTCGCGCAGTCGATCTGTGCCGCATCGCGGGCTGCTGCTGTTGTTGTAGTTGCTGAGTAGCCGCGTTTTCTCGCGCCGCGCTCGGAGCAGCCAGGAACAAATTCCATGGCGCGCGTCCCCCAATACCCCCTGCACAGAGCAGCTAGGAGCAGCATCATGACGAGCACCAAAACCACCGACCAGGTCGATGTTCGTGGACCCCGATTCGCCGCCTGGGTCACCACCGCTGTGTTGGTGATCACCCTCATCGTCTCGGGTGCCAGCCCGCTGGCCGCCGCGGTCGTCCTGGGCCTGCAGGCCGTTGTCTTCGCGATCGGCGCGGTGGCCGGCCCGCGTCGTCATCCCTACGGCCTGGTGTTCGCTAATGTCGTGGCCTCGCGGTTGGCGCCGGTCCGCGAGCGTGAGCCGGTGCCGCCGCTGAAGTTCGCCCAACTGGTCGGCCTGGTGTTCGCAGTTATCGGCACGGCCGGCTTCGCTACGGGCGCGCCGCTGGTCGGCCTCATCGCCACCGGCGCAGCGCTGGTGGCGGCTTTCCTCAATGCGGCTTTCGGCATCTGCCTGGGCTGCCAGCTCTACCCACTCGTCGTGCACCTGAAGCCCACCTCTCGGGCTTCTGAGCCCGCGTAACTGCCGAAAGGATCCCCAACATGGCACGCTCCGACGTCCTGGTCTCCGCAGACTGGGCCCAGAGCAATCTCGATGCCGACCACGTCGTCTTCGTCGAGGTCGACGAGGACACCAGCGCTTACGACGGCGGCCACATCGCCGGCGCGGTCAAGCTGGACTGGCGTACCGATCTGCAAGACCCCGTCCGGCGTGACTTCGTCGACGCCCAGCAGTTCTCCAAGCTGCTCAGTGAGCGGGGTATCGCTAACGACGACACCGTGATCCTCTACGGCGGCAACAACAACTGGTTCGCTGCCTACGCGTACTGGTACTTCAAGCTCTACGGCCATGACGACGTCAAGCTGCTCGACGGTGGCCGCAAGAAGTGGGAGCTCGACGGGCGGCCGTTGTCGAAGGACACGGTGAAGCGGCCCGCGACGTCGTACACAGCCAAGTCGCCCGACAACACCATTCGGGCTTTCCGCGACGAGGTGCTCGCCGCGATCAACGTGAAAAACCTGGTCGACGTGCGCTCCCCCGATGAGTTCTCCGGCAAGATTCTGGCGCCGGCCCACCTGCCGCAGGAACAAAGCCAGCGGCCCGGCCACATCCCCGGCGCGATCAACGTGCCGTGGAGTAAGACAGCCAACGAGGACGGCACCTTCAAGTGCGACGAAGACTTGGCCAAGCTGTACGCCGATTCCGGTTTGGACGTGTCGAAGGAGACCATCGCGTATTGCCGGATCGGTGAGCGGTCGTCGCACACCTGGTTCGTGCTCCAGGAGCTGCTCGGACACCAAAACGTCAAGAACTACGACGGCAGTTGGACGGAATACGGCTCCCTGGTGGGTGCCCCGATCGAGTTGGGAAGCTGATATGTGCTCTGCACCTAAGCAAGGACAGACGTTGCCGGCCAGCGTCGACCTGGAAAAGGAGACGGTGATCACTGGTCGGGTCGTCGACGGCGACGGCCAAGCCGTTGGCGGTGCCTTCGTGCGCCTGCTGGACTCGTCCGACGAGTTCACCGCTGAGGTCGTGGCGTCAGCCACCGGCGACTTCCGGTTCTTCGCTGCACCCGGATCCTGGACCCTCCGCGCGCTGTCGGCGGCCGGTAATGGCGACGCGGTGGTCAACCCGTCGGGCGCGGGCATCCACGAGGTCGACGTCAAGATCGCCTGACCGGCCGCCAGGCCAGCCGCCGGGTCGCCAACGACTAGACTCGGCGCCGTGGTTTTGTTCTTCGAGATCATGCTGGTCGCGTCGGTCGTGGCGATCTCCTGGTTTGCGCTGTACACGCTGTATCGGCTGATCACCGACGAGTCATGACCTCCCGCGCTGACGCCGGTGATGAGTCGGCCCGTCCGCCCGGTTCCGGGGACCGCGCCGACGACGATGCAGAGCGAAGCGATGCGGAGGAGTGGCACTTGAACCCTGCCGTAGCCGCAGCCGCCGAACGCGCCAAAGTGACCGCAAGCCGCAACATCCCGGTCTTCGCCGACCTGCCCATCCCCGCGGACACCGCGAACCTGCGCGAAGGCGCCAACCTGAATGACGCCCTACTGGCTTTGCTTCCCCTGGTCGGCGTCTGGCGCGGCGAAGGAGAGGGCCGCGGGGCCGACGGCGACTACCGCTTCGGGCAGCAGATCGTTGTCTCGCACGACGGCGGCGACTATCTGAACTGGGAAGCGCGGTCCTGGCGGCTCACCGAGT
>Ga0335075_10001643_pt1 | contig 36600 bp, 32 predicted proteins | sample Lox_Sample_24_FD_206723 | JGI IMG/M metagenome (GOLD analysis project Ga0335075, IMG submission 206723) | Soil microbial communities from Loxahatchee National Wildlife Refuge, Florida, United States - Lox_Sample_2.4 | ecosystem: Environmental > Terrestrial > Soil > Wetlands | place: USA... | reverse complement strand
CTGATCAACCGTCGTCTTGCGCTGCCGCGTCCTCCGCTGCGCAGCCCATCAACCCGTCAACCCGTCAACAGGGTCGGAATCCCGTGTCAAATGCCCTTGACGGCGAACATGAGAATCACTGAAGGCGTGAATCACGCGGGAAAACAAAGACCTAGAGCGGGATGCGTGAGCCCGAGGGAACGCATCCCGCTCTAGGATCCCGCTCCTCGTCGCCAGACGATGGGAAAAGCGTCGCTGTCCATAAGTAGGCCTGGCTCGGGGGCACCGGGGAAGGCCTCGGGCGGCGGCGACATGAAGCCCGGGCGTACCGCGTAGCGGACATCGTCGCCGGTGAAGCGGGCGGCGAAAGCGCGGCGCCGGTGGGGGGAGCGGTTGCCGGGCGCGCCGTGCAGAACGAGACCGTTGAAAAGAATGGCGTCCCCGGGTTCGAGGTCCCAGCCGAGCAGCGTGTAGCGGTCGCGTTCGGCGTCGATATCCGGCACCGCCTCGAGCCGGGAGTCGCGGCCTTCGTGCGCGTTACCGTCGGCGAAGCGTTTTGGCGTGTACCAGGCGCCCCATTTGTGCGAGCCGGCCACGTATTCGACACAGGTATCGCGGCTGACCGGATCAAGCGGAATCCAGAGGCTCACGGCCGCCGTTCCGTCGAGCGTCCAGTACGGTAGGTCGTGATGCCAGGGCGTCGGCTCGAGCGTGCCCGGCTCCTTCACCAGCACGTGCTCGTGGAAGAGGTTGATCTTCTCAGCGCCCATGATCTCGCCGGCGAGGCCGGCGGCGGGCGAATGGAGGAGAAATTCGCGGTACTCGGGGATACGGCGCCAGTTGCAGTAATCGCCGAGGAAGAGCCCGGGCCTGCCATCCGGCGTGTAGCGCTTGGCGAAAGGACCAGGCTCGGCGAGATTGCGCTCGACGCCCGCGGCGAGCATCGCGATCCAACGCGGATCGAAGACCTGGCGCAGACAGACGACACCGTCGCGTTCAAATGATTCGCGGGTTGTGCTCATGGGATGTTCCCTGTTACAGCCCGGCGGCGGCGAGGCCGAGGATCGCGCGCGCGCAGGCCGTGGCGCGCGGCACCAGGCTATCGATCTTGAGGAACTCCTCCGGACTGTGGGCCTTGCCGCCGACCGGCCCCACTGCGCAGATCGTCGGCGCGCCAACGGCCGCGGTGAATCCGGAATCGGCGCAGCCGCCCGAGAACTCCCCGCTGGTCGCGAAGCCGCTCGCCTCCGCCGCTGCGGCATAGACGCCGAGCAGGCGCTTGGCCGCGTCGTCCTGCGTGAGCGGGAGGAATTCCCCGCGGATCTCGAGCGTGGCACTTGTTCCCGGCACGAAGCTCCGCGCGACGATCGCTTTGATCTCCGCCATCACCTTCTCGCGGTCCTCGGGCGCCACGTAGCGGAGGTCGATCCGGCCTTCGGCCCAGGGGGCCACGGTGTTCACGCTCTGCCCGCCCGAGACGAGCCCGACATTGAGCGTGATGCCGCGTGGAATATCGGTAAGCGCATGGATTGCCACGATCTTCCGCGCCAATTCCTCGATGGCGCTGATTCCCTCGGTGAAGCTGCCGCCCGAATGCGCCGCCTTGCCGGTGATGCGCATCACCATGAAGACGCCGCCTTTGCGCCCGCTCACGACATTGCCCGAGAGGCGGCCGGGCTCGCTGTTGAAGACCGCCCGCGCCCCGCGCGCTTCCGCCTCGATGACGGCCCGCCCCTCGGGGCTGCCGATCTCCTCATCGCCGGTGAAGAGCCCGACGAGCGGCCCCGGCGCGCTCCCGAACCGCGCGAAGGCGGCAAGCACGAAGGAATTCATCACCAGCCCGGCCTTCATGTCGGCCACGCCCGGCCCTCTCGCCATGCCGTCCTCGAGCGTGAAAGGCCGCCGCGCCACCTCGCCGTCGGGGTAGACCGTGTCACGATGCCCCATCAGCACGATCTTGCGGTTCGAGGCGCCGGGTCCGCCGGCGGGGACGAGCGCGCGCAGGCAATCGCCATGCTTTTTCTGGGGCAGGGTTTCGACCGCAATGCCATTGCCCTCGAGGAAGCGACGGATCGCCGCACCGACCGCGTCGATCCCGGGCTTGTTGTAGCTCCCGCTGTCGATCGAGACGATCTCGCGGAGCAGCGCGATCATTGCGGGCTGCTGCTCGACCAGCCAGGCGGCAATCGGCGCGAAGGGATCGGATGCGCTCACGAAACATGGCTCCTCATCGGTTTGGCTCCTTCGCCGCTCACTCCAGCGTTGCGCAGCCGAGACTGTCGGAGAGAAGCTCGATCGTACGCGCGGCGCGCAGCACGAGGTCGTCGCGGTAGAGCCCTGCCGCGATCTGCACCGAGCGGGGCAGGCCGGTCTCGTCGAGGCCGAGCGGTATGCTGATCGCGGGCTGGCGGCTCAGGTTGAAGGTGAAGGTCCACGGCGCCCATTCCTGCCAGAGCGCCTCCACCGGGTTCGTCGTCGGCTTGTCCGCGAGCGGGGCGCGGTTCGGCACGCTCGGGCAGAGCACGAGGTCGTAGCGCCGGTGCAGCGATGCCATGGTGTGCGCGACGACAAGGCGCAGCGCCTCCGCACCGATGAATTCCTGAGCCGTCATGCTGCTTTCGGCCGCCGCGACTTCGAGGAGGCCGGGATCGAGCATCCGGCGCCGCGTTTCGGGGAAGGATTCGACCAGGCGCGCGAGCGCGACACCCCAGATCCGGCCGAAGACGGCGCGCGTGTCGGGCAGGCCGGGATCGACCTCCTCGACCAGCGCTCCTTCCTTGCCGAGCAGATGCGCGGCGTGCGTGAGCGCCTCGCGCCCGGTCGGATCGAGCGGCGCGTCGAACCCGTGGGTCGAGAGCACGGCGACGCGAAGCCCCGCCACGCCCGCCTCCATACCCGCGCGCCAGTCGCGCGGATCGTCGGGCAGCGCATAGGGGTCGCGATGGTCGAAGCGGGCGATCGCGGAAAGCAAAAGTGCGGCATCGCCGACCGAGCGCGTCATCGGCCCGGCGACCGCGACGGTGGCGAAGGCGCCGAGAGGCCATTGCGGCACGCGCCCGAAGCTCGGCTTGAGGCCGACGACTCCGGACCAGGCCGCGGGAATGCGGATCGAGCCGCCGCCGTCGGTGCCGATATGCAGCGGCCCGAAGCCCGCGGCCGCCGCCGCCGCCGCGCCGGCGGAGGAGCCGCCCGGCGTGTGCTGCGGATTCCACGGATTGCGCGTCACCCCGGTGAGCGGACAGTCCCCGGGCGACTTCCAGCCGAACTCGGTGGTGGTGGTCTTGCCGATGATCACCGCACCGGCCGATTTGAGCGCAAGCGAGACCGGCGCGTCGTCCACCATCGGATCGGCGGAGGTGAGCCGGCTGCCGCGGCGCGTCGGAAAGCCCGCGAGATCGATCAGGTCCTTGACGGTGCAGGGCACGCCGTCGAGCAGGCCGAGCGGCCTGCCTGCCTGCCAGCGCTTCTCGCTCTCCCGCGCCGCGCTCGCCGCATGCTCGTTCATCACGACGAAGGCGTTGAGCACCGGATTGTAGCGCTCGATGCGCTCGCTCACCGCGGCCATCGCCTCCACCGGGCTCAGACTGCCGTGCGCGTAGTGGTCGAGCAGCTGCTCGGCGGTCATCAAGGCCGGATCGGTCGCCGCCATGCTCGTTGTCAGACCCGTTCCCGGGCAAGCGCAGCGCCCGCCCCGAGTGAAGCGAGCTTCGCCATCGCGACCTCGCGGCGCATCGGCACCATGCCGCAATTGGTGCAGGGATAGACCCGATCCTTCGGCACGAAGCGCGCGGCCGCCATGATCGTCTCCGCCACCTGCTCGGGCGTCTCCACCACGTCGGTCGCGACGTCGATCGCGCCGACAAGCACGTCCTTGCCCTTCAACAGGCCGATGAGCTCGATCGGCACATGCGAATTGCGGCACTCGAGCGAGACCTGATCGATGCGGCTCGCCGCGAGGGCGGGAAAAATCTCCTCGTACTGGCGCCATTCCCTGCCGAGGCTGCTCTTCCAGTCGAGATTGGCCTTGATGCCGTAGCCGTAGCAGATATGCACGGCCGTCTTGCAGGTGAGCCCCTCGGCGGCGCGCTCGAGCGCGGAAATGCCCCACTCCTTCACCGCATCGAGATAGACGTTGAAGGCGGGCTCGTCGAACTGGATCGTATCCACGCCGTCCGCTTGCAAGCCCCTTGCCTCCTCGTTGAGCAGCGCAGCGAACCGCATCGCGAGCTTCACCCGATCGCCGTAATACGCATCGGCGATCGTATCGACGATCGTCATCGGCCCCGGCAGGGTGATCTTGAGCTTGCGCTTCGTATGCGCGCGGGCCAGCCGCGCCTCCGTCGCATGAACCCGCCCGGTGAGACGGGGCTCGCCGCTTACGGTCGGCACCATCGCCTTGTACCGGTTGTCGCGAATTCCCATTTCGACCTTCCGGCCGAAATCGATGCCTTCGACGAAGGCGAGGAAGCCGTGCACGAAGTGCTGGCGCGACTGTTCGCCATCGGTCACGATGTCGATTCCGGCATCCTCCTGCTCCTTGATCGCAAGCAGCGTCGCGTCGCGCTGCGCGGCGGCAAGCTCAGCGCCCGAGAGCCGCCAGGGCGCCCACAGCACGTTCGGCTCGGCGAGCCACGAGGGCTTCGGCAGGCTTCCGGCGATCGTCGTCTCGAACATCGTCGCCTCGCAGTCGGGGATTATGGGTCCACGGATTTATAGCCTCGGCACGGAGACCTGCATACCGCCGGCGGTTTGCGGCCGCCGCGGGCGCGGCTATGCTCGCCGGCGCCGCACGAAGGAAACAGGCCCATGAACGACAACGCCTCCGCCCCCGAACCCTGGCGATGGCCGGAGGAGACCTGGCGGCGCATCGTCGGCCGCGCCCGGGCCGGTCGGAGCCTCAAGCCCGCGCGCTGGCCCGAGGGCGCGCGCTGCGCGGTGGGCCTTTCCTTCGACGCCGACCACGACACCATTCCGCTGCGCGATGCCGATGAAAGCCCGATGCGACTCAGCCAGGGCCAGTACGGCTCGCGCCAGGCGATCCCGCGCATCCGCCGCCTGCTCGCCGCCGAGCAGATTCCCGCCACGTTCTTCTATCCGGCGGTCTCCGCGCTCCTCTATCCGGACGAAGTGCACGCGCTCGCGGCGGAGGGGCACGAGATCGGGATCCACTCCTGGATCCACGAGCGCAACACCACTCTCCCCCTCGCGGCGGAGCGAGATCTTTCCCGCCGCGCCGCCGACGTGCTCGCGGATCTCGCGGGCCGGGAGCCGGTCGGCATGCGCACGGCGAGCTGGGATTTTTCCCCCAACACGCTCGCGATCATCCGCGAGATGGGTCTTCTCTACGATTCGAGCCTGATGGCGGACGACGATCCCTATGAGCTGTTGGCGGACGGCGAGCCGACCGGGATCGTCGAGCTGCCGCCGGAATGGATCCGCGACGACGCCGTCTATTTCAACATGGAGCGTTTCAGCGGGCTCCGTCCCTATACGCCGCCCTCTTCGGTGGAGGAAATCTTCCGCGCCGAGTTCGACGGCGCCTGGGAAGAGCGCGGCCTCTACATCCTCACCATGCACCCCCATATCAGCGGCCACCGCTCGCGTCTGCCGGTGCTCGCGCGGCTGATCGCGCACATGAAGGAAATGGGTGGCTGCTGGTTCGCCACCCACGAGCAGATCGCGCGCTGGTGCAAAGCAGAGGCATCGTAAGCCTCGGCGAAGGAAAGGATAGACCGGCCATGTTCTTCGACTTCGACCGCATCAGCGCCGACAACCGCTACAAGCTCCTGGTCTCCACCGTGGTGCCGCGGCCGATCGCGTGGGTGGTTTCCATCGATCTCGCGGGAAGGGTCAATGCCGCGCCGTTCTCGTTCTTCAACGCGGTCTCGCAGGAACCGCCGATCGTGGTGATCGGGATCGGCGGGCGGGAGCCCGGCCGGAGCAAGGACACGGCGGAGAACATCCGCCACACGCCGGAGTTCGTGGTGAACCTCGTCAACGTCGCGTGCGCCGAGCCGATGAACGTGACGGCGATCGAGTGGGGCCCGGAGGTGCGCGAGCTGGAGGAGGCCGGGCTCACGCCCATTCCCTCCGAAAAGGTGAGGCCGCCGCGCATCGCCGAGAGCCCGGTCTCGCTCGAATGCGTGAAACACGCAACCGTGGAGCTCGGCGCAGATCGTTCGGTGGTGTTCGGCAGGGTCGTCGCGATGCACGTCGCGGACGAGGCTGTCCTCGATGCGGCGAAATGCTATATCGACACGCCAAAGCTCGATCTGATCGGCCGCATGCATGGGCGCGGCTGGTACACGCGCACGCGCGATCGCTTCGAAATGCCGCGCATCGCGGTCGCGGAATGGAAGGGCCGCGCGAAAGCGGCGGAATGAAATCATGACCGGCCGGCTCCTCATCATCGCCGGCGTCGGCCTTGTCCTGCTCGGGCTCGTCTTTCCCTTGCTCGGTCATCTTCCCGGCGACGTCAGGTTCATGCGCGGCGGGGTGCGGGTCTATATGCCGCTCGGCTCGTGCCTCCTGATCTCGGTCTTGATCTCGGCGCTGCTGACGGCCGTGATGTGGTTCTGGCGAAGTTAGGCCAGGGGCTCTGCCCCTGCACGGGTCCCCATCGCGCAAGCGCGATGGGAGCCCCGACCCCGGTCGGGGGCTCTGCCCCCGACACCCCCGGCAAAGGCGGAGCCTTTGCAATCCATTACTTAAGGGATTGGGGCTGGGGCCTGAGGCCCAAGCCATGTCCTTTCTTCTCGTCGCCTTCCGCGAGAGCTCGTTCGGCGTGAGTAAGCGCTTCACGAGCTAGCGAACCTCGTTGACGTAGCAGAGGCCAGCGGTGGCCGCACGGTGATGCGCAAGGATCACCGGTCCGCCTGCCTGATCGTACGCGAGCTCGTCGATGACAAGGACGGCGGCGCGGGCGGGAAGGGCGAGCAGCCGGCGATCCTCGGCCCGCGCCGGCTCTGCGGTGAGGCTCTCGCGCACTGCGGAGATGCGGATGCCGTACCGTTCCAGAAGATACAGATAGAGCAGCTCGGGCACGTCGGGCGCGCACTTCGGGAAATCCGGCAGGCGCGCGGCCGGCAAAAGGAGGCGCTCATGCATCGCAGGGCGGCCCGCGACACTGCGCAGCCGATGGATGGAGATCAGTGGCGAGCGGAGAGGAAGACCGAGGCGCGCGGCGTCCTCCTCGCCGGCCGCGATGTGGCGGAGACGGAGGATTTCCGGCGTGGAGCGGAGCTGGCTTCCGTCGGCGCCATGCAGCCGGAAATACTGAAAGAAATATCGGAGGTTGTGGTGTGGCGTCCGGCCGGTCACGACGGTACCGCTCTTGCGCCGGCGCGCCAGCATCCCCTCCGCCGTGAGATCGGTGAGCGCATGGCGCACGGTGCCGACGGCGACGCCGTAGTGGCGGGCGAGCGCGATCTCGCTTGGAAGCTGGCTGCCTGGCTTGTAAGTGCCGAGCAGGATCGCCTCCGAGAGCTCGCGCTTCACGTGCTCATAGAGCGGCAGCGGGCGAGCGACTTGCGCTCGGGCGTCGGTTGGGTTCATATAAACATTATAGAAATGTATGCCGGCCCCGGGAAGCTCGTGTCTGCTGCCGCCAAAACCGCCCCTCTCGAGAAGGCCCTCGCCCGCATTGCGGGCGGGGCGGAGCGCGCCCTTGCCGATCTCGCCCGCATGCTCGAATGTGACACCTCCTTCCCGCCCGGAACCGGCTACGGGGCGTTCGCCGATCTGATGGAGCCTCGCCTCGCGAAGCTGGGCTTTGCCGTACGGCGGGTGGTGGTGCCCTCTTCGCTCTGCGGCGAGGAGGCCGAGCGGGTCAATCTCATCGCCGCGCGGCAGGGCGACCACCCCGTCTGCAGCCTCTATTTCCACGTGGACACGGTGCCGCCGGGCCCCGGCTGGAGCGTGCCTCCGCTCGCCCTGACGCGCGTCGCCAACCGGCTCTATGGCCGCGGCAGCGCCGATATGAAGGGGACGATCGCGGCGGCGCTGCTCGCGCTGGACGCGGCGGCGGCCGCCGGGCTCCCGCTCGCCTATGAGCCCGAGCTTCTCCTCTGCACGGATGAGGAGGGCGGGCTCTATCCGGGGATCCGCCATCTCGCCGAGCAGGGGTTGATCGGCGGGCATCTCCTGAGTTTCAACGGCAGCGCGGCGCCGCGCATCTGGGCCGGCTGCTTCGGCAGCTTCGATCTTTTGATCCGCGTCGAAGGAAAGGGCGGACACTCCGGTGACGGCCGGGGAAGCCGGAACGCGATCGAACTCGCGCTGCCGCTGCTCATGCAGCTGGCCGCGCTCAAGCGCGAGGTGGAGGCGCGGCGCTCGGCACTGCCGCCGCGGCCGGGGCAGGAGAAGCTCGCGGCGCGGCTGACCATCGCCGCCGCCCACGGCGGCGACAAGGGCTCCGCGGTGCCGGCGCTGTTCGAGATCCTGGTCAATCGCCGCTACGCGCCCGAGGAGGAATTTTCCGCAGCGTACGAGGAGCTGGAGGCGGTGATCGCGGCAGCTTCAGAGGAAGCGGGCCTTCCCGTGCATACGCGTCTGCTCGGCCATCTCGCGCCGGTTTCCGATCCCACGGGGCCGCACTGGCTGCGCTGGCAGCTCGCCCTCGCGCAAGCCTTCGGCTGGCGCGCCGAAGAATTCAGCGCCTGGGGAGCCTCCTCTTCCTCGGACATGGGATGGGTGCAGCGGGCGGGAATCCGGGAGATCCTGCTCGGCGGCCTTGGCCGCCCCGACAACCATGTTCACGCGGCGGACGAGTTCACGACGATCGAGGATCTGACGGCGCTCGCGCGCAGCATCCTCCTCTATCTCGCCGCCGATTTCGCACAAGATCAGTTGCCGGAGGAGCCGGCTGGGAGACGATGATGAGCCATTTTTCCATTCCACGGCGCGGCTTCCTCGTGGGCAGCGCGGCACTGGCTTGGTCGCCGCGCGGAGCGCTCGCCGCGCCGACCCAGGGCGGGACGCTCCGCATCTCGGTCGATCAAGCCGCGAGCGTCCTCAACCCGCTGCTGACGCGGGTCAATCCCGAGTATCTGCTGGCCGAGCTTCTCTATAGCGGCCTCACAAGGCTCACTCAGGCGATGACGGCGGAGCCCGACCTCGCTTCGTCCTGGTCCGCCAACGCCGATCTCACGGAGTGGACGTTCAAGCTCAGGCCCAATCTCGTCTTCCATGACGGAACGCCCTGCACCGCAAAGGACGTCGCCGCCACCTTCACCGCCATCCTCGATCCGAAGATGGCGTCCCCTGGGCGGACGAATGTCGGGCCGATTGCGAGCGTCGAGGTGAAGGACGCGCTGACGGCGGTGTTCCATCTCGCGTCCCCATACGCGGACATGCCTGTGGCGCTCGCCTATACGAACGCACGCATCATTCCCGCCGCCTACGCGAACGCGGCCGGCATGGAGAAGCTCGCGAGCACGGCAGTGGGTACCGGGCCGTTCACGCTCGTCTCCTTCGCGCCCGACCGCGAGATCGTGGTCGCGCGCAACCCGCATTTCTACGCCGCGCCACGCCCCTATCTCGATCGCGTCGAAATGGTCGTCTATCCGGACGCGACGGCACAGGCTTCCGCACTGATCGCGGGCGATGTCGATCTCATGGCCTCGACCGCGCCTGCGGAGTACCAGCGGCTTGCGGCGGCGAAGGGGGTCAAGGCGCTGCGCGTCTCCTCTGGCCAGTTCCTCAACGTCAACATGCGCTGCGACCAAGCGCCCTTCGACGATATGCGGGTGCGCCAGGCGCTCGCTCTCACCGTGAGCCGGCCGGACATGGTGGGCTTCGCCGCGAACGGCTACGGCACGCCCGGCAACGACACGCCGATCAGCCCCGCCTATCACTTCTACGACCCGTTGCCGCTGCGCCAGCCCGACATCGCGAACGCGAGGGCGCTGCTCGCCGCCGCCGGCCACGCAGACGGTCTCGACCTCACGCTTATCGCCTCCGACACGCCCTCGACCCGCACCGAGCTCGGCGTGGCGTTGCGCGCGATGGCAGAGCCCGCCGGCTTCCGCATCAAGGTCGAGACGATGCCGCACGCGACCTATCTCGCGGAGGTGTGGAAGAAGGGAAAATTCTACGTCGGCTTCTACAATATGCAGGCGACGGCGGATGCGATCTACCAGCTCCTCTATACCTCCGATGCCGCCTGGAACGAAACCCGCTGGGACAACAAGCAATTCGACGCGCTCATCGCGGCGGCGCGGCGAACGACCGACGAAGCGAAGCGCCGGGGCCTCTACGACCAGGCGCAGGTGCTGCAGCGAAACGAGGTGCCCTCGGTGATCCCGGTCTTCTTCGACCTCCTCGCCGCCGAGCGGCTTTGGGTCGAGGGGTACGAGCTCAACCCACGCGCCGCCGTGTTCCGGCTCGACTATGTCTGGCTCGGGGCGGGCGCACCGAAGCGTTCCTGAAGGATGTCGGGGCGCTGGCTCCTTCGGCGCGTACTTCTGATCGCTTATACGCTCTTCATCGTCTCGCTCGTCGTCTTCGCGATCACGCAGGCACTACCGGCGGATGCGGCGGTGGTCATCCTCGGCCAGAACGCGACGCCGGCGGCCCTGGCCGCGGTACGGGTCCGGCTCGGCCTCGAAGATCCCGTCTGGCTGCAGTACTGGCATTGGATATGGCCGGCCTTGCACGGCAATTTCGGCATCTCGATGCGCACCAGCCAGCCCGTCGCGCCGGCGATGTTCGCAGCCCTTGGCCGCTCGCTGCTGCTCGCCGGCGGCGCCATCCTTCTCATGCTCGTTCTCGCCGTGCCGCTCGGGCTCGCGGCGGCGCTGGGGCGAGGCAAGCCGATCGATCTCTTCGCCGGACTCGTCTCCTATCTCGGCGTCTCCTCACCGGAATTCGTCACCGGGACGGTGCTGCTGATCGTCTTCGCCGACCGGCTCGGCTGGCTGCCGGCGACCGGCTACGTGCCGCTCGGCCAGAATTTCCTGGCCGGGCTTGGCCATCTCATCCTTCCGGTGGCGACGGTCGCCCTGGTTCTGATCGCCCACGTAGCGCGCATGCTGCGTTCGGAAATGATCGACGTGCTGGCGAGCGACTATATACGCGCCGCGCGCCTCAAGGGCCTTTCCTGGCGCGTTGTGCTGTTCCGCCACAGCTTGCGCAACGCGCTCCTGCCGGTGATCACGGTCGTGGCGCTCGATGTCGGGTACGTGCTCGGGGGCATCATCGTCGTCGAGGAGATTTTTGCGATCCCGGGGATCGGCCGCGCGCTGATTGTGGCGATCGAGGCACGGGACCTGCCTTCTATCCAAGCGGCGGCTCTGATCATGGCCGGGACTTACGCGGTCGTGAATTTTCTTGCCGATATCGCCTACGCTCTGCTCGACAAGCGCATCCGCTATGAGTGAGCTCCTGCGGCGGCTTCTGCGCACCCGGCAAGGCGCCCTCGGGCTCGTGCTGCTTGCGCCAGTGGCGCTCGCCGTGGTGCTTGGCCCGGCGCTCGCCCCGCATGATCCGGACGCGATCAGCTTTACCACGCGACTCACTCCGCCCTCGCTCCGCTACTGGCTCGGCACCGACGAGTTCGGCCGCGACCTCCTGAGCCGCATCCTCGTGGGCGCCCGCGCGAGCGTGCCGATGGCGCTGGGTGCTACGCTTCTCGGCACGCTTTCGGGCGCAGTTCTCGGCACCCTCTCCGCCTACCTCGGCGGCCGCGCGGACGAGGCGATCATGCGCACGATCGATGCGGTGATGGCGATCCCGGCGCTCCTTCTGGCACTCCTGGTGTTGAGCACGCTTGGCGGCGGTGCCGAGGACGCAACGCTCGCGATCGCGATCGCATTCGCGCCCGGCATGGCGCGCATTACCCGAAGCGTGGCACTCGCGGCGCGGCAGCAGGATTACGTCGCCTCCGCGATCGCGCGCGGAGAGGGTGGGACGTGGATCGTCTTCCGCGAGATGGGGCCGAACGTGATCGCGCCCGTGGTGGTGGAGAGCACGATCCGTGTCGCCTTCGCCGTGATGCTCGTGGCGACCTTGAGCTTCCTTGGCCTCGGCGCTCAGCCGCCGGCGCCGGAATGGGGCCTCATGATCGCCGAAGGGCGTGAGTACCTTCACCAGGCGCCGTGGATGATCATCGCACCGGGGGCCGCGATCGCGATAACGGCGATCGGCTTCAATCTTCTGGGCGATGGGCTGCGCGATGCGCTCAATCCGCGGGTCGATCGATGACGCCGGTCCTCGCCGTGGAGGACTATCGGCTCGAATACGCGAGCGGCGGGAAATTGCTTCGCGCACTCGACGATGTGTCGCTCGAGATCGGGCCGGGCGAGGTGCTCGGCCTCGTCGGCGAATCGGGCTCGGGCAAGACCTCGCTCGCAGCAGCGATCATGCGGCTTCTGCCAGCGAACGCACGCGAGGGCGGCGGGCCGATCCGGCTCAAAGGCGAGAACCTTCGCGCACTTGGCGGAAGGCGGCTTCGCGACGTGCGGGGCAGGCGGATCGCGATGGTGTTTCAGGACCCGGCGACCGCGCTCAACCCGACGCTCACACTCGGGCGGCAGGTGAGCGAGGTGCTGGAGAGCCATCGCGGTCTCTCGCCCAAGGAAGCGCGCGCCGAGGCGATCGCCATGCTCGGCCATGTCGAGATCAGCGATCCGGAGGCGCTCTTCTCGCGCTACCCGCACGAGGCCTCGGGTGGAGAGAAGCAGCGGGTGGTCATCGCGACGGCCTTCGCCTGCCACCCTGACCTCGTGCTGCTCGACGAGCCGACCACCGCGCTCGATGTTCTGACGGGCGCCCGCATCCTCGATCTCTTCCGCCGTCTCCGGGCCGAGATTGGCATGGCCGGGCTTTATATCTCGCACGATCTCGCCTTGGTTTCGCAGATAGCGGATCGGGTCGCCGTCATTCGCGGCGGCCGGATCCTGGAGGAGCAGCCGGCCGCTTCGGTGTTCCGCGCGCCGAAGCATCCCTACACCCGCCTGCTCGCCGAGGCGGTGCCGCGGTCGGACCGGCGGCTCACGAAGGACGAGGCCGGGGAGGAGTCCCTAATCGCGCTCGACGCCGTTTCGGTCCGCTACGGCCGGCGCGGACTCTTTCGCAGCCGGACGACGGTGGGCGCGGAGGGCGTCAGCTTCGCGGTGCACGAACGCGAGATATTGGGCGTGATGGGGGAATCTGGGTCGGGCAAGTCCTCGCTCGCCCGCGCGCTCGCCGGCCTCGTTCCGTTCGGCGGCCAGATCCGCTTCTCGGGCCGGACGATCGCCGAACCGGGTGAGATGGACCGCGCCTATCGCCGCGCGGTGCAGATCGTGTTCCAGAATCCGGATTCCTCGCTCAATCCACGCCAGCGCGTGCGCGAGATCCTTGCCCGGCCGCTCCGCCTGTTTGGCGGCGATGTCGCGCAGATCCCCCGCCTCCTCGAGGAAGTACGGCTCCTGCCCGGCCATGCGGCGCGCTTCCCGCACCAGCTCTCGGGCGGGGAAAAGCAACGCGTGGCGATCGCGCGCGCCTTCGCCGCGCGGCCTCGGTTCGTCATCTGCGATGAGATCACCGCTTCACTCGATGTTTCGGTGGCGGCCTCGGTGATCGAGCTCCTGCTGGCGCTCAGGGCGGCGCACGGCACGGCCTATCTCTTCATCACGCACGATCTCAACCGGCTCGTCGAAATCGCGCACCGGGTGGCCGTGATGCGAAGCGGCCGGCTGGTCGATCTCTGCCCCGTCACGAGCCTCGGCGGCGATCAGGCTCACCCCTATACGCGTCAACTGATAGCCGCATCGTCACCTTCCGTATCGCAATGAAAGGTCCAGTGATGACGAAAGACGAAATCATCGCCCGCGTGGATGAGCGATACTGCCTCAGCTTCCTTGCGCGCATGGTGCAGCACAAGAGCTACAGCCAGACGGAGGGCGAGCGGAAGCTCGCCGCCATGATGGCGAGCGAGATGACCGCGCTCGGGTTCGAGGCCGGGCTTCGCCCCGTCGAGGGCGAGCGGGTGAATGCAGTCGGCACCTGGCGCGGCACGGGCGGGGGAAAAAGCCTCCTCTTCAACGGCCATGTCGATACGAACCCGGTGAGCGAGGGCTGGACGGTCGATCCCTGGGGCGGAAAGATCGACGAGACATTCATCTACGGCATCGGTGTTTCCAACATGAAGGCGGGTGATGCCGCCTATTTCTGCGCGGTGCGCACGCTGATCGAGGCGGGCGTGCGCCTGAAGGGCGATGTGATCCTGACCTTCGTCGTGGGCGAGCTGCAAGGGGGCATCGGCACGCTCGCGCTCATCGAGCAAGGGTTGCGGGCAGATTACTTCGTCAATTCCGAGCCGACCGATCTCGCGGCTTTGACCATGCATGCCGCGGCCTTCACCTTTCTGATCGAGCTCGTCGGGAAGACGCGCCATCTCTCCAAGCGCGAGGAGGCGGTGGATGCGATCGCGGCCGCCTGCGACGTGATTCCCCGGCTCGACGCGATGCGGTTCTCGAATGCGCCCTCGCCCGAGCATGAGGCCATCAACCGCGTGCATGTCGGCGTGGTCCACGGAGCGCTCGGACGGGACCTGCACGAATGGCGCCCGCCGCAGGTCGCGGATTTCGTGCGCATCAAGGGCTCGGGCCGGTACGCGCCCGGACAAACCGAGGAAGGTGCACTCGCCGATCTTCGCGCCGAGCTCGACGCGCTCGAGCACCGCTTTCCGGGCCTCAAGGCTTCGCTTACGCCTGAGCATCAGATCGGGCGGCCGGCGATGCCCTCCTTCGAGGTGTCGAGGACGAGCCCGATCGTACAGGCGATCAACCGCGCCTACCGGACGGTGCGGGGCACGGAGCAGCCGACCGGCGCGCTCCCGCCGCCAGGCTTCTACGGAACGGACGCCGCCCATCTCTACCGCAAGGCGGGAATGGAAGGGATCGTCTGCGGCCCCGGAGGGCGCTACAACACGATGCCCGACGAGCGCGTGGACATTGTCGATTTTCTCGACATGGTGAAGATCTACATGCTCACGATGTTGGATATCTGTGGCGAAGCATAGGGCCAGAGGCCCTGCCTCTGGACTCCGGTCGGGGGCTCTGCCCCCGACGCCGGGTTCCCATCGCGCAAGCGCGATGGGGCCCGGTCCAGGGGCAGCGCCCCTGGCCTTCAATTCAACGAATCAGTCCTTAACAAGCCCGCGCAGGAAGCGGCTCCGGGCCGCGCCGGCACTCAGGAGGAAAGCGTGATCGCCGCCGCCCAGGATGAAGCGCGCGCCGAGCCCGATATAGTGCGCGGACCATTGCTCGTCGTAGATGCCACCCATGCCGAGGGCTTTCTTCTCCGCGCGGCAGGCGGCACCGACGCGAGCGTACGCCTGCTGCACTTTGTCGTGCCCGGCCTCGCCCGGGACGCCGAGCTCGGCGCTCAAGTCCGAGGTGCCGATCAGCAGCGCGTCGATGCCCGGCACGGCCGCAATCTCGCCGGCCCGCTCGACCGCCTCGGGCGTCTCGATCATCGCGCAAACGAGGATCTCCCCGTTGATAGCGGCCTGCGCCTCCCCGGGATGCGGGGGCCGAAATCCGTAGATCGCTGGCGGCCCGCCCCAGCTCCGATGGCCGAGCGGAGGAAAGCGGAAAGCGCTCGCGATGCGCCGCGCTTCAGCGGGCGTGTTGACGTGCGGCACGACGATGCCCATCGCGCCGTTGTCGAGGGCGCGCGTTGCCTCGTCGATCGCGTCGGCGCAGACGCGCACGATCGGGGTGACGCCGGTGGGCAGCGCGGCAAGGCAGATCTGCGTCGCCTCCTGCACTGAGAACGCGCCATGCTCGGTATCGATGAAGAGCCAGTCGAATCCAGCGGCCGCGGCGAGCTGTGGGGCGGCGGCCGTGCGCAGATGATGGAGGCCGAAGCCGATCGCAAGCTCGCCCGCCCTGAGTTTGCGTAAAGCGCCGTTGGCGACGAGCGGCATGGGCATCCCTCCGTTTTGCACGTGCGTCACGCCAGCATGGCGGGCCGTCGGGGTCAATGGCGCCTGCTCATTGGACCCGCACGCGAAGGGCTGGTAGTGTCGCCCGCAAAGCCAAGGGAGGAAGGCCCATGCTGACGAAGGCCGAGATCGACGAATATCGTGAGATCGGAGCGATCGTCGTGCCGGACGTCCTCGGCGTAGCCGAGCTCGCGGAGTTGCGCGCCGCAACCGATGCGCTCGTCGCCGGCGCGTACGGGCTCAGCTCCCATAACGACATTTACGATCTCGAGGACAGCCACACGCCCGACGAGCCGCGCGTGCGCCGCATCAAGGCCGCGCACCTTCATCATCCCGTCTTCGCGCGCCTCGTCCGCCATCCGCGCATCGTCGCCGTGCTCCAGGACCTCTGGGGGCCGGATATTCGCTTCGACACGGCGAAGCTCAACATGAAGTCCGCCGGTTTCGGCGCGGCCGTGGAATGGCATCAGGACTGGGCCTTCTATCCCCACACGAACGACGATCTCGCCGCCGTCGGCGTGATGATGGACGACATGGCGCTCGAGAACGGCCCGCTCCTGATCGTGCCCGGCAGTCATCGCGGCCCGGTCTTCGATCACCATGCCGATGGCGTGTTCTGCGGCGCGATGGATCCGGCGTGCGGCGAGGTCGATTTCTCGCGCGCGATCCCGCTCACCGGCAAGGCGGGATCGATCACGGTGCATCACGTCCGCGCGGTGCACGGCTCGGCGCCCAACGCGTCCGCGCGCGACCGGCGGCTGCTCCTCTTCCAGTTCCGCGCCGCGGACGCCTGGCCGCTGCTCGGCTTCCCCGCCGGGATCGCGGCGTTCGACGCGCTGATGGCGGCCGGCCGGCCGACGCTCGCGCCGCGGCTCGCCGCGGTGCCGGTGCGTCTGCCGCTGCCGCCGGCCGCGCATCAGGGCTCGATCTACGAGAACCAGAAGGGGCTTTCGCGGCGCTATTTCGCCGACGAAGCAGCTTCCGTCTGAGCCCCGCCCCCTTCTGCAACCCGGCCGGCCCGGCCTATGCTCCCGGCGATTGCACGGCCGGGAGAACGGATCATGCGCATTGCCGTAGTGGCCACGGGAGAGATGGGCGGCGGTATCGCCGCGCGATTGAAGGCGCGCGGGGCGGAGGTGTTCACCTCGCTTGCCGGACGGAGCGAGGCGAGCCGCGTGCGGGCGCGCGCCGCCGGGATCACGGTGATCGATGACGACGCGGCGCTGATCGCGAACGTCGAGATCTTTCTTTCCGTCGTTCCTCCGGACCGCGCCCGGGCCCTCGCCGAGCGCTTCGCCCCGGGCCTCGCCCGGGCGGGCGGAAAGATTCTCTACGCGGATTGCAACGCCGTGGCACCGGAGACGGTGCGGGCGATCGCCAAGATCGTCGCGGCGGCTGGCGCTCCGTTCGCCGATGCCGGGATCATCGGCGGGCCTCCCAAAGGAGACGACGCAGGCCCGCGGCTCTATGCCTCGGGCGAGGGTGCTGCGCGCCTCGCGGAGCTCACGCGCTTCGGGCTCGATATCCGGCCGATGGAAGGCGGGATCGGCGCCGCCTCCGCGCTCAAGCTCTCCTATGCGGCGCTCACCAAGGGGCTCACGGCGCTGGGCGTCGCGGCGGGGCAGGGGGCGGCGGCCGCCGGCGTTACCGATGCGCTCGCCGCCGAGCTCGCCTCGAGCCAGCCGGCGCTCTTCGCCTTCCTTGTGCGGGGCGTGCCGCGGATGTATCCAAAGGCGTACCGCTTCGTGGGCGAGATGGAGGAGATCGCGCGCTTCCTGGGCGATGCGGGCGCGGCGCAGATGTTCCTCGGCGCGGCCGGAGCCTACGAGGAAGTCGCGGCCGCCTGGTCCGAGGCGGGCGCCGATGCGCCGCTGCTCCGCGGGCTGGGCGCGGTGTTCGATGCGCAGCGCGCGAAGGAGCGGGCCGCGTGAGCGCCTTCCTCTTCACCGGCGGGCGTTTCCTCGATCCGCGCCGCGACGCGCTGATCGAGGGCATCGAGGTCCTCGTCGAGGACGGGAAGGTCAAGGAGGTCTCCGACCGTCCGATCGCGGCGAGCGGGGCCGAGCGCATCGCGCTCGGCGGGCGGACGCTGATGCCCGGGCTGATCGATGCGCACATCCACATCGTGCTCGCCGAGGTCAATCTCGCCCTCCTCTCGGACGTGCCGCTCACGCTCCTTGCGGCCAAGGGCTCGGCCGCCATGCGCGCGATGCTGATGCGCGGCTTCACCACGCTACGCGATGCGGGCGGGGCGGATTTCGGGATGAAGGCCGCCCGCGACAGCGGACTTTTCGAAGGCCCGCGGCTCTTCATCTCCGGCCAGGCGATCAGCCAGACGGGCGGGCACGCCGATTTCCGCCGCCGCACGGAGACGCGTTTCGCCTGCCCCTGCTGCTCCGGCCGAACCTGGACCGCGCGCATCGCCGACGGCGTTCCCGAGGTGGTGCAGGCGGTGCGCGACGAGCTGCGCAAGGGCGCGGACCAGATCAAGATCATGGTCTCGGGCGGCGTCGCCTCGCAGTCGGATCCTCTCGAGAGCGTGCAGTACCGGATGGACGAGATCGAGGCCGCGGTCGAGGAGGCGACGCGCTGGGGCACCTATGTGTTGGCGCATGCCTATACGGCCGAGGCGATCGCGCGCGCGGTCCGCGGGGGCGTGCGCACGATCGAGCACGGCAACCTCATCGATCCGCCGACGGCGCGACTGATGGCCGAGCGCGGCGCCTATCTCGTGCCGACTTTGGTCGCCTACGATTCGCTCAAGAAGCGCGGGCCCGACTACGGGATGACCCGCTACAGCCTGGCGAAGAACGAGGTCGTCCTCGAGGCCGGTTTGCGCTCGCTCGAGATCTGCCGCGAGGCGGGCGTCAAGGTCGGCTTCGGCAGCGATCTTCTCGGTCAGCTTCAGAACGATCAGTGCAACGAGTTCACCATTCGCAGCGGCATAATGAGCCCGGCCGAGATCATTCGCTCCGCCACGATCGTCAATGCCGAGATCCTGCGCCGCGAGGGAAGGCTCGGCGAGATCGTTCCGGGGGCGGAGGCGGATCTCCTGGTCGTGGACGGCGATCCGTACCAGGACATTTCGCTCTTCCTCGGCGAAGGTCGCTCCATCCCCGCGATCATGCTGGAGGGGCGCTTCGTCAAGAATCAGCTGAACTGAATCGCGCCAACGTCAAGGGGCGCGATAGCGCTCCGGGATCATGCGATTGGCGAGAACGGCGAGAAAGATCGTTGTCATCATCAGGATGAAGGCGGTGGCGGCGGAGAAGGGCCAATTATTGTTGTCGGCGAACTCCGTATAAACCTGTGTCGCCATCATGTGAAAGCGCGGCCCGCCGAGCAGGAGCGGGGTGGCGTAGGCATTCATGCTGAGAATGAAGCAGAGGATGGCTGCGATCGAGAGGCCGGGGAGCGAGAGCGGCCAGATCACGCGGCGGAACGAGCGCGCGGGTGCCGCGCCGAGGCTTGCGGCCGCGTCCTCGAGCGCGGGATCGATGCGCTCGAAGACGGCCTGGAGCATCAGGACCATATAGGGCAGGTTGAAGGACACGATACCGATCACCACGGCGGCCGGCGTGTACATCATGTCGAACGCCGCCGATCCGCCGAGCGCCGAGACCGCGAGGCTCAGGATTCCGCCATGTGTGAAGAGGATCATCCAGCCGACCGTGCGGGACGTGGCGCCCATGAAGAGCGGCAGGATAAGGGCGAGGACCATCGCCGACTTGGCCCGGCTCTGCGTGCGTGCCAGGCGATAGGCGATCGGCGCGCCGAAGAGCAGGCAGAAGAAAGTGGTGCTGGCGGCAACCTCGATCGTCAGGCGGAGGATGCCGAGATAGAAGGGATTGGTGATGAAGGCGGCGTAGTTTGCCCCGGTGATCGCTGGAATGATCATCAAGGTGGGGTCGAAGCGGTCGAGGCTGTAGCGGAAGAGGAGGACGAGCGGCGCCGCGAGTGTCACGAGGATGAGCACGCTCGCCGGCCCGAGCAGGACGCCCGCCGAGAGCTCCCGCCGCCGGGGCGCGGCTGGAGCGGCAACTGAGAGCGCCTGATCCATCCGTGGGCTGCGCTCTCAACCCCGCGCGATGGTGGAGTTCCACCAGGTATTGATCTCGGGCAGCGCCTTTACGTCGTACGCATAGTCGGGCACGAAGAGCTTCGGCTTCGGGGTCGGGAAGGCGAGCTGCTTCGCGATCTTGCCGGTGAGCGGGGCGTTGTTCACGGTCGGCAGGTAGCCCATGGTGGCGGCGAAGCCGCGCTGCGCCGATGGTGCAAGGACCTCGTTCAGATATTCGTAGGCGCCTTCCTTGTTCGGCGCGTTCTTCGGCACCACGAATCCCGAGACGTAGAGCACGCTCCCTTCCTTGGGGAAGGCGGCGGCGACGTCGATCCCGGCGTTCTGCCACATCGCGACGCGCGCGAGCCACATCAGGCCGAGTTCGATCTCACCCGACTTGAAGGCAGGCCCGATCGAATCGGTCTCGGGATAGAGCCGAAATCCGTTCGCGTTGACCTTCTCCATCAGCGGTTTGGCCTTGTCGAACGCATCGACATTGCCGGCAGCGTAGAGGGCAGCGGCCATCATGATGTAGAAATCGTTCCCGGTCGGCATGCCGATCTTCCCCTTGTACGCGGGGTTCATGAGGTCGGAGAAGCTCGTCGGAGGCGATGTCAGCTTCGTCGGATCGTAGATGAGGATCTGGGCGCTGTAGATGTGCGGGACGAAGAACGGGAATTCCAGCAAGGGATCGACATGGGCCAGATTCGGAATCTTCTTGGCATCCAGTGGCTCGAGCAGCCCGAGATTGCCGAGCCGATAGGCCCCCGGCGCCTCGATAGCCGCGACGTCGAGCGTGCCCCGCGGCAGCATGCGCTGGGCGACGATCTGGGCCATGCGCGGCGGCTCGTTCGCTGGCGCAAAGACGACGTTCCAGCCCTTGGGGGTGAGGATCGGGTCTACGATGTTGATCTGCTGCAGATGCTGGTAGTCGCCTCCCCAGGTGCCGACAACGACGCGCCTGCTGGCCGCGCGCGCGGCAGAGGGAAGGAGCGCCGGCGCGGCGAGCGCGGCGGTGGCGCCGAGCAGGCGGCGTCGGGAGAGGGAGTGCGCCAAGGGCGTCGGTTGGTCGGTCATGATTGCGGAGCCTCCGGTTGCAAGATGTGGGATGAGCGGGGTCGGGAGCAGGGCGAGATTCTCCAGGGGACAATCATCTTACGATCCTGCCCAGCCGGATGACGAAGCGATCGATCATCAGGAGCCCGGCGCCGATTAGGGCCATCTGCATCACGGTCGTCGCCGAGATCAGCGGGTCGATGTGGTATTTGAGGTAACCGAGGATCGCGATCGGCAGCGTCGTCATGCCGGGGCTGACGAGGAAGAGCGTCATCTCGAGCTCGCCGAACGTGGCGATGAAGGAGAACAGCGTTGCCGCGATCAGGCCCTGGCGCATGGCAGGCAGGGTGACACGGCGGAAGACCGCCCACGGCGGTGCACCGAGGCTCGCCGCCGCCTCCTCTGCGGCGCGGTCCTCGTTGACCAGGCTCGCGACGACGAGGCGCACCACCCAGGGCGTGGTGATCATCATGTGCCCGGCGAGAAGAACGTAGAAAGAGCCGGCGAGTGCGGCGCCCGTCACTTCCTCGACGCTGACGGCCAGGAGGTAGATGGCGAGGCCGACCGCGATAAGCGGCACGGTCAGCGGTGCCAGCAGCAAGGTGCCGATGGCCGGCTTGGCACGAAAGTCCCGGCGCACCAGCGCGAGGCCCGCCGGCACGCCGAGGAGGAGGCTCGCCGGCACCGCGATCGCGGCCACTTCGAGCGTTGTGAGAAGAGGTCCTGCGAAATGCGGGATCACCGCTTCGTACCAGCCGAGCGTATAGCCGCGCGGCGGGAAGATGATCAGTTGCTCGTTGAAAAAGCTCAAATAGACGGTGAGGATGAGGGGCAGGAAGATGAGAACGAGGCCGCCGGCGATGAGGAAGCCGAGCGCCAGGCGGCCGAGTGGAGCGGAAAGGCGCACGGTCGGCTTCGCGGCTGATGACGCGCCAGGCGGAATTGCCGACACCCGTGTTTCGCTCCGACCCCCGAATAGCCGTCCCGCGGGCGGTTTGGGCCCTGGCGGGCCGCGTGCTGCCATCCGCCCTATTTGGCGCGCGCGAGCCGGACGGTAACCGGCCGAGGCGCCGGCGGCAAGCATGAGCGTCCGCGCTTGACGCGGAAAGGGCCGCCGGACAAGGATCGCGCGTGAGCGCGATGGACGGAGATAGCGGCCTCGGAGCGGGGATGGGGAATGCGCGGCATCGCGATGCCGCGGCCTCGCTCACGCTCGACGCGCTCAGCGCCCGCTTCGGGGCGCAGCTCGCGGTCGATCGGATCTCGCTCTCGGTCGCCCCAGGCGAGATGATCGTGCTGCTCGGCCCTTCAGGCTGCGGCAAGACAACCACGCTCCGCATGATCGCGGGCTTCGTGGCGGCGAGCGGCGGGGACGTGCGGGTGAACGGCACGAGCGTTCTCGCGCTGCCGCCGTACCGCCGCGAAATGGGCATCGTGTTCCAGAGCTACGCGCTCTTTCCCCATCTCAGCGTGGCGCGCAACGTCGCCTTCGGGCTCGAGATGCGCCGGATGCGCTCGGGCGAGATCGCCGCCCGCGTTGCCGAGATGCTGCGGCTGGTGAAGCTCGAGACCTTCGCGGAGCGCCTGCCGCGGCAGCTTTCGGGCGGGCAGCAGCAGCGCGTGGCGCTGGCGCGCGCGCTCGCGATCCATCCCAAGGTGCTGCTGCTCGACGAGCCGCTCTCCAATCTCGACGCATCGCTGCGCCTCGAAATGGCGCGCGAAATCCGGATGTTGCAGCGGGAAGGCGGCATCACGACGCTGATGGTGACGCACGACCAGGCCGAGGCGATGGCGATGGCCGATAGGCTGGTGGTCATGCGCGAGGGGCGGGTCGAGCAGATCGGAAGGCAGGAGGATCTCTACCAGCGGCCGGCGACACCTTTCGTCGCGCGCTTCATCGGTCAGAGCAACATTCTCGTCGGGCGCATCACCAACGGACAGCGTCTTGCGATCGAGGGCGGCCACGACATCGCCTTCGCCGGGCGGTACGGGGCGGACGGCGCGGGGACGTTGGCGATCCGGCCGGAGAGCATCCGCATCGGTCCGGCCGGTGCGGCGGACGCGCAAACCGAAGGCACAGTCGAGCTTTGCACCTACCTCGGAGCCGTGGTGGAGCATCTGGTGCGCATCGATAGCGGGCAGGATCTGCTGGTGCGCGGCCCCGGCCTCGGCTCGGACGCAGCACCGCGTGCCGCGGCCGGGTCGCGCGTCAGCCTGCACTGGCCCGCCGCCGAGGAACGGCTCTTCGACGACCACGACCACGCGCTCGCACCGGTTGCGGGCGCCTTCGCGGAAAGCGCCGCGGAATAGCACCAGGCCGCATGCAAGAGAGCAACGAAGAGGGCGGGTGGACTCTGCCGCCCGGCCGCTATCTCAAAAAGCGCCCGCCGCAATACCAGCTGCCCACGCGACCGCTCTCGCGCTACCTCGCGATGACGGACGGGAGCCGGCTAGCGCTCGATCTCTACCTTCCACAAGGTGCCGAGGCGACGCTGCCGACAATCCTCCTCCTCACGCCCTACTACCGGCGCTTCGCACTGGCCCCCGACGCGCCCCCCGGCACCGAACCAAGCCCGAGCGCAGGGCGATGGCGCGACCTCTTCGTCCCCCGCGGCTACGCGCTCGCGGTGGCGGACGTGCGGGGAAGTGGTGCGAGCTTCGGCACGCGCGATGCATTCCGCTCGCCGCGCGAACGGAGCGACTACCATGCCATCGCCGAATGGATCGCCGGGCAGAAATGGTCGAACGGTCGTATCGGCGCGACCGGAATCTCCTATGTCGGCGCGGCAGCCGACTTTCTCGCCTCCACCGGCCATCCCGCAGTCCGCGCGATCGCGCCGATCTCGGCGGTGTGGGACACCTACACCGATCATTACTACCCCGGCGGCATCCTGCTCGACCGCCTGGCCGGCCAATACGACCATCTGATGCAGGCGCTCGATCGCGACAGGCGCGAGGCGCTCGCATGCTTCGCCTATTTCCGCGATCCGAGCTTTCGCGGGCCGCAGCCGGTGGACGAGGACCCGGACGCAACCTCGCGCGATCAGGCGGTCGCCGAGCACGGAGCCAATTTCCGCATGCCTTCCTTCATCGCGGAGTTTCCGTTCCGCGATTCCGCGCTGCCCTACGATCCCGCTTTCACGCCGTCCTCCTTCAGCCCATGCGGCTTTGCCGCCGGCATCCCGCCCGACATCGCGGTGTTCTCGATCTCGGGCTGGATGGATGGCGCGGGCTATGCGAACGCGGCGATCGCGCGCTTCCTCACCCTTCCCAACCCGAAGCGCCATTTGCTCCTCGGCCCCTGGGACCATGGCGCGCGGATCAATGTCTCGCCGTGGCGCAAATCGCCGCTCCCGCAATTCGCGCTCGCGGGCGCGCTGCTCCGCTTCTTCGACCATTACCTCGCCGAGTGGCCCAATGACCTCGGGGACGAGAAGCGCGTGCATTATTTCAGCCTGCATGCCGAGAAATGGCACACCGCGGACACCTGGCCGCCTTTCTCCGCAACCCGCCAATTCTTCCTCGATTCCGCCGAAACGCTCTCGCCCGCCCCCGGGGCCGAAGGAACGGACACGCTCATCGCGGACTTCACCGCCGGTACCGGCACGAACACGCGCTACGAACGTCTGGCCGCGGTGGACGCGCGCGAATACTACCCGGACTGGGCGGAGCGCAGCCGGGCCATGCTCCACTATCTCTCGGCACCGCTCTCGCAGCCTGCGGAAATGACCGGACACGCCGTTCTCTCGCTCCGTATTTGCGCAAGCGAGCCGGATGCCGGGCTCTTCGCCTATCTCTCGGAAATCGAAGCCGACGGCATGATCCGCTACGTGACCGAGGGCGTGCTGCGCGCGCTCCATCGTGCCGAACGGCCCGCACCCGGCGAGTATCGCGCCGTCTGGCCCTGGCACAGCCACGCCCGCGCGGACGCCGCACCGCTCACGCCCGGCGTGCCGGTCTCGCTCCGCATCGTCTTCCTGCCTACCTCGTGGATTTTTTCCGCCGGCAGCCGCGTCCGCCTCTCGCTCGCCGGCGCCGATGCGGACCATTTCGCCCAAGTCCCACACGGACGCCCGCCCTTGCTCGAAATCCACCGCGCCTTCTCGACACTCGAGCTGCCGTGGCGTTCGGCCTCTCTCAGGCGAGAGGACTGACGCCGAAGAGAAAGCGGTGGACGAAGGCGAGAAAAGCGACCCACGCCACGAAAGCCGCGAGCGGGCCGATCCAGCCGATCTCGGAAAGCACCAAGCGGTTGCGGCCGGCGATGATGGCGCCGAACGGAAGGATGGAGGTGCCGCGCGCGAGCTCGGTCCACAGGGGAGGATTGTTCGCGGCGAGCTTGGCGTCGATCGAGGGCATGCCCCAGATCGCGGTGACGAGGATGGAGCCAAAAAACAAAAAACCGTCCGCTGTGCCGAGCGCGATCATGTGCACGCCGGCCCAGAGCGCGAAGGACCAGAGCATCGGGTGGCGAGTCACGCGCTGCATGCCTCGTGCCGGCTCGGGCGGTGCGTTCTCCCCGCCGATCGAGGTCAGGTTGCGTGTCGTCAGGGCCCCGGCGAGGAGGATGAAGGCAAGGAGCATGACGAGCGTGAGGAAATCCCTGAGCCCGCGCGGCGTGAACCAGACCGGCATCACCGGTGCGCTTCGGTAGGCGGCGATCAGGAAGGCGAGCGTGGCGAGCGAGATCACCGAAAAAGCGGCACGGAATCGCGCCAAGCCGAACTGCCGCACCAGCGCGCCGCGCAGCGAGGTCCCGGCGAGGCCCGAATGCACCGCAATCCAGACGATCGCCGCGAGGACCAGCAGCCTCATGACGCCACCTCCCTAAACGCGCCGGTCGAGCAAGAGGCGGCGCCGAAAACGCAGAAGCGCGCGCAGTACGGGTGGTTGAGCGTCACCTTCCGCGCCGCCGCGGCGAGCGTGGGCCCAAGATCGAACCCTCGATCGTACGGCTGGAGCGTGCAGGCGACAACCGTGGGCGCCGCCGCGCCCTTGCGGTGCACGACCATGCGTGCGCTCGCGCACATCACGCTTCGCCCGCTCGCGGCAAGCGCCTGCCAGCACGTTTCCCCGACTTCGGGCGGCGCTTCCTCGCTCGTAAGCTCGGGGAAAAGCACGAGCGCTGCCGGATCGAACGCGTCGAGCGCGATGCCGCGGCTCGCGAAGAGTGCGGCGAATCCGGCGCGGAAGTCCTTCTCGTCCGCTCGCTGCGAGAGGCGCGCGGCGACGCTTACGCAAAAACCGCTGCCGGCGAGCCAGGCAAGCCCGGCGAGCGCGGGGCCGAAGCTGCTTCCGCCGCGGATCGCCTCGTGGCCCTCGCGCGTCGGCGCATCGAGCGAGACCCGCAACGCGAGCCGCCCGCCATAGGCTGCAAGCAGCCGCGTGAGATGCGCCTGGTGGCGCTGCATCGGCCGCATCGCGTTGGTCAGCACGAGCGCGGAATATCCCCGCGCGAGCGCCGCCTCGATCATCCCGGGGGCGGCCGGGTTCATGAAGGGCTCGCCGCCGGTGAAGCCGATCTCGCGAAGCTCGCTGTGCCGCTCTGCCGCCTCGTCGAGGAAGCGGTCGAACGCGGCGCGCGAGAGGAACGCGAGGCGGTCGTTCCGTGGGCTGCTCTCGATGTAGCAGCCGGCGCAGGCGATGTTGCAGAGCGTTCCGGTGTTGAACCAGAGCGTCTCCAGCCGCTCGAGTGCGACGCGCGCGTGGGGCTCGCCTGTTCCGGTGCGCAACGGGTCGGCGAAGGGCGTTGCGGCGGGCAAGTTGGGAGGAGCGCTCTCTTCGGTCCAGAGCGTGCCCGCCGGGTGAAGCTTCCTTCCGACGATTGATTGCTCGGCCGGGGGAAGCACATCGAAGCTCGGCCAGATCCCGCGCTCCAGCGCCGCCGCATAGCCCTCCGGCAAGCCGGCCCTTCGCATCGCGCGCGCCGCGCCCCGGTGGTCGTAGGCAAGCGGCCGATGGCGGATCTCGATGCCCTCCCTGCCCGGGGTCAGCAGGCTGAACCAGCCGCGCGCCGTGCCGTCATTGGCCGGCAGGCCGATCGCCCCGGCATTGTGCCAGAGAAGCCGCCCCAGCCGCCGCGTGAAGGGCAGGCCGCAATGGCCGCCGACCACGCCGTCCGCACCGGCGAGCGCGATCTCCGCCGCGATCTCGTCCTCCGACGTCGAGGCGAAGACGAAGCGATTGATCCGGCTCGGCGCCCCATGGACCACCGCAAGCCTCCGCCCGCCAATCTCGAGCGCGATCCGCCGCGGCAGCCCCGCCATCCACCGCCGCGCCTCGTCATCCACCGCGCGGTCCGCGTGGGCGAACCAGGCCTCCGAAAGCTGCGCACACGAAGAGCCGGGCGCGAAGCCGCACCCGCAATCGGCGGCCTCCGCGGCGAGCGCCTCCTCGCAATTGCCCATCACCACGGCGATCCCGGCACCGCGGATGAGGTCGAGCGTCGCCTGCGGATCGCCGCCATAGGCAATCACATCGCCGGTGCAGACCATCCGCGCCGGCGGCACGCCGAGCCTCGCGGCTTCGATGAGCAGCGCCTCGGTCGCCTCGCGGTTGCTGTAGCAGCCGCCGAAAACGAGGACCGGGCCATCGGCCACAATCCGCTTGTGCGGCTCGGAGGCCGCGATCCGCGTGCCGTCAGGCACGGGTCGGGGTTCCGGTGATCTGCTCCAGCGCCAAGCCCCGCCCCTCGATCCCGCCGCCCCATCGCCACACCAGCATGGCGCCCGCGCCCAGCAGCCAGAACCCGGCCAGCAGCAAGAGCGCGCCCGCCATGCTGGTCGCCCCGACCGCGCCGATCAGAAAGGGCGAAATCATGGCCCCGATCCGCCCGACGGCGACCGAGGCGCCGATGCCGCTTGCCCTGAGCGCGGTGGGGAACAGCTCCGAGAAAGTGGGGTAGGCGGCGATCCAGCTTCCCGTCGCGAGCAAATTCACCAGCGCGAAGCCGGGCATCAGCACGCCCGCGCCATAGCGCGTCGCGAAGGCGAACGCCACCGTCCCGAGCGCGGTCGCGAGGTAGAAGCCGAGCACCGTCCCCTGCCGCCCGGCGCGATCGAGCAGGAAGGCAGCGGCGAACCCGCCGACCAGCGCTCCCACGCTGCCCGCAAGGTAGAAGAGCGGCAGCCGCTCCGGCCGCAGATGGAGCGCCGGCAGCACGACCAGCGGCAGGAACGCGAAGAGCCCGTAATAGCCGGAGGCCTCTGCGAAATCGAGCACGGCGCCAAGCGCGAGCCGGCCCGGATACCGGCGAACGAGCGTGGCGAGCGCCGTCCTTTGCCCGCGCGCGGCGAGCCAGCGCGGGCTCTCCGGGATGGCGCGGCGAAGCCAGGCCGACGAGAGCGCAATCAACCCGCCGAACGCGAACACCACCCGCCAACCGAAATCGCCCGGCAGCGCCGAGAGCACGAGCCACGAGAGGAGGGCGGCGAGGAGGCTGCCGAGCGGCCAGAAATTCAGCATCAGCGCGCTCGCCCACCCGCGCGAGCGGTCGGGCGCGATCTCGGCCATGGCCGCGTTGATCGCCGAATACTCCGCGCCGACGCCGATCCCGGCGACCAGCCGTAGCGCCAGCAGCGTCACGAAGTTGGGCGCCGCAGCCGTCGCCAGCGTCGCCACGCCGTAGAGCACCAGGCTGCCGAGGAAGATGCGCCGCCGCCCGAACCGGTCGGCGAGAACGCCGAACCCGGCCGCGCCCAGCATCAGCCCGACGAACCAGGCGCCCAGCACGACGGACATCGCATCGGCGCCGAGATCGAAGCGTGCCCTGAGCGCGCCCAGCACATTGCCGATCAGCGTCACCTCGAAGGCGTCCATAGCCCAGCCGACGCCGAACAGCACCACGGCCATCGTGTGGAAGCGGGTCCAGGCGGGCGCGTGCGATGTCACGTGCGATGTCATGGGCGCAATCCCTCTCCGATCGGCGACTCTCTTCGACATACGCACGCGAGCGCGGGCCGGATCATGTCATAACGGCGGCATGCGCGCGCGGCGGATCCTGGCCTTGCTTATGGTCCTGGCCGTGGCGGCGCTCGCCGTCGCCGCCGTCTCGCGCCACCTGCCCGCGCCCTCGCTCGCCGGGCTGAAATCCCACATGCGCGCGCTCGAGGCGTTCGGCGCCGCCCATCCCGTCCGCGCGGCCGGCCTCTTCGTGGTCCTCTGCACCGCCTTCTCCGCGCTGCCGCTCCCCGGCGCGGAGCTGCTCGCGGTCGCCGCCGGCACCCTCTTCGGCCTCCTCGAAGGCACCGCACTGGTCGCCTTCTCGGTCACGCTCGGTTCTTGCGGCGCCTTCCTCATCGGCCGCTTCCTGCTCCGCGGCGCCGTGCAGCGCCATCTGCGATCCCGGCTCACGGCGCTGGCGCGCGGGCTCGAGCGCGAGGGCGCCTTCTACCTCTTTGCGCTCAGGATGATCCCCGCGATCCCATTCTTCGTCGTCAACGTGGCCATGGGCGCGACCCCGCTCCGCCTCGCGACCTTCGCCTGGGTGAGCGCAATCGGCATGCTGCCCGCGATCGCGGCTTACGTGAATGCGGGGCGGATGCTCGGCCAGCTGCGGAGCGTCTCCGGGATCCTCTCGCCGGGGCTCCTCGTCTCGTTCGCCGTGCTCGGCCTGCTGCCGCTCGCCGCCCGCCGCCTGGTCCTCGCCTGGCGCCGCCGCCGTTCCTAGAGCGGGATGGGTTCGCTCCTGCTCACCGATCCCGCTCCAGGTCTTTGTTTTTCCCGCGTGATCGAACGCCTTCGGTGCCGGGGTCCCCGCGAACGAGTTCGCGGGGTGCCCCGATTCCACCTCCGGCGATCACGCTCTAATGATGCGCGAGCGCGCATTTATGATCCTGCAATTCCTCGCCGCTCGCGAAGTTCCCCCGCGCGGGCTCGGCACGGTCGGCGAGCAGGACGAACCCGGGCCGTCCCGCGAACGAGGCGCCGGCCACCACCAGCGTGTACTCGCCCATATGCCCCCGCGCCGCCGGCGAGGAGGCGGCGAGCAGGAGGAACGGGTTGGCGCCTTCGAGATCGGGCCCGATCACGCGCCGGGCGATATAGCGCTCGCCCGCGAGCGGCACCGGGAACGGCGCCCAGCCATCGCCGAGGCCGGCGAGATGCCGCGCCAGCGCGTCGCGCACATCCGCGCGCAGACAATCGATATGGATATGGAGCTGGTTCTGGGTCCGCCCGAGCGCGGAATTGATTGCAAGCGAGAGATCCTCGCGCGAAAGCGGCGCCGCCGCGCGCGCCTCGGTGAAGCGGCGTGCTTCCCACGCATCCTGGAAATAGTTTCGTGCCTCCGGAGCCAGCAGCGCGGGGCTCTCGATCCCGCCGATGCGCGCGGTCGGAAGCAGCAGGAACTGCGTCGCACCCACGATGTCCTTCAGCACGACATAGCCGCCCGCGGGATCGACAAGCGCGCAGGGCGCCGGATCGCCGTGCTGCGCGTCGTTCGGCACGCATCGGTCGTGGACGATGCGCCAGAGCGCCGAGGGATCCGCCGCCCGCGCCCCCGGCACCAGAAGGAATAGGAGAAGAAGGGTGAGGCGCCTCACGGGGCCGCCCGCCGGTCGAGGAATCCGAGCAACGCCGCCCGGAACGGAAGCAGGCTCTTGTAGCGCGCAGTCTCCTCAGGCAGTGCGCGGATCGCCTCGGCGAGCCGTCCGGCGATCGCGGGCTCGCCCGCGATCGCTTCAATCGGCGTCTGATGAACCTTGATCGTGAACAGGATTGCGCTTGCTCCCGGGACCCGGGAGAGGGTCTGCCGCTCGACGCGAAGCCAGAGCCTCTCCCCCGCGTTGCGGGCGGTGAAGGCCGGGTCGTGCTCGGTCCTTCCGTGCCCGCCGGGCTGGAAGAGCGCCGGATCGTCGAGAATCGACCAGTTGAACCGCTCGACCAGCCGGCCCGGCTTCAAGAGCGCCATGAACCGCTCGACTGGGCCGGCGAGCCGCTCGGCGAAGAACGGCACCGGACCGTGAATCGCCCCGACCGGCCGCCCCAGCTTCTCCGCCAGCCGCCAGCGCGTCGGGAAGCAGAGCACGGCAGCCGCAAGAACCGGTCCCGCAGGGCCGGGCTCGAGCACGCAGAGATCTTCCTGCACCAGCCGCCCGGCCAGCTCCAGCGGATCGCAAGGCGGATTGTCGATATCCCAGTCCTCCCCGGTGAGCCGGTTGGAGAGGTGCCGCCCATCGCTCGCGAACCATTGCGGATGGTGCGCCGGGAGATGCGCGGCAACGAGCTCCAGCGTGGCGCGGCAGGCGGGGCCAGCCTCCTCCAGTGCCGCGAACACCTCCGTGTGCCGCCCGGCGAGCAGGCGGCGGCGGAGCGCCATTTGCGCCTCGTAATCGCCGTCGATCTCGAAGAGGGCGGCGATCGGTGCCGCGACCAAGCCCATCGCCATCCGCCAGGGCCCCGCCTCGAAAGGCAGGTAGCGCCGTGGGGGCGGGGGCTCGTCCATGCCGGGCAGGGTAGCCTGGAGCCGGCTTGGGGCAAGGGTGCGCTCCTTGCGGCAGCACCCCCGAGCGGTTATCAGGTCCCGCAATGCAAAAGCGAGCGCGCGCCGGTTCGCCCAAGGCCACGGCGCCGGCCATGGCCCCGAAATGAACTCGATCTTTCGCGGCGACCTCGCTTCGCCCGCGGGGCGCCGCCTTGCCTGGATCGACAGCCTTCTCGTCGATCACGGCGTCTTTCGCCTCACCTGGTCCAATTTTGCGTCCGTCGTCCCGGGCCGGCTCTACCGCTCGAACCACCCCACGCCCGGGCGCCTCGCCCGCCTCACGCGGCAATTGGGGCTCCGCACCGTGATCAATCTCCGCGGCGAGGCCCGCAACGGCTCGGACGCGCTCTCCCGCGAGGCCGCCGCGCGGCTCGGGCTCACGCTCGTCGATCTCGCGCTCGAAAGCCGCGGCATCCCGCAGCGCGACCGCCTCGAGCGCCTGATGGAGGTCTATCGGACGATGGCGGAGCCCGCGCTCATCCACTGCAAGTCCGGCGCGGACCGAACCGGGCTCGCCGCCGGCGTCTTCCTGCTCGCCGAGGGCGGCCGTCCCGAGGACGCGCTGGCGCAGCTCTCCCTTCGCTTCGGGCATGTCCGGCAGGCGCGCGCCGGCGTGCTCGATGCGTTCTTCGTGCTCTACCGGGCTTCCGGGCGGAAGGATTTCGCCGCGTGGCTGAGGGACGAGTACGAGGAAGCGGCGGTGGCACAGCGATTCCGCGCCGGCCGCTTTGCCTCCTTCGTCACCGACCGGGTTCTGGCGCGCGAATGATGGAGAGAGGCATGCGCGAAGAGGGCGTGCTCGCGGTTCTGGACATCGCCGAATGGGGCGCGCCGATCGAGGTGGCGGAAGGCGCACGCGCCACCCGCGCGCTCGAGGAGGGGCGTGTCCTCTTCCTCCCCTCCCTCTCGTTCGCCGTGGACGAGCCGGAAAAACCGTTCCTCACGCCCTCTTCGCTCGCGCCCGGGCGGAAGAACATCAGCTTCGATCCGGCGACCGGCGAGTGCCAGGGAAGCCGCCATACGGGCGCCGAGGCCGCCCGCCTCGGTGCGATGCTGGACCGGTTCGGCCGGCAGGCCGAGGCGCTGCTACGCGCGCTCGCGCCCGGCTACACCCAGGGCCTCCGCAGGGCGCGAACCAGCTTCCGCCCGGCGGACGTGGAGGACCGGCCAAGCTCGGTGCGCCAGGACGACCGGCTGCTGCATGTCGATGCCTTCCCGACGCGGCCGACGCGGGGCGAGCGGATCCTCCGCGTCTTCAGCAACATCGCCCCGGACGGGGCGGAGCGGCGTTGGGAGGTGGGCGAGCCGTTCCCGGCCTTCGCCGAGAAGTTCCTCCCGCGCGTGAAGCCCGGCCGCGCTGCCTCCGCCTGGCTGATCGAGCGGCTCGGCCTCACCAAGGGCCGCCGCAGCGCCTATGACACGATCATGCTCGGCCTGCACGACGCGATGAAGCAGGACGCCGCGTACCAGGCCGGCGCGCCGCACGCCTCGCTCGCCTTCCCGCCGGGAACCAGCTGGATCGTCTATACGGACCAGGTTCTGCACGCCGCGCTCGCCGGCCGCTTCGCGCTCGAGCAGACATTCCATCTGCCGGTCGCCGCGATGGCCGAGCCGGAGCGCGCGCCGATCCGCGTGCTCGAGCGGCTCGCAGGTCACGCGCTCGCCTGAGGCGCGCCCGCGCCGGCAAATCGGTTCGGGCCGGCGCCGCCGCTTCGTGATACGATTGCGTTCGCGGCAATTTCCCGACACGCCGGAGAGGGGACCCGCGGCTGCAAGTCCGGTCTGGACCCTGCGGGCGGCACGTTGGAGGAAACGCGCGATGACGAGAACCGCGATGCGGGCGATGTGCGCGGCAGGCGGCCTGCTCGCGGCAGTCTCGTGCCCGGCACGGGCGCAGACGGTGGTCATCACGACCAACGGATCGACCGTCATCGTCAACGGCCACGTCGTTTCGGGCGGCAACGCGACGGTCGCCAAGGGCCCGATCCGGACGGAGGAGCGCGCGGAGCCGGCATACTCGGGCATCCGTGTGGACGCGCCGGCGGACGTTACCTTCTCGCCATCGGCGAAATCGCAAGTGACGGTCACCGCCCCCGCGGACATCCTCCCGCTCATCGAGACCGACGTGAACGGCGGCACGCTGGTGATCGGGCTCAAGGGCTCGGTCGTTCTTTCCTCGCCGATCGTCGTTGCGGCGACCGGCCCGGGCCTCAATGCGATCGCGCTCGCCGGGGCCGGCACCGTGAAGGCCGCGGGACTTTCCGGCCCGGCACTCGATATTTCCCTCGCCGGCTCGGGAGCGGTGGCGGCCAACGGCACCGTGGAGCAGGTCGCGATCCGCCTCACCGGCTCGGGCGACGTGGACGTCGCTTCGATCCGGGCCGCTTCGGTTCGCGGCCTGATCGCCGGCTCGGGCAGCATTCGCGCCTTCGCGCGCGAGAGCGTCGATGCCCGGATCACCGGCTCCGGCGAGTTCATCGTCTCCGGCAACCCCCCGCAACGGGCGAGCAGCGTCTCCGGATCCGGAGAGATACTCTTTCGCTAGGCCGATCCTTCCCGGGCCGGCACGCGATGTTTACAGTATTTGCATCATATTTTTCGCGATCGTTTCATTACAATCAATTAATTTTGTCCGCCTTGCTTTGAGCAGGCCGAGGCCGGACATTTATACGATCACGATTGAGAGAGGGACCGATCCATGCCCTTCCCTCGTGGGGATGATGGGCGTTCGGGCCGGAGAACGGCGGCGGGATGGTATGCCATCCTTCAGGGAGCCGCCTTGAGCGCGGGCATCATCGGCGCCTTTGCCCTGCCCGTGTCCGCGCGGGCGAGCGAGCGGGGGATCGCAACGGCCAACCTGACGACGATCGAGGGCACCGCCGGCGCGAGCCTGGCGACGCCGAGCCCGATGGCGGTCAGCGCAACGCCGGTCAGCGATGCGCAGCTTGCGAACGAGGAGGCGAAAGGCATCTCGGAGCCTCAGTCCGCCATGCCGGAGGTCGCGCGGCCGCCGCGCGTCATCCTGTGGGACGAGATCGACCGGCCGGGCGGCTTGCCGCTGTCCGGAAGCACGGTCACGATCATCACGGGCGCGCCTTAGGCGCCTGGCGCGTCGTCCAGCAGCGCGCGGAGCTCGCCGAGCCAAGGCTCGTAGCGGCGCCAGCGCCCGACGGAGCTTAGATAGACCGGCTGGCGCACCTGCCACACGCTCGCGGTGTTCACCAGGCGGCGATTTCGTTCCGGTGCGAGGCAGGCCTCGTCCCACGGAAGGCCGAGGAAGCCGATCAAGCGGCGGGTTTCCGCCTCGTGGTCGGTGACCAGCGCCTCGTAATCCTCCTCGAGGAACCTCTCGGGCGGCAGCACCTGCCGCCAGTGCGCCATCAGGCGCTGGTACTGGCGGTAGTAGAAGACGAGGCTGGCGCGGTCCCTCGAATAGAAGGATCCCGGAAAGCGCTTGGTATAGATCGAAAGGCAGGTATCGAGGGGATGCCGTCTGCAATGGATGATGAAAGCGTCGGGAAACGCGAGGTGGGCGAGGCCGAGCCATAGGAAGTTCGTCGGCATCTTGTCGGTGAGGTAGCCGGCGTCCGGCGAGATCGCCCGCAGGACCCCCCGGTACGCGCTTGCCAGCACTTCGGCGCCGGGCGGCTCGGCGCCCTCCTCAATCGCGGACTCCCATGTGCGGCCGTGCTGTTCCCAAAACCCGAGCTCGCCTCCGGCCGCCACGTCCGGATGGCTCGAGACGATCTGCTCAACGAGGGTCGTGCCGGAACGCGGCATGCCGACGATGAGGATGGGCCGCGGACCGTCGGGCCAAGATGCGGCGGCAGGCTTCTCTTCATCGGTGCCGAAGCGTGCGATCAGCCGGTCGACGCGGGCGGCGAAAGCCGGCCGGTCGAAGCGGAGCGTCTCAGCGCCGAGCGCATTGGCGGCATCGAAATGCCCCATCGCCGCCTCGCGCTCTCCAAGATCGTCGAGCGCTTTGCCGAGGCCGAAATGCAGCAGCTCCTTCGAAGTGTCCGCGAGACGGCCGGTCTCGAGGAGTTCTGCCATCCGGGTGAGCAGGGGCCGGTCCGCGGCGACGAATTTCCGGGCATTGGTGAGGTTGAAGAAGGCAATCACGTCCGTGGGTTCGGCTGCGAGCGCGCGCTCGAGAAAATCGGCCGCCTCGTCGAGCCGGCCCAGGTTCGTAAGGAAGATGCCGAGGGCCCTGAGCGCGTACGTGTTTCCCGGATCTTCCGCGATCGCGCGTCGGTACCATTTCTCCGCCTCTCCGACCCGGCCGCGGATGCGGAGCGCCTCCGCGCGCGAGACGCGGCCGAGGGTCGAGCCGGGCTTGGCGGCGAAAGCGCGCTCGAAACTCTCGGCCGCATCGGCGGGGCAGGAGGTCCGGTCGAGGAGGCAGCCGAGCCGCTCATGCGCTTCGAGGAAGTTCGGCGCGAGCGCCGCGGCGCGGCGATGCGCCGTGAGCGCCGCCATGTCGTCCCTCTGACCCTCGAGCGCGAGGCCCAGATTGTAATGAGCGGAAGGAAGATCTTCCTTGAGCGTGATGGCCTGGCGGAAGGCGGCGATCGCTTCGGCGATGCGCGCGGAGCGGAGGCAGGCAAGGCCGAGATCGTTGTGCGCGGCGGGATTTTCCGGATCGAGCAGGATCGCCTGGCGGAAGGATGCGATCGCCTGGTCTGGCTTGTCGGCCCCAAGCAGGGTCGCGCCGAGGGTGAGATGCGCAGCAGCCGCGGCGCGCCGGCGCGCCGCAGTCGCGGTGTCCAGGCCCGGCGGACGAACGACAGCCGGCCCGCCGGGGGAGGCCGCCTCGCCGGATTCGTGCCGCACCGTATCCTGCCATGTGCGGATGCTCGCCGCTTCCCGTCCCGCATCCGTCAGCGGGCCGAGGTCGCGGAGAGGCATATCCCCGGCCACTGGCTGAGTGCGGGCCCGATCGCTGCGGTTCCGATTGCTCGTGTCGATCACGCCCTCTTCCCCTCGTCCGGCCGCCACCGCCTCAAACGATGCCAAAGCGAGGGGCCGAGGCCAATGCTCCTCTGCATTCGCAGCTCCGAGTCCACAAGCGAAACGGCTCGAAAGCGGCCA
>Ga0335075_10001642_pt1 | contig 36623 bp, 32 predicted proteins | sample Lox_Sample_24_FD_206723 | JGI IMG/M metagenome (GOLD analysis project Ga0335075, IMG submission 206723) | Soil microbial communities from Loxahatchee National Wildlife Refuge, Florida, United States - Lox_Sample_2.4 | ecosystem: Environmental > Terrestrial > Soil > Wetlands | place: USA... | reverse complement strand
AGCACCGGTGAGACGGGCGAGTACGCCATCGGGGACTTGGTGATGGGCCGCTATACCCTGGCGGTAAGCGCCCCGTCCTGCCAGCCCGCCGCGTTCGGTGTCGTGATCGCGGACGGTCAGGACACCATGCAGGACGCGGAACTGCGCCCGGGAGCACGGGTGGAAGGGGCCGTGCGCACCGCCGCGGGCGCCCGCATACCCGATGCCCGGGTCACGCTGCTTGACCCCGAAGGCAACGTGGCCGCGGTGGCCACGACCGGCCAGGAGGGCAAGTACTCCTTCGAGAACCTGCCCGAGGGCGAATACACGGTCATCGCCACCGGCTACCCGCCCGCCGCAAGCACGCTGCGGATCACGGCTGGCCAGCCGCACACGCACGATGTCCAGCTCGGTCACCCGGAGGCATGACGCGGTGAGCGCTCCTTAGTCACGGTCACCGCCCGGCACATGGGCATGACCGCCGACCCGTGGGGCGGCCAGCGGGCCATCTTCCGCGCAACCGCCGAGTTGCACAGGCGGGATTTCGCGATGGACTGGAACCAGCCCCTGGCCTCCGGTGCCGTCCTGGTGGGATGGGTGCTCCAGGTCTGGATCGACGTCGAGGCGGTCCAGGGGGACCTGCCGGAGCTGCCTGACATGTAGGAGAACGAGGGCTGATCTTTGGCATCATTAGACCCGTATCACCCGGGTCTCAATGGTGGACTCGTCCCTCCTTCTGGAATACCGGACGGTATCCTACAGGTGAGAAGCGGGTAAACGGAGTGATCGTTGCTCCACTCGTGAAATTCACGAGCATGGTTACCCTGCATAGTGTTCGGCGCGATACCCGAGGAGACCGTTGCGCGTGAGCGAGAGTCGCCCGGCCGCTGTCATCATCCTCGCCGCGGGTGAGGGCACACGGATGAAGTCCCGTATCCCGAAGGTCCTGCATACGCTGTGCGGCCGGAGCATGCTCGGGCACGCGCTGGCGACCGCCGGTGAACTGGAGCCGGAACGGCTCGTCGTGGTAGTCGGCCACGAGCGGGACCAGGTGAGCTCGGAAGTCGTCCGGGTGGCGTCACAGGCAGAGGTCGTCGTCCAGGAACAGCAACTCGGCACCGGGCACGCGGTGCGGATGGTCACCGAGACATTCGGCGTCATCCCCGGCACCGTTGTCGTGACTTACGGGGATATGCCCCTCTTGCGCGGTGAAACGCTCCGCGTGCTGATCGATGCTCACCACGAGGCCGGCAATGCCGTCACCGTGCTGACCGCTCGCGGCGACTCCTCCGGCTACGGCCGAGTCATCCGGGACGAGGCGGGGGCATTCGTCCGGATTGTCGAGGAAAAGGACGCTACCCCCGAAGAGCGGGCGATCGACGAGTACAACTCCGGCTGCTACGCGTTCGACGGCGGGCTGCTCGCGGACGCGATCAAGCGGGTGACGACCGACAACGCGCAGCAGCAGGAGTACCTCACCGACGTGCTGGCGATCCTGCGCGGCGACGGCCACCCGGTCGGCATCGTGGTGGCCGACGACGCCGACGAGGTGCTTGGCATCAACGACCGGGTTCAGCTCGCCGCGGTCAGGCGCGCCTTGAACGACAGGATCCTCGAGGGCTGGATGCGGTCCGGCGTGACGGTCGTGGATCCGGCGACCACATGGGCCGACGTGACCGTCACGATCGAGCCGGATGTCCAGATCTGCCCGCAGACCCAACTGGAAGGGCGTACCGTCATCCGCGGCGGAGCCACCGTGGGTCCTGGATGCCTGCTCAGCGACACCACCGTCGGCGAGGATGCCGTGGTCATCCACACGGTCGCCCGCGATGCGGAAATCGGCCCAGGCACGAGCGTGGGCCCCTACGCGTACCTGCGGCCCGGCACCCGGATCGGCGAGGGCGCGCACATCGGCGCCCACGTGGAGCTCAAGAACTCCTGTGTCGGCGCCGGAGCCAAGGTGCCGCACCTGACTTACGTGGGGGATGCCGAGATCGGCGAGCGCGCCAACATCGGCGCCGGCACGATCTTCGCGAACTACGACGGCGTGGCCAAGCACCACACCACGATCGGAGACGACGTCTTCGTCGGCAGCAACACGGTGCTGGTGGCGCCACTGACCGTAGGCGACGGCGCCTACACGGCGGCCGGCTCGGCGGTCACCGGGGACGTCCCGCCGGGAGCGCTCGGCATCGCCAGGGGGCGGCAGCACAACTCCGACGAATGGGTGGATAGAAACCGGGCGGGTACGCGTTCCGCTGAAACAGCCAGCCGCGCCCGTTCCGGAAAAAAGAAACGGCAAGCGCGGCCTGAAGGAGACTAGTCCAGGTGAGCGGTATGACAGCGCCCAGCCAGAAGAAGATGATGCTGTTCGGCGGTCGGGCTTACCCCGAACTGGTCGCCGAAGTCGCCGATTGCATGGGGATCGAGCCCGCGCCAGCCCTGCTTTACGACTTCGCCAACGGCGAGATCATGGCCCGGTTCCTCGAGTCTGTGCGTGGCTGTGACGCGTTCGTGCTGCAGAGCCACACCTCGCCGATCAACCAGTGGATCATGGAGCAGTTGATCATGGTCGACGCGCTCAAGCGGGCGTCGGCCAAGCGCATCACGGTGGTGACGCCGTTCTTCGGCTACGCGCGGCAGGACAAGAAGAGCCGGGGCCGTGAGCCGATCTCGGCCCGGCTGATAGCGGACCTGTTCGCGACCGCGGGCGCCGACCGGCTGATGACCGTCGACCTGCACACCGCGCAGATCCAGGGGTTCTTCGACGGCCCTGTGGACCACCTGTTCGCGCTGCCGATCCTGGCCGGCTACCTGGAAGGCAAGCTAAACGTGCGGAACGTCACCGTGGTAGCCCCGGACGCCGGCCGGGTCCGGGTCTGTGAGCGGTGGACGGACCGGCTCGGCACGCCGCTCGCCATCATCCACAAGCGGCGCGACCCGGACGTGGCCAACCAGGTCAAGGTCTTCGAGGTCGTCGGCCAGGTGGCGGAGCGCACCTGCATCCTGGTCGACGACATGATCGACACGGGCGGCACGATCGCGAAGGCGGCGGACGCACTGTTCGAGCAGGGCGCGGAGCGGGTCATCGTGGCGGCCACCCACGGCGTGCTGTCCGGGGAAGCGGTCGACATCCTGAAGAATTCCCGGATCAGCGAGGTCGTCATCACCAACACGCTGCCGGTGCCGCAGGAAAAGCGGTTCGACAAGCTGACCGTGCTCTCCATCGCGCCGCTGCTGGCGCGGGCGATCCACGAGGTGTTCAACGACGGCTCGGTGACCAGCCTCTTCGACGGGCAGAGTTAGCGTCCGACACGCTGGACGTGGGCCGTCCAGGCTCCCGGACATCCGGTATCCAGTCCGCTACGTTGGTATCGTGCTCTCGACCTACCAGGAGATCCGGGACCGGATCTACGAGCTGGCACGCCGGCACAACCTGCGGCCAGATTGGGTCGACTCGACGAAGTCATCGCGACTGCTGCTGCTTTATGACCGTCAGCAGATCGTGGTGGCACGCGCGATCGTTCCGGTGCGCTACATGAGCCCGCTGGCGATCGACGAACTGAAATACCAGCTCGAAGGCCTTTTCGGGAAGGACTGGATGGAATGAGCGATCGGCCGCTGCGGCTCGCGATGAAGGTTGTCCCGGAGGACGGGCATTGGGTTGCCCTTGTGCAGGATGTCCCCGATTTCCGCGGGGGCGTCACCGGTGATTCCCTTGTCGAGCTGCACGAGGAGGCCGAGGCGATCAAGCACTTCGCGCTCAACGTTCCGAAAGAGACCCCGGTGCTGGTCGACTACGACTACGAAATACCGGGCGTATCGGCCGAAATTATCGACACCTACTGGCACCTGCGCACACAGCGTGACGAGATAGCGGAGAAGTTCGGCGATGCCGCAAGCACGGCGGTCGCCGCGCTGCGCGGCGCGGGTATGTCGGTGCGGGATTCGGCGGTTCTGCTCGGCTTGTCCCGGTCCCGCGTTGATCAGCTCAGCCATTCCGGCTAGAAGCGGCGAAGCGGCCCTGGGTCCGGGGAGGTCCATGCCCAGGACCCGGAGCCGCGGGCCCCGTCCCGCCATTCCCCGGTTTGGCGGGACGGGGGCTGTAAGACCAACCGGGGGTACCCCCCGGTTCTCCGGCTGGCCTCGCTTGTGTAGCTCTTCCCGGCACTCCCGGGTCCTACCGGACGACGCCCCCGTGGCCGTCCGGGAGGACCCGGAGCCGAGTCCCGCCTCGCTGGGATTGCTCCGCGGAACTGGTAGAACTCTGGCAGACCGGACTTGCGCGACAATTAACTGAAGTCCGCCACCCCGACCGGCCGTTCACTTAATCGCCGCGGTGCCTGCCCGCACTGCCCGGCCACCTCGTACGGTCCGCGATGGCCCGACTGCAACCGCGTTACATCATCGAGTGTCCGATTTACGTGGCGCTTGAGTCGTGATTAAGTGGACCTACAACAGCCCGGAGGAATACTCGCGCCCCCCACACGCCGGCGGCGATTTTCGCGTTGCCGGGCACCGCTACTACCCGGAAGCGGAGGGAACGTGCATTCGGACAGGCTGGCCTGATGCGGTTTCGAACTCTGGGTCCGCTGGAGGTCTGGTCCGAAGGCGACTGGACGGACGTCAGCGCCGCGAAGTGGCGCTCACTGCTCGCCTGCCTGCTGATCAGGGCAGGCCAGATCGTGTCAACCGACAGCCTGATCTTCGAGCTGTGGGGTGACAATCCGCCCGCGAGAGCCAACAACCTGGTCAGCATCTACGTGCACCGGCTGCGGAAGCTGATCGGCGATACCGAGGGCCGCGTGCTCGTCTACCGCGCGCCCGGCTACCTGCTCAGGGTGGGCGCCGATGACACGGACATGCAGCAGTTCGAGGCCCTGGTGGCCGAAGGCCGCGGCATGCTCGACGACGGCGACGCGGAGGCCGCGGCGGCACGGCTGGAAAAGGCGCTGGCACTGTGGCGCGGGCCACTGCTTGCCGACGTCTCACCGTCTGAGCTTGTCACCAGGGAGTCCGAACGGGCAGCGGAGCTTCAGCTGGCCGCCACCGAACTGTGGATCGAGGCTAACCTGGCGTGCGGCAGGTTCGCCAAGGTGATACCGGAACTGCGGCGCCTTATGCCGGAGAATCCCCTGCGCGAGGGGCTCTGGCTGCAATTGATGCGCGCGCTCGAGGGCGCCGGCCGGCACGCCGAGGCGCTGGAGGCCTACGGCCAGGCCCGGGAGGCGATCTCTGAAGAGCTCGGCGTCGATCCGGGCGCCGAACTGCAGCGGCTATACGCCGAACTGCTCGCCGCGGACGCGTCCGGTGCGAGCCGCCCGGCACCGCCCCGCGTTTCCGCGGAAACGCGGGGTCCGCTCCCGCTTGCGCCGGAGGGGACGCGGCGCCCCGGTGACGAGGAGCCGGGGGACGCGGAGGCGTACGAAAACAGCGAAGAAGCTCCGATCGGCGAGATCCAGGGCACGATCGCGATCGGTATGGTCGCCGAATCCCGGGAGGGTTCCGCGACCCCGGCTGAGCCGGTCGAATCACCGGTAACGAGCCCGGCCCAGCTTCCCGCGGATATCGGTGACTTCACCGGCCGTGACCCGCAAGTCCGGCACCTGCGCGACATGCTGACCAGCGACGTCGGCTCCGGCAGCCCTGGGGCGGTGCGGGTCGCGGTGATAGCCGGAGCGGGCGGCCTGGGCAAGACCACGCTCGCCGTGCACGCCGCGCACCGGGTCCGCGGGTCCTTCCCCGATGGGCAGCTGTACGTTGACCTGCTCGGCGCTTCCGCGCAGTCGGCCTCACCCGGTGAGGTGCTGGCCCGGTTCCTGCGCGATCTCGGCGTCCCCGGAGAAAAGGTCCCGGTCAGCGACGAGGAGCGGGCCGCGCTGTACCGGACCAGGCTCACCGACCGTCGGGTGTTGATCCTGCTGGACAACGCGAAGGACGCCGCCCAAGTCAGGCCGCTGCTTCCAGGCAGCGCCTCTTGTGCCGTCCTGGTAACCACCCGCAACCGAGCACCTGACCTGGCGCGTACGCGGTTCGTCGACCTGAACGTGCTGGCCGACGACGAGGCGCTCGCGCTGTTCTCCCGCATCGTCGGCGACGACCGCCCGGAGACCGAGCCCGACGCCACGGCGGAAGTGCTCGTGGCCTGCGCTGGGCTTCCGCTCGCGATCAGGATCTGCGCGGCCCGGCTCGCGGCCCGCAGCCGCTGGAAGATCGCCACGATGGCGAACCGGCTACGGGACGAGCAGCGTCGCCTGGATGAGCTGCACGTCGGTGACCTGGAGGTCCGGGCCAGCTTCCAGGTCAGCTACGACAGCCTGCGGCCGGGCAGGCACGGCATCGATCCCGCGCGCGCGTTCCGGTTGCTCGGCCTGTGGCAGGGGGCGACGATAAGCCTGTCGGCCGCGGTCGCGCTGCTTGGCGAGCCGGAAGACGACGTGGCCGACGTGCTGGAGACGCTGGTAGACGCGAACCTGCTGGAGTCGCCCGCGCCCGACTGGTACCGGTTCCACGACCTGCTCCGGTTCTACGCCGGAGAGCGTGCACAGGAAGAGGAGTCCGAGGCCGACCGCGCCAAAGCGATTGGGCGGCTGCTGCGCTGGTACCTGTATACCGCTGACGGTGCTGGACACGTTGTTGGACCGCACCGGTACGTCGTCCCGCTCGAGGACTCTCCTGACGTGTCTCCGCTGCGGCTGGATTCGGTGGATGACGCTCTGAGCTGGTATGACAGTGAACGTGCAAATGTGATCGCCGCTACTAGGCAGGCAGCCGCGGTCGGTTTGCATGATGTCGCGTGGCGGCTGCCCGCCGCCCTGTTCCCGATTTTCAATCGACGCGACAACTGGGCAGATTGCATCGCCGCTCACCAGATCGCGCTTGACAGCGCACGGCATGCAGAGCACCGGCCGGGTGAAGGATGGGTTCTACATAACCTGGGCGCGGCACTTGCCCGGATCCAGGGCAAGGAAGCTATCCGTTACCTCGAGCACGCGCTAGCCATACGCCGAGAAGTCCATGACCGTACTGGCGAGGCACAAACCGCGTTGGCTCTCGCCGAGGCTTATTTGAAGCTTCAGGGACCGGATGTGGCTCTTGACGCTTATCGACAGTGCTTGGATGTGCTGCGTGACGTGGGCAATGCTTCCCTCCTCGGCACTGGCTTCAATAACCTCGGTGAAGTTTGCCTGGAACTTGGCAGGCTAGATGAGGCCGCAGACTGCTTCCGGCAAGCGCATGAAATCTGGAACGGCATTGGCGGATACGGTGAAGGCCATGTGCTGCACAACCTTGGCCGCGTCTACCTAGAACTGGGCCGTTCGGACGAGGCGATCGCCAGCCTGAATGAGTCACGTCGCATACACACAGCGTCGGGAGATCTGATTGGCCAGGCCACCGCGCTGAAGTATCTTGGCCAGGCATATCGCCATGCTGGTAACGAGAACGCTGCTCAAGCGGCGTGGACCACCGCGCTCGCGATTTTCGAAAACCTAAATGAGGATGCGGATGTGGCCGAGATTCACGCCGCGCTTGTGTCCCCCGGCATCTGACTTGCCGACCGGATACAGGAAGGTAACTCGACGGTTGGTTCAATTGTAGGCACATCCGCATAGATAGCTACTAAACTAGCCAAAGCAAGTCACGTTGGAATCGTTTCTGCCTCGGGGGCAGAAGGAAAGGAACGATCATGGGGACACCGAACGAGGGTGAGCAGCCAGAGATCATCGTCCCGGACAGTCAGCCGGAGATCATCGTCCCGGACAGTCAGCCGAAGATTATCGTCCCGGACGGTCAGCCTGAGACTAGCGGGCCGGACATCATCGTGCCGGACGACAAGCCTTCAGCACAGGGCTAATTCGCTCGCTTAGCACCGCGCGTGCGGACGTGGAGCGCTCGCGTCCGCACGCGCGCCGTTTCTCGGCTAAACTGCGTGGGCGCATCGCATGTTTCCATATGAGGAGTGACTGACCGTGCCTGAGGTCCGTATCAGTGCTGAGCCGCGTACCGAGTTCGGTAAAGGGCCAGCCCGCCGCATTCGCCGGGCGGGTCGCGTGCCCGCTGTCATGTACGGGCACGGCGCGGAGAACCGCCACATGAGTCTCCCCGAGCACGATCTGATGCTCGCGCTCAAGACGCCGAACGTGCTGATCCGCCTTGAGGGCCTGCCCGGTCCTGCCGGCCTGGCGCTACCGAAGGCGGTGCAGCGCGACCCACTCAAGGGCTCGATCGAGCACGTGGACCTGATCGCCGTGCGGAGCGGCGAGAAGGTCACCGTCGAGATCCCGGTCCGGGTAACCGGCGAGGTGTTCGCTGGCGGCCTGCTCGACCAGCAGCTTGTGCAGATCCCGGTTGAAGCTGAGGCGACGCACCTCCCCGACGGCGTCGACGTGGATGTCGAGGGCATGGAGGTCGGCACGGCGGTGCATGCTAAGGACCTGGCCCTGCCGCCGGGGGCGACCTTGCAGGTCGACCCGGACACGCTGGTGCTGCACGTGATCGCGGCGCCGACCGCGGAGCAGATCGAGGCCGAACTCGGTGAGGCCGCGCCCGAGGCTGCCGAGGAGGCCGAGGCGGAGGCCGCGGAGCCCACTCCGGAAGCCGCCGAGGAGGAGTAGCCGGCAGCTAGCGCCGCGCCGCGTCCTCGCGGGCGGACGGCCGGGCGGCGGCCATGGCGGACGAACGGTGGATCATCGCTGGCCTCGGGAACCCGGGGCCAGAGTACGCGGGTACCCGGCACAACGCCGGGCACATGGTCCTCGCCCTGCTCGCCGAGCGGATGGGTGCCCGCTTCAAGGCGCACCGCACGCGTAACGACACCGCGGAAGGCCGCCTGGCTGGCCAGGCGGTGACGCTCGCGCGCCCTCGGTCGTACATGAACCTGTCCGGCGGTCCGGTCGCCGCGCTCATGGCTTTCTACAAGCTTCCCGCTGGGCGGCTCGTGGTTATTCACGACGAGCTGGACATCCCGTTCGGCGCGGTGCGGCTCAAGCTGGGTGGCGGTGACAATGGCCACAACGGCCTGCGGTCGATCACCTCGGCGCTGGGCACCCGTGACTATTACCGCGTCCGCTTCGGCATCGGCCGTCCGCCCGGCCGGATGGACCCGGCCGCCTACGTGCTGCGCGACTTCGCCGCCGCCGAGCGCAAGGACCTCCCCTTCCTGATCGACCGGGCAGCCGACGCCACGGAGACCTTGATCACCAAAGGCCTCGCCGAGGCGCAGAACACCTACCACGCCGACCCCGCCTAGCCGAGGTCCGTCAGGTTGTTGTTCCTCGCACCGGCCCCTAAGTCGATCGTCGGCGTGCCGTAGCCCGGCCCACGCTGTCCGCGCCCTGATTTGATTGCAGTTTGTGCTGCTATGGCAACGCAAACTGCAATCAAATCGCCGGTCCGCAGGCGCATACCGGCATCTTGAACCGCGGCGCGGGGGGCGGCGTTACGAAGGATTAGCCGGACGCGCGGTCGGGTTGTTCTCGGGGACGCCGTGTACCCTCTCGGGGATACGCGCCGCGGTTACCGAGCAAAAGGAGGAGCCAGCGTGGCCACACCGGACGACGTGCTCGCGCGGGATCTCGCCGACCGGGCCGGGCAGTTGCTGCTCGCCCTCCGGGCGCGCGGCGGTGATCCGGATGTGTTGCGCAAGTCGGGCGACCGGCAGTCGCATGAGTTCCTCATCGCGGAACTAGCGGCGCACCGGCCATCGGACGCCGTGCTCTCCGAAGAGGGCATCGACGACAAGGGCCGGCTCGCCGCCGACCGGGTCTGGATCGTCGACCCGCTCGACGGCACGAGGGAGTTCGGCGACGACGGCAGGACCGACTGGGCGGTGCACGTCGCGCTCTGGGAACGCGGTGCGGCGAACGACGGGCTCACCGCGGGCGCCGTCGCGTTGCCGGCCCAGGGGCAGGTGCTGTCCACGGTCAGCCCTCCCGCCGTGCCCGGCATTTCCGATATGTCCGCCGGGGGAGGTGGGGCCGGGGCCGGCGATAGGGACGCAAGGCCGTTGCGGATCGTGGTGAGCCGCAGCCGGGCACCACTATTCGTTCAGAAAGTTGCTGAGATCGCCGGTGCCGAACTGGTGCCCTGCGGGTCCGCGGGAGCCAAGGTGGCTACGGTGGTCCGCGGCGAGACAGACGCCTACGTGCACGGGGGCGGGTTCTACGAGTGGGACACCGCCGCGCCGGTAGCGGTCGCGCGGGCCGCTGGTCTCCACACGTCACGCATTGACGGAGGTCCCCTGGCGTACAACCAGGGGAACCCGCTGATGCCGGATATCCTAGTTTGCCGGCCCGCCATCGCGGGTCTGCTGCTAGAAGCGATCCGGGAAGCGACCCATGCGATCTGATTACCTGTTGTCCCAGCTAGACGTGCTCGAAGCCGAGTCGATCCACATCATGCGGGAAGTCGCCGCGGAGTTTGAGCGCCCGGCGCTGCTGTTCTCCGGCGGCAAGGACTCCATCGTGATGCTCGCGCTCGCGGAGAAGGCGTTCCGCCCGGCGCCCATCCCGTTCCCTGTCATGCATGTCGACACCGGGCACAACTTCTCCGAGGTGATCGAGTTCCGCGACCGCCGGGTCGCCGAGCTCGGGGTCCGGCTGGTCGTGGCGTCGGTCCAGGAGTCGATCGACGCCGGGCGCGTGGTCGAGGAGACCGGGCGGTGGGCGAGCAGGAACCGGCTGCAGACCGTGACCCTGCTCGACGCGATCGAAGAGAATCGATACGACGCGTTGTTCGGCGGCGCGCGCCGGGACGAGGAGAAGGCCCGCGCCAAGGAGCGGGTCTTCTCGTTCCGCGACGAGTTCGGCCAGTGGGACCCGAAGAACCAGCGCCCCGAGCTGTGGAACCTGTACAACACCCGGATCCGGCGCGGTGAGCACATCAGGGTGTTCCCGCTGTCCAACTGGACTGAGCTCGACATCTGGGCGTACATCGAGCGCGAGGAACTGGAGATTCCTTCCATCTACTTCGCGCACGAGCGGGTGGTGTTCGAGCGGGACGGCATCCTGCTCTCCGACAACCCGTACGTGCCGCGGGGTGACGATGAGCCGCTGTTCACCACCACCGTGCGGTACCGGACGGTCGGCGACATGACCTGCACCGGCGCGGTGGAGTCAACCGCGAAGACGGTCGCGGAGGTGATCACCGAGGTGGCGGCCACCCGGATCACCGAGCGCGGGCAGACCCGCGCGGACGACCGGACCAGCGAGGCCGCGATGGAAGACCGCAAGCGGGAAGGGTACTTCTGATGGATATCCTGCGGTTCGCTACCGCCGGCTCGGTCGACGACGGCAAGTCGACGCTGATCGGACGGCTGCTGTTCGACTCCAAAGCGATCTTCGAGGACCAGCTCGCGGCGGTGGAGCGTACCTCGCGCGACCGCGGCGAAGAGGGGACCAACCTGGCGCTGCTCACCGACGGGCTGCGCGCCGAACGGGAGCAGGGCATCACGATCGACGTGGCGTACCGGTATTTCGCCACGCCGCGGCGGAAGTTCATCATCGCCGACACGCCCGGGCACGTCCAGTACACCCGCAACATGGTGACCGGTGCCTCCACCGCCGACCTGGCGATCGTCCTGGTGGACGCGCGGAACGGGCTCACCGAGCAGTCCCGGCGGCACGCCTTCCTCACCACGCTGCTGCGGGTGCCGCACTTGGTGCTCGCGGTGAACAAGATGGACCTGGTGGGGTATGACCAGGCAGTCTTCGAGCGGATCTCCGAAGAGTTCTCGTCGTTCGCGACCAAGCTGGAAATCCAGGACCTGACGTTCATTCCGATCTCGGCGCTGCACGGCGACAACGTGGTGGAGCGGTCGGCGAACATGCCGTGGTACGACGGGCCGTCGCTGTTGCACCACCTGGAGCACGTGCACATCGCGTCCGACCGGAACCTGATCGACGTTCGCTTCCCGGTGCAGTACGTGATCCGGCCGCACGCGTCCAGCAACCCGGACTTGCACGATTACCGCGGTTACGCGGGCCAGATCGCGGGCGGCGTGCTCAAGCCCGGCGACGAGGTGCTGCACCTGCCTTCGGGATTCGCGACCAAGATCCGCGCCATCGAGAAGGCCGGCAAGCCCGTGACGGAGGCGTTCGCGCCGATGTCGGTGACGCTGCTGCTCGACGATGACGTGGACATCTCCCGCGGCGACCTGATTTGCCGCCCGAACAACCGGCCCGCGGCCGCCCAGGACATCGAGGGCATGGTCTGCTGGATGAGCGCGGACCGCCCGCTCGGGCCACGTTCTCGGCTCGTCGTCAAGCACACCACGCGCACCGTGAAGGCGATCGTCACCGACCTGCACTACCGGATCGACGTCAACACCCTGCACCGGGACGAGTCCGCGGAATCGCTGGGCCTGAACGAGATCGGCCGGATCCGGATGCGGCTCACCCAGCCGGTGTTCGCCGACCCGTACGCGCGCAACCGGCTGACCGGCGGGATGATCCTCATCGACGAGGCGACCAACACCACCCTCGGCACCGTGATGATCACCGAGGCGCGCTAGCCCCCAGAGGGTGGCCGGTGCGGGCGGGAGCGGGATATGGTCCGAATTGCGCCTTATTCTGTTCCGCTTCTGTTCCGTGGGAGTTTCACGTGCCGAACGACGCAGCCGACGTCGCGACCCCGTTCCACGACCTAGACGACTACCTGGCGATCCCGCGGGTGACCACGCTGCGGCTTTCGCCGGACGGGACCTGGCTGGCCGCGAGCGTGCAGACGCTGAACGCCGAGCGCAAGAAGTTCGTCACGAGCGTCTGGCGGATCGACACCGAGGGTGCCCCGGCCCGGCGGCTGACCCGGTCGGCGGAAGGGGAGGGCAGCCCGCGGTTCCTTACGGACGGGTCGCTGCTGTTCACGTCGAAGCGGCCAGACCCGGACGGTGGCGGAAATGGGGCGGACTCGGGAACGGGGGATGACAAAGCGGCGCTGTGGCTGCTGCCCGCGGGCGGAGGCGAGGCCAGAATCGCCGCCACGCTGCCCGGCGGCGTGACATCGGTGGAGACGGCGGCGGACAGTGACGCCATCGTGGTCACCTCGCCGGCGCTGCCCGCCGCTGGCGAGGGCAACGGCGGCGAGTCGACCGTGGCGGACGACGAGCGGCTGCGGAAGGAGCGGAAGGACGCCGGTGTTTCGGCGATCCTGCACGAGTCGGTGCCTGTGCGGTACTGGGACCACGACCTGGGGCCCGCCGACCTGCGGCTGTTCGCGGTCGCCAGGCCGTCCGGGGAGGAGCCCGTGGGCGAACCGGGCAAGCAGGCAGACGCCAAGGACGCCCCGCGGGACCTGACCCCGGACGCGGGACGGGCGCTTTTCGAGGAGTCGGTCACGGTCAGCCCGGATGGCGCGATGGCGGCGGCCGGCTGGTGGCGATGGCGTGATGGCGTGCAGTCCCACTCCGAGCTTGTCCGCCTCGACTTGGCGACGGGCACGCGGACGGTCCTGCTCGCGGATCCGGAGGCCGACTACAGATCACCCGCCTTCTCGCCGGACGGACGCAGCGTGGTCTGCGTGCGCGGCACGCATCACACGCCGGAGAAGCCCAACGACTTCACGCTCGTCCTGGTCGGCTCCGAAGGCGGCGAGGAAACCGACCTGCTCCCGGACTTCGACAGGTGGCCGGCCGACCCGGTGTGGGATCCCACCGGCGGCCGCGTGTACTTCACCGCCGATGATGGCGGCCGACACCCGGTGTTCTCGGTCGACATCGGCACCGGGGAAGTGACCAAGCTCACTACCGACGGCGGGTACTACAGCGACCTGTGCCCGGCTCCCGACGGCACCACGCTGTACGCGCTGCGGGCCGCGGTCGACGAGCCGCTGACGCCGGTCCGGATCGGCTTGGTGCCGAACCAGGTCACCCGGCTGGACTGCCCGGGCGCGCGGCCCACCCTCCCCGGTCGGCTGACTGAGTTCGCCGCGGTCGCCGACGACGGCCACCAGATCCGGAGCTGGCTGGTCCTGCCGCACGACGCGAGCCCGGAAAGGAAGGCGCCGCTCCTGCTGTGGGTGCACGGCGGCCCGATGATGAGCTGGAACTCCTGGTCGTGGCGGTGGAACCCGTGGCTGATGGTTGCCAAGGGGTACGCCGTGCTGCTGCCGGACCCGGCGCTGTCCACCGGCTATGGCCAGGATTTCGTCGCCCGCGGCTACCACAACTGGGGCTCGCGCCCGCTGGCGGACGTGACGGCGGCCATCGACGCCGCCGTGCGGCGCGAGGATATCGACGAAGCCCGTACCGCCATGATGGGCGGCTCGTACGGCGGGTACATGGCGAACTGGATCGCGGGTCACACCGACCGGTTCAGCGCGATCGTGAGCCACGCGGGCCTGTGGACGCTTGAGGCGATGTTCGGTGCCACGGACATGCCGATGTTCTGGCGGCCGCAGTTCGGCGACCCGCTGACCTCGCCGGCGATGTACGAGGAGAACTCGCCGCACCGGCATATCGAAAACGTCAAGACACCGATGCTGGTGATCCACGGCAGCCTGGACTACCGGGTCCCGATCGGCGAGGCGCTGCGGCTGTGGTGGGACCTGAATCGCCATCAGGTGCCCGCGAAGTTCCTCTACTTCCCGGACGAGAACCACTGGGTGCTCAAGCCAGGAAACGCCAAGGTCTGGTACGAGACGGTCTTCGCGTTCCTCGCCGAGCACGTGCGAGACGAACCCTGGCGGCGCCCGCCCCTGCTCTGAGGTGGCAATCTTGATCTATGCGCGCTGACCTTGACAAGCGGCCCCGTGAGGTCGCGGCCATGTTCGATGCCCTGGCCGGGCGGTACGACCTGATGAACGACATCCTGTCCATGGGCCAGGTCCGCCTCTGGCGCCGGACGGTGAGCGGGATCGTCGCCGCCCGCCCCGGCGACCGGGTGCTTGACCTGGCAGCCGGGACCGGGACCTCGGCCGCCACCTTCGCCGAGTCCGGCGCGGACTGCGTGGCCTGTGATTTCTCTCTCGGCATGCTGCGGGCAGGCAACGCGCGCATGGCGACAGGCGACCCGCTGCGGACGAAGACGCGCGGCCGGGTCAGCTTCGTCGCGGGCGACGCGCTGCGGCTGCCGTTCCGGGACGAATCCTTCGATGTGGTAACGATTTCTTTCGGCTTGCGGAACGTGCACGGGGCGCGGGACGCGCTCGCCGAGATGCGCCGGGTGACCCGCCCCGGCGGGCGCCTCGTGGTATGCGAGTTCAGCCGGATCACCATCCCGCCTCTCGATATGCTTTACCGGCGTTACCTAACCGGCGCCCTGCCCGCGATCGCACGTCGCGTGGCGCGGAACCCCGAAGCGTACACCTACCTTGCCGAGTCGATCAGCGACTGGCCGGCGCAGCGGGAACTGGCGGACGTCATCCGGTCCGCGGGCTGGTCGGCGGTCCGGTGGCGAGATCTGACCCTCGGTGTTGTCGCGGTTCACGTCGGCCGTAAGCTCTAGGCGCCCCCACCAGGAGGGGGGTGCAAAAACCACGGCGGGCCGGGCTTAAACTAATGGCAAAGAATTTGTGAAGCGGTTCACAAGAAACCCAGGATCTGATCACGTGACCGAGCACGTCACCCTCGCGGCGCCCGCGGACATGGGCGCTCGCGCGGGTAGCCAGCAAGACGCCGATGTCATCATTGTCGGCGCCGGTCCCGCTGGCTCGACTACCGCTTACTACCTGGCGCAAGCGGGCCTTAACGTGTTGTTGCTTGAGAAGGCCCGGTTCCCCCGGGAGAAGGTGTGCGGCGACGGGCTCACCCCGCGCGCCGTCAAGACCCTGGTCGCGATGGGCGTCGACGTCGGTCCGGATTCCGGCTGGCTGCGGAACAAGGGGCTGCGGGTGATCGGAGCCGGGATGCGGCTGGAGTTGCCGTGGCCTGACCTGAACAGCTACCCCGGTTATGGCCTGGTGCGGCCCCGCGCCGCACTGGACGAGACGCTGGCCCGGCGGGCGCAGGCCGCGGGTGCCCGGCTGATGGAGGGGGTCACGGTCACCGGCCCCGTCCTCGACTCCGACGGCAAGATCGTTGGGGTAAGGACCGAAGACCATGATTCTGAACGATCCCTTGGTTCCCGTGTCGTAGTAGCGGCAGACGGCAACTCATCGCGCCTTGCGGTGGCGATGGGCCTGCACAAGCGGGACGATCGCCCGCTCGGCGTGGCCGTCCGGACCTACTACCGGTCCCCGCGGCACGACGACGATTACCTGGAATCGTGGCTGGACCTGTGGGACGGCAGTCGGCTGCTGCCCGGCTACGGCTGGATCTTCGGCATGGGCGACGGCACGTCGAACGTGGGACTCGGCCTGTTGAACACGTCCGCTGCCTTCGGGAATACCGACTACCGGGCGCTGCTGCGGCGGTGGCTCAAGTCCATGCCCGAGGAGTGGGGATACACCGAGGAGAACCGTACCGAGCCCGTGCGCGGTGCCGCCCTGCCGATGGGGTTCAACCGGACGCCGCACTACTACCGGGGGCTGCTGCTGGCCGGCGACTCGGCGGGCATGGTGAACCCGTTCAACGGCGAGGGCATCGCGTACGCGATGGAGTCGGGGGAGATCCTGGCCCGGGTGATCGCGCAGGCGCTGGCCCGGCCGGCCCGCGCCGAGACCGAGCGCGTGCTGCGCGGCTACCCGCAGGCGCTACGGGAGGCCTACGGTGGTTACTACGCGCTCGGCCGGGTGTTCGTGCAGCTGATAGGCCATCCGCAGCTCATGCGGTTCGCGACCAGGCACGGCATGGCCCGCCCCGCGCTGATGCGGTTCGTCCTCAAGCTGCTGGCAAACCTCACCGATCCGCGGGGCGGCGACGCCGCCGATCGCGTGATCAACGCCATGTCCCGACTCGCACCCAACCCCAGGTAAGCCGATGCCTGGGATGAACGACCCAAGAGAGGGGGCGGAATTGCGGTGAGGGTATACATCCCGATTCTCGTGCTCGCCGTACTCGCCTTCGGCTTTGCGTCCTTCTCAGTGATCATGGGAACCAGGCTGGGGCCCAAGCGCTGGAACAAGGCCAAGCTGGAAAGCTACGAGAGCGGCATCGAGCCGACCCCGGTCCCGCTGGGCGGTGGCAAGATCCCGGTCAAGTACTACCTGACCGCGATGTTGTTCATCGTTTTCGACATCGAAATAGTCTTCCTGTATCCCTGGGCAGTGACCTTCAACCAGCTCGGGCCGTTCGGGCTCATCGAAATGGTCGCCTTCGTCCTCACCGTGCTGATCGCGTACACCTACGTGTGGCGGCGCGGCGGCCTGGAATGGGATTAGCAATGGGCATAGAGGAAAAGCTGCCGAGCGGCGTCATGCTGACGACGGTAGAGAAGCTCGCCGGGTGGGCGCGGGCCCGCTCGGTGTGGCCCGCGACGTTCGGCCTGGCGTGCTGCGCGATCGAGATGATGCAGACCGGCGGCCCCAGGCACGACCTGGCCAGGTTCGGCATGGAGCGAGCCTCGAACACGCCGCGGCAGGCGGACTTGATGATCGTCGCAGGGCGGGTGAGCCAGAAGATGGCGCCGGTGCTGCGGCAGATCTACGACCAGATGTCCGACCCTAAGTGGGTGATCTCGATGGGCGTCTGCGCCTCAAGCGGCGGCATGTTCAACAACTACGCGATCGTGCAAGGCGTGGACCACATCGTGCCGGTCGACATCTACCTGCCGGGCTGCCCGCCGCGGCCGGAGATGCTGATGGACGCGATCCTCAAGCTGCACGACAAGATCCAGAACATGAAGCTGGGCATCGACCGGGACGAGGAGATCACCGAGCTCGACGCCGCTCGGCTCAAGATGCTCCCGCTGCACGTCACGGCCGGGGTTAGCGACGCGGAGAGTGAACTATGAGCGAGCCGTCGTCCGGCGGGTCGGCCGCTGACGGCAACGGCAACGGCAACCTGCCCGCGCGGCTCGGCGAGGAGCGGCTGGCCGCGCCGGTCGTGCGCAAGGGCCTGTTCGGCGTGCACGGCACCCCGGACACCTCCGGGTACGGCGGGCTCGAGGTCCGCAAGCCGCCGCCGCTGTCATCGCCACGGCCGTACGGCGGCTACTTCGACGCGGTCGCCGACGCGCTTGAGGCGGCCCTGCAGGCGGACGGGATCGGCATCGGCGACGCCATCGAACGGGTCGTGGTGGAACACGGCGAGATCACCTTCCACGTGCGCCGGGAGAAGCTGCTCGAGGTCGCGGACAAGCTGCTGCACGACCCGGCGCTGCGATTCGAGATCTGCACCGGCGTCTCCGGCGTGCACTACCCGGACGAGACCGGGCGTGAGCTGCACGCGGTGTACCACATGCTGTCGATCACGCACAACCGCCGGATCCGGCTCGAGGTGAGCGCGCCGGACGCCGATCCGCACATCCCCTCGCTGACCGGGGTGTACCCGGCCAATGACTGGCACGAGCGGGAGACCTGGGACTTCTTCGGGATCATCTTCGACGGCCACCCGGCGCTGACGCGGATCGAGATGCCTGACGACTGGCGGGGGCACCCGCAGCGCAAGGACTATCCGCTCGGCGGCATCCCGGTCGAGTACCGGGGCACCAAGGTGCCGCCGCCGGACGAACGGAGATCGTACTCATGAGCACCACCAGCACCCACGCGACACAGGGCGCTACCGCGGCGGACGAGGAGGCCGCGGAGGGCCGCGTCTACAACCTCGCCGGCGAGGACTGGGACGAGACTGTCACCGCGGGCGACTCCGATACCTCCGACGCCGAACGGCTCGTCATCAACATGGGCCCGCAGCACCCGTCCACGCACGGGGTGCTGCGGCTGGTCCTGACGCTGGAGGGCGAGACCGTCACCGAGGTCAGGGCGTCCATCGGCTACCTGCACACCGGCATAGAAAAGAACCTGGAGTACCGCACCTGGACGCAGGGCACCACGTTCGTCACCAGGGCGGACTACCTGATGCCGCTGTACAACGAGGCGTCCTACTGCCTGTCGGTGGAACGGCTGCTCGGCATCGAGGACAAGATCCCCGAGCGGGCGCGGATCATCCGGGTGCTGATGATGGAGCTGAACCGGATCAGCTCGCACCTGGGCGGCATCGGCCCGTTCGGCATGGAGCTCGGCGCGACCACGATCTTCCTGCAGGGCCTGCGGATGCGGGAGTACATCCTCGACCTTTTCGAGCTGATCACCGGACTGCGGATGAACCACGCGTTCATCCGGCCCGGCGGCGTGGCGCAGGATCTGCCGCCGGGCGCCCTTGAGGCGATCCGTGAGTTCCTCCGCAAGGCGCCGAGCTGGGTACACGACCTGCGTACGCTGATCGACGCCAACCCGGTCTTCGTCGCGCGGACGCGGGGCGTCGCCCACCTGGACCTGCAGGGATGCATGGCCCTCGGGGTCACAGGTCCGATGCTGCGCGCGACCGGGCTGCCCTGGGACCTGCGCAAGTCCCAGCCGTACCTCGACTACGAGACCTACGACTTCGAGGTCCCGGTCACGGACACGTGCGACACGTACGGCCGGTACCTGGTCCGGATAGACGAGATCGATGAATCGCTGAAGATCGTTCGGCAGTGCGTCGACCGGCTCGCGGAGCGGAACGTGCCGGACGACCCGGTGATGATCCAGGACGCCAAGATCGGCTGGCCGGCCCGGCTCTCGTTGGGGCCGGACGGGATGGGACCGTCCCCTGAGCACATCGCGCACATCATGGGCCAGTCCATGGAGGCGCTGATCCACCATTTCAAGCTGGTGACCGAGGGCTTCCGGGTACCGCCCGGGCAGGCGTACGTGCCGATCGAGTCGCCCAAGGGCGAACTCGGCTGCCACGTGGTCAGCGACGGCACCACCCGGCCCTACCGGGCGCACCTGCGGGACCCGTCGTTCAACCACCTGCAGGCGATCGCCGCCCTGTGCGAGGGCGGCAACCTCGCGGACGTGATCCCCGCGATCGCGTCCATCGACCCGGTGATGGGAGGGGTGGACAGGTAATGGCGTTCACTGACGAGGCGCTGGCCCGGCTGCGGGCGGACGCCGCCGACATCATCGGCCGGTACCCCAGGCCCCGGTCCGCGCTGCTGCCGCTGCTCCACCTGGTGCAGTCGGAAGAGGGATACGTCTCCGCGGAAGGCATCAGGTTCTGCGCCGAGATACTCGGGATCACCGAGACCGAGGTGACCGGCGTGGCGAGCTTCTACACGATGTACAAGCGCAGCCCGGCCGGCGAGTACCAGGTCGGCGTCTGCACGAACACGCTGTGCGCCATCATGGGCGGTGACCAGATATACGCGGACCTGGCCGAGCACCTAGGTGCAGCCGAGCACCGGGGCGCCGGCGAGGACCACGGGGACGATCACCATGGCGACATCGTGTCCGAGGACGGCAAGGTCGGCCTCGAGCGGGTCGAGTGCAACGCCGCCTGCGACTACGCGCCGGTGATCATGGTCAACTGGGAGTTCTTCGACAACATGACACCGGAAACCGCCCGTCAGCTGGTCGACGACCTGCGCGCGGGCAACAAGGTCACGCCGACCCGCGGGCCGGGCCGGCTGTGCACCTGGAAGGAGGCCTCCCGCATCCTCGCCGGATTCGGTGACGGCCAGGCCACCGACGGCCCCTCGGCCGGGCCGGCCAGCTTGCTGGGCCTCAAGATCGCTAAAGACCGGGGCTGGAAGGCTCCGGAACCCGCTGGGGAGTCCAAGTGACCGACACCCTCACGCCGGTACTGACCCGGAACTGGGACGAGCCGGACTCGTTCACGCTGGCCGGTTACCGCCGGCACGGCGGCTACTCGGCCGCGGCAAAGGCGCTGGCCATGCAACCCGACGACGTGATCGCCGCGGTAAAGGCCTCCGGCCTTCGCGGCCGCGGCGGTGCCGGCTTCCCGACCGGGATGAAGTGGTCCTTCATCCCGCAGGGTGACGGCAAGCCGCACTATCTTACGGTCAACGCGGACGAGTCCGAGCCGGGAACCTGCAAGGACATCCCGCTGATGATGGCCAGCCCGCATACGCTGATCGAGGGCATCATCATCACCTGCTACGCGATCCGGGCCGGCCACGCGTTCATCTACGTGCGCGGCGAGGTGCTGCACGTGGTCCGACGGCTGCAGCTCGCGGTCGCCGAGGCCTACGAGGCCGGCTACCTCGGCAAGAACATCCTGGGATCGGGCTTCGACCTCGATATCGTGGTGCATGCCGGGGCGGGCGCCTACATCTGTGGCGAGGAAACCGCGCTGCTCACCTCGCTCGAGGGGTACCGCGGGCTGCCGCGGAACCGGCCGCCGTTCCCCGCCGTGGAAGGCCTGTACGCCAGCCCGACGGTGATCAACAATGTCGAGTCGATCTCGAGCGTCCCGTCGATCATCAACAACGGCGCGGACTGGTTCTCCGGCCTCGGCACCGAGAAGTCCAAGGGTTACGGGATCTTCTCGCTGTCCGGGCACGTGACTAACCCTGGCCAGTTCGAGGCGCCGCTCGGCATCACGCTGCGCGAACTGATCGACCTGGCGGGTGGCATCCGGGCCGGGCACCGGCTGAAGTTCTGGACGCCCGGCGGGTCATCGACGCCGATCCTGACCGACGAGCACCTAGACATCCCGCTTGACTACGAGGGGGTCGCCGGGGCCGGTTCCATGCTCGGCACTCGGGCCCTGCAGATCTTCGACGAGACCACCTGCGTGGTCCGCGCCACGCTGCGCTGGACCGAGTTCTACCAGCACGAGTCGTGCGGAAAATGCACTCCGTGCCGCGAGGGCACGTACTGGATGACCCGGGTACTGCAGCGCCTTGAGCAGGGCAAGGGCACCGACGAGGACCTGGACAAGCTGCTCGACATCTGCTCCAACATCCTCGGCCGGGCGTTCTGCGCGCTGGGCGACGGGGCGACCAGCCCGGTCACCTCCGCCATCCAGTACTTCCGCGACGAGTTCCTGCAGCATCAGAAGGAAGGCGGCTGCCCGTTCGACCCGGCCGCCGCCACTGCCTGGGCAAATAGGTGAGTTTATGACTGTCCAAACGACCACCGACACCGTCAACGTGACCATTGACGGGTTCGAGATCGCGGTGCCGAAAGGGACCTTGGTGATCCGGGCGGCCGAGATGATCGGCATCCAGATCCCCCGGTTCTGCGACCATCCGCTGCTCGACCCGATCGGCGCCTGCCGGCAGTGCCTGGTGGAGGTCGAGGGCCAGCGCAAGCCGCTAGCCTCGTGCACCACGGTGTGCACCGACGGCATGGTGGTCAAGACCCAGCTCACCTCGCCCATGGCCGACAAGGCCCAGCATGGCGTGATGGAACTGCTGCTGATCAACCACCCGCTCGACTGCCCGATGTGTGACAAGGGCGGGGAGTGCCCGCTGCAGAACCAGGCCATGTCCAACGGCCAGGGCGAGAGCCGGTTCACCGAGCCCAAGCGCGAGTTCGCCAAGCCGGTGCCGATCTCCACCGAGGTCCTGCTGGACCGAGAGCGCTGCATCTCCTGCACCCGGTGCGTCCGGACCTCGGAGGAGATAGCGGGCGACGCCTTCATCGACTTCGTCGAGCGCGGCCCGAGCCAGTACATCGGCACCGCCGCGGGCGAACCGTTCAACTCCTACTTCTCCGGCAACACCGTGCAGGTGTGCCCGGTCGGCGCGCTCACCGGCGCCGCGTACCGGTTCCGGTCCCGCCCGTTCGACCTGGTGTCCACGCCGAGCGTGTGCGAGCACTGCGCCGCGGGCTGTCGGCAGCGGACCGACCACCGGCGCGGCCGGGTGCAGCGGCGGATGGCCGGCGCAGACCCGCAGGTGAACGAGGAGTGGAACTGCGACAAGGGCCGCTGGGCCTTCACCTACGCCACTCAGTCCGACCGGCTGACCACGCCGCTGGTCCGTGACGACGAGGGCGTGCTGCGCCCCGCGTCCTGGCCGGCTGCCTTCGCGGCCGCCGCACGGGGCTTGGCGGCCGCGCGTGACGCAGTGAAGGGGACAGGGGAGGCGGGTGGGGTCGGCGTGCTCACCGGCGGCCGGCTCACGCTCGAAGACGCCTACGCCTACGCCAAGTTCGCCAGGGTCGCCCTGGACACCAACGACATCGACATGCGTGCCCGGCCGCACTCGGCGGAGGAGGAGCAGTTCCTCGCCGCCAGGGTGGCCGGCCGGGACATCGAGGTCAGCTACGCGGACCTCCAGGCGGCGCCCGCGGTGCTGCTCGCCGGGTTCGAGCCCGAGGACGAGTCGCCGATCGTGTTCCTGCGGCTGCGCAAGGCCGTCCGCCAGCGCAAGCTCGCGGTGTTCTCCGTCGCCGCGCTCGCCTCCCGCGGGCTGGCCAAGCTGTCCGGCACGCTGCTCGCCACCGTTCCCGGCGAGGAGCCGGGCATGCTTAACCGGCTAGCGGCCGGCCCCGGGGGAAACGGGGGGGCGGGTAGCTCCCCCGTACCCCCCGGGGAAATACAGCGCGCCGCCGAGCTGCTCAGCACTCCCGGTGCGGTCATCCTGGTCGGCGAGCGGCTCGCGGAAGTACCGGGCGCGCTGACCGCCGCGGTCCGGCTCGCCGAGGCTACCGGGGCGAAGCTGGCCTGGATTCCGCGCCGGGCCGGAGAGCGCGGTGCCATCGAAGCGGGCGCGATGCCCAGCCTGCTGCCGGTCGGCAGGTGGGTCGGCGACCCGCGGGCCCGCGCGGAGGTGGCGCGGGCATGGGGGAAGGCCACGCTGCCGGTTGCGCCGGGCCGCGACACCGCCCGCATGCTCGCCGCCGCGGAGCGCGGCGAACTCGGCGCGCTGATCGTCGCCGGGGTCGACCCCGCCGACCTGCCGGACCCGGCCGTCGCGCTGCGCGCGCTCGAGGCAACCGGCTTCATCGTCAGCCTCGAACTGCGGGCCAGCGCCGTGACCGACCGCGCCGACGTGGTGTTCCCGGTCGCGGCGGTGGCGGAGAAGTCGGGGACGTTCGTGAACTGGGAGGGCCGGGGCGGTTCGTTCAGCGCCGCGCTCAGCGTGCCCGGCGTCCGGACCGACCTGTACGTGCTTGGTGCGATCGCCGACGAGATGGACGTCCACCTGGGCCTGCCGGACGCGGCCGCGGCCCGCGCGGAACTCGCCGCGCTGGGCACCTGGCGCGGCGAGCGGCCGATCCCGCCGAAGCTTGGCTCTCCACAGACTCTCACCCCGAGGGGGGGCCAGGGGGTTTCAGGGGGACGGGCAGTCCCCCTGAGCGGGGGGTCACCGGGGGGTCGCCCCCCGGGGGCAAACGCAGCCCTCGCCACCTGGCACCACCTGCTCGACGCGGGCCGGATGCAGGACGGGGAGCCGTACCTGGCGGGGACGGCCAGGGAGGCCGTGGCGCGGATGTCGCCGGCCACCGCGGCCGCGGCCGGCGTCAGCGACGGTGACAAAGTGACCGTGGCGACCTCGTCCGGCTCGGTCACCGTCCCGGTGGACGTGGTACCCATGGCGGACGACGTGGTGTGGCTTCCCGCCAACAGCCCCGGCAGCGCTGTCCGGGCCGACCTCGGCGCGGGTCACGGCAGCAGGGTCATCCTGAGGAGGGCCGAATAATGCACGCGCTCGCGGCGAACACGACGACGCTGAGCGACTTCAACCAGCTCATCTGGTGGCTGGTGCTGCTGAAGGTCGCGATCGTCTTCGTGTTCCTGCTGCTCACCACCATCTTCATGATCTGGTTCGAGCGCCGGGTGATCGGCCGGATGCAGAACCGGCCGGGTCCCAACCGGGCCGGGCCGTTCGGCCTGCTGCAGCCGGTCGCCGACGCGCTCAAGCTGCCGCTCAAGGAAGACATCATCCCCACCGGGGTGGACAAGCTGGTCTTCATCGTCGCCCCGATTCTGTCGGCCGGGCCGGCGTTCGTCAGCTTCGCGATCATCCCGTGGGGCCCGGTGGTGTCGATCTTCCACCACCACACCCCGCTGCAGGTCGCGGACCTGCCGGTCGCGGTGCTGCTTGTGCTGTCGATGAGCTCGATTGGCGTCTACGGGATCGTGCTGGCCGGCTGGGCGTCCCACTCGCCGTACTCACTGCTCGGCGCGCTGCGCTCGGCCGCCCAGGTGATCAGCTACGAGATCGCGATGGGCCTTTCGTTCGTGGCGGTGTTCCTGTACGCGGGATCGCTGTCCACGAGCGCGATCGTCTCCGCCCAGCAGCACTACTGGTACTTCTGGCTGCTGCCGGTGTCGTTCCTCATCTACCTGGTCACGATGGTCGGCGAGACCAACCGGCTGCCGTTCGACCTGCCGGAAGGCGAAGGCGAACTGGTCGCCGGGTACCACACCGAGTACTCGTCGATGAAGTTCGCCATGTTCTACCTGGCGGAGTACATCAACATGACCACGGTCTCCGCGCTCGCTACCACGCTGTTCCTCGGCGGCTGGCGCGCTCCGTGGCCGATTACGCTGTGGGCCGGGGCGAACAGCGGCTGGTGGCCGGTGCTGTGGTTCCTGATCAAGGTCTTCGCGCTGCTGTTCTGCTACGTCTGGCTGCGCGGTACGCTACCCCGGGTCCGCTACGACCAGCTGATGGCGCTGGGCTGGAAGATCCTGATCCCGCTGTCCATCGTCTGGATCCTGCTGATCGCGACGATCCGGGCCTGGCGGAACGACAGCCACTCGGCGGTTCCTTATGCGGTCGGCGGGCTCGTCCTGGTGCTGATCCTCGCGCTGGTCACGTTCTGGGACACCGCGGCGCAGCGCCGGGCCGCCGAAATCGGCCCGGAACAACCCATCGCTGGCGAGGATGGTGCCGCCGTGGCAGGATTCCCGGTGCCGCCGCTCGACCTGCCGCACTACCACTTCGGGGGGGACGGGGGGACGGACAGTCCCCCCGTGCGCGGGGGGATCCCGGGGGGTCGCCCCCCCGGGGAGACAGCAGAAAGAGAGGTCACCGGTGCTTGACTTCCTCAACCCCGTCAAGGGGTTCGGGGTCACCTTCCGCGAGATGTTCCGGAAGGTCGACACCGTGGAGTACCCGGAAGTAAAGCGGCCGACCGCTCCCCGCTTCCATGGCCACCACCAGCTCAACCGGTGGCCGGACGGCCTGGAGAAGTGCATCGGCTGCGAACTGTGTGCCTGGGCCTGCCCAGCGGACGCGATCTACGTCGAAGGCCGGGACAACACGCGGCAGGAGCGGTACTCCCCGGGCGAGCGGTACGGGCACGTATACCAGATCAACTACCTGCGCTGCATCCTGTGCGGGCTGTGCATCGAGGCCTGCCCGACCCGGGCGCTCACGATGACCAACGAGTACGAGATCGCCGACGACAACCGGGAGAGCCTCATCTGGACCAAGGAGCAGTTGCTCGTGCCGCTGCTCCCGGACATGGAGGCGCCCCCGCACCCGATGCGGCTCGGCAACGACGAGAAGGACTACTACCGGCTCGGCGGGGCCGGCGTCTCCGCTACCCCGCGCGCGCCAGGGATGGCTGGGCCCGGCGGAACCACCGGAGCCGCGATGCAGGCCTCGGCAACCACCGAGCCGGTGGCGGGCGAGGACGAAGTTAAGCCCGGCGGCGAGCAGGTCGCCGCAGGCGGTAGCGAGGTGGCCTGATGATTCACGTGCTAGCCGCCGCTGGTGGCGGCACCAACCTCGACGCGTACTACGACAGAGCCGCGTTCTGGGTGCTCGCGGTCCTCGCGGTCGGCGCGGCGGTCACGATGATCTTCATGCGCCGGGCGGTGCACTGCGCGCTGATGCTCGCGGTCGTGATGCTCTGCCTGGCGATCATGTACGCGATGCAAGGCGCGCCGTTCCTCGCGTTCGTGCAGGTCATCGTCTACACCGGCGCCGTGCTTATGCTCTTCCTCTTCGTGCTGATGCTGATCGGCGTCAGCTCGAGCGACTCGCTCGTGGAGACAATCCGCGGGCAGCGGGTGTGGGCCGGGATCGGCGGCATCGCGTTCGCGGTGCTGCTGATCGTGGGTATCGGGCACGCCGCGATCGGCACCGCGCATTCGACGTCGGCCGCGGAGTACAGTTCCGGCAACCTGACCGGCATCGCGAGGCTGATCTTCACCACGTACGTGTTCCCGTTCGAGGCCACAAGCGCCCTGCTGATCACGGCCGCGATCGGCGCGATGGTGCTGGCGCACCGCGAGCGGACATCGCCCAAGCCGACCCAGCGACAGCTCGTCCGCCGCCGAGTTGCCAGCCGCCAGGTCGCTCCCGAGCCACCGCCCGGGGTGTACGCCCTGCACGACTCCGTCGATATGCCGGCACGGCTGCCCGACGGAAGCACCACGGACCGTTCGGTATCGCGGGCGATATCACAGCGGGACGTCGACCTTGGCCGCGACCCGCAGGAGCGCGTGGCAGCCGATCTTGAAGCCGAGAAGCAGATCGAAGCCGAGCGGCAGATCGAGGCGGCCACGCAGGGGAGGGATGACTGATGAGTCCCGCGGGGTACGTGTTCCTCGCCGTGACCCTGTTCGCCATTGGCGGCGTCGGGGTGCTCGTGCGGCGTAACGCGATCGTGATCTTCATGTGCATCGAGCTCATGCTGAACGCGTGCAACCTGGCTTTTGTCTCGTTCGCGCGCATGTGGGGCAACTTGGACGGACAGGTCGTGGCCTTCTTCGTGATGGTCGTGGCCGCCGCCGAGGTCGTGGTCGGGCTCGCGATCCTGATGGCCATCTACCGCGCTCGCAAGTCCGCATCCGTGGACGACGCGAACCTGCTCAAGTACTGAGGGGATTCTCGTGATGACGACGCTCGCCGCGACCGGCGTGTTCCGGGCCTCGTGGCTGCTGCTCGCGTTCCCGGTCTTCGGCGCTGCTGTCCTGCTGATCGGAGGCCGCCGGACCGACCGGTGGGGTCACTTGCTCGGCTGCGCGATGTCGCTCGCGTCGTTCGTCTACGGCGTGATCGCGTTCTTCGCGCTGCTTGGCAAGTCGGGGGCGGGCCGCAGCGAGGACCTGCACATGTTCACCTGGATTCCGGTGGCCGGGTTCCAGGCGAACATCGGCCTGCTGCTCGACCCGCTGTCGATCAGCTTCGTGCTGCTGATCACCGGCGTGGGCTCGCTGATCCACATCTACTCGATCGGCTACATGTCGCACGACCCGGACCGGCGGCGCTTCTTCGGCTACCTGAACCTGTTCATCGCGGCGATGCTGCTGCTTGTATTGAGCGACAACTACCTCGGCCTGTACGCGGGCTGGGAGGGCGTCGGCCTGGCCTCGTACCTGCTGATCGGGTTCTGGCAGTTCCGGCCGTCCGCGGCGGTCGCGGCGAAGAAGGCGTTCATCGCGAACCGGGTCGGTGACGCCGGCCTGTCCATCGCGATCATGCTGATGTTCGCCGAGTTCGGGACGTTCAACTTCACCGGGGTGTTCGCCTCGGCCAAGTCCGGCGGCACCGGCATCACGACCGCTTTGGGACTCTTGCTCCTGCTCGGCGCCTGCGGTAAATCCGCGCAGCTTCCGTTGCAGTCCTGGCTGCTTGACGCGATGGAGGGCCCGACCCCGGTGTCGGCGCTGATCCACGCGGCCACGATGGTGACCGCCGGTGTGTACCTGATCGTGCGGTCCAACCCGATCTTCAACGACTCGCCCACCGCGCAGCTCACGGTGGCGGCGGTGGGCGCCGCCACGCTGCTGTTCGGCGCGATCATCGCCTGCGCCAAAGACGACATCAAGAAGTCCCTGGCCGGCTCCACGATGTCGCAGATCGGTTACATGATGCTCGGCGCGGGCCTTGGCCCGGCTGGGTACATCTTCGCGATCGCCCACCTGCTCGCGCACGGGTTCTTCAAGGCCGGGCTGTTCCTCGGTGCCGGATCGGTCATGCACGGCATGAACGACGAGGTGAACATGCGAAAGTACGGTGGCCTCGCCCGGATCATGCCGGCCACGTTCGTGACCTTCACCTTCGCCTACCTGGCGATCATCGGGATCCCGCCGTTCTCCGGGTTCTTCACCAAGGACGGCATCATCGAGGCCGCCTGGGACAAGGGCGGCACCTCCGGCTCCATCCTGGCCGCCTGCGCGATCCTCGGTGCGGGCATCACCGCCTTCTACATGACCCGGATGATGTGCATGACCTGGTTCGGGTCGCGGCGGTGGGAGTCCAGCATCCCGGCGGGAAGCCGTGAGCCGCACGGCGGCGAGTCGGATGCCCCGGCCCCGCATCCGCACGAATCGCCGGGCGTGATGGTCTGGCCGATGATCGTGCTCGCGGTCGGGTCGGTCGGCGCGGGCGCGTTCCTGATCATCGGGCGGCGGTTCCAGTCGTTCCTGTCCCCGGTAACAGGAACCCCGCCGATCGCGCATGGGCTGTGGAGCACCGCTGGCATCATTGCCCTAGTGCTAGTGCTCTGCGGCATCGGGATCGCCTGGGCCATGTACGGGCGGGTGCCGGTGCCCGCGACCGCCCCGCGCGGTTCGTTCGTCACCGCCGCGGCACGTCGCGATCTCTACGGGGACGCGTTCAACGAGTCGGTGCTTATGCGCCCCGGCCAGTGGCTGACCAGGTTGTCGGTTTTCTTCGACAGCCGCGGCGTAGACGGCCTCGTCAACACGCTCGCGGCGATAGTCGGCGGGTCGTCAGGACGCCTGCGCAAGATTCAGACCGGTTATGCCCGCTCGTACGCACTGTCCATGCTCATCGGCGCCGTGCTGCTGGTAGCCGGCCTTCTGGTGGTGAGGCTGTAAATGAACGGCTTTCCCTGGCTGACCGTCGCGGGCGCTATCCCCCTGCTGGGGGCGCTTGTGGTCGCGCTCGTCCCGTCGTTGCCGCGCGACAGCGCGCCGGACGACATGATTGCGCGCGACCGGCTGGTCAAGCTGCTCGCTTTCGCGTTCTCCGTGGTCACGCTGGGCTGGGTCATCGCGATGGCGACCCAGTTCAACACGTCCGGCCCGACGTACCAGCTGGTCGAGCAGTATTCGTGGATCCCCCAGTTCGGCGTGCACTACGCGCTCGGGGTGGACGGGATCGCGCTCGTGCTCGTCGGCATGACCGCGGTCCTGATGCCGGTGGTGGTACTGGCCTCCTGGCGCGACGCGGACAACTCGCGGTGGTCGGCGAAGACGTACTTCGCGCTGATGCTGGTCCTCGAGACGATGATGATCGGGGTCTTCGAGGCCACCGACGTGTTCCTGTTCTACGTCTTCTTCGAGGCCATGCTGGTCCCGATGTACTTCATGATCGGGTCATACGGTGTTGGGCAGCGGCAGTACGCGGCGGTCAAGTTCCTGCTTTACAGCCTGCTCGGCGGACTGCTCATGCTGGTCGCGGTCATCGCGCTGTACGTGTACGCGGGGCAATCGGCGGCGACCGGGCACCACGGGACGTTCCTGTTCTCCACCCTGTTGCACGTCACGCTGTCGCCGACGGTGCAGAAGTGGCTGTTCCTCGGGTTCTTCATCGCGTTCGCGATCAAGGCGCCGCTGTGGCCGTTCCATACCTGGCTGCCCGACGCCACGGCATCCGCTCAGCCCGGCGCGGCGGTGCTGATGCTCGGCGTGATGGACAAGGTCGGAACGTTCGGCATGATCCGGTACTGCCTCGAGCTGTTCCCGGCGGGCTTCCGCTACTTCACGCCGCTGGTGCTCGTGCTGGCGGTGATCAGCGTCCTGTACGGGGCGGTCGTGGCGATCGGCCAGACCTCGATGAAGCGCCTCATCGGTTATACGTCGATCTCCCACTTCGGCTTCATCGTGCTCGGCATCTTCGCGCTCACGTCGCAGGGCCAGGCCGGCGCGACGCTCTACATGGTGAACCACGGGTTCGCCACCGGCGCGCTGTTCATCCTGGCCGGGTTCCTGATCGCGCGGCGCGGCTCGGACCGGATCGCCGACTACGGCGGCGTGCAGAAGGTCGCGCCGGTGCTGGCCGGGCTGTTCCTGGTGTCCGGTCTCGCCGGGCTGTCGCTGCCCGGGCTGTCCACGTTCGTCAGCGAGTTCCTCGTGCTGGTCGGGACGTTCTCCCGGTACAAGGTGGCGGGCGCGTTCGCGGTCGCCGGGATCGTCCTGGCGGCGATCTACATCCTGTGGATGTACCAGCGCACGATGAACGGGCCGGTCGCCCCGTCCGTCGTGGGGATGAAGGACCTGCGGCCCCGCGAACTGCTCGCGGTGGTGCCGCTGGTCGCGCTGATCATCGCGATGGGCGTCTACCCCAAGCCGGTGCTTGACGTCATCAACCCCGCGGTGAAGTCGACGATGGCGCAGGTGCACGTGGTGGACCCGACGCCCGCGCATCCCGCGCCGGGCTCAAACCTGACTACAACCTCGGTCTCCTCGTCGGTCCAGAAGGGAATCCAGCCGTGACTGTCGCCGTTGCCGCTTCGGCACCCGCGATCCCGGCGCCGAGCATTGAATACAGCCAGCTCGCGCCGATGCTGGTCGTGTTCGGCGCGGCGATCGTGGGCGTGCTCGTCGAAGCGTTCGTGCCCAGGTCGGCGCGCCGGAGCGTGCACCTGGTGATCACCTTCGCCAGCCTCGCCGCCGCGTTCGTCTGGACCTGCGTGATCGCCAGCTCCTCGACGCTGTTCGCGCGCGGTAGCGCCGGCCACGTGGCGGCGATGGGCGCGGTCGCCGTGGACCGGCCGACGCTGTTCATCCAGGGCACGATCCTGGTGCTGGCCTTCGCCAGCGTGCTGCTGATCGCCGACTCCTCGCACGATGTGTCGGAGTTCGCCGGGCAGGCGGCCGCGACACCAGGTTCGGCGGAGGAACGCGAGGGGTTGCTGGCCGGCCTCGTGCACACCGAGATCTACCCGCTGACCCTGTTCGCGGTCGGCGGCATGCTGCTGTTCCCCGCCTCCAACGACCTGCTCACCATGTTCGTGGCGCTCGAGGTGCTGTCGCTGCCGCTGTACCTGCTGTGCGGGCTGGCCCGGCGGCGCCGCCTGCTGTCGCATGAGGCGGCGGTGAAGTACTTCCTGCTCGGCGCGTTCTCCTCGGCGTTCTTCCTTTTTGGCATCGCGATGCTGTACGGGTTCTCCGGTTCGGTGTCGCTGTCCGCGATCGCGTCCGCGGTGTCGTCGAACACCGGCAGCGACACGCTGCTGTTCGCCGGGATCGCGCTGACCGGTCTCGGGCTGTTGTTCAAGATCGGCGCTGTGCCGTTCCACAGCTGGAAGCCGGACGTCTACCAGGGCGCGCCGACGCCGGTTACCGCGCTGATGGCGTCGTGCACCGTGGTGTCCGCCTTTGGTGCCCTGCTGCGGGTGTTCTACGTGGCGTTCGGCACCCTGACCTGGGATTGGCGGCCCGCGCTTTGGACGGTGGCCATCCTCACGATGGTGGCCGGCGCGGTGATCGCGATCACCCAGACGGACGTCAAGCGGCTGCTCGCCTACTCCTCCATCGCGCATGCCGGGTTCGTCCTGACCGCGGTCGTCGCGGCGTCGGTTTCCGGACTGTCCGGCGCGCTGTTCTACCTGGCCTCGTATGGGCTGACCACGATCGGCGCGTTCGCGGTGATCACGATGGTTCGCGACCCCGGTGGCGAGGCCGACCACCTATCCCGGTGGGCCGGGCTCGGCAAGCGCTCGCCGCTGGTGGCCGGCCTGTTCGCGCTGTTCCTGCTCTCGTTCGCGGGGATACCTTTGACGAGCGGGTTCTACGGGAAGTTCGCCGTCTTCCAGGCGGCCATCGCGGGCGGGGCTTTGCCTCTCGTGATCGTCGGCGTGGTGTCCTCGGCCATCGCCGCGTTCTTCTACGTTCGTGTCATCGTGCTGATGTTCTTCAGCGACCCGGTGCCGGACGGACCGGAGGTCGTGGTGCCCAACGTGTTCACCGGCACTGCGGTCGCCCTCGGTACGGTGGCAACGGTGGTTCTTGGCATCTTCCCGGAGCCGGTGCTTAGCCTGGCTAACCACGCGGCGACGCAGTTGTTCGTCCGCTGACGGTTCGCCCGCGGGGGTCTCGCCTTGTCTCCTACCCTGGGGTGCCGGACTCGCTGACGCGTTTCGTATGCTGGTGAGTTCGTACGCTTAGGTTGGATGTGCCAAAGACATGGAGTTCGAGTGACCGTCGCTGTTCCCGTCCAATTCGCGGACGAGGCTCTCGCCGCAGAGGTGGCCGAAGACCTGTCCGTGGTCGAGGCCGCGCTCCGGGACGCCTCGTTCGGCGGGGATGAAATGTTCACCGAGGTCTCCAGGCACATGATGGAGGCCGGCGGCAAGCGGTTCCGGGCCATGCTGGTGCTGCTGGCGGCGCGGTTCGGCGACAGCCGCGACAAGCGGATCGTGCCCGCCGCCGTCGCGATCGAGCTCACCCACCTGGCCTCGCTGTTCCACGACGACGTGATGGACGAGGCTGTTATCCGGCGCGGGCACCCCTCGGCCAACTCGATGTTCGGCAACTCGGTGGCGATCCTGGCTGGCGACTACCTGTTCGCCCGCGCATCCCGGATCTTGGCCGATCTCGGGGCGGAGGCGATCAGGATCCAGGCGGAGACCTTCTGCCGCCTGTGCGACGGGCAACTGGCCGAGACGATCGGGCCGCGGCCGGGCGTCGACCCGCTCGACCACTATATGTATGTGATCACCGAGAAAACCGGCCCGCTGATCGCGACGGCGGGGCGGTTCGGGGCGATGTTCTCCGGGGCGTCCGGTCAGGTCGTGGACCTGATCGCCGACGCGTGCATGCGGATCGGCGTCGCCTGGCAACTGTCCGACGACGTGCTGGACGTAGCGTCGTCGTCTTCGCAGTCGGGGAAGGAGCCGGGAACCGATCTCCGGCAGGGAGTCCGGACGCTGCCAGTGCTGTACGCGCTGCGTTCGGCTGACCCGGCGGGAATGCGGCTGCGATCCTTGCTGCTCGACGCGGACCTGACCGACCCGGATCTGCACGCCGAGGCGCTGTCCCTGCTGCGGTCCTCGCCTGCCCTGGATGAAGCGCGGGAGACCGTCCGGACCTGGGCCAGCGAGGCGCGCGTGACCGTGGGCCGCCTCCCGGACGTCCCGGCGCGTGCCGCCTTCGAGTCCCTCTGCGATTTCGTGATCAACCGCACCGCATGATGCGTACGCCGCGATACGCCGCGCCATATTTCCGCGCCGTGCCGTGCCGTGCCGTGCCGTGCCGTGCCGTGCCGCGCCGTGCCGCGCCACATATCCGACATATCGGAAATATGGCTATAAGGGTGCTGCCCAAATGGATTAACGCGGAGGATATGCTCAGCGACAGCTCCATGATCGCGAAGATTTTATTCCTGGCGAAGATAATTCATCGTATAGGTACACGAAATATTCGCGGTAAAAAAAGTTTACTCAAAAGTATTGGCTAAATATGGGATTTTCTTCGTATTTCGGGCGGACCGTGGCGAGGCTGGCTTATTTCCCGCCTAGCGTGACCTTCCGCCCTCCATTTCCTGCGGCACGCCGGTCCACGGGCTGCGGTACGCGCCGTTCGATGGCCGCCTCCAGACCTGGAACACCCCACCGCTTATGGTGGTTGTGGTGCGTGGGGACTAATACCCAAGGAGGCGCGATGAGCATTTTCGGGTTCCGGAAGACGCAGATGGTCGGCTCGGAGGAGGCACTGCCGGGGCGGAGCACGCCCATGCAGGTACCCGAACGGCACGAGGTGCTTGGTACGCCGCTGAAGCCGCCCTACCCGGAGGGCAGCGAGATCGCCGAGTTCGCGCTTGGCTGCTTCTGGGGCGAGGAGAAGACGTTCTGGCAAGTTCCGGGCGTCATCACGACCGCCGTCGGTTATGAGGGCGGGTACACACCGAACCCCACCTACGAGGAGGTCTGCACCGGTAAGACCGGGCACGCAGAGACGGTGCGCGTCGTGTTCGACCCCAGCAAGGTGTCGTACGCGCAGCTGCTCAAGGTGTTCTGGGAGTCGCACGACCCGACGCAGGGTATGCGGCAGGGCAACGACATCGGCACCCAGTACCGGTCGGCGATCTTCTACAAGACCGAGGCGCAGCGCGAGGCGGCCGAGAAGTCCGCGGCCGAGTTCGGCAGGAGGCTGGCCGAGCGCGGATACGGTGAAATCACCACCGAGATCGCGCCGGCCGGCGAGTTCTACTTCGCTGAGGACTACCACCAGCAGTACCTGCAGAAGGTGCCCGGCGGCTACTGCCCGGATCACAGCACCGGCGTTTCCTGCCCGGTGGGCCTGATCAAGGCCGACTTAGGACGCCTAACAAATTGAGTGGTTGCGGAGTCGTCGCCAGCAGACGATGGCGCAGCCCAGGGTGACGAACGCGTCGTGGATGTCGTGGCGGATCTCCCACCGGATGCGCAGGCGGCGGAACCAGTGCAGCAGCGCGAGCGTGCCTTCCACGACTCAGCGATAGACGCTGCGAGATCGCGGCCGCGATGTGGTGTGCCTGGTAATGTTCCGTGGTGCGATACGACCATTCGTTCTATGAAGGCGCGGCTGTCCATTACCGGCGCGGGAGGCCCCCTTACTCGCCCCAGCTCGAGGCTCTGCTCGCTGAGGAACTCGGCCTGGATGGCAGCGGAAGGCTCCTGGACATCGGGTGCGGTCCCGGCATCCTCGCCGTACGACTGGCCCACCTGTTCGAGGGCGCCGTCGGTCTTGACCCCGATCCGGCGATGATCGCCGAGGGTCGCCGGGCCGCCCAGGAGCGGGACATCGCGAACATCACCTGGATTCAGGCCCGGGCCGAGGAGCTTCCCGCGGTGGCACCCGGGCCGTACCGACTGGTCACGTTCGGCCAGTCGTTCTACTGGACCGACGAGGTTCGGGTGGCCGAGGCGGTGTACGACATGGTGGAGCCGGGCGGCGCTCTGGTCCTTGTCGGGCATCAGGCCGAGGGGCGGGCCGTCCCGCCGAGCCCCGGTCCGCCGCGGATTCCGCACGATGAGATCGGGGAGTTGGTGCGGAAGTATCTCGGATCGACGAGGCGAGCGGGCCAGAGCACCGCGCCGGTTCAGGCCCTCAGCCTCGAGGATGCCCTTGCCGCCACCCGGTTCGGCGCGCCACGGGTGATCTTCGCCCCCGGCATCCCTGACCTCGTGCGGGATGTCGAGACCGTGTTGTCCAATTACTTCTCCATGTCTTTTGCCGCGCCGCACCTGTTCGGCGATCGTGTCGAAGAATTCGCCAGCGAGGTGCGAGAGCTGCTGAGGGAGCGATCTCCCGACGGCGTTTTCTGGGACTGGCCCGGTGATACCGAAGTGATACTCGTCCGCAAATGACCTAAGGGGACGGGGGAACTCGCAGCCTTCCCGTAAAGAGGCGGTCGTGCCCGCTGCGTGCCCGATCGAGCATAACGACGGGGATTTACGGTCACCCAAGTCCGCGAAGGTAGGAAGCAAGGGCCTGCGGTCCTTGGTCATCCAGCTCAAAGATAGGCCCCTGGAGCGGGTTGCCAGTCAAGCCAAGCTGCAGCCCGCCGCTAAGGAGATCGGCAAGCTCTCGCGGCAGCGCGGTGAGCTGGTTGCCGTCGAGCCACAGGCCCCGGAGGTTGGCGAGCTGGCCGATCTCCGCCGGCAGCGCGGTAAGCCGATTGTGGCGGAGCCCCAGGACCCGGAGGCTGGTGAGCTGGCCGATCTCCGGCGGCAGCGCGGTGAGCAGATTGCCACCGAGCCACAGGTCTCTGAGGCTGGTGAGCTGGGTGGCCTCAGGGGGCAGCGCGGTGAACCGGTTGCCGCTGAGCCCCAGTCTGCGGAGGTTGGTGAGCTGGGTGATCTGCGGGGGCAGCGCGGTGAGCTGGTTGTCGCCGAGCTGCAGCTCATCGAGGTTGGTGAGCTGGCCGATCTGCGGGGGCAGCGCGGTGAGCCGGTTGCCGTCA
>Ga0335075_10001641_pt1 | contig 36631 bp, 29 predicted proteins | sample Lox_Sample_24_FD_206723 | JGI IMG/M metagenome (GOLD analysis project Ga0335075, IMG submission 206723) | Soil microbial communities from Loxahatchee National Wildlife Refuge, Florida, United States - Lox_Sample_2.4 | ecosystem: Environmental > Terrestrial > Soil > Wetlands | place: USA... | reverse complement strand
ACATCTACCCGATCGAGCAGCGCGGCAACGCCATGGCGATCTGGGGCGTCGGGGTGATGATCGGCCCGATCCTGGGACCGACGCTGGGCGGCTATCTGACCGAGATCTACAACTGGCGCTGGGTGTTTTACGTCAACCTGCCGTTCGGCATCCTGGCCACGGCCGGCCTGCTGATCTTCATGCCCAATGCCAGGGGTCAGAGCAGCCTGCGCTTCGATTGGATCGGCTTCGCCGCGCTGTCGACAGGCATCGGCGCGTTGCAGCTCATGCTCGACCGCGGCCAGGACCAGGACTGGTTCAGCTCGCGCGAAATCATCACCGAGGCGGTGCTGGCCGGCCTCGGCACCTACCTGTTCGTCATGCACCTGCTGTCGGCGAAGCGGCCGTTCATTCGTCCGATTCTGTTCAAGGACCGCAACTTCTCGGCCGGGATTGCAATGATGTTCGCGATGGGCACCATCCTGGTGTCCAGCTCGGCGCTGATGGCGCCCTGGCTGCAGGGGCTCGGCAACTACCCGGTGGAGACAGCCGGGCTGGTGATGGCGCCTCGCGGCATCGGCACGATGGCCGCGATGATGCTGTCCGGCCGCCTGGCGACCAAGACCGACCCGCGCAAGGTGATGGCGCTGGGCGTCCTGCTGCTCTGTTGGTCGCTCTGGCAGATGACCCACTGGACCCCTGACGTGGCGCAATCGACGTTGATCATCGCCATCATCGTGCAGGGAGCGGGCCTCGGCTTCGTGTTCATCCCGTTGCAGGTGATCGCGTTCGCGACGTTGGCGCCCGGGCTGCGCACCGACGGGGCTTCGTTGTTCAGCCTGTTCCGTAATATCGGCGCGGCGATCGGCGTGTCGATCACGTCGGGGCTGCTGGCGCACAACACGCAGGCGCTGCACGCCGAGATCGGCGCCTATGTCACGCCGTTCAACCGCGCGCTGCAGACGGGGGCGGTGAGGCACCTCTGGGATCCCGCCAGCACTCACGGCGCCGCGTTGCTGGACCGCATTGTCAACCAGCAGGCGCAGATCATTGCATACATGGACGATTACAAGTTGATGATCTTCACCACCCTGCCCGCCCTGCTGCTGCTGGTGCTGATGCGGCGGCCGCGCGCCGCCGTGGCGCCCGCGGATGCGCATGCGGCCATGGACTGATAAGGGGCGAACCATCGATTCTCCGGGGCTTGCCGCCCCCACCCGTCATGCACCGGCCTTGTGCCGGCCATCTCCGGCCCGTTTCGGCAAGTCAGCGCTGCCGTTGGAGGTTATAGTGTCGTCCTGTACAGGACGATCGCGGCGCCAACCAATGTGCCCTACGGAACGGCGGTGCATCCGAAATTGTCAGACCCGTCGTGCTCCGGCTGTTGAAGATCACACTGCCCGACCACCGCCGCCCGGGATTAGCGCCCCGCCAGAGTTACGAATGTCAACATCACAGCCGTCTACGTGGTGCCGCCACTCTGATTCTTCGCGGCACTGCGTGTGAATCCCTTTCACGGACGCCCTCATTCGATCCGCGGATGAGTTGAACCGATCCCGCAGGAAGCCTCAACGCGCGCCCTCGCGGAAGAGGATCACGCGGACGGTTGCCACCAGGATCAGCAAGTCGAGGAATGTGCTGCGATTTTTCACATAGTAGAGGTCGTAGGACAGCTTCTCCCTGGCGTCCTCGACCGAGGCACCATAGGGAAAATTCACCTGCGCCCAGCCGGTTATTCCCGGTTTCACATAATTCCGTTCGTTATAGAAAGGAATGACCTGGCTCAATTGGGCGACGAAGTGCGGCCGCTCGGGGCGCGGTCCGATCAGGCTCATCTCGCCATGCAGCACGTTCAGAAGCTGGGGCAGCTCGTCGATCCGCGTGGAGCGGATCAAGGCACCGACACGGGTGATGCGCGAATCCCGCTTGGCGGCCCAGCGGGGCGCTCCCTCGGGCTCGGCATCGACGCGCATGCTGCGAAATTTCAACAGCGTGAAGTTCTCGCCGAAGCGGCCGACCCGCTGCTGGCGGTAGAGCACCGATCCGCGGCTGTCGAGCTTGATCAGAAGGCCCACGCCCATCATCAGCGGCAGCGTCAAGGCCAGCAGCAACAGGCTGGCCGCGACGTCGATCGTCCGCTTGATGGCCCTGGACAGTGCGCTGTTGCCGAAGCCCTCCGCGCTCAGGAACCAACCGGCATCGATGCGATCGAGGTTGACCCTGCCCAGATGCTGTTCCCAGAACGCACTGTCGTCATGGACCCGCAGGCCCCGCAACCGCAGGTCGATCAGGCGCTGCCGCAAGGCGTCATCCGTCGGATCGTTCCCGTTTACTGTGTCCGAGGCGACCACAACTCCCCAAATTCCGCGCTCGCGGAGGAGATCGGCAGTCATCCTTGCGGAATCGGCCGAACCGATATTGACGCCGGCCAGCTCGAACAGGTTGCCGCGGCCGCTACGGATCGCCTCTGCGGTCCGCCCGGCCGAGGCGCCGCGCCCCAGCACCAGCACGCGGCGCACGAACAGCTTCTGGTGCAGCGTGACGCTGAATATCGAGCGGCTGAGCACGGCGACGGCCAGCCAGATCGCCAGCACCTTGACCAGCCAAATTGCATAAGTACGGCTCAGCCCGTCGCTGAAATGGCCACTCACGATGAGTGCCGCGGGGAAGGCGAGGACCGCGGCGACCGCGGCGTTCAGCAGCAGACGCCGGCGATCGAAAAAAATTTCCGGTCGATAGAGCCCGATCGCGACCGCGCAGACGCCGATCGTGACCGCGAGCAGGGCGGCGTGGTTGACCACGCGCCAGGCGGCGACGATCGGCGGCAGTTCGCCGGGGCCGAGGACGCCGCGGGCGGCCAGCATCGTGTAGATCACGAGGAATGAGAGCAACAGTTCGAGGAGCCCGAAGATCGCCATTTCGACCGGCACGTAGCGGCCGATAATCCGCGTCATCTCCACCACTCCCGGGCACCCAGGTATCCAGGGCCCACGAACACCGCCCTCTGCGCGGGCGAAATGGCCTACGCAGATCTTTCAGTCCCCCTTTTATCAGGGGACGGCCCGGTCCAATCCGATCTCAGAATAGAAGCCTCGTGCAAAATTCTACAATCCGATCCAATCGTCAAGAACTTCTTTGTGCTTGATTCGGAGGCAGCTTTCGATGAACCATGCAGGGAGGGTGCGATTGTCGCGTCCTGTGGGACGATGGGTCGGATACTGGGAAATCCATCCTCCGGCACATCGCCCTGGTTGAGCGGTGGGTAACATTGTGCTAGCAAGATGGCTGCGGCGCGGAGCAGGGTATTGCCGCCGTCAGCCTTATGGGAGGCGCGTAGCTCAGTGGCAGAGCGCTGCCCGTACACGGCAGAGGCGAGGGTTCAACTCCTTCCGCGCCTACCGGCCCGGCCGGCGCACACGTCCTGCGTTCACCCTCGTTCGATCGGACCAGACTGAGGACATTGCCGCCGTGCTGAAGCTGACCACCCCTGTACTCGCCACTCTGGCAGGCTGCGCTGCGGTTGCCGCCTGCAGCACCCCCAATTACGGCACCCCGGTTGCCGCGGTGCCGGCTGTCCCGCAGCGGGTCGATACCAGCGAATATGTCATCGGCGCCGGCGATCAATTGAGCATCTTCGTTTATCAGTCGCCGGAATTGAGCGATCAGGGCATCACGGTGCGGCCCGACGGCAAGATCTCGATGCCGCTGGTGCAGGATATCAAAGCGGCTGGCCTCACGCCGCCCGAACTGGCCTCCAACATCACCCAGCGGCTGCGCCAATACGTAAAGAACCCGATCGTCACCGTGATCGTGCGAACCTTCGTCGGACCCACCGACCGGCAGGTCAGGGTGATCGGCGAAGCAGTCGATCCGCAGGCGATCCCCTACCGAAACGGCATGAGCCTGCTCGACGTGATGATCGCAACCAAGGGGCTGACCAAATACGCCGCTGGCAACCGGGCGATCATCGTCCGCCGTGACAGCGCCGGCAAGGAGCACGAGATCCACGTGCATCTGGACGATCTGATCCACGACGGGGATCTCAGTCAGAACGTCCGGATGCAGCCGGGGGACACGCTCATCATCCCGCAGACCTGGTTCTGAGGACCCACAGCCATGGGCGCAATTCTCACCCTGCTCCGGCGCTCGCTGAAGTCGGCCTGGCGGCGCCGCTGGCTTGGCGTTGCGATTGCCTGGGTCATCTGCCTTCTGGGCTGGGTCGGCGTCAGTCTGGTACCCAATGAGTACCAGGCCAGCGCGCGACTCTACGTCAACACCGACGCGGTGCTCACCCCGCTGCTGAAGAACATTGGTGTCGACACCTCGCCCGACCAGGAGCTCAGAGTGCTACAGGCTACCTTGCTGAGCCGGCCGAATGTGGAAACGCTGATCTCGAAGACCGACCTCGATCTAAGCGTCTCCACCCCCGAGCAGCGTGATGCCCTGGTCAATACCTTGATGGCCAATATCACGGTCAGGCCGGATCCCAGGCTGAACGTATTCAGCATCCAGTACACCGATCCGCACCCGAAACTGGCGCGCGACGTGGTCCAGACCTTGCTGACGATCTTCATCGACAACGCCACCGGCGGCAACCGGCGCGACATGGAGAACGCGCGCATCTTCCTCGAGCACCAGATCTCCTCGTACGAGCAGCAGCTCCGAAGCTCCGAGCAGCGTCGCGCCGAGTTCCGGGCGAAATATCCGGGTGTGTCGGTCGTGGATAACGAGAACGCGGCAGGGAATGCCGACAACCCGTTGACGACGCTGCAGCAGCATATCCTGGACACCAAGAACTCGCTGCAGGACAAGACGGCGCTGGTGGCCGCCCTCAAGAAAGAGCTGGAGACCACGCCGCAGACGATGCCGGGGCTGGCGGCAATCGGCGGCGGGGGAGCCGGGACGCCGACGACCCTCGCCGGAGCCGAGCAGAAGCTTCAGATGTTGCGGCTCCAGTACACCGACAAGTTCCCCGGCGTCATTGCGGCAGAGCAAGAGGTGGAAGCGCTCAAGGCCTCGCCGACCCACGGCGCCGCGGAACGATCGACGCCGAACCCGGGCTATGAGAGCTTGAAGCTTCGGATCATCGACCTCCAGGCCGATATCGGCTCGCTCCAGCGGCAGTTGACCGCGTTGCAGGACCAGCAGACCAAGTTCGAGGCGCTCCAGCGCGAGCGACCGAACCTCGTCGCGGAGTACCAGAACCTGGACCGTGGCTACGCCGTCCTGCGCAAGGACTATGATGACCTGCTGGCCCGTCTGCAGGCAGCGAACATCAGTGAGGCCGCCGACACCCAGGCGGACCAAGTGCAGATCCGGATTATCGATCCGCCGGAAATCCCGCGCATCCCAACTTCGCCCAACCGGGTCCTGCTGATGAGTGGCGTGCTGCTCGTCGGCCTGCTGGCCGGCGCGGCTATGCCGATGCTGCTCTCACAGCTCGACCGTTCCTTTTGGGTGGTGGAGGACCTGCGCAGCCTCGGCCTGCCGGTGCTCGGCGGCATCTCGATGCTTACCTCCATCTCGTGGCGGCGTCGCCTCGCGGCGGTCACCGGCTTTGCCGTCGCGGTGATAGTGCTGATCGGCCTTTACGGAGGCTTGATGATTCGTCTGCTACGTGCCTCGGCAGTGGTCTGAATGACGACGATCAACAAGCTTCACCTGGTCGAGCGGGCGGCCGAACGGCTGCTCCAATCGGGGTCTGTGCCTGACCTGACCGGCGGCGCTCCTTCGGCCGGGGCCGAGGCGCTGCCGCCCCCATCGGCTTCCTCGCTCGTCGGCGAAGCCTCCGGCTCCGTGGGCCATCCGCTGATCGCCGCCTCTGCGCTGGTTCAGACCGGGTTGATCGAGGGGAAGACCGGGCGCAACCGCGTCAGCGAGGAATTCCGCCTGGTCCAGAGCCAACTGCTCCGCGCTGCCTTCGCCCAGCCCGGCGGCGAGGCCGGGTTCACCAATCTGCTCATGGTGACCAGTGCCCGCCCGAAAGAGGGCAAGACGTTCACGGCGCTCAACCTCGCGGCGAGCATCGCCCGCCAGGGCGACCGGCAGGTGCTGCTCGTCGATGCCGATGCAAAGCGCGGGTCATTGTGCGATTCGCTCGGCCTCGGACAGGCACCCGGACTGCTCGATCTGGCGCTGGCTCCCTCGCTGGACCCGCTGCCGTTCCTTCGGCCCACCGAGATCGGCATGCTGTCCTTCCTGCCAGTCGGGCAGCAGCGCGGCGAGCGGCCGGAACTGTTTGCCAGCGAGCAGATGGTCCGCGCCATGCAGGCGCTCGGTCGCCGCTTTGCCGACCGGCTCGTCATCCTTGACGTCTCGCCATGCCTCTCGACCAGCGACCCGGCCACCCTCGCACCGGTCGTCGGCCAGATCCTGTTCGTCATCGAGGCCGAGCGCACCCAGCGCGATGAGGTCGAGGCTTCGCTCGACCTGATCCAGACCTGCCCGACCATCACCCTATTGCTGAACAAGGTGAAAATGTCGACACCAAGAAGCTTTGGCGTGTATTCTTACTCCTATACATCATGAGCGCGAATCGGCGGGGCAGGAGAGATGGGAGGAGCCGGAACCACGCCGCAGCGCGGTGCCTGGCGTCTGCCCGGAGCCGCACTGCTGGGCTGCCTGGCGGCTGCGCCGGCCTGTCTCGCGCAGACTGCGTTCGAGACCTCGATTAAACTCGCGCAAAACGCGCCTGAAAACCCGGCCGCCACCGGCGTTCCCGGCGAAATGCCGTTCGCCAACCCGTTTCCGGCCACGGAGGGCGCCCCCGAAACGCCGAATTTCCAGTACGAGAGCAATCTCGAGCCGGCGATGGGCGCCCTGCCCTCTGTCGGCTGGACCATCGTGCCCAGGATCAGCGCATTCGAGGAATTCAACGACAACATCTTCCAGTCCCAGAACAACCGGCGTTGGGACGTCATCAACCTGATCTCGCCCGGGATCGCCATCACCGGCGACACGCCGCGGATAACTCTGAGGCTGAACTACAATCCGATCTTCCGGATCTACGACCGAACAAGCTCGCAGGACTCGGTCGGCCAGCAAGCCCTAGGCATCGCCGATGCCACCGTGATCCCTGACGAGTTCTATGTTCGGGCCCGGGTATTCGCCGATCAAGTGCCGGCCAATGGCGGTTTCGGCAATCTGAATTTCGGCGCGCCGACGATCGGGAACGCAGGGTTCGGCGCTTTGGGCGGAAGCGCCTCGACCCTCTCTCGGGCCAACATCTCGCAAGTCGAGAGTTCCGAGCTTTTCCCCTATGCAGTACATCGCTTCGGTGATGCCGGAACCGGCCGCGCCGGAATCAACCTCACTCAGAACTATTCGAGCAGCAGTGCCGGCGCACTGCTCAACTCGTCAGCCGGTCCGGCCCAGCATTCCGAAACCGGTGAGGCAATCGCGCAGTTCGAGAGCGGCGAAGGTTTGGGCCGCTTCGTCGATATCGCCACGGTCGATGCGGCCATCACCAGCGGTACCGGGGTGCAGGCAAGCTCCCACCGGGCGATCGCCGACAATCGGCTCGGCTACGCCATCAACCATGCGATCCTGGTATTCGGCGATCTAGGCGTCGAAACCATCCAGTACCCGAACGCCGTGCCGCCGGTGCACATCACCGACGGCGTATGGGGCCTCGGCACTGAGTTGCGACCGAACGAGGACAGCGAGCTCACGCTGGAATATGGCCATCTGGATGGCGTCACCTCGTTCCGCGCCGTTGCGCGTTATTCCATGACGGCGAGGACCGTTCTCACGGCCACATACACCTCCGGCATCACCACCGATCTGGAACAGATCGAAAGCCAACTCTCGAACGTCACGGTCAGCCCCGCGGGCAATCCGATCAACCTCGACACCGGCGCACCCGTCTCGCTCGTCAACTACCTGACCGGCGTCAACACCAGCGTGAACAGGACCAATACATTGCTGGTCACCGGGACGGCGCTGCTGGATCGGGACACCATCTCGGTTGGCCTGGAGCGCCAGAACCAGACTGTGTTGGCGAACGCGCGCGGCGTGACGCCCAATGTCCCGAACACGACCCTGTCGGTGAACGCAAGCGAGCGCCACGAGATCAGCGAACGAATGAGCCTGACCGGCACCGTCCAGGGCGGCACGCGCACGCTGCAAAGTGGTTCGACAAACCAGAACGAGCAGTGGTATAGTGCCACTGTCTCGCTCAAGTACCTGTTCTCGGACAAGCTCACCGGCTATGCCCAGTACAGCTATTTCGACCGGCTCTCCAATACCCCCGGCGTGCCGTACTACAACAATATCGTCCTTGTCGGACTCACCCGGACGTTCTGAGCCTGGATCGTGTACGAGAAATTCTACCGGCTGAGCGGCATCCCGTTCCAGCTCACGCCCGACAGCCGCTTCTTCTTTGGCAGCACGGGCCACAATAGGGCGATCTCGCATCTGGTTTATGGTCTCGCCCAGGAGGAGGGCTTCATCGTCATCACCGGCGAGGTTGGTGCCGGCAAGACCACGCTGGTCGAGCAACTGTGGTCGCAGCTCGACCGCCGCACCTACATCCTCGGCCGGATCGTCACCACCCAGGTGTCTGGCGACGACCTGCTGCGGTTGGTCGTCACCAGCTACGGCATCGACGACCGCGGCGCCGACAAGGCGACCCTGCTGCGGCGGTTCGAGAAGATGGTGCGCGAGCAGCGCGGCATCGGCCGGCGCTGTCTGCTGGTCGTCGATGAGGTGCAGAACCTGTCGGTTGCCGCTCTCGAAGAGCTGCGGATGCTGTCCAACATCACCGTCGATGGCCGCGCCTCGGTGCAGACCATTCTCCTGGGCCAGCCGCAGTTCCGGCCGATGCTGGCCGGCTGGGAACTGGAGCAGCTTCGCCAGCGCGTCCTCGCCTCGTATCATCTCGGCCCGCTGACCGAACCCGAGACACGGGGCTACGTCGAGCACCGGCTGCGCACGGTCGGCTGGGTCGACGACCCGCACTGGGACGAGGCGGCTTTGTCCCTCGTCCATCGCCTCACCGGCGGCATCCCGCGTCGGATTAACACTCTCTGCACGCGCATCCTGCTCTATGGCGCGCTCGAAGAAGCGCACGAGGTCAGGGGCGAGACGGTGCAGATGATCGCCGGCGACCTGGAGCAGGATCTGGGGGCGGGGAGCATCGCACCGCGACCGCCGGTCATGGCGAACGGCAGCGGCGGCCAGGACGGATTGCTGGGCCGCGTGTCGGCGCTGGAGCATGGCATGGCACGGCAGGATCGGATCTTCCGCCGGCTGCTCGAGCTGCTCGGCGGCTATCACTCCGCGTCGCAATGAGCGCACGGGCACTGACCGCGCCACCCGGGCCGGTCCGCAACGCCATGACAGTCGACGTGGAGGACTATTTCCAGGTGCAGGCCTTCGCGCACTGCGTCCCCCGCGCCGACTGGGATACTATCGCCCCTCGGGTCGAGGCCAACGTCGACCGCATCCTGGAACAGTTCGCCGAGGCCGGGGTGCGCGCGACGTTCTTCACCCTTGGCTGGATTGCGGCGCGCCATCCGGGCATGGTGCGGCGGATCGTCGCCGCCGGCCACGAACTGGCCAGTCACGGCTGGGACCACACGCGGGCGGACACCCAGGATCCGGCGACGTTCCGAGCGGATATCGGGCGCACCCGCCGGACCCTCGAGGATATCGGCGGCGTGCCGGTGAGGGGGTATCGCGCCGCGACGTTCTCGATCGGGGCACGCAACCTCTGGGCCTTTCCCGTGCTGGAGGCCGAGGGTTATCGCTACAGCTCCAGCATTAACCCGATCCGCCACGATCTCTACGGCATGCCAGACGCGCCGCGCGGGCCGTTTCGCCCGGAGGGCGGCACGCTATGGGAAATCCCGATGACGACGGTTCGCCTCGCCGGGCACAACCTGCCGTGCGCCGGTGGCGGCTATTTCCGGCTGCTTCCCTACCGTCTGTTTCGGGCCGGGCTGCAACGGGTCAACCGCACCGAGGGCCGGCCGGGCGTTTTCTACTTCCATCCCTGGGAGATCGATCCGGCGCAACCGCGTGTGGCCGATGCCGGCTGGAAGTCGCGGCTGCGCCACTACACCAACCTCGACCGCATGAGCGGGCGGCTCGACCGGCTGCTGCACGATTTCGCCTGGGGCCGCATGGACCAGGTATTTTTGAACACCCCCTTCCCTTGCGGGAGGGGGACAGGGGGAGGAGACGGTCCGTCCGGAGTGATGGAACCGGCAGGAGATGGCCGGCACAAGGCCGGCCATGACGAATTAGGAGCCGGCCACGGCGACGTCGGTGGCTGAGCGGATGATCGCGTGGCCCTGCTTCTGAAACCGCTCGAACCCGCCGGCGCCGGTGCCTGGGACGAATTCGTCCGTTCCCGGCCGGCCGGCACCTTCTTTCATCTCGCCGCCTGGCGCGCGGTGATCGAGCGCGCCTTCGGCCACCCCACCCATTACACGATGGCCGAACAGGACGGTGCCGTGGTGGGCATCCTGCCACTGGCGCACGTCAAGACTTTGCTGTTCGGGAACACATTGGTTTCCCTGCCGTTCTGCGTTTATGGCGGCCCGCTGGCCGTCGATGCCGAGACCGCGGCGGCGCTGGAATCGCACGCCGATGCGCTGATGCGCGACGCCGGGGCGCGCGCCGTCGAGTTCCGTCATCGCGACCAGGCCGACAGCTTCTGGATCGAGCGGCCGGAGCTCTATGTGACCTTCCGGAAACCGATCGAGGCCGATGCCGAGAAGAACCTGAAGGCGATCCCGCGCAAGCAGCGCGCCATGGTGCGCAAGGGCATGCAGAACGGGCTGGTCTCCACAGTCACCGGGGAGACCGATGTGCTGCACCGCGTGTATGCCGAGAGCGTCCGCAATCTGGGGACGCCGGTGTTCCCCCGGCGTTATTTTCGCCTGCTCGTCGAAGCCTTCGGCCGGAGTTGCGACGTCGTGATCGTGTCCGATCAAGACCGCCCGATCGCCGCGGTCATGAATTTCTACTATCGCGACGAGGTGCTGCCCTATTACGGTGGGGGCACCAAGGAGGCCCGCCAGCGTGCTGGCAACGACTTCATGTATTGGGAAGTGATGCGCCGCGCTGCTGCGCGCGGTTGTCGGCTGTTTGACTTCGGTCGCAGCAAGCTCGGCACCGGTTCGTATGCGTTCAAGCGCAACTGGGGCTTCCAGCCGGTGCCACTGCATTACCGCTATAAGCTCGGACCGGGTCAGGCCATTCCGGACCACAACCCGCTCAATCCGAAATACCGGCTGTTCATCGGGGCCTGGAAGCGCCTGCCGCTGCCCCTCGCCAATGCGATCGGACCTCATATCGTGCGCGGGCTTGGTTGAATGATGAGCACGGACGTACTCGACGAGCCGCGTGCGAGAGCATCGTGGCGCGAACTGAGGGTCGCGGTTGGGCCGCTTTTCGTCGGCTTGCTGGCGCTTGGGATCGTCTTCCACGCGGAAGTCGTGGCAGCGATCGACGTGTGGATCGAGTCCACCGCCTATAACCACTGTTTCCTGGTGCTCCCGATCGTCGCCTATCTGATCTGGGACCGCCGCGCCGTACTGTCCGGCGCAGTGCCGCACACGTGGCCGGCCGCTTCCGTTCTCGCCGTGCCGGTGGGCGCCGCCTGGTTCCTCGCCGACCGCGTCGGCATCATGGAGGGCCGTCAGCTCGCCGCGATGTGCCTGGTCGAGCTGCTGCTGCTCGCCGTGCTGGGCTGGCGCCTGTATCGTGCATTGCTCGGGCCGCTGCTCTATCTGTTCTTCCTCGTCCCGTTCGGCGCCTTCATCACCCCACAGCTTCAGGACATCACCGCTGCGTTCACCGCGCATGGGCTCGACCTCCTCGGAATCCCGAACTATTCCGACGGCTATACGATCGAGATCCCCGAGGGTTCGTTCGTCATCGCCCAGGCATGCGCCGGACTGCGCTTTCTGATCGCTGCGGTTGCCTTCGGCTGCCTGTACGCCCTGCTGATGTACCGCTCATCGCTGCGGCGCACGCTGTTCATCCTGGTGTCGATCGTTGTCCCGGTGATTGCCAACGGGTTTCGCGCGCTCGGCATTGTCGTGCTCGGTCACGTCCTGGGCAGCGCCGAGGCAGCGGCAACCGATCATGTCCTCTACGGCTGGATATTCTTCTCGATCGTGATCCTGCTGCTGGTGATCCTAGGGCTGCCGTTCCGGGAAGATGGCGAGCCGCGCCTGCCGCTGGAACACGACACCGCGCTCCCACCGGCATCCGCCTCGGCCGGGTTCCGCAGCGTCGCGACCGTCTTCGGGGTCGCCGTGATCGCGCCCCTGATCGCTGTGTGGTTCGATCACGCGAGCGCGGCTTCATTGCCGACGCAATGGCCCTCCGTGCTGGCGGGCGGCTGCCGGGAAACCACACCGGCTGAGCGGTCGGTTTCGGATGCACCGGGCCGCGTGCTCATTCTTCATCTCTCCTGCGACGATCGCGGCGTGGTGGTGCGGACGGAGCTGTTCTCTCCGAATACCGATCCAGGCGCTCTCGCCGCCGAACGACACCGGCTGCTCGATCTGCCGTGGGAAAGTTCCGAGACTGGCCGCTTCGTCGTGCATGGGGTGACGTGGCGGACGGTTGCCAGCGCCGAGCCGGTCCGTATCGCGGCGAACGCGCTCTGGATAGGCGGCCGCCAAGCCACGCTGGGGCTTCGGCTGCGGCTCGCACAGGGGTGGCGGAGCATCACGGGCGGAGGGGCCGCGCCGGTGCTGATGGTGGTGGCGCCCGATCCCAACCTCGCGGCTGACGAACGGGGCCTGAGGGAGGCGCAGGAGGCTGTCCGTGCATACCTGCAACGTCAGCCTGGCTTGGCGACGGTGCTTGCGCGCATGTCAGAAGCGGCAGTGACGCCGGCGGAAGAAACCGGGGCGGAGTAGCGGTCGGTGCGGCCTGTCGGCTTGGTTGGGGCGGGGTCCTGCGGGGTGAGGGCGCTGTTCGACTGTATGGGTGCCAGGCGCGACCTCGGTTGGAAGCCGGTCGCCGATCCGGCGGACAGCGCGCGGGCAAGTGCCGTACACGCCGCGTGATGGGGGAAAGCCGCGCACGCTGCCTTAGCGTGTTCGCCACCTTCGGCGTGGGCGGGGCACAGGTGCGTTTCGCCGCCGTCGCCAACCGCTTCCCCGATCGCTACCAGCACCTGATCGTGGCGATGGATGGCCTTACGGCCGCGCGCGAGCGGTTGGCGCCAGCGCTGGACGTGACCTTCCCCTCGATCCGAATCCGCAAGGGCGCCACGCTGAGCAACCGCCGCACATTCCGCGCTGCGCTGCGGGAGTGGCGTCCGGACCTGCTGGTGACCCATAACTGGGGCTCCATCGAGTGGGCCCTGGCGAACTTCCCGCCGCTCTGCCGCCACGTCCACATCGAGGACGGCTTCGGCCCCGAGGAGCAGCACGTCCAGTTCCGCCGCCGCGTCCTGACCCGCCGTCTGGTCCTGGCCCGCTGCACCGTCGTGGTGCCGTCGCGCAACCTGGAGCGCATCGCGACGCAAATCTGGCGGCTGTCGCCGCGCCGCATATGCTACATCCCGAACGGGATCGACCTGGCCCGCTTCGCCGCCCCATCAGACGCCTGGCTGCCGGCGCGCATCCCAGGCGACGGCCCCATCATCGGCGCGGTCTCGGCACTGCGGCCGGAGAAGAATTTCCAACGCCTGCTGCGCGCGTTCCGCATTGTGGCCCAACAGGTCCCGGCGCGGCTCGCCCTGGTGGGCGACGGACCCGAGCGGGCCGCCTTGGAACGTCTGGCCGGCGAGCTCGGTATTGCCGAGCGCGTGCATTTTGCCGGCCATATCGCCGCGCCAGCACCGTTTTACGGCACGTTCGACCTGTTCGCGGTCTCCTCGGACACCGAGCAGATGCCGATCGCGGTGATCGAGGCAATGGCGGCCGGGCTCCCCGTCGCCGCGACGGATGTGGGCGATGTGCACACGATGCTGGCCCCGGAGAACGCATCCTTCATCGGCCCACCGGACGACACCGCGCTGGCCGCGTCCCTGCTGAGGCTGCTGCGCGATCCTGGCTTGCGGCACAGCATCGGTGCGGCGAACCGCGCCAAAGCGGCCCGTGACTACGACCAGGAGACGATGTTCCAGGCCTATGCGGCGCTGTTCGACCGCCAGAGGTGATCCGCCAGCCAGTACCACGCCAGTCCGATCCACTCGTGGAGCGCGTAGTAGCTCTGCAACCATGCGGTTGCCGCCGGCAACGCCCCGGCGTTCAGCTCGTCCAGTTGGACCGGCGCCGCAGTCGCCCGCAGGCGGGTACGCCGGAAGGCGATCATCGCCCGGTGCTCGTGCCAGGCATGCGTAACGACATACACCGAATGGATGCCGAGCGGTTCCAGGATGGCCGCGCTGTCACTGGCGTTCTCCCAGGTGTTGCGCGAGTGGTCCTCGATCCACTGCACGGGCACGCCGAAGTCGTTTCTCAGGCTGTCGGCCATCAGCTCGGCGATCGGCGGCTCGTCCGCCTCCAGCGTGCCGCCGGAGACGAGGATCGGCAGATGCGTGCGGCGCTCCAGCGCAGCCCCGGCGCTGAGGCGCTGCAACGTCAAAGGGCCCACCCGGACGTCAGGGCCAGGTCCGAGCGTGTGCTGCATTTCGGCGCTGAGGATGACAATCGCCTGGGGCGGATCGTTCCGGGGCGGCTCCAGGGGGAGTCCCTGCTCCAGCGACACGATCAGCGCCTGGCTGACGATCGGCAGCGATAGAATCAGCAGCAACCCCAGCGACGCCGCCACGACGATCGTCCCGGCGCGCCGGCGGCGCCACATCAGCACCAGCCCGGCGATCGCGACGAGCACCAGGTTCGGCGGCGGCACCACCAGGAAAGTGAGAAACTCTCGCAGAAAATGCGGCAGAGTCGTTCAGCCTGCCCGATCGAGCCAGCGGAGCACCTGGGTCAATCCGTCGCCCAGCGCCACGCCGGGCGCCAGCCCGAGCGCTGTCCGAGCCACCGCTGTCGAACCGACAGAGGCGCGGATGTCGCCCGGACGCGCGCCCCGGTGGCGTAGCTGCGGCCGGCGATCGGCGAGCCGGGCGATCGTCCGCGCCAGCTCCTGAACTTGGGTTGCCACGCCCGTGCACACATTGAAGACCGCCGCCGTGTCCGTCCGGCGCTGCATGGCCGCAAGCAGCGCCGCCACCACGTCGGCTACGTAGATGAAGTCCCGAGTCTGCTGCCCGTCGCCGTAGATGTCGAACACCGCGCCGTTGCGGGCGCGCTCGCAGAAGATCGAAATCACGCCGGAATACGGCGATTCCGGGTCCTGCCGTGGGCCATAGACGTTGAAGAAGCGCAGGCCGACGGTCGGAATGCCGTGCACATGCGCCGCCACGCGCGCATGCAGCTCGCATCCCAGCTTATCGGCCCCGTAAGCGGAGAGCGGCCGTGTCGCGGCTACCTCGGTGATCGGCTGCGTCGGACAGTCGCCATACACGGCCGCCGAGGAGGCATACACCACCTTCGCCTGCCGCCCCCGGAGCGCGTCGAAAAGCGTGACGGTCCCGGTAAGATTGGTGCGGTGCGTGCCGAGCCAGTCATCCACCCCGCGCGCGACCGAAGCGATGGCGGCAAGATGGAAGCAGCCATCGATCCCGGCCACCACATCACGCACCACGGCCGGATCGGCGACGTCGCCAACGATCAGCTCAGCCCCTCGCGGCAGGTTGCTGCGCTTGCCGGTCGAAAGATCGTCCAACACGCGCACGCGGTCGCCGCGTGCGATCAGCGCATCGCAGAGATGCGAACCGATGAAGCCCGCCCCACCGGTTACGAGATACGTCGCCATTCAAAGATCCGTGCTGGAGATGAAGCGAACACCAAGTGCCGCGAGCCGGTCGCGTGCCTGATCGAGGGTGGTGTGTCCGCCGGCGACCGGCAAACCGATGCCGCGGCAGGCATCTTCGATGACGACGACTTCGAAACCGAGACGCACGGCATCCTCGGCCGACCAGGCCACACAGAAATCAGTCGCCAGACCGGTGAGGAAAATGCGTGTCATCCCCCGGCTGCGCAGCCAGCCGTCGAGGCCGGTCGAGGTCCGATGGTCGTTCTCGAAGAAGGCCGAATAGCTGTCGACGTTACGGTCGTAGCCCTTGCGGATGATCACCTCGATCCGTGACGTATCAAGCCTCGGATGGAGCGCGGCATTCGCGGTGTCTTGCACGGCGTGGTCCGGCCAAAGGACTTGCGGGCCGTATGGCAGCTCGATCGTCTCATAGGGCTGCCGATCGGGATGCGCGCTGGCGAACGACAGGTGGCCGCGCGGATGCCAATCCTGGGTTGCGAAGGCATGGGCGAACAGCCCGGCAAGCAGACGGTTGACCACCGGAAGGACCGCTGCGCCCTCGGCGACTGGCAGCTCGCCGCCTGGCATGAAGGTGGGCTGCACATCCACCACCCCGAGAATGTCCGTTCGCGCGTTCGGCACGGCTGCCCCAGGTTTTGAGACGCGGAAAACTCCCCCGATTCTCTGGACCGTTCAAGCTAACACTCGGTAACCGAATCGCGACGGAGTTCAGCCCTCCCGCTCCGCAGGACAGGTCGGTTCGCGCAGCGAGCCGGGCGAGGGAACCGGGACCGACGCCCTCGCCCCTTCACCAGCCTCAGGCGGTCGCTTGGTCCAACTGCACTTCCCAACCTGCGGCGGTCAGCGGGAAGCTCTTGATCACGTTGCGTACGGCGAATTGGTAGATCGGCTGGAACAGGATGATCAGGTTCGCCTGGTCGATCATGAACTTCGAATATTTCACATAGAGGTCCGCCCGTTTTTGCGGATCGGTCTCCTGCGCCGCCGCCAGCACCAGCTTCACCAGGTCGGCGGGCGGAGTCCAGTGGATGCGCTTGGCGACGCGCTGCACGGTGGCCGAGGCCCAGCCATCCTCCTCCACCCCCGACGGGTTCCAGAACGTCAGCACCGCGGTGGATTTGCCGGTGGTGTACTGGGTGCGGAGGTTCACCTGGTCCATCGGGTCGAGCACCACCTTGATCCCTACCCGCGCCAGGTCGGATTGCAGCTTCTGTCCAAGCACCGCGTATGACAGGCCCGAGACGGCGGCGTCCCCATAGCTCAGCTTGTATTCGAAACCGTCCGGGAACCCGGCTTGCTGCAACAACTGCTTGGATTTCTCGAGATCCTGGTGGTAGCCGATCTCATTCGTCAGCTCGCGGGTCGAGCCATACAAGCCGATCGGGATGAAGCTCGCGCAGCGGATCGCGTGGCCACCGAGCAGATCGTTGATGATGCCGTCGTAATCGATCGCATACCAGACCGCCTGGCGTGCCGCTTTCACGGCCAGCGCCTTATTGAAGGCCGGCTCGCAGGTCAGCGCCATGTACACGAAGTCGAGGCTCTCCAGCCCCTCGATCCGCACGTCCGGATTACCTTTCAGCGTGGCGATTTGCTCGGGAATCAGGTTGAACGCGGCGTCAATGTCGCCGCGCTTGATCGCCAGAAGCTGAGTAGCGCTGTCGCCCATATGGCGGATGATCACGTGCTCGAAGTGAGCGGGACCCCGCCAGTAATGCGGATTGCGCATCAGCAGGATCTGCGCGTTGCGAGTCCAGCCCACCAGCGTGAACGGGCCGGCGCCGGCGGAGTGCTGGTTCAGCCATTGCGTCGCCGTGTCGGTCGAGTTCGCACCCGGCGCGCTGGTGCCGCCGTGCGCCTCCACCACCTTGCGCTCCAGGATCCCAAAATTCGGCCCGCACAGGACAGTCAGCAACGGTTGCGTCGGGTCGGTCAGGATGACGTCGACATGTTCGGGATCAGCCACCTCCACCCGCGCCACGTTGGCTACGTACTGCGACGGCTGGTCCTTGAGGTTGATCACCCGGTCGAGCGTCCATTTCACATCATCCGCGGTGACCGGATTGCCGCTATTGAACTTCGCCCCTTGCCGCAGGGTGAATCGCCAACCTTTCCCATCGGGCGTACGCGCCCACGCGGTGGCGAGCGCTGGCTTCACATTGAGGTAGTCGCCGGGGCTCATCGTCATCAGCGCGTCGTAGGTGGCGTTCACCGTCATTGGCGGCGTGTATTGCGCCTCGCGCGCTGGGTCGAGCGTGATCGTGTCGCTGATGTCGAGGCCAAGTACCAGCGTGGTCTTGCTCGCCGCGGCGTATACCCGTTCCGGCAATCCCGTCGTCAGCGCCGCGCTGCCCGCACCGAGCAGCCGCAAAACCTGACGCCGGCCGATCCAGCCGATCTCGCGCAAATCCGCTCCAGCCACGACGACCTCCCGTGTGTTCTTGTCGATGGAATCATCATAGCGGGCCGCCTTGCCGCGGCAAGCGTGGCTGCTTGGACTGATTGAAGCCGTACCGCAGAGGCGCAGAGGCCGCAGAGATTTCGGTCTTGGGGACGAGCATCGGGGTCCGACTTTAGTTTCCTCTGCGAACTCTGCGCCTCTGCGGCAATTATTTGCGTTACCGTTATCAACCAGGTGAGCCGTGACGGGGGGTGGCCCGCCGCCCCACTATCGGCGATAGTCGTGCAAGGGAGAGAAACGGAAGGATGCTGCGCTACATCGCCTCCCGCTTGCTGATCGCGGCCGTCATGGTGCTGCTGGCGACACTGGTGATCTTCCTGATCGCCAATACGGTCCCGGGCGATCCGGTGCTGACCCAGCTCGGCGACATTGCCGCGAACAACCCTGTCATCGTTGCCGCCTATCGGCACAAATGGGGTCTCGACCTGCCGATGTGGGATCGTTACTGGATCTTTCTCGTCGGGCTGATCCACGGCGATCTGGGCATATCGATCTCGTCGCAGCGACCGGTGCTCGACGACATCGCGCAATATGCGCCGGCGACCGTCGAGCTATCGACAGTGGCGTTCCTGCTGTCGCTGCTGATCGGACTGCCGCTGGGCGTGATCGCGGCGATCGAGCGGGATTCGTGGATCGACCATCTGGCCCGCGCGGTGTCGCTGATTGGCGTATCGTCCCCCACCTTCTGGCTGGCGTTCATCATGCTGGCGGTGTTCTACGGCTGGCTCGGCTGGGCACCCGGACCGGGGCAGATCAGCGCCGATCAGTTTCCGCCGCCGGTGGTTACTGGGATCATGATTATTGACGCTCCGCTTGCCGGGCAGTGGGACACGTTCTGGGACGCAGTGGCGCACCTGGTTTTGCCATCGATCGTGCTCGCCTCCGCCACGCTCGGCCTGATCACGCGGACCACGCGCGCTGCGATGCTGGAGGCGTTGTCGCAGGACTATATCCGCGTCGCCCGCGCCAAGGGGCTGGTCCGCCGCGCCGTCATGCTGGGCCACGCGCTGCCCAACGCGATGCTGCCGGTGGTCACGCTCGGTGGGCTTGCATACGCGCAGTTGCTGACCGGGACGGTATTGACTGAGACCATCTTCTCCTGGCCCGGGCTTGGCCGCTACACGTTCCAGAGTGCGGAGTTCCTCGACTTTCCGGCGATCATAGGGATCACCATCGTGGTCGCGGTCGTTTATGTGATCGTCAACCTGCTGGTCGATTTGTCCTACGCGCTGCTTGACCCTCGGGTGATGCGGCGATGATGTCTTCGAATGGAACCATCGGTGTCGAGGGGGGCGGCGTGGATTCGGCACAGAGATCGCCGAGGGTACCGAGGTCGGAGAGACAAGACAGCGAGCCACTGCGCCGGCGCGTACCACGCGGACACGGCGTCATGCCTGCGAAAGCAGACTTCCATCGGAGGCACCCAGCGCCTCGAGTCGGCGCGTGGATTCCTGCTTTTCCCCAGGAATGACCGTGGTACTGCTGCCTGTCGGATTTTTACCTCAATGACCTTCGTACCCTCGGTGACCTCTGTGTCGATTCCAACCACCACGCAGGCGTGACGGAGGGATAGCTGGCACTCCTTCAAATCCGAAAATCCGCGCCTGTGTTCCCAGAACCTGGGGGTACCCCGAGCGGCATCGACCTGGCTCTGCTCGCCGCGCAGGCCGAGGGCTCCGTTGCCGGACGGCGCCGGCGGTGGCTGCGCCGCTATGGTCTGGCCACTGCCGGCGGTGCGCTGATCGTGTTCTGGCTGCTGGCGGCCGCGCTCGCGCCGAGTATTGCGCCGTATCGGCCCGATGTCGTGCATGTTGCCGGGCGACTGGCTCCGCCCTCGTCTGCGCACTGGCTGGGTACCGACGAGCTGGGACGCGATGTGTTCACGCGCGTGCTTTATGGCGCGCGGACTTCGTTGACGGTCGGCTTTGTGGTGGTTCTGGTCGGGGCCGCATTCGGATCGCTGCTTGGTGCGGTCGCGGCCTATATCCGCGGCTGGGCCGAGGAGGCGCTGATGCGCGCCACCGACCTGATGTTCTGCTTCCCGCCGATCATCCTGGCGATGGCGATCGCCGCGGCGCTGGGAATCGGCACACGCAACACGATGATCGCCATGCTGGTGGTGTGGTGGCCGAAATTCGCCCGGCTCGCCCGCAGCGTGGTGATCGGCCAGCGCGCACAGGAATATGTCGCCGCGGCGCAGACCATCGGTTTCGGTCCCGCGCATATCCTGTTGCGCCAGATCGTGCCGAACGCGGTGGGACCGCTGATCGTGCTGGTCACGCTCGATTTGGGCAACGCGATCCTGGTGTTCGCCGGACTGTCGTTCCTGGGCCTCGGAGTGGTGCCGCCGACGCCCGAATGGGGCTCCATGGTGTCGGAGGGACGCGAGTTGGTCTCGCAATGGTGGGTCGCTACGTTTCCCGGTCTGGCGATCCTTACGGTGGTGATGGGATTCAATTTCGTGGGCGACGGCCTGCGCGACTGGCTCGACCCGCATGCCAGGCGTCGTTAATCCGACCATCGCGCAGGCCGTCGATCCGCGCAGCTCGCGCGAGGAAGTCGCTGCGCCCATCCTGCAAGTGAAGGATCTCCGCACCTGGTTCTTCACTGATGCCGGCGTGGTGCGCGCGGTGGATGGCGTCAGCTTCGATCTGCATCGCGGCGAGGCGCTTGGCATCGTCGGCGAATCCGGATCAGGCAAGAGCGTCACAGCCAAATCGATCATGCGCCTGTTGGACGAACCGGCGCGTATCGCTGCTGGAACGATACGGTTCCGCGGACGCGAACTGACCGCACTCTCCGAGTCAGAGATGCGCGAGGTCCGTGGCGCCGAGATCGCGATGGTCTTCCAGGACCCAATGACCTCGCTGAATCCGGTGCTGCGCATCGCCCGCCAGTTGATCGAGACGATGACCGCGCACCGCCGCTTTGGACGCGAGGAGGCACGCCTGCGGGCGGCATCGCTGCTTGGTCGGATGGGCATCGCCGGGCCCGAGCGGGCGATGCGCTCGTGGCCGCATCAGTTCTCCGGCGGCATGCGCCAGCGCGTCATGCTGGCGATGGGGTTTTCCAACGAGCCGGCGCTGATCATTGCCGACGAGCCGACCACCGCGTTGGATGTTACCATCCAGGCGCAGATCCTCGATCTGCTGCGCGGGCTGAACGCCGATCTCGGCACCGCGGTGATTCTGATCAGCCACGACCTCGGCGTGATCGCCAATCTCTGCTCGCGTGTCCTGGTCATGTATGCCGGCGAGGTGGTGGAAGAGGGCACGCCCAAGGATCTGCTATCCGACCCGCGCCACCCCTATACCTGGGCGCTGCTGCATGCCGCCCCGCGGCTCGATCAGGCGATGGCGGGCGAGCGCCGGCTCGCCACCATCGAAGGCCAGCCACCCGACGCACGCGACTGGCCCGAGGGGTGCCGCTTCCGCGCGCGCTGCCCGTTCGCGGTCGAGGCGTGCGCGCGGCACCCGGAGCTGCTGGCGGTCGGCCCGGACCGCAGCACACGGTGCTGGGTGACGCAGGGAGGCACACGGCTGGTGCCGCCACGCCCGGCCGCCGGCGTCCAGGCGAGCCGGGCGGCTGTCGGCGGAGCGCGACCGATGCTGGAGGTGTGCGGCCTGCGCAAGCATTTCGTGCTGCCGCGCGATAGCTTTCTGGAGCCCCGTCGCGTGCTGCGCGCGGTCGATGGCGTCGATCTCACGGTGCTTCCCGGTGAAACGGTCGGGCTGGTCGGCGAATCCGGCTGCGGCAAATCGACGCTCGCCCGCGTGGTGATGCGGCTCGAGGAGCCGACCGAGGGCACCGTCGTGTTCGACGGCACCGACATCTCGCACCAGTCGCAGGCGCGGATCAGGCCGCTTCGCCGACGGATGCAGATGATCTTCCAGGACCCGTATGCCTCGCTCAACCCGCGCATGACCGTCGGCGAGATTCTTGCGGGGCCACTTCGATTGCACGGGTTGGCCGACAGCGCGGCGGCAACCCGGAGTCGTGTGACGGAGTTGCTCGATCTGGTCGGCCTTCCGCCGACCGCCGCGGCGCGCTTCCCGCACGAGTTCTCGGGCGGGCAGCGGCAGCGAATCTCGATCGCGCGGGCGCTTGCTGTCGAGCCAGTGTTCGTGCTGGGGGACGAGCCGATCTCGGCGTTGGACGTCAACATCCAGGCGCAGATCATCAACTTGATGATCGGGTTACAGGAGCGGCTGGGGCTGACGTACCTGTTCATCGCGCATGATCTGGCGGTGGTGCGGCACATCTCGGACCGTATCGTCGTACTATATCTGGGCCAGGTGGTGGAGACGGCGCCGGCGGAGGTGTTGTTCGCCCGAAAGCTGCATCCTTATACAGCGACGCTGATCTCCGCCGTTCCGGTGCCCGATGCCGCCATGGAACGCGCGCGCCGGCGGATCATACTGCAGGGCGAGCTGCCGAGTGCGATCAGCCCGCCCAGCGGCTGCCGTTTCCGCACTCGCTGTCCGGCTGCCACGCAGCGTTGCGCGGGCGAAGCGCCGGTTCTCGCTGAGGTAGAGCCCGCGCATTTCGTTGCATGCCATTTTCCTGGGGCGGTGCGGTGACCTCAAGATCCCCTTGACCGGGAAGCCTCAAATAGAATTTGCCCGCCCTCGGGCTCCGACCCAAGGATTGCTGAGTAGAGCACTGCTCGTGAAGTCAACTCAGTCGGCGAAGGATGGCCGCACCGAACGCTACAAGGTCAGCCACCAGTTCGACGGCACGGTGCGGAATCGGATTGCCTCTGTCGCAATGACGATGTTCGAACCTATCGAGCCCAATCCACGCTACCCGGCGAAATCCGCGCTCCGGCCCTCAGGGTCGCCGAGTGGCCCTCCCCAACGATCTCACCACATGAACCCGACATCCCATGAGACTTGGCGCTAACAGAAACACCGAGCGCGCGTGCGTCGGCCGAGCTAAGAAAGCGCCGCCGGCATCGCGCCCACCTCGCCCGGACAAGGCCAGCCTTGCTACCGTCCGCCATGCGCTGCCCTGCCTTGTACGCCTCGATAACGTGACTGAACCGGCTTCACCTAAATCTGTGCGAACTTCGCCCCGCGCACCATTCGGCCCACGCATGCCGAAGCGCCACCCCCAGGTTGCGGCCGAACCGCGGCGCATCGCAAAGCGGACTCGCTTTTACTGCCGCGCGCAGCTCGGCGCGCAGCGTCGCCAACGAATCAAGATCGCTCGCCTTGGCGACTGCCAGCCTCATATAGTCCTCAAGATCGGCCGCGACCCACTCCCCCAGCCTCACATTGCTTAAATGACTGGCCGAATGCCGCGAGGCAAACGTCTCCCCCGGCAGCGTGACGGTCGGCACGCCCATCCAAAGCGCCTCGCACGTAGTCAGCCCCCCGGAATAAGGAAACGGGTCCAGCACGAGATCGATCTGGTTGTATTCGCCCATGAACTGCCGATGCGGCGAAGCCCCGCGCAGCTCGACGCGCTCCGCGCCGACACCATGCCGGGCGAACTCCTCCCGTACCCTCGCGACACTCTCCGGCTCGGAGAACTGGTAAGTCTTCAGCACCAGCCGTGCCGCCGGAACCAAGCCCAGTATCCGGGCCCAAGTCCCGATCACGTCCGGCGTCACCTTCGCCAGGTTGTTGAAGCAGCCAAAAGTGACGAACCCATTCGCCGCAGCCGGCAATGGGCCGACATCCGGCGCATAGGCCGGCGGGCTGTAGCACACATACCCGTCCGGCAGCCGGAGGATCCGTTCGCTATAATACTGCTCCAGCTCTGGCGGCGTCTCCCACCGATCCGAGATGAACCAATCGATCTCCGCAAGCCCCGTCGAGTGGTTCTGCATTCCCACCCACTTCACCTGCACAGGCGCGAGCCGATATGCGCACGCCGCCATCCGCCCGGACTCGCCATATCCGCCCAGGTCGATCAGCACGTCGATCCCCAGTTCGCGCCCCAGGCGGCCCAGGCCCCGGTCATCAAGCAGATCCACCTCGTGCCACGCCGCGGCAAGCGCCCGGAACCGGCGAGCAATAGTATCCGATGCGACGTTCTGCGCCAGGCAGACAATCTCGAACCCCGCCGGATCAAGCGCCTCGAATCCGGCGACCGTCAGCCACCCCACCGGATGCGCCCGCAACGAGCCCGACAGCAGCCCGATCCGCAGCCTCCGCTCCGGGTCGGGCACATTGCCGAAATCCCCCATCTCCGCGCGCGGCAGTCGCTCCCCGCAGTCCCGCAGCGCGCTCAACAGCTCGGCCCCGCCCACGCCCGCCCGATACACCAAGGCGTTCGCCAGCGTTCGCCGAGGCAGCGGCGCCGCCGAATCGAGCGCGATCGCCTGCCGCGCTGCCTCTTCGCCCTCCGCCTGCCGGCCCAACGAGACCAGCACGACCGCAAGGTTGCACAACACGTTCGCTTCCGGCCCGCACTCCTGCAGAACCGTTTCCAGCTTGCCCCGCGCCGCCGAGTGCCGCTGCAGCCGCATCAACACCGCCGCGTGATCGTTGCGCAGCGCATGGTCACCCGGTTCAAGCCCCGCGGCCTTGCGCAGCATCGCCTCGGCGTCCCGCAGCCGGTTGGCGCGGGCGAGCAGCCGACCCGCCATCATGGCTGGTCCCGCTGCGTCAGGTGCGAGCACCGATGCCGTTTCCAACGCATCGATCGCCTCGCTGCGCCGGCCCAGCAGCTCCAACGCCAGCCCCCGCGCAGTGAGCACCGCTGGGTTGAGCGGATCGGCCTCGGCACTCAGATCGAGCCGCGCCAGCTCCGCCTCCAGCGTGCCGGCAGTGTGCGCGGCGTCGATCAGGTGCAGCGCATAGCCGAGCACCGCCGGGGCAAGCCGCTGGGCTTCCCCGAACGCGTCCCGCGCCGACGCCCAATCGCCGGACAGGATGAGCGCGAGACCGAGCGCGTCCCAGGCCTCCGCCCGCTCCGGATTGATGCCAAGGCAGCGCAACAGCAGCGCCTGTGCCGCCGCTCCGTCGCCCCGCTGGATCATCAGCGCCGCCAACGCGACCAGCGCTTCCTCGCGCCGTGGATTGATCTCCAGCACCGCCGTATAGGCCTGCTCGGCACCCGTCGCGTCGCCCTCGCGCCGCAGGCTCTCGGCGAGCCGCAGATGTGGCTCATCCCAGTCGGGCAGCCGCGCCGCCAACTCGCGCATCATGCCACGCGCGTGTTCGCCGTTGCCCGTCCGGTCCTCGGCAATCGCCAGGTTCAGCAGCGTCACCGGCGACCGGTCGCCGTGGGCGCAGGCCGAGCGCAAGCACACCAGCGCCTCGGCATGGCTCAGCCCGTCGAGGTCAGCGAGCATCGGTCCGGCGCCGCAGCACAGCGAGCAGCCCCGCAACCGGCTCGCCCGCCTCGTTGCGCACGACCTGCCGCTCGAGCTCCAGCACTGACAGTCCGGCCGCCTGAGCCGCTGCCCTCAGATACCCGGCACCATGGGCGTAGCGTCCTTGCGGCCCGAGCTCCCCGCCGCCCTCCGCGTCGACCAGTTCCTCGATCGAGGCCACGAACAGCCCACCAGGCCGCAACCGTCGCGCCACCGCCACCATCAGCTCATCGAGCGCACCGAAGTAGATCAGCACATCGGCCGCCAGCATCAGGGCGAACGACGGACCGTCGTCGGCCAGAAAGGCCATGATGTCCGCCTCATGCAACGTGGCGTACAGGCACTTTGGCCGGGCCTTCGCCAGCATGCTGGCCGAGATGTCCACCCCGATCAGCGGACCCAGCGGCAGATCCGACACGGCGACCGCGACCAGCCCCGTTCCGCAGCCAAGGTCGAGCACCGGCCCCAGCCGGCCTTCCGCCGGCAATGCGGCATGGCGCAGCAGAGCAGCGCGGATCGCGCCTGGAATGCGGTAGCCCAACGAGATCAGGTGCGCCTCGAACCGGTCGGCATAACCGTTGAACGCCGCCTTGAGGTAATCGGCGGATGCCCTCTCCGGCCGGGGCAGCGAGCCCGACATCGCCCCGAGATGACGCACGTACGGATCGTCGGGACCGAGCTTCAACGCCTCTGCAATCGCTTCCGACGCCTCGTCGCCGCGCCCGAGCTTTGCCAGCGCATGGCCCTTGAGCGCGAACAGGCAGGCATCAGCGATCCCCTCGCGGCGCGCCGCCTCTGCGAGCGCAAGCGCATGCTCGAACTGCCGCCGCCGCACCGCGAGGAGCACCGCGGCATGGCGCAGCTCCGCCGAGCCTGGCGTCAGGGCGATGCCAGCGCCCAACGTCGCCGCCGCCGTGTCCGGCTCGCCCGCCATGGCCTGCGCGGCAGCAAGCGCGCGGCAAAAGGCGGGATCGGCGGGTGAGGCCGCCACCGCCTCCCGCAGGCAGCGCACTGCCTCGGCGGGGCGGCCTAGCTCCGTCAGCAGTGCCCCGAGCATCGCCTTGCCCGACGGGTCCGCCGGATCCAGCACGACCGCTTCCGCGGCATCCCGCGCGGCGCCGGCAGGATCGCCCAGCCGATGCCGAAGCTGCGCGCGCCGGCGATACAGCGTGGCCTCAGTCGGGTTGTCGGCAAGCCCGGCATCCAGCTCCGCCAGCGCCGCGTCGAGCCGGCCTTCGCCCATCGCCAACAGCGCCGCCAGCTCGGACAGCCGGGCAGACGGCGGCTCCAAACGGCGCAGCGCGGCCAGCATCGGGCGAGCGGCGTTGGTTCGTCCGGCGGTAATCAGCTCCGCAACCCGCCGGGTCAGTGCGGCGGAATCAGGCGAGGCGAGCAGTACTTCCATGCAGGCTCCTTTTGAGCCGGTAATCGGGGCGGCATCTCAGACGACCAGGCCTTGCGCCTGCACAGCGAGTGCTTCGAGGCTCGTCGTGGACGTGCTGCTGCTCGAGCTGCCGGACTGGGCGATCAGGTATTGCTGCGCGATCTGCTGCACATATTTCGGTTCCTGCAGCTTGCTGATGTCGAGCTTCGCGGTGATCGCCTGCTCCTGCGCTTGCACCGACTGGAAGGCGATCTCCTCGGGGATGCCGAGCGCACCGTTTACCACCGTGTCGAACAGGGGGTTGGCCACGATCTGAGCGGCCGACGTGATCGAGGATGCCTGCTGAATAAAGGTCAGCGCGTTCGACAGCCCGGGGGTAGTGGTGTCCAGCGAATTCAGCCAGGTCACCTCGGCATAGCCGTTAGCGATCGTGCTGATCACCTTAGGGTTCTGGATGATGGAAAGCCCGGAATTGGCGAAATCGTAAGTCTGCGCCACCGACTTCCACTGCGTGTTGGACAGCTTGTTGACCAGCGAATTGGGGTCGTTGACGTTGGACAGCAGGGCCTGCTGCGCAAGTGCGGTTTCCGATGTCTCGTCGCCGAGCCCGTTCGCCGTCAGCAGCACCTGCAGCACGGTAGGGTTCTTGAGCAGTTGCTGCGGGCTGGTAGCGGTCTGCACCGCCTTGGTGAAGGCGGCAATTTCACGCTGGACCGCGGGCTGCTGGGACGTTGTCTTGATTTCCTGCGTCTCGTCCTTCTGCGCCAGCGTCAGGGCCTCGACCGGATTGGTGGTGGACGCGCTGGTAGCCTGCGTACTGGTGCCATCAAGGATCGATAGCAGGCCGCCCGCTGCACTCGTGGAACCCGAGACGATGCTGGAGAACAGCGACGGCAGATAACTATTGATCGTGCCGCTCATGTGCCCTTCACCTTCAGGTGTTGCCGGACAGGCCGGCGGCCATGCTCTCGTTGACCGAGATCAGGAAATCGAGGTCGGGCGTGTCCTGATCCATCGCGCGCTGCACCGCCATCGCGACGGAAATGATCGAGCCGCGCAGCGCCGCCGGAAGCGGATTGGCCGGATCGGACAGCAGGCTTACCAGCGTGACCCAAAGCCGCCGGTTATCCGCGATTGCCCGGGCACGGGCGATCGCGCCTGCCGCACGGGCGGCGCGCAGGGCGCCGTTCACGTAACGGAACACGTCAGCCTGCTGTTCGCGAAGGCTGCGGTGCGACGCTGCCGTCTGATAGGCGCGAGCAGCTTGCATCATGGTCTGCATATCATTCGCTCCTTTTGCGATGCCGCACTCGGCGCACGGCTGCTTATTGCGCCGCCCATCACAGCCTCTTCATGCCGGATGATCCGGCGCACCAGCTTGAGCGCGCGGTAGCACTCGTCCGCCTGGGCAGCGGCGAGAGCGTCGTCGAGGATCTCGCATGCCAGTCGGGAGGTGGTGGCCTGCTTGAACTCGGCGATCAGATCACGGGCGGAGACCAGGCCGCGCTCCCGCTCGTCCGGCGTGCCGATATAGGCCGTCTGCAAGGCGAAATAGATGCGCCGTGCCGGGGTATGCGCTTCGTCCGGCGTCATGATCTGCTTGCCGAACAGGAACCGCGCCCGGGCCGTGAGCTCGATCCGCGACTTGGTACGAAAGCGGATCGGCGCCCCGTTGACGATCATCAGGTCGCCCTGACGCAGCTCCAGAACAAGGTTCGACATCGGATCCCTGCGGTTTATCGAAACCGAAGCACGCCGTAGGGCGGGCCTCCGCCGGGGCGGTTGCTCGTCACCCGCCCCGGCGCGCCTGTGTCAGGCGTTCTTGACCAGCGTCAGCAGCGTGCTCGGCGACTGATCGGCGAGCGTCAGCGCCTGGGTCGCCAACTCCTGGCGGATCTGCAGCGCCTGCAGCGTCGCCGATTCCTGCGCCAGATCGGCATCGATCAGGGCGCCGAGACCGCTGTTCAGCGCATCGATCTTGTCGGTGTTGTAGTTGATCTGGTTGGTGACGTAGTTGGTCGCGGCTCCGTACGTGTTCAACTCGGTGTTGACACTGTTGAACTGGGTGATGAAGGTGCCGGTGGCGGTGATCAGCGCCGCAACCGTCCCGGCCCCGGCGAGCTGGGTGGTGGTGAACTGCAGCGCCGCGTACAGCGCCGAACCGCTGAACGTCGCGATGCTGTACGTTGAGCCGACCTCGTTGCGGATCACCGAAACATTGGAGATCGTGTTGCCGCCGATATCGTCGATCAGCGACGTGCCATTGTACGACGAATCCTCGATGTAGCCCTTCAGGTTTGACAGATACGAGTTGTATTGCTGCGCATATTGCGTGCGCTGGTCACCTGTGGTGTTGCCGTTCGACAACGCGACGAGCACGTCACGCATGCTGCTCATGAGATTCGAGATGTCGTTCAGGCCTGTCGTTGTCGTGGACAGCAGGCCCTGCACGCCGCCAAGCTGCTGATTGGCCGCAGTCAGCGCGCTGACATCCGAGCGGACCGATTGCGCCACCGCATAGGCGGCGCCGTCGTCGGTCGCGCTGGACACGCGATAGCCAGTCGAGATCTCGTTCTGCGCAGCATTCAACTGCGTGTTGGTCTGGTCGAGAGACTCGAGCGCGACCATCGCGCCCATGTTGGTATTGATCGAGTTCAGTGTTCCGGACATGGTGTCTTCCTTGCCCACAAAAGGTTACGAACAGCCCGCCTTTTGCGGGTACGGTCGCATCTTGCGGGCGCCCCAGTTAACGCCCGGTGAAACGACCACCGGATAAGTCAGTCCGCCGGCAAGAATTTGACCAGCGACAACTGACTGACCGTGGCGATCACCTGGTACGAGGCCTGAAGCTGGGTCTCGACCAGCGACAGGTTCGACAGCGTGCTCGCCATATCGACGTCCTGCACCGAGGAGACCTGCGAAGTCAGCGCGGTCTGCGTATCGGCCAGGGTGGTTTGGGTGGCGGTCAGCGCGGACTGGGTGTTGCCCAGCACACCGGTGTCCTCCGCCATCGCGCTGATGGCGCCGTTCAGGCTGGTCATCGTGTCCTGCACCAGCGCCTGAAACCCCGAATCGCTCTGCTGCGCGCTGGTCAGCGATCCTACCGTCGCCAGCGCGCGCATGAGGTCGCGCATATAGGACCCGGTTGTCGAGCTGCCGGTCGAGGTGACCGACGTATTGGCGCTGGCGAGCAATCCGACCGTGACCGTCTGACCTTGGCCAGTCTGAACCTGCGGCATCTGCGCCTGCAACGTCGCCGCCGGCTGCGACATATATGAGGAGAACGGCGAAGTCCCGGCGGCGTTCGAACTGGCGATCGCCAGCGTCGCCGCGGCCGTAGCACTAGCCCCGGCAGTCCCCAGATTGGCAACTGCCGCCGAGATCTGCGTATAGAAGCCGGACGAGAGGATGTCGTCCGGATCCGGCACCGGCGGATTGCTCGAATCCGCACCGCTGAAGACGTATGTGTTCCCGTCGGTCGTGTCCAGCAGATTGGCGACCTCGGTCAGCGCGTTCTGTGCCGAGGCGGCAATCGTCGAGACCTCCGAGCCGTCGGTTCCTTCCAGCCCATAGAGCTGCGAGTAAAGATTGGATGCGATCGACTGGATCTGCGTCATGGTCGTCTGCGTCACGTCCATGCTGCCGGCGACGCTGTTGATGTTGTTCTGCCAGGTCTGCATGCTGGCGATCTCGGGATTGAGGTCGAGCGACACCGAGGCGCCGCTGCCGAGACCGGCATAGGTATCGGCTACCAGCCCATCGCCTGCCTGGTCGGTCAGCTTGTCGAGTTGCTGCCGGATCGCGGCTCCGTCGCTGACCAGGGAGCTCATCAGCCCATAATCGGTCGGGCTCGCTGCGCTGACTGATCCGCTCATCAGCCCGTCACCGCGTCGAGGAGCTGATCGAACATCGCCTGCACCGTGGACATGACCTTCGCGTTGGCGCCGTAGGCGTTCTGCAGCGCGATCATGTCCGACATCTCGGTGTCCATGTTGACGCCAGTTTCGCTGGTGAGTTTGCTTTGCAGAGTGCCCTGCAGCGTCTGCGCGGTGTCGAGCTGGCTGGTCGCCGTGGCGCTGTCGGAGGATTCCGCGCCCACCAGTGCCGTGGCGGTGTCGGCGAGCGTGGGCTGCGACTGATAGGGTGCGTTCAGGTTGCCGGCGGGACCGAGGCCAGTGGTGTTGGACGCCGGCTGCGCGACCCCCGCCTGCACGTCGGCGCCGAATGTGTAGTCCAGTACCCGGGTGATCAGTGTGGTGAAGCCCGCGGGTCCGTCGGTTGGATTCGGCGTGAAGGCGCTTGCCCCGGTTGAGCTGCCGGCAATCGCATCGGTCCCGTCGGTCACCAAACTCGGATCCGACTGCACCGCTGGGTTCACCTGGATTTCCGAGGCGAAGCCGACGTAACCGGACTGCGCTGGCGACCCGCCCCCGGCGGGCACGTTGCCCGACGCATCGGTGAACAGATCCAATCCCTGTGCCGAGAACCGGCTGGCCAGGTTTTGCGCGAACTCGTCCAGCTCCCCTTGGTACGTGGGCAGCGTGCTGTCGCGCAGCGTGATGTTGGCCCCGAGCGAGCCGCCCTGTAGCTGGTCGGTGACATCGACCCCGCCCAGCATGATCGCCGGTACGCCGCCGCCCGGATAGTACGACCCCGGCTCCAGATTGGCGCCGCTCGTGCTCAGCGGGTTTGCCGGCCCATGGGTCGGCAGCTCGGTGCCGGAGCTGGTGGTGATCAGCATGTCGCCGTTCGGCTGCACCAGCGTATTGACGCTGATAAGCTGCGACAGCGACGCCACCTGCGCATCGCGCTGATTCTCCAGATCGGCGGTGCTCTGCCCGGCGGCCTGGGCAGCGATGATCTGGTCAGAGAGCGAGCCGATCGTGCCGAGCGTCTGGTTGATCGTGTTGACTTCGCTGACGATGTTGTTCTCTGCCGTCTGACGCTGGGCCGTATAGGTATTGCTCAACGTGTTGATCCCCTGCGCCAGCGTCGTCGCCGAGGCGACCACCTGACTCTGCTGCGTCGCGTCGTCCGGGTCGTTCAGCAGGGTAGAGAACTGGTCCTCGAGGCCTCCGAGCAGGCTGGCGAGGTCGCTGCCCTGACCGGGCGTGCCGTTCACCGCATCGATCGAAGAAAGGGCAGTCTGGGTCGTCGTCAGCTCGGCAACGGTTGCGTTCTGGTTCATCAACTCGGACTGCAGTTCTGTATCGACGGTACGGGTGGCCGGCCCGGTCACCACGCCCATGCCATACCCGCCCGCCGTCAGGTCCTGCTGGCTGAGGCTTTCGACCGAGTAGCTCGGTGTGCTGGCGTTGGCGACGTTGTGCGACACCAGCGCCAACTGGGCGTTGATGTTGGACAAGCCGCTGCCGGCGATCGAGAGGGCGGCGCTGAGGTCCATCGCCGTTGATCCGACCTGCCTCCGATCACGTGATCATGTTGATCGTCGTCTGCAGCAATTGGTCGGCCGAGGTCACCACCTTGGCGTTGGCGCTGTACGCCTGCTGCGCGACGATCAGATTGCTGAACTCGCTCGCGATATCGACGTTCGAGCTTTCCACCGAGCCGGTGACCAGGCTTCCCGCGCCGTTCGTGTCGGCCGACTGCGCGATTGAATCGCCGGATGACGAGGTGGCGGTGTAAGCCTGTCCGTTCTGCGACTGCAGCGCATCGGCATCGGCGAAGGTGACCACCGGGATCTGCGCGATCGTCTGCGATTGCCCGTTGTTGTAATTGGCGACGACATCGCCGCTGTCGGTCATGGTGATGCCGGTGAAGGAGCCGGCGGCCACCCCGTTCTGGCTCAGATTGCTCGTGCTGTAGCTGCTGGCGGAGAACTGCGTCACCCCGTTCGCCTGTCCGAAATCCCCCATGTTCAGCGCGATCGTCTGGTTGCCGCTGCCGAAATTCGCGGCCAGCGTAAGCGTCGCCGGGGAGCCGGAGGCAAAGCTGCTCGCCGTCACGCTGCCGGTCATCGTGCCAAAGCTGCCGATCGTGCCGGCCGAGACCCCGTTGGTGCCGAACTGCACCTCGGCGGTGCCGATCGTGCTGCTCGGCGTGTTGTTCGGCGAGCTGATCGTCACCGTCCAGTCGTTCGCCGAGTTCTGCGTCCAGCTCAGCGTCACCGCCTGCTCGTTGCCGAGCGAATCATAGACATCCACCTGCGAGGAATCGCCTGAGTCTGATGTCGCCGTCGTCGGCAGATTGGCCGCCAGACTGATCTGGGAGGTCGGCACCGGGTTATATTGAGTCTGGTTGACCTGGATCGGCGCGAGCTGGGACTGGTTGACGACGCCGGTTGTGGGGTCGACCGACCAGCCCTGCAGGTATTCGCCGGCGCCATTCACCAGATAGCCGTCGCTGTTCATGGTAAAGTCGCCGTCGCGTGTGTAATAGGTCTGCTGGTTGAAAGTCGGCGCAGTCGAGCCGGAGACGGTGCCGTCCGGTTCAGAGACCGCGAAGAAGCCTTGTCCGGAGATCGCCAGGGCCAGCGGATCGGTGCTCTGGGTGATCGTCCCCTGCACCTCGTTGGTGTACTCGGGTTGCGTCGCGACGGTGCCGGGTTCGTTGTCCTCAGCCGTGCTCGTGGTCAGGTAGTCAACGAAATCGGTATCGACCGCCTTGTAGCCGGTCGTCTGGCTGTTCGCGACGTTGTCGCTGATATTGCTGAACGCGGCCGACTGGGCCGTGAGCCCGCTCACCGCCGTGGTGAGGGCACCGAGTATGGACATTTCCGACCTCCAGGCACGCTCGTCGCCTGCCGGGTCGCAGGAATTGTGCCACTGGGCGGAGCGGGAAGAATCAAGCGGACACGGAGTGCACTGAGTTCGGACGGAGTTTCCCGGAGAAGAAATCTCTACTCGCTTCGCGTCGGCGGCGGGTTATTCCTTGGAAACTGGTTCCCGCGAAACATGTGCCTGCGGACGCAGGAGGCATGATTCCGCACGCCGGTGCTGGACGCTGGGGGTGGGATACGGCCGGGGGCCGGGCAGGATCTGCCCGGTAGCTCCTGCCGGGTGCCCGGCCTGCGGGAGCGTCGGGCGATGTCCTGTCTCGTCCGCGCGGATGGCAAGAGTCTTGCTGAGGGAGCACCCGAGGAGAGACACCCCATGGCCGCAAGGCTGGCCGGTCCCGTTGCGTCGCTGGTTGATTCGGCGCCGCTCCCGTCACCGAGCGGAGCGGCCGCTGCGCCTGCATCAGCGGGCGCAGCGGCCGTGTTCGCGAAGCTGATCGCCACGCTCGCAGACTCCAAACCACAGCCGAAGACCGGCACCCCGCTGCTGCCGAAAACCAGCGCGTCACCCACCGCGCAGCAGGTGCCAACGGCCGGCCAGACTCAGTCCAAGGCGCTGCATCCGTCCGGCAGTGCGGCCGGGCCGCCTTCGCAACGGCCCCGCAAGGCGCTGCGGTCAGCCGGCAGGGATGGGGCGCGAACCGGCCAAGCCCCCGATGCTGCGCCGCGGGATCCAAGTCAGTCCGCCGGCTTTGTCGCCGCTGTCATCGCGCCTCCGCAGACACCTGCTTTGCCCCCGGCATCGATCCAGCCGGCCGCGACTGGTCGCATTGACAACGATCCGCGCGACACAGCGGTCAGCGGAACCGCCGCACCGTCATCCGGTGGCGCTGAACGGCCAGCCGCCGCCACGCCTCCACCTACAGCCACGGTGGCGACAACCGCCTCGGAAGCCCGCTCGGCCACGCCGTTCGCGCTGCCCGACGGCGCCCCAGCCCCCGCCGCTGCCCAGGGTTCGCCATCCTCTCCGCCGACCGTGGCGACAGCGGCAGCCATCTCCGCCACACCGGCAACGCCGCCCGCCCTTGCCCCCGCCGCGACGTCTGTCCTCCGGACAGCCACGACACCGGCACCACCGCCCGCCAGCTCGCCCACGGCACAGATCGCGCCCGCGCTGATCTCGGTCACGCACTCGGCAGCGGGCACGCAGCACCTGACCATCCGGCTGGACCCGCCCGAACTCGGCACCGTGCAGATCCGCGTCGAGCACGGGGCGGATGCGCCGATGCACGTGGAGGTCAACGTGCAGCGTCCGGAGACGCTGACGCTGTTGATGCGTGACCAGCCGCACCTCCAGCACGCCCTCGATCAGGCGGGCGTGCCCGCGGAGGGGCGCACCCTCAACTTTCAGCTCGACCCCCAGGACCAGCGCGGGACGGCCGGCGACCAGGGAAGCGGCCAGGGCCGCAGAGCGCCCACGCCAGCGGCACAGCAGATGCAAGCCGACCCCGACGATCCGGACGACTCGACTGCCGGCACGATGCGCTGGTCGCGGGTGGCTCTGGACATCACCGCCTGATGAACCCGCCTCGACCCGTGGGAGCCCGACCATGAGCGGCACGACGTCCGTCGCCACCCAGCAAGCCAACGCAATGGCCGCCGCCATTGCCGCGAGCGAGCAGACCAGCACCAGCGCAAGCAGCGGAACCTCGACGTCGAGCTCAACCGCCACCACTGCCGCGCAGACCAATCAGAACGCACTCACCGCGTTGTCGGGTAATTTCACCGACTTCCTGAATATGCTGATGACCCAATTGCAGAACCAGGACCCCACGAGCCCGATGGATACCAACCAGTTCACCAGCGAGCTCGTGGAGTTCTCCGGCGTCGAGCAGCAGATCAACACCAATGCCAGCCTGACGCAGCTCATCCAGCTCACGCAGGCCGGCGAAGTGATGCAGGGCTCGGAGTTCGACGGCAAGCAGGTTAGTGTGACTTCCACGCAGATCCCGTTGCAGAACGGCACCGGCTCGGTGACGTACACCGCGCCGACCGCCGAGCCGGTGGCGGTTGCGATCAGCAACTCGGCCGGGCAGCTGGTGTTCGACACGTCGCTGACCGCGACCGCCGGGCAGAACACCTGGACCTGGGACGGGACCGACAACAGCGGCGACAAGGTGGCCGACGGCGCCTACAACATTTCGGTTATCGGGGCGAACTCGGACGGCAGCACCACGCCGCTGACCTTCACCGTGACCGGCACCGCGACGGGCGTGCAGAACAACGGCACCACCGGCGTCGAGCTCGACCTGGGGGCAGTGACCGTGCCGTTCAGCTCGATCGTATCGGCCGGCAACTGAAAGGGATCAGCGGTACGCAGAGCGCGTCGTCGGAGCCCCGCGGCCCGCAAGGGCTGAGACTACCGCTGCATCTGCATCATCTGTTCCATCGGCAACATATTTTGATTCAAATGGTACATGATCCACAGCGATCCGACTAAAAGCAGCATGACGATCAGCACTCCGAACGCCAAGGCAAGGATGTTGTTGGTGGCATCGGGACCGCTGGTAATGTGGAGGAAGAACACCAGATGAACGCCCATCTGCGCGATCGCCAGCACAACCAACGCAACGGGGATGCTCGGCTCCCACACCAGTGTCGTGCCGGAGATAAAGAACGCCACTACCGTGATCAGCGTCGCGAGACCGAGACCGACAAGGTAGCCGACCACGCCTTCCGCGATCTCGCGGCCTTCGAGGCGCTCGTCGCCGGGAGAAATGTCGCCGGGGTGCAGGATAGGCTCACTGTCGCTCATCGGGCTACCCCCATCAGATAGACCACCGTGAATATCGCCACCCAGATGATGTCCAGCGTGTGCCAGAACAGGCCGAAGCACAGGACGCGGCGCAGGATGTCGGCGCGATAGCCCTT